>Ga0315291_10004467_pt1 | contig 17818 bp, 12 predicted proteins | sample YL17G12_20_MG_FD_203070 | JGI IMG/M metagenome (GOLD analysis project Ga0315291, IMG submission 203070) | Sediment microbial communities from Yellowstone Lake, YNP, Wyoming, USA - YL17G12_20 | ecosystem: Environmental > Aquatic > Freshwater > Lake > Sediment | place: USA: Wyoming | collected...
ATCGTATGTCAAACCTGTCGGATGGGTGAAATCACCCTGGGGGTGCGCGTCTAATCACCCTCTATTTTATGGAAAAAGAAAAATTTTCTAATTCAATCCAAATAAATTCTTTAAGGTTAAGACAAGCCTTTTATCCATTTGAGTTGCTCGGCCAATCCGGTTTTCAGGTCGCTTTTTGGATCAAAGCCCAGTTCTGCCCGGGCCAGGGAATTGTCCGCATAGGTATCGCGCACGTCCCCTTTTTGGGCCGGCTCGAACTGGAGCACCGGGTCTCGATCGCAAATTTCCGCCAGCAAGCGGATAACCTCCAGCAACTGGCGCTGGTGGCCGCCGCCCAGGTTATAGGCCCGGCCGGAGACGCCTTTTTCCATGGCCGCGATGACGCCGTCCAGAATATCCGCGATATAAGTAAAGTCGCGGGTCTGCCGCCCGTCGCCGTAAACGTGGATGGGCTGCCCTTCGAGCAGCGCCCGAAAAAAACGATGAAAGGCCATGTCCGGCCGCTGGCGGGGGCCATAGACCGTGAAGAACCGGAGCGAGATGATGTCCAGGCCGTAATTTTTGCAGTAAAGGTCGCACAGCGCCTCTCCGGCCAGCTTGGTCACCCCGTAGGGCGAGAGCGGCCGTTTGGCCGCGGTCTCCGGGGTGGGGAAGCGGTCGGTGTGGCCATAGACCGAGCTGGAAGAGGCGAAGACGATGCGCGGGCCGCCTTGCTCCTTGGCCGCTTCCAACAGCTTTTGCAGGGCCAGGAGGTTGTGCTGGAGATACACCTCAAAGGATCGGCCCCAACTGGCCCGGACGCCCGGCTGGGCGGCCAGGTGGAAGATGCCGTCCACTTCTTTGATCAATTCCTGGAGAGGCGCCGAGTTGAGATCAACGGGATGGAAAGAAAAGTTCGGATGCTGAAAGCTGCTTTTCAGGTTCTGCTCCTTGATCTCGCGCGCGTAATAATCGGTGAAGCAGTCCACCCCGGTGAGGCGAAGGCCCTGGCCGAGCAAACGCTCGCACAGGTGAGAGCCGATAAAGCCGGCGCAACCGGTGACTAAGTAAGGCATGGGATCAAGGCCCTTTACTTTAAGGCCAGTTCAGCCGCAGGTCAAGGTTTTTCATTGACTTGTCGCGAGCGAGCCTTTACCATGACCTCGCATGGGCACGGGCTTGCTCATCGCCCGAATGGGCCTGTTTTGGCTGTTGAACGCAGCCGTGGCCGGGTTCGCGCTGGCGGTTGCCCGCGGTTGGTCAGGTTCAGCCGCACTTGATCTTGCGATCCGCGTTTTGACGATCTATTTCTTCACCATCATTCTCCTGCTCACTTTCCTGGGCCTTTTGCACCTAATTTACCTGCCGGTGGTTGCCTCTCTCGCCCTGCTCCTATGCCTGACCGGGTTGTTCCTCCGGCGCCGGCAAGCCGCTCTGGCAGCAGAAATGCCAGCGTCCACCGAGCCTCCCCGTTTTCTCTCCCGCGCCTTCGTGCTCACCCTGGTCCTCGCCGGGATTACGCTCTACCTGATCAGCATCATCTATCCCCACTTCCCCCATGACCCGCTCACCTATCACCTGGTCTTCCCGGTGGAATGGAGGCAGCGGCATGGCCTGGCCCTGGTGCCCACGCCCTTCGGCGACCCCTCCCGCGCCTACGACGCCGCCAATGTCAGTCTCTATTACCTCTGGCTCCTCCTTCCCCTGGGTCAGGACCAGTTCGCCCAGTCGGGCCAGTTTCCTTTCTTTATCCTTTGCCTGCTCGCGCTCACCGGCGTCTGCCGCGAGCTCAACCTGAAGCCGCCCTGGCGATACCTGCCGGCTTTGCTGTTCGCCCTGACCCCCCTCGCCTCGGTGCAGGCTTCCATGGCTTTTAACGACCTGGCCGTGGCCGCGCTTGTGCTTACAAGTCTGTATTGGATCCTCCGCCTTCGCTCTTCGCGGCGAGCCGAGGACCTTTACCTGGCCTCGATCAGCCTGGGCCTCCTGGCCGGGATTAAATACCTGGCCTTGCTGCCGGCCGCGGTTTTGGGTTTGATCCTGATCGTGGTCTTGCTTCCGATTGGACGAGCCAAGCGGGTTGGTCCCCTTCACCTCGCACTGGCCGGCGGTTGCCTCATCCTCGCCGGCGGCTACTGGTATTTGCGGAACCTGTTCTTTTTCGGGAATCCCGTCTATCCCTTGGAGGTCAAGCTCTTCGGCCACACGATCTTAGCCGGAGCCTATGACCGCGCCGTCATGCTCAACTGGGTCTTTCACCAGCAAGGCTTCAAAGAACTGAAAAGCCTGCTCCTCGAACTCACCTCTCCGCCGCTCCTCATCGGGCTGCTCTTCGCGCAGGCTTTGGCTCCGATCCTGGCCTGGCGGGCGCGAAGAGTTTCCGGGGACAGGCTGGTCCCGTTTCTACTCGCCCTCCCGGTGGCGCTCCATCTCCTGCTCTGGTATGTCAACCCCTTCCAGATTGACCGCTTCTGGTTCCCGGTGCTGGCGCTCGCGCTCATTCCCCTGGCCTGGCTCGCGAATTATCACCGCATGATCGGATGGGCGGCGGTCCTCCTGGCCGCCGGCGACCTGCTCAGCCGGCCCGCCTTCGGGCTCACTTACCCCACCTATTGGAAGATCCATCTGGCTCTGGTCGCCGCCGGAGCAGTCTTGGCAATGCCCCGGTCCCTCTGGCAGGGGCTGAAGCTGCGATGGAAGTGGCTGGCCAGCCTCGGCATGATCATCGCGGTCCTGGCTTCTTTCCTCTACCAGCCTTCCTACCTAAAGCGCCGCGCCGCCTTCTTGTTCAGCCAGTGGAAGCCGGGCACGGCCTGGCAATGGCTCTGGGCTCAACCCGGACCGCTCCGCCTGGCCTACACCGGCACCAATTTAGTTTATCCGTTATATGGTCCCCGGCTGGAAAACACCGTGCGCTATCTCAACCTCAACCACCACCCCGGCTGGCAGTTCCATGATTACGAACGCGCCTATCGGCCCGGGCCGGCGAACACGCCCGAGCCGGCTCCCTATCGCCTGGAATGGGACTTGCCGGCCTGGTGGCAGAACCTGGTCCAGGCCCGGATCCAATACCTGATCGTGGCTGGCGTGGGCAAAAACTTGCGGCCCAATATCGCCCATGACCCGGAATTCTGGCCGATTGAAGACCAGTGGGCGCGAATCCATCCCCGGCTCTTCGAGCGGGTCTTTGCCAACCCTACCACCCGGATCTACCGGGTGCACCCGGAAGTCACGCCCGCCTGGTCCGAGGCTGACCGACAGGTCATTCATCGTCCGAAGGATGCGATCGCCGCTTATGCCCAGGACCCGGAACTGGGCAAAACTTACTTTCCCCAGGCCCCGCCGGTTCTGAAGAAGCTAAAATAAGCTTCCGGTTCCCGCCGTTTCCGGGCTGACCGCGGTTTCGAATTCCAGACTCTGGCCATCGGTCCGAACCGTGACCGCGCCGTCTCGATCGGTGCGCAGGATCCGGATCCGCCGCTCCTGATACCGCTTGAGCACTTCGGGGTGGGGCATCTGCCACCAGCCGCCGGGCCGGGCGCTAAAGATAGCCGCTTGGGGCCGGACCGCGTCCAGGAACTCGGAGGAAGAAGAGGACTTGCTGCCGTGGTGGGGCGCGATCAAGAGGTCGGCGCGGAGCGCCGGGGCGCCGAGCTGCTTGAGCAGTCGCCTTTCGATGTGGCTGCTCATGTCCGTCGGGATGAAGAACGAAAGATCCCGGTAGCGAAGCAGCAGGGCGAGCGAGTGGTCATTCAAATCTGCATCAAGTCCGGCCGGTCCGGGCGGCGGGTGGAGGATGCGGATCTGCGTCTCGCCTTGCGCGATGACCGGGCTCTGGTCGTCGAGGATGCGGACCGGGATTCCGCGGCGGGCCGCGATGGCCAAAAACTCCTCGCTCAGGAAGTTCCGGTCCGCGGTGAGCCAGAACTCGCCCACCCGGAAGTGCTCAAGGATATAAACGAGGCCGTTGCCGTGGTCCGGGTGGGGATGAGTGAGGACCACCGCGGTGAGGGAATGGATGCCCTGGCCCAGGAGATAAGGCGCGACCACGTTGGCGCCCACGTCGTAGATGTCGTTGAAGAAGCCGCCGCCGTCAATCAAGAGGCGGGAGTGGTCGGGCAACCGCAGCAGCAGACACTGGCCGGCGCCCACGTCGAGCGCGGTCAGGCGGAGGTCGCGGTCCAGCCGGTCCGAGACCAGGCGGGCGGTTTCGATGCTCAGGAGCAGGGTCAGGCAGGTGAGCGCTCCGGCCAGGAGCGGCCAGCTCCTTTGGGCTGCTGCGGTCAGCGCGGTCTGTCGGGCTTCGACGCCGAAAGGATCGCGGAAGGAGATGTCAGGTCGGAGCAGGTCCCAGGAAAATCGTTTCCTGCGGAGGCGGATCAGCCCTTCCAGGCCGAGGATGAGGAAGCCGTAGATGAGGACCAGTTCGAGGAGCGAGGCCGGCCGGACCAGGACCGAGGCCCCGGGCCAGGCGCTGAACCCGGCCACCATCTGTTCGGTGAAAGCGGAGACGTGATCGAGGAGCCGGAAGCCGAAGCCGGCCGCAGCGGGGAAGGGCAGGGCGAGGGCCGAGACCAGGAGCCCGGGCGGGATCAGGAACAACTCCACCACCGGGATCGCGGCCAGGTTATGCAGGGCGGCAAAAGGGTTCAGTTGGTGAAAATACCGGGCCGCGAGCAGCGCGACTCCGAACTGGGCGGCGAGGGAGACGAAGAGCAGGTTGAAGAAGTAGCGGCCGATTTTCCAGAAAGGGTAGCGGCGGGTGAAGGAGGCGACCGCCGGCTCTTGCAAAGGGTCGGGGAGGAAACTGAGTTTGGTTTTAGGAAAGAGGAGCCAGAGCCGGGGGAACAGGTAGAGGATGCCCATGACTGCGGCGAAGGTGAGCTGCAGGCTGGCCTCGAACAGGGCGGAGGGCCAGAAGAGGAGGATGAGGAGCAGGGCCAGCCACAGGCTGTTCCAGAGCTGGTAAGTCCTGCCCAGGAGGAGTGCGCCCACATAAACGCCGACCATGATCAGCGAGCGCAGGGTGGGGACGCTGGCGCCGGCCAGGAGCGCGTAGCCGAGGACGAGGAGGAAGGTCAGCCCGCTGGCCAGTTGCCGGATATTGAAGCGGAGCATGAGCCATTCGGAGAGGCCGAAGAGGAAGCGGAACAAGAGGAATCCCATGCCGGCGACCATGCCCAGGTGCAGGCCGGAGATGCTCAGCAAGTGCGCCAGCCCGGTATCGCGGAACGCATCCCAAACCTCTTCCGGCACCGCGGTCTGCTCGCCCAGGAGCAGCGCCCGCAAGAGCCCGCCATGGTCCGGCGCTTGCGTTGTGATCAGCGCCGCCAGTCGGTCGCGTAACCGGTCCACCGCAGACAAAGGATTCCAGCGCGAGCCTTCTCCAATGCGATAAATCTCATCGGCCCCTTTGGCGGTGCCGATAACGGCGATTCCGCGCCGGGCCAGGTATTCCTCGTATTGGAACCCGCCCGGATTGCGGAAGCTCTGCGGCCGGCGCAACTGCGCCACCAGGATCAGCCGGTCGCCGCGCTTCACCGCCGGCGGCTTTTCGCCGCTGACGTTCACCCGCACCCGGCCGGCCACCGGAGAAGCGCGGTTCTCGGTCAAAACCTGCTCGGCTTCTATGGTGAGCCGGGAATAGCCGGAATAGGCGACCACCGGCTCGGCCAGCCGTCCGATCAAGCGCACCGGGCCTCGGTCCAGGAAAGGGATCAGCGAATCCGCGGCTTCGAGTTTTTGCTTTTCCTGTTCGCTGTCCAGGGCGCCGGCCAGGAGCACGGCGAAAAAGAGCAAAAGCACGCTCGTTTTGTTGCCCAGGCGGGGCAGGGCATGGGCAACAGCCGCTCCGAGCAGGCCGAGCAAGGCCAGGAGGAAAAAAGCCGGCGAGAAGAAACCGAATTTCAGGTTCAGGCAGATACCGGCGCTAAAAGCAAGGACAAAGGGGAGAAGAGGCTGCGAGGCCAGTATCCGCAAGGAGTATCCTCCACGGAAGGCAGGAGCACGGCAGGCCGTGCCCCTGCAAATTGACGCTCAAGGTTCCGCGTGAAATTCCGATCTCTATAAGTGAGATGGGTTGCTGGAATGCATCCCGCCAGCAATCCCCCTCCTTCGGCCGCGGGAGTTAACGGACTTCCGCGGCTTTTTATTAAAGAAGTGCACAGTGGACAGTGCCCAGTGAATAAATTAAGTTTTAGAATGGAGCACGCGGTAATTCTTTTTACCGGCGCGCAAGACGATGGCGCCTTTGATCAGGTCTTCCGGACCGAGAAGATGATTGACGTCCTGAACTCTTTCGTCGTTCACGTAAACCCCGCCCTGGTTGATCAGCCTTCGGGCCTCGCCTTTGGATTGGCTTAATCCCGAATTCACCAAGACCTCCACCAGGGAAAGACCTTTTTCCAAAACCGCGCTCGGCAATTCGGTGGTGAGCGCCGGATCCAATTGGGCCGCGTCCAGGCCGGCGCGGTCGGTCGAGAACATTTTTTCCGAGTCGGCTCTGGCCTTGGTCGCCGCCGTCTCGCCGTGCACGATGCTCGTGACCTCGAAAGCCAATCGCTTCTGCGCCTCCCGCGCCTCGGGCTTTTGCTTGAGGGATTTTTCGAGGCCTTTGATTTCCTCGGCGGGGAGGAAGGTGAAGCAGTTGAGGAACCGGATCACGTCCCGGTCATCGGTGCGGATAAAGTATTGGTAGAAGTCGTAGGGGGAAGTCCGCTCGGAGTCGAGCCAGACCGTGCCGGCTTCGGTCTTGCCGAACTTTTCACCCGAGGCGGTGGTGAGGAGCGGGAAGGTGATGCCAAAGGCGGTCTGGCCCCGGAGCTTGCGGATCAGGTCAATGCCGGCAATGATGTTGCCCCACTGGTCCGAGCCGCCGACTTGGAGGGTGCAGCCGAATTGTTCAAAGAGGTGGAGGAAGTCGTAGGCCTGGAGGAGTTGGTAGCAGAACTCGGTGAAGCTCATGCCTTCGTCCGAGTTGAGCCGGAGCTTGACCGATTCTTTGGCCAGCATCTCGCCCAGGCGGAAGTGCTTGCCCACGTCGCGCAGGAAGTCCACGAACTTGAACTCAAGGAGCCACTCGGCGTTGTTGAGGATGCGGGCGGGGCTGGAAAGACTGGGGCTGAAATCGAGGAACCGCTCGAGCTGCTTGCGGATGCCTTGCAGGTTGGTATGGAGCTCGTCTTCGCTGAGGAGTTGCCGCTCCTTGGTCTTGCCCGAAGGGTCTCCGATCAGGCCGGTGCCGCCGCCCACGACCACGAGTGGGGAGTGGCCGTGGCGCTGGAACTGGGCCAGGCCCATGATGATGATGAGGTTGCCCACGTGCAGCGAAGGCGCGGTGGGATCGAAGCCGGCATAAAGCGTGACTGCTTTTTCCCGGAAGACTTTTTGCATTTCCGGGTCAGTGAGCGCGGCGAGGAACCCGCGGGTTTCCAGGGTGCGAACGATATCTTCCATTTGGATTAAATCCAGGCGAGCAGAGGTTACCGCATTTTAACGGATTAGGCAACTTCGCGGTCAGGCGAAAAAGTAGGGGCACGGCATGCCGTGCCTCTACAATTGTTATCCAGACAACGATTACTGTTTGAGCTCCGCTTCGTCAAAGACCAGGGCCTGGAAGCGGCTGACCTGGACGCCGCCTTTTCGCCAGCAGTCGAGCGGCAGGCCGGCCTTGTTGCAGGTATGGGAGAGGAACTCTTCGCGGGTCCAGGAATATTCCACCGGCACCTGGGGCAGGAGCACGCCCCGATGGAGTCCGTCGGCCAGGATCAGCCCGTCGCGGCCGACCGTGACGGTGTTGAGGTCGGCGACGGGTTCCGGCGGAGTGAGGATGGAGATCTCGTATTCCAGCTCGGGCAGCTCCGCGGGCGAGACCGGCGGGAAGCGCGGGTCTTCGAGCGCCGCGGAGCGGGCCACGTCGCGCACGCACAGGTAGAGCGGCTCTTGCGCGATAATGTGGCCGATGCAGCCGCGCAACTGCCCGTGCTTGTTCAGGGTCACGAAAGCGGCGCCCGGCTCTTTGAGCTTGGGAGAGGTCACCTGCACCTCGGGCAGGCCGCCGGTCTTGACCGCGGTTTCCACCGTTTGTTTGGCAATGGCCATCAGCTCTTTTTTCTCGGCGGGGGTCAAGGAATAATTTTCCGGCGGCAGGAGCTTGGCCCCTTTTTGCGGCGCCGGCGCGGCCGGCCGATAGCCTGGAGGCAGCACGAACGCCACCGCGGAATAACCCACGACCCGCGATTTATCGCCGGCGGTGTCGCCGGAGTTGCGGTAGTCCAGGACCTTGACCGTGCTGCCGCCCTTGAGCTTGAACAGCGACATCAGGGTGAAGACCGGCCCGGCCCCGCAAAACTGGGCGCGCTTGTTCTCCATGTCGTCTTCCAGCCGGTGCTCGTCCAGGGCCAGGACCCGGCTCAGCGCGAGCTGGTCCATGTGCTGGGCCTCGTCGTAAGTGAAGTAATGGGACATGTCCGAGCTGGCAATATAAACCAGGTCATCCTGCCCGAAGACCTCGTTCAAGATTGCGGCCAGCTTCTGGGCATAATCCAGGAGCGGCGTGCCGATCACGATGGGGATGATCTGCAGGTCCGGGCCGACCGCCACTTGCAGAAATGGAAGCTGGACTTCCAGGGAATGCTCCTGGCTAAAGAGCGTGGGTTCGTATTTGATCCAGGGCCGGCCGCCGATCAGCTTTTTCACGCTGGCGCGGTCAATCTTGACCCGGCCCAGCGGGGTCTCGTAATAGTCCTGATCCAGGACCGAGACGCCGTCCAGGTAGTAATGATGCGAAGGCGCCATAATCACGAAGCGCTTGGCCCCGCTTTGCTGGATGGCCTTGTAGGTATAGGCGGCCACCGGGCCGGAATAGACATAACCGGCATGCGGCGCGATGTAGCCCAGGACGTGGCCGGCCGGCAGCTCGGGATTGGCCTTGGCCAAGAATCCCTCGATCATGCTTCGGAGTTGACCCGCGTCCCCGGGATAAAACTGGCCGGCCACCACCGGCTTTTGCACCTGGGGCGCTAAGACCGCGGCAGGCGGAGCGGCCGGGGAAGGAGTCCCGGCCGGGGCGGGCGCTTTTTCTTTGCAAGCGCCGGCGAGCGCCAGCCCTGCGGCCAACCCTGCGGCGAGGATGATCTTTTTCATGGGAGCGGCCTTTCGATCTCGTAGAAATCCGCTTCGCGCAGAGAGTTTTTAGGAGCACAGGTTTCAAACCTGTGCCCCTTAAACCGGTGCCCCTTAAACCTGTGCCACTTTAATGCAAACAACGCCGCGACCGCGGCCAAAATGCCCTGGCCGAAGCGCCGGCGGGGCAGGGGGGTAGGGGAATTTTCCGGCATGGTCTTAACTCCAGATTCCGTGGATGGCCTGACCGCATTGGCCGCAGGCGCCGTTCTTCAGGGCGATGATGCGGGTCTGGTAGCCGATGCGCGAGATCAAGAGCGACCCGCACTTGGGGCAGCGGGTGTCCTCCGCGCCGGAGCCGGGCACGTTGCCGAGGTAAGAATAATAAATGCCCTCGGCCAGCGCGACCTCGCGGGCCTGCACCAGCGTCTCCACCGGCGTGGGCGGCAGACTTTTCAATTGGTATTGGGGATGAAAGCGGGAGAAGTGGAGCGGGGTCTCGGGCCCGAGGTGCTCCACGATCCAGCCGCACATGCGCTTGATCATCTCCAGGTCATCGTTGAGCGTGGGCACGATCAGGTTGGTGACCTCCACCAGCACGCCTTCCTGCCGCATGATCTCGCCGCAGTCCAGGACCGGCTGCAGCCGGCCGGCGCAGATGGTGCGGTAGTAGTCCTCGGTAAAACCCTTGATGTCCACGTTGGCGCCGTCGCTGACCGAGCAGAGCTTGCGCAGCGGCTTCTCGTTGATAAAGCCGGCCGTGACCAGGATGTTCTTGATCCCGGCCTGCCGCGCCAGCTTGGAAGTCTCGTAAGTGTACTCGTAAAAGATGATCGGCTCGGAGTAGGTGTAGGCGATGGAGCGGCACCCGTATTGGCGGGCGAGGGCCACCACTTTTTCCGGGGGCAAATCCTCGGTGTGCAGGTCTTCGGGGTTGGTCTGGGAGAGCTCCCAGTTCTGGCAGAACTTGCAATGCAGGTTGCAGCCGGCGGTGGCGATGGAGAAAGCGGTCGAGCCCGGGAGCATGTGGAACATGGGCTTTTTCTCGATGGGGTCAACGTGCACGGCCCCGGGTTTGCCGAAGACCAGGGTCATCAGCTTGCCCTCGAGGTTGACCCGGACCCGGCAGTCGCCCCGCTGGGCATGAGCCAGCCGACATTCCTTGGGGCAGAGCGTGCATTTCACGATGGCAGAGGGCATATCTAAAAATGATTCTATCAGGTCAGGGCGGAAACTCAAGTTGGGGAGAAGCGCACGGCGGAAGGGTTTGATGACCCTCTTGGAGGTCATGACTGCAGGATCAGGTAAAGGCCCATGAGTCCGAAGACGACCTCGACCGCGGTGCGGAATTTTTCCGGCGAGACCCGGCGGCATAAAAAGATTCCGAGCAGGGCGGCGATCACGATTCCGGACGCGCAGAATCCCAGGAAGCCCTGGGTGAAAGCGGCCAGGGAGATGACCGTGAGCGCGAGCCAGGGGATTTCGGTCAACACGCGGGACCGGCGGGACCTTGGGCCTGGACTTCCGAGTGAGAGTGCTCCTCATGTCCCGGATGCACCAACGGGGCGCGGCGGCGCCAGGAGAACAAGCGCATGCCGTTGGCGATGACCAGGAGCGCGCTGCCCTCGTGGCCGATGATGGCCAGGGCCAGGTTCAGGGTTCCGAGGAAAGTCAGGACCAGGAGCAGGCCGATGGCGAAGAAGGAAATCGCCAGGTTCTGGCGGATGATCCGGACCGTCCGGCGGCTGAGGGTGATGGTGTCGCCGAGCCGGGAGAGGTCGTCGCTCATGAGCGCGATGTCCGCGGTTTCCAGGGCCACGTCGGTGCCGGCGGTGCCCAGGGCAATACCCACGGAAGAGGCGGCCAGGGCCGGCGCGTCGTTGATGCCGTCTCCCACCATGCCCACGGTCCGGTATTGCTCGATTAAGTCGTGCATCACCCGCACTTTTTCCTGGGGCAGGAGCCCGCCCCGAAACTCGTCCATCCCCACTTCGCGGGCAATATTTTCCGCGGCCTTCGGGTTATCGCCGGTCAGCAGGATCAACTTTTCCACTCCCCGCCGGCGCAAGTCGGCGATCACCGCGGGAACCTGCTCGCGGAGGCGATCCGCCACCGCAATCAACCCCAGGACTTGCCCGGGAAGGCCGACCAGAAAAACGGTCTTGGCCTCGGCTTCCAGGGCTTGGATGCGGGCCAGGATTTCCGGGGCCACTTCCTGCTGGTTCTCCTGCCAGAAGGCGAGGTTGCCCGCGTAGTAGAATTCGCCGGCGATCTTGCCGCGCACGCCTCGGCCGGGCACGGCCAGAAATTGGTCCACGTCGGAAAGCGGAACTTTCATGGCCCGGGACTTGTTCATGATCGCTTCGGCCAAGGGATGCTCGGAGCGCTGTTCCAGGGAGGCGGCGATGGCCAGGAGCTTTTTCTCATCGTGGTCCGGGGCCAGGGGGATCAGGTCTTTGACCTCGGGCCGGCCCCAGGTGAGGGTGCCGGTCTTGTCAAAAGCCAGGGCCTTCAATGAGCCGGCGGCCTCCAGGAAGGCCCCGCCCTTGATGAGCACGCCGGAGCGGGCGGCGTTGCCGATGGCCGAGACAATGGCGACCGGAGTGGAGATGACCAGGGCGCAGGGGCAGGAAATCACGAGCAGGGTGAGGGCGAGGTAAAGCGTGTCGGCGAAGGGCTTGCCGGTGACCGCCGGTCCCAGGCCGGCGATCAGGGCAGCCCCGGCGACCACGATCGGGGTGTAGTATTTCCCGAATTTTTCGCTCAAGCGCTGGCTGGGCGCCTTCTTGGCCTGGGCCTCCTTGACCAGTCTCAGGATCCGGGCCAGGGTGGTGTCCTCGGCCAGCCGGGTAACCTTGACTTCCAGCGCGCCGGAAAGGACGATGGTGCCGGCGAAAACTTTTTGCCCGGGTTCGCGGCAGACGGGGTTGGACTCGCCGGTGATCGGGGCCTGGTCAATGTCGCTGATGCCGCGCTCGATCTCGCCGTCCATGGGGATGCGCTCCCCGGGCTTGATCACGATCAAGTCGCCCACCTTGAGCTCTGCCACCGGCACCCGCTCCTCAAACCCGTCGCGGCGGACCAGGGCATCCTTGGGCGAAATCTCGATCAAGGCCTGGATCGCCTGTCGGGTGCGGTTCATGGTCAGGCGCTCCAGGGTCTCGCCCAGGCTGAACAGGAACATGACCATGGCGGCTTCGCCCCACAGCCCCAGGTAGACCGCGCCCAGGCTGGCGACAGTGACCAGCACGCTGATGTCCAGGGTCCGAGTGCGCAGGGCATAATAGCCGCTTTTAGCCACCGGCCCGCCGGAGAGGAAGAGAGAGATCAGGAAGAGGGCGGAAGCCACGGGCACAAACTTCTCCAGCGCCAGCTCAGTGGCAGAGGTGAGGATCTGGCTCCAGGATTCGAACCGGCTGGCCGCGAGCTCGAGGGCGTAGCCGAGGACAAACAAGAGACCAGCCAACCCGGTCTGCAAGGCCAGGCGGTAGCGGGAGAACCAGCGAACTTTCTGTCGGCCCGCGGGCCAGGCCTCTTCCACCAAGTAGCCGACCCGGCGGATGCGCTCGATCACCTGGGGCCGTTCGACCCGGCCGATCACATACTCAAACACGATCTTGCCCGCGGCGAAGTTGACCTGGGCCCAGTTGACCCCGCTCAATTGCTGGACGGCCCTTTCGATTTTCGTGGCGCAATCGGGGCAGTCGAGGTTGGTGATGGTCAAGGTGTCGTGGGCATAGCGGTTTTCGATATCTAACCCGAAATCGCGGACTGCGCGCTGGATGGTTTCGAGGCTGACCAAATCGGGGAGGTAGCGCAAATGCAACACATCTTCCGGCTCGGAAAAGGCGACCTCTTCCACCCCGCGCAGATCCCCGACCAGGTCCACCAGCCGCTGCGTGCACAAGCCGCAGGAGCCGCTGGGCCAGGGTGAAACCGGAAGATGGAGAACTTGGGAATCCATCGGAACGACTCGTTTTCGGAGATCAGCGGTGGCTGGCGTGCTTGAATCCCTCGGCCAGCAGCCGCTCGATGTGGTCGTCGTCCAGCGCGTAAAAGATCCGCCGGCCGTCGCGCCGCGCGCGGATCAGGCGCTGGGTGCGGAGCAGGCGAAGCTGGTGGGAGATGGCCGAAGGGTTCATGGTGAGAGCCGCGGCCAGGTCGCAGACGCAGAGCTCTCCTTGGGAGAGCAAGTGGAGGATGCGCAGGCGGGTGGGATCGCCCAGGGCCTTGAAGATCTCGACGGCGATTTCAACTTGAGAAGGTTTCGGCGCCAGCGCCTGGAGGCGGGCCAACCGTTCGGGGGAGGGAGTGTGCCGACCGTGCGTCCGAGGGGTTCCCCGGGAACGCGGCTTGGGAACTGGTGCCAACGCTTACTCCTTTTTTTCAAATACCAACGTTTGAATAACCGTTCATATTCGCATCATTAAATGTAACCCCTCGAGTAAGGTTTGTCAAGGAAAAAATAAGGGAAGCGAGGGGTTGGGGGCTGGTCCGCGCGAGGACCACGATTCCTTGCTTTTCCTTGGTTGGGTTTTGTTCTATACTGGGCGGCACTGAAAAAGAGGTGAGGAGGCAGACATGATCGTTCGACGGATAGCGGGCGTGGTCCTTTTCCTGGCGCTGTTTGTCGGCGGGCAGTCGTGGGCGGCGGAGCCGAACCCGTGGTCCGAGCCCCTGGAGCGGATTTACTGGGGCGACCTGCACGTGCACACCAGCTACTCGGTGGACGCCTACATTGGGGGCATGGCCCCGGGACGTTATGCCGACGAGGCCGGTCAGTATGCGCTCTATTGCTCGCGGCTGGACTTTTACGCGGTCACCGATCACGCCGAGATGCTGACCCATTCCAATTATTGGACCGAGGCGGTCCGCGCCGCGCAGAGCTTCAATCAGATCGGCGCTGACCATCCCGACGCCAACGGCGATCCGGGCATCGTGGTGTTCACCGGCTGGGAATGGACGCTGTCTTACCTGTATGGCCACAAGAACGTGATCTTGAAATACGACGACCCGAAAAAGCTGCCGCCCAGCCCGATCCGGTGCCGGCCGGGGGTGCAGGGCTATCCGCCGCGCGCGGCCACCGACCGCAACCAGCCCGGCATCCACCCCCTCTACCTGTATTACGGCTATCGCCAGGGCCAGAAAGACACCACCATGGTGGCTTGGACCTCCGGCGAACTTTTCAACCTGCTCCACCGCTACTGCCTCGGCGCCGGGACCGGCTGCCAGGCCATGGTCATCCCTCACGGCAATGCCTGGGGCATGGCCAAGGCGATGGATACCATTTGGGATGCCCAGCTCGATCCCCAAAACCATGATCCGCAAATGCAGCGCCTGATCGAGGTCTATTCCAAGCACGGCAACTCCGAGGAATACAGTTTTTCCCGGGGCGAGTGGCGTTATTTCAAGGGCGGGCAAGAGGTGTTGGCCGCGGAGTGCCTGGAAGAAATCACCCCCGGCTTGGTGAACCGGGTCGCCCAGCGGGCGATCGGGGTGAACCCCCCCATGGGCCTGAAGCTGGAATGCCAACGGCAATGCACCGAGCCGACCTCGGTCTATCTCCCGTGCTGTTGGCAGGCGGGCGAGATCGTGCGCCCGCGCTGCCTGGACCCGGACTCGCCATTCTGCCGCGAGCAAATCGAGCTGGCCCGGGCGGAGACCCTGCCTTTCCCCCAAAGGCTCAGCCCGCGCGAGCGCCGGGAGCTCAAACCCGAATACCGCGACGACCCGGGAAAGACCGCTCCCGAAGACTGGAGCTCCTGCGGCCAGTGCCGGGATTGCTGGCAGCCCGCGTTCAACTACCGGTTTAACGGCAGCGTGCAGAAAGCCCTGGCATCCGCCTACTTCAATGAAAGCGGCCAGCCGCTCTATTACCGGTTCGGCTTCATCGGGTCCACCGATACCCACTCGGGCTGGCCGGCGTCGGTGAAAGAGACCAAGCGCATGGTCGAGCTGGGCGCGGGCAGGGCCGTCGCTGCTTTCAGTTGGGTGGGCCAGGCTTCAGTGGGCTTCGAACGAGTGGCGAATTTCCTCAACCCCGGCGGCCTGGCGGCCATTCTCGCGGACCATCGCACGCGGGACGATTTGTGGCAGAGCTTGGAAGACCGCAACGTCTATTCCACCTCCGGCGCCCGGATCGAGGTCTGGGCCCGGGCCGTGATTCAGCCCGGTGAGAAAGCGGTGGTGAAAATGGGCTCGGAATCGGCTTCGGCCAAGAACCCCACGTTCTTTGTCAAGGCCCACGGGGCTTTTCGCGAAGACGACACCTGCCCTTATGACCAGGAACCCTTGATCCAGGAGCACTTCAGCCGCGACGAGTTTCAGCGGGTCTGCCAGAGCCAGTGCTATCGGACCAAGGACCAGCGGGTGTCCATCGCCCGGATCGAGGTGGTGAAGGTGCTCCAGCCCCTGACCCGGGAGGAAGCGCAGATGGCCAACCTGGAGCGCTCGCCCGGCAACCCCCAAGGTTTGATCATGGATCCTTATGCCGTGGTGGAATTCAACCAGGCCCAGGTCGAGTGGACCTGGAGCGACCCGGCGTTTGAGAAGGAGCCGGCCGGCCGGTGGGTGGTATATTATTTCCGGATTATTCAGTCGCCGACGCCCGGCTACAACTGCCGGCCGATCGCGCTTTTGGAAAGCGGCCGCAACTGCGATCCCTTCCAGCCGGCGGACGGCGAGATCGAGTCCAGGATCAATCCCCAGGACGGCTCGAAGCCCACGCCTCTGACCGAGATCCAGGACGCTTGTTATTCCAATCCCCCGGAACCTCAGAGCTATTGCCAGGAGCGGGCCTGGACGTCGCCCTTTTACATCCAGAGAATTTAGCCCTACCCGGATCAGGCAGCCGCTGGCGGTCCGATCCGGCAGAATCTGCCTCGGCTCGGCATCGGGCTTGACGGTTTCAGCACTTAAATGCTAGAATCTTGACTAAACGTGGAGCGGTGATGCTCCCGCGGGATTTTGGTGATGAGTGATGAACGAAAGCCGGGGTAAATCCAGGAGCGAAGGGGTGAATCTTTCGCCCTTTGCGCTTTCGGCCCGTCAACTTTCTCAGCAGATCGAAAGGATGCGGCGCGACCGGGTGCTCCGGGGCAAGGTGGTCAACCTGGAGGAATACCGGCAGATGCGCGAGCGACGCGAGCCGGCCACGGTGCTGGTGGTGGATGACGAGCGCTCCCTCTGCCAGGCCCTGGCCCGCATCCTGGAAAAAGAGGGGTTGCGCGTGGTGGCGGTGGCGGGCGCCGACGAGCTGCGCCGCGCCATCGAGACCCACCCCGTTGACCTCATCCTGCTCGATATCCAACTCCCCTGGCTCAACGGACTGGAATTCTGCTCCGTCCTCAAGGCCGAGCCGGCCTTGCGCGATATTCCGGTCGTCCTGCTCAGCGGGCACGTTTCCAAGGACGATATCCGCAAAGGGTTTGAAGCCGGTTGCGACGAGTATCTGACCAAGCCGCTGGATATGAACCGCCTGGTCCGGACTCTCAAGTATATGATCCAGCCATGACCGGGCCTTCCCCCTTCGGACCTCCCTCCAGGTCCGAACCGGCCGCTCCCTCCCGGCTGCTCCGTTTTCGGATCCCGATCCTGCTCCTGATCCTGGCGCTGCACCTTTCCCTCGCTCTCCGCGAACGCGGTGACCTGGCCGATGACGCCTACATCTCCGCCCGCTACGCCCGCAACCTGGTCCAAGGTCACGGCCTGACCTACAACCGGGGCCCGGGCCTGGAGCGGGTGGAAGGTTATTCCAACTTCCTCTGGGTCATGCTCTTGGCCGCCGGCCAGGCCGCCGGAAAAAGCCCGCAGCTCATTTCCCGGACCGCCGGCATCCTGGCCAACCTGGTTTCCATTATCCTGGTGTGGCTGCTGGTCCTTCGCTGGTCCAGGTCTTTGCCGGACCCGGCGTTGACCCACTTCCTGGACCTGGCCGCCGCCTTGCTCCTGGCCGTGAATTTGCCTTTCATCATCTGGGCCGTCTCCGGCCTGGAAACCCCGCTGTTCGCGCTCGAAGTGATCCTGGCCTTTCTCTGCTTCGCCGATGGCCACGGCCGGCGATACGCGGCCGCCCTGGTCGCCTTCCTGGCCGCTCTCACCCGCCCCGAAGGCATCCTGGTCGCGGCCGCGCTGGTGCTCGGACGGCTGGCGGTCCTGAACCGCTACCGCCAGCGGCCTTTTCTCAGCGATGGAAAAAACCTGCTCGTCTTCCTGGCGCCTTACCTCGTCTATTTCTCCTGGCGCTACCTCTATTTCGGCCATAATTTTTTCCCCAACTCGGCTTACGCCAAGGTGGACCTCGGCTGGGCCGGCCTGCGCGAAGGCCTTTTCTACCTCTGGTCTTTTCTCAAGTGGGGCAATCTTCCCCTGGTCGCCCTCCTCGGCCTGGGTGCTTACGGACTTGCCCGCCGTCCCGGCCACCTCCTGGCGGCCCCGGCAATCTTTATCGGCTTTTACCTGCTCTTTATCCTGGCCGTAGGCGGCGACTGGATGCCGGACTTCCGTTTCTTCGTCCACCTGATGCCGCTGACCATCGCGCTGGCGATCCTGGGAATGGCGGACTTGGAATCGCCGCGGCCGGACCCGGCCCTCCCGGCCTGGCGCCGGTATCTCCCGGCCAAGCTCGCGGTTTTAGCCATGCTCGGCCTCAGCCTGTTTCGCTACGGGGCTTATGAACTGAAACCTTCCTATGACAAGGATTGGCACCGGCATCAGG
>Ga0315291_10004469_pt1 | contig 17816 bp, 13 predicted proteins | sample YL17G12_20_MG_FD_203070 | JGI IMG/M metagenome (GOLD analysis project Ga0315291, IMG submission 203070) | Sediment microbial communities from Yellowstone Lake, YNP, Wyoming, USA - YL17G12_20 | ecosystem: Environmental > Aquatic > Freshwater > Lake > Sediment | place: USA: Wyoming | collected...
GCGTTGGCTGCGGTGGTGGCGGCCGCCGCGGCGGCGACTGCCGCCGTTTCTGTCGCTGCCCCGGGGTCGGCGGCGACGTGGAGGAAGGGTGGGGGTGGAGGCGGGGGCAGTGGGACGGCGCCCCCGACGCCGGCGGCCGACCGCGCCGCCGCCGTCGCCGCCAAGGCCGACCCTGACGCCGGCAGGTTTTCTGCACCTACCGCTGCTGCCGCCGCGGCTCCCACTGACGCCGCCGCTGCCGGACCCCCCGCAGCAGCGGCAGCGGCGGGCGCCCAGCCGAAAAAGCGCCCGCGCGGCAGGCCCCTCGGCTCCAAGACGCGGCCGCGCCCCGAGGACGCCCTCGGCCCCGCCGAGTCCTCCGAGGCCGCGGCTCGGCGGATGCTCGCGGCGAGGAAGCTCTCCTCGAAGATCAACTACGCTGCGCTCGCAGACCTGTTCAGGGACGACGACGACAGCACCGCAGCGGCGGCGGGGGCGGCGGGGGCGGCGGCGAGGGCGGGGCCCTCTTCGCCTCGTGCCGCCGCGTCTGTCGCCGCCGCGCCTGTCGCCGCCGCCGTGCCCGCTCCGTCGCCGCCTCGTGCCGCTGCAGCTGCTGCTGCTCCTGTCGCCGCTCTTCCTCCTTTTTCTGCTTCTGAACGTCCTCCTTCTTCGACGACGACCGCAGCCGTGGCCATCGCGGCGAGCACGAAGAGGGGCGGAGCGACCCCAAAGGCGACGGCAGCGGGGAAAAAGCCGAAAGCGGCAACGACGGCAGCGACGGCGACGGCGACTGCGGAAGCAGCTGCCGTTGCTGCTCCGCGGGCGACGCGCGCTAGCAAGAAGTGATTGATCTTCTTTTGCATTGCACTCTCGAATCGGTGCTTTTTTTGTTTGCTTTGGAGCTGGAAAGAGGAGAGAGAGAAAGGGGGAGAGAGAGACAAGAAAACGAGTGTAAAGAGTGAATGAAAAAAAAAACTCAATTCTCTCTCTCTTTCTTCATTATTCACGATTCTTTCCTCGTGTTCCCCTTCTTTTCGTCTATCTTCGGGTGAGTGAGCAGAAACTTGAGAGAGCTGAGAGGCTGGCGCGTTATCGTGGTTGAAAGAGAGCATAGAGGTGGAAATGAAGAGAGAGGACGCCTCGAGCGCTCGTGGTTTTTGAGCCTCCGCCATGGTTTTCTTTGCTCTTTTGAGAATTGGCGGCGTCGGTGGAGCACCTGCTTGTTGCATTCAAGTGCCATTTATTTGCTTTGCAGCGATAGAAATGCTTACAAAGACTCCATGGGAACAAACAGAAGCAAGACTGAGAGGCCCCCGAGCGAGAAACTGGAGCGGACGCGCTCCTCTTTTTTTCCCCTCCCGACCCTTTCGTCGGTTACAATGCAGGGCGGACGAAAACGTACAGCCTTTCCTCCTCTCGCTCACCGAACCTCTCTCTCCCTCCGTCTCCCCGAAAACTGCAGCATCGTTCCTTTTTAACGGGATTCGAGGAGGAAAAGAGACGAAAAAAGAGCTCGCACAGAGCCAATTGGACGCGTGTTTTCTCTCGCTCTTTTTCACCAAAATGGCACCTCAACAACTTGCATCCAGCCGCGGCGGTGGCGGCAGCGCTCGCAGGAAGACTGCCAAGACCTCGCTCGTGCTCGTGCTCCTCCTCGCCGTCTCGGCCCTCGGCGTCGCCTCCGCGCACCCGTGGAGGAGCCACGCAGCCGCCGATAATTCTCAGGAGACCTCCAACAACAACAACGCCGCCGCCTCTTCCTCTGCTGTCCAAGAGAGCACCAAGGACGAGGCTCCCCACTCGCACGAGCCGGCCTCGGGGATGGGCTCGAGGCCGCCGACGCAGCCGCCGCCTCTGCCCTTCCCGCAGCAGGCGGCGGGGGGCTCCATTCCCGCCTCAAACAAAGCCGCGCCGCGCTCGAGCGGGAGCGGAACCGTCGAGGTCAACTCGGTCGCCGCCGGCACGAGCGGCGACGAGGCCCCGCTGGCCAAGGCCCCCGAAGTCGCCGCCGCCGCCGAGCAGCCTCTCGCCCCGGAACGCCCGCCGCAGCCCCCGCAGCCCCGCTCGCAGCACCCGCCGACCCCGGAGCAGCACCGCGCCCAGCGCCAGCAGGAGCGAGAGGTCGTCCGCGAAGCGGCACACACGCCGATGGACCCGGAGTGGCGCCGCCTCGTCCGGCGCGGCTTCGTCCCGGCCTCGGGCTTCCGCCGCGGCGGGCGCGAGGGCGGGGGCGACAGCGGCGGAGGCGGAACCCTGGGCGCCGACGCGCCCGAGCTCGAGGAGAAGATCCCCGCGGTCGAGGCGATCCTGCACCTCGACGGCTTTCAGGCGCCGGAGACGCTCAGCGTCGCAGCGAGGGACTCGGCGATCGCCGCGTCGATCGCCGACGTGCTGGGCGTGCCGAGGTCGAGCGTCGCGGTGGCCGAGGCCGCCTCCGACGGCAGCGACGCCAAGGCGCCGCCTGCCGCTGCGGCTGCTGCTGCCGCTGAGAAGCCCGCTGCCCGCCGGAGCCTCTCGCAGGCCTCTGCTGCTGCTGCTGCTCCCAAAGCCTCTTCGCCCACTCCCTCTGCCGCTTCTCCGGCCGTCGCCGCCGCGGCTCCCGCTGCCGCCGCCAAGGCCCCCGCTGCTGCTTCTCCGGCCCCCGCTGCCGCCGCCAAGGCCCCCGATGCTGCTTCTCCGGCCCCCGCTGCCGCCGCCCCTGCTCCCAAACCCGCTGCTGCTGCTGCTGCTGCCGCCCCCGCTGCTGCTCCTCCGCCGGCGGCGTCGTCGCTGCCCGCGCTCAAGGACGTCATCGTCCGCGTCGACGACCAGAAGACCGGCTCGGGCGGGGCGCTGGCGAAGAAGCTCGCCGCCGCCGCCGCCGATGGCACCCTGGCGAAGGCCCTGCGGTCGCGGGGCTTCACGGGAGCCGACGGCGACGCCACGGCGGTCGGCGCCTCCATCGCCGCGGACCCCACGGAGGCTACCTGGAGGGACAGGCTCCCTTTCCCCTTCTGGGCGTTTATCGCGATCGTCGCCGGCGCCGGCGGGCTGCTGCTGCTGTCCTTGCTCGCGACGCTCGTCTTCTGCTGCTGCTGCACTCCTCTCATGAGGGCCGCGAGGAGGGAGCGCAGCGAGGAGCGCAAGAGGGTGAAGGCCGAGGCTGCTGCCGCGAAGGTGGCTGCCAACGCCGAGCTTGGAGCGCAAGGAAAGGGAGGAGACGACGTGGAGAGCGGCAATGTCAAAAACCGCCGCGCCGTCGCACCCGCCCCCGGCGCCGCCCTCAACAAGGACGGAAGCGCGCCCGTGGACGTCTCCTCGACGATCAAGCTGCTGAGAGACTACGCCGGAGAGCTGCAGATGGGAGGCAACGGAGCCGCGGTCGTCGCTGCTGCTGCTGGCGCCGTCGCCGCCACTGGCGCTGCCGCTACTGCCGCCGCCGCTGCTTCCCCTGCCGCTCTCGACGCGCGCGCCCTCGCCGCAACCAAGAGGTCGCACCTCCCCCCGGCACCGAGGCTCGACGATGAAGAGGAGACCATTCCCGGAACCCCCTCTGCCGCCGCCGCCGCCGCCGCTGCCGCCGGCGAGCACTCGTCCGTCTCTGACGCCGACGAGGCCGCCTCCGTCCTGGCCTCCCCTCGCTCCCTTGCCCTGCCCTCCCGCGAGCTCACCGCCAGGCTCGATGCCGCCAACGCCAGGCTCGCCGCTTACGTCGGCTCGCTGACGGTGAAGACCGCGGCGCCGGTCGTCGCCAGTCTGCTGGCTTCGCTGCGCGCGCGCGCCGTCGCAGCCTCGGCGCCGCCGCCGGCCTCGGAGGACGAGGCCGCGCTCCACGCCGCCGCCCGCGCGCTCGTCGACGCGGGCACGTACGGCGCTCCGATCTCTGCTGCCGACCCCAAGAAGGCGAGGACGGCGGCGGCGAAGAACGCTGCTCCGGCTCGCTTCGCCGTCGGGTCTGCGCGCGTCGCGACAGCGACGACGGTTGCCGCCGTCGGCACGGCGTCCGCGGCGTCGGAGACGGCCCGCCGCCGCTCCTCGGCCGGCGGGGGCGCCACCACCGCAGGCAGCTCGGGGGCCCCCGTCGACATCACGCTCTTCGTCGACGGCTCCGAGTTCGAGAGCGCGCGCACCTTTGCGTCCGTCGCCAGGGACGCCGAGTTTGTGCCGACTGTCCTCGAGATCGAGCCCCCCGGCGCGCTCGTCCCCGGCGCAGTCAGCGGCGGTTCCTCCTCCGCCCCGGCGCTGGCCGGCATCGTCTCCGAGCGCGGGCGCTACTCCCTGGGGGAGTGGCTCGCCAAGCACCGCATGGCCAACGCTCTCGCGTCCTCGAGGGACCTCGGCTCGCCCGTCGTCCCGGCGCAGGCGGCCCGCGTCGCGCTGGTCCACTCCCTGGAAGCCCTCGCCTACCTGCACGCGAGGGGACTGTGCCACCGCGACGTCACGCCCGACACCCTCAAGTGGCACGACGCCGGCAGGCGGTGGAGGCTGGCCCTGCCCAGGGCCTCGAGGTGGGCGAGGTCCGGGGCCTCCTCCGCGCCCCTGTCGTACGCGCTGAGGTACGCCGCGCCCGAGGTGGTGGCGGCGGACGCGCTCTCGGCCGGGAGGAGGCTCGCCGCGGCCAACGCCGCCGCGGCCGACTCGGCAAACACGGCGGCGGGCGCGCCTCGCGACGGCGCGGGGAGGGCTCGGGGCGCCGGCTCCGGCCTCGCCATCGCGGAGCGGCCCTCGACCTTCACCGCCGACCCGGCCTCGGACGTCTGGGCCGTCGGCCTCCTCGCCTGGGAGGCCTTCGCGGGGCGCCCGCTGTTCGGCGAGGCCGCCGCCGACGGCAGCAGCGCGGCGACGATGTCGGACGAGCAGGTCGCCGCCGCCCTGCTCGGGTTCCGCAAGCTGCCGTTCGAGGCCGACCCCTCGATGTGGGTGTCTTTCGCCGACGGCGGCGCCGCGGAGCTGGTCAAGGCGATGTTGTCGAGGGCTCCCGACGCGAGGCCGAGCGCCGTGCAGGCGCTGAGGGCGGCGACCAAGCTCGCGGCGTCTGCGAGGAACTGAGAGGAGAGAAGAGAGAGATGGAAACAAAATGGGAGTTGAGGGAGATAAAACAAAAAAATGGTTTTTCGATCGGAGAGGGAGAAGGAGAGAGAGAGAGAGAGAGACTGTCTTTTTTCAAGTGTGTTCTTTACCGCCGATTCGAGCATCGGGCGCTGCGCCTTGGAGTGGAGAGAAGAATCGGGCAAAGAGGGAAACGAGGGAACGAAGGAGGCAAAAAGAAAGCGAGTTTCAACTCGTTGACCTTTTGTTTTCGTATTTTTCTTATTCGTTCGTTCGTTTTTTGTTCCTGAAATGAAGAAAGTGAAAAGGCTCTGTTGATTTCATTTCACACATGGTCTTTTTGAGTTACATCTCAGAGCAGCAGGCAGTAGAGCACAGGGGCGGAATTCAGAATGGGGTGATAGGATAATAGGACACGAGAAGAGGAGCTGGATTTCTTCTCCCTGAGAAAATCATTTGGTCGTGCCGTTCTTCTTCCTCTTCCCCTCCTCTTTTTCTTTTTCTTCTCTCTCTTCCTCCTCGCAGCACTCGGCCAGGAACGCCGACACTCGGCCCAACGCCGCGGCCGCGTCCGGGGTGATGGCCGCCGTGCGCGAGTAGAACGCGGCGCAGCGCGCGACCGCGGCGCGGACGGCGAGGAGGCCCGAGGAGGGGGAAGAACGGCCCGAGGATTTCTTGAGGCGCGACGAGGCCTCGGAGCGCAGCGAGGAGGACGGCGCCGCTCCCGCCCCCGCTCCTCGCCCCCCCCCCTCGCCGGCGGCCTTCGTCGAGGCCTCCAGCAGCAGTCCCAGGGCCACGGCGGCGTAGGCGTGCACCGCGGACGCGGCACCGCGCTCGTCGTCCGCGGCGAGGGAGTCGAGCGTCGTCGTCGCGGCGGCGGCGTCCTCGTCGCCTTGCGGCCGCTGCTTCTCCTTCTTCTTCTTCCGTTCGTCGCCGCCGTCACCTTCCTCCTCGTCCTCCTCCTCCTCCTCCTCCTCCTCCTCCCTGTCCGCCGTCGCCGAAAACAGGCGGCACAGCAGCCCGAGCGCCCCCGCCTCGCGCGCGGCCCGCAGCAGCTCCGCCTCCCGCCCGCCGTTGGCCGCGACGTTGATGAAGAGGCCCAGGGCCACCGAGAGGTCGCGGGAGCGGGCAAGGGCCGCGGCGCGGTCGGAAGAAGCGGAAGCGGCAGGAAAAGAGGAGGAGGAGGAGGGGGAGGGGGAGGAGGAGGAAGAGGAAGGCGGAGAGGAGCTCAGAGCGTCGGCGACCGCCCGGAGCGCGGCCTCGGCGCCGCCGGCCCTCGACACCGAGACGGCGCCCTCCTTGGCGCCGGCGCTGAGGTTCATCAGCACCGCGAGCGCCGCGCGCTGGGCTTCCCTCGCGGCCTTGGAGGGGAAGAAGGGGGGAGCAGCAGGAGAAGAAAGAGAAGACGAGGGAGAAGAAGAAAGAGGGCGGGAGAGGAGCGCGACGGCGGTCGTCGAGAGCCAGACGGGGAAGGGAGTCTCGGCTCCCCCTCCTCCTCCCTCTCCTCCTCCTCCTCCCTCTGGGGACGCCGCTGCTACCTTGGCGTCCAGCGCCCGCTCCTCGTTGGGCCTGCACGCGAACGTCAGGTGCTCGATCGCGGTCAGCGAGGCGCAGAGCGGCCAGAGGGCCTTGGCCCCGAGGGCCTCAGAGACGCGGCGCTGCCGCTTCCTGCCCTCCCCGCCGCCGCCGCCTTCTCCTCCTCCGCCGCCGCCGCCGTCTCCTCCGCCGCCGCCTTCTCCTCCGCCGCCGGCGCCGCTCCTAGCGTCCTCGAGGGCCGACACGGGAAGCGCAGCCACGGCCCTCGCGGCCCTCGCCGCGACGCCGGCCAGCGCCGAGATCGCGCCCGCCTTGCCGGCGGCAGCCTTTATGGCCTCCGCCACCGCCGCGGCCGCGGCCCCCGCCGAGGCCGTGGCGTCCAGGGCGCCGTTGGTGCCCGCCGAGACGCGGCGCGAGGCCTGCGTCTCGGCGCCGTGGGGGTCGGTCGCGAAGGCGATGGCCGCGAGGGCGATCGAGGAAGGGGTGGAGGAGGCGTGCGAGGGGACCAGGGACGAGAGCTGGCCCGAGCGGAGGAGGCGGAGGGCTCGCGCGGAGAGGTGAGAGGAAGGAGGGGGAGGAGCGCTGCTTCCTGCGGCGGCGGCGGCATCCCCGCCGCCGCCGCTGCTTCCGCTCCCGCTTCCTCCGCCGCAGTCGCCCTCCACCCCGACGAGCGCCACCAGCAGCGCCGCCGCGTCGTCCGCCGCCAGGAACACTCTCGAAGAGGGGTCCCCCGAGGCGGCGAAGGCCGCGATCGCCGCGGAGAGGCCCAGGCACGAAGGGAGCAGCAGCGACGAGGGCGCGGCGGCGTCGCCGCCCGCGCCTCGCGCAGCTCCCGCGGCCCTCGCGGCGGCGGCCGCGGCGAGCTCCGTCCCGGCCCGCATGACGTCCCGGAACAGCCCGCCAGAGCGCAGGGCCAGCCTCCCGCGCCTCGTGCTGCAGATCTCGGCGACGTCCGCCGCGGCGGAGGCCGCCGCCGAGGCGCGGGAGCGGCGGGCCACCGCCGCCGCGTAACAAGAATTGGAGGAGCCGTTTCCGTTTACTGTCGCTTCCGCGGCCAGCTTCGCGCCGGCGCGCAGGCCGTCCAGCGCGTAGAGCAGCCTGTCCTGGAGGTCAAAGGCCTCGCCGACGTCCTGGGCCTGGACGACAGAGGTCGTGACGGCGGCGGCGGCGGGTGTCGCGCCGTGAGCGGCGGAGGCCGAGGAGGGGCGGCACGGCAGCGGCGGGAGGAGCATCGTCGTCGTCATCGTCGTCGCTGCCGCTTGCCTCGCGACGCCTCGGCTGCTCGCAGCCGCTCCCGCTGCTGCCGCCGCTCCGCCTGGCTGAGCAGAAGTGGATCTCGACCTCGGTGGAGCGGAGGCGGCGGCGGGAGCAGGAGGCGGAGCAGCGAGGGCTCTCAGCTTCTGCTGCCCCTGCTCCTTCTGCTTCCTCGCCGCGGCGACGGCGGCCGCGGTGCTCTCCGAGAGAGCCCGCGCTGCCGCAGCCGCGGCCACCTCGCCGTCTTCGTCGTCAAAGTCAGAGTCAGAGTGATAGTCGGAAGAAGCAGCAGCAGGGGCCTTGTCGAAGGCGGCTGCCACCGGCTTCGGGAGCGAGGCGGGAGGCGGAGGCGAAGGCAGAGGCGGCGGCGGAGGCGGTGGCGGCGCTTGGCTCGCTGCTGCTGCTGGTGCTACTCTTTTTCTCGTTCCTGCCGTCGTCGTCGTCGCTGCTGCTGGAGCTGCTACTTTCGGGGCCCCAGCAGCTGTCCCGGTGTCAGCGTCAGGGGGAGAAGAAGAAGGACAAGGAGCGGCAGCTGCTGCTGTCGCGCCTCCCTTCTTGGCCGCTCTTGGCACTCTCGGCGCGGTCTCCCTCGTCGTCGTCGTCGTCGTCGCTGCTGCCGCCAGAGGAGCTTCGCCCTGCTTCTTCTTCTCCTCCTCCTCCGGCTCCTTGTCGGCAGCAGCAGCTGCTGCTATTGCTGCTCTCGGCACTGGCTTCTTTCTCTGGATCGCAGCAGCAGCAGCAGCAGCAGCATGGGCAGCGGGAAGAACAGGGGCAGGAAGCTCGTTTCTCTTCCTCGCGGCTGTGGTGGTCTTTGTCATCGCCGTCACCGCCGTCGCCGTCGTCTTTGCCGTTCTCGCCGTCGCCTTCTTCCCCACTTCCTTTGAAGCAGGAGCTTGCTGTCCTCCTTCCTGGACCTTTGTCTGCTTTTGTGTTCGGGAATTCGACGTCGTCGAGGGAGAGAGAAAAGAAAAACAGGATTAGCAGAAGGGGAGAGGTCGAGGTCGAGAGGCTGTCGAAGAAAAGGCGACGAAACGAAACAAACTCACCTTGCCCTTCTTCTTCCTCGCCGACTCCAGCAGCCCAGAGAGGAACCTTGGACTCCCCGCAGCGCCAGCGGGGGAGAGCGAGGCGATCTCCTCCTCGTCGTCAAAGTCGTAGGGGTCCTTGACGACGGAGGGCTGCTTGTTCGATTCGGCGGTCGGCGCGATGCCGCTTCGCTTCTGCCTCTTCGATTGCTGCGCCGAAGGCGTCGCGCCCGCCTCTTCCTCTGCCCTGTCGCTCCGTCTGCGAGTCGGGACGGCCATTTTTTTCTTGGTCTCATCGGGAGATGAAGCCCCGCCGGCCGCGGGAGAGCGCCGCTTCTTCGTCGCCTGCGACGGCATCTTTTTCGTTTTCTTCAGCTCTCGACGATGAGGGTCGGTCGAGAGAGTGGAGCGAGCGAAGTAAAGAAAGAAAAAAAAAGCGCGGAAAAAACTTCGTCTCTGAATAGTTCTCTGGTTGCCAAAAGCAGTAAAGTCGCCTTTCCGACGCCTCAGAACCTCACCACCAACAACCTTTTCGCCAAGATGTCCCAGACCGCCGACCTCGCGTGCACCTACGCCGCGCTCATCCTCGACGACGGAGGCGCCGATGTCTCTGTGAGTGAAGAAAATGCAAGGAGAAGGAGGAGGAAGCGGAAAAAAAAGGCGGCTGCGATCAATCGTCGGTGATGCCCTCTCTCTTCGCCGCTCTGCCGCCTTGGAATCGCCTCTTGCTTTCCGATTCTTCTCTCGAGAAAGCAACAGCGAGCACTGGCGCCTCCATTGCGGTGGAGAACGAGAGAAAGGCCCTGCGCCTTCGTGGAAGATCCAGGGGGGTCGTCGATCGGGACGGCGGCCGCCAGCGGCGATCGAGGAGGAAAGACCTCATGTCGGCGGCTCCATTCTTCGCCTCGGCGAGCATCTCACGTGCTCGATCGCTGCACAGATCTCGCATGCACATCATGGGGCATGCCCCAGAGCGTTTCAGGGATCTGAATGTGGACCAGAACGTGCCGAATCCGTGATTACACTGCTTGCTCTCTCTTCTGCCGCGCGCGTCGTCGATTCGTGAGGCGTCTCTTCGGGTGGGTAGAAAACACTCACCTCCCTTTTCTCTCTTTCTCTCTTTCTCTCTCAACCCCAAAACAGGCCGAGAACATCGCGGCCCTCGCCAAGGCCGCCGGCGTCACCGTGCCCCCGTACCTCCCCGGCATGTACGCCAAGGTCTTCGCCAAGAAGCCGATCTCGGAGCTGATCACCAACGTCGGCGCCGGCGGCGGCGGCGGCGGCGGCGGTGGCGGCGGCGGTGGCGGCGGCGGCGGTGGCGATGCTGCCGCTGCCGAGGAGAAGAAGGAGGAGGAGAAGGAGGAGGAGGAGGAGGGAGACGACGACATGGGCTTCTCGCTCTTCGACTAGATATTCCCATAGCCGAGGATAAGAAGGAGTAAAAAAAGGGGGACGCGGGAGTTTTTGAGGTAGGGGGAGGCTGCGACGACGAGGAGTTTTTCTCTCTCCGACGTCGTTGTTCCTTCCCTCTCCCTTTTCCTCCCTCCCTCTTCTTCTCCTTGTCTGCCGCTTTTCGCCCGCTCGTGTTTCTCCAGCAGTATCAGTTGCGGGATGTTGAAAAACAATCCGTTTCTTTTTGCTGCGGGAGAGAGATGAAGGGGAAATAAATAAATAAAGGCTCGGGGAGATTTTCGGCGTCGCGCGTTTTTTCCTTTTTTGCGAGTTTTTCTCCTCGCGGGATTCTCTCCTTGTAAAGCAAGCGCGCGTCTGCGGACCTTTTCCCTGGTTTTTTAAATGACAACGTTAAGAAGAATTGAGTTGGGAAAAGTCTGCCTCTACAAATGATGATGATAAAAATTTCTTTAGAAAGAAAGAAAAAAATACAAAGTGAAGACGAAGAGAAAAAAAAGGTCGGTCGAGAAAGAGCTGCTGCTTGCCGCCTCCCTCTCTTTTCCTCTCTCTCTACTTCCAGGATGCGCCGCACAAATGTGGCGCATATTTCATTATCATTCTTTAGGCCATCGCCGCGCGGGCCTGCTCAAGGATGAGGAACATAGCGCAGTTCCACGAGCCTAGGCGGGCGAAGTTCGAAGTGAAGCCCTTGTAGAAGGCCGCGATTCCCCCTTCCCTGGCGGTCTTGACGAGGCAGTCGAGGACGCTCGAGTAGAGGGCGGTGTTTGCTGTTCAGATTTTGAAAGTTTTCGGAAGTTTTGGGAAGACGTGAGTCCAAAAAAAAGGAAAAGAGAGAAAGAAAAGTTTCTTTTCGTTTCTCTTTTTTTTTCTGTGCAAGAGAAAATAGTTTATCCCCCGCTCAACCAGCCCTGCCGCGCGCGGGACAGCATGAATCGCAATCGGCGGGGCAACTTAAAACGCGGGGTAAGATTATTGTTCGCTCTCGCGCGCAGAGGTGAAAGCAGAGGGGGGACCACAAGGCGAAGTCGAATGAAAAGATCGGAAAATCGCGAGCGCCGGGCAGCAGTGCGAGCTTTGAGATAAAACAAAGCGAGACCGCTGCCCTCGCCCGTCCCCCTTGCTACCTCGCGCGCTTATGTCATTGTGTTTGTGGGTGTAGAAGAGAGATATGGGGCGCGCGCGAGAGAGAGAGAGAGAGAGAAAAAAAAAAAAAAAAGAGGGAAGAAGGGCGAGGAGAGGAGAGGAAAGGAAAATATTTCCGTCGTCGTCGCGACGCCTTCCTCCTCTTCTCTTCGTCTCTTCCCACAACTTTTCCATTTCGTTTCCCTACGATATCCCAAGAACAGAAAAGGAGACAACTCACCCATCATCCGGCTCTTCATCACGTCGACTGTTGAATTTTGATGGGAAAAAAGGAAAAGAGAGAGAGAGGAAGCATTTCGTGAGAGAGGCGGAGAAGAAAGAGAAGCAGGGAAGAAAGAGAAAGAAGAGGCAGAGCTCTCGTCAAAGGGTCGCGGGGAAAAAAAACGTTTCTCTCTCTCTCTTTCTTCTCACCTGGACTCCCGCACACCACGGCGAAGAACCCCGCCCCGAGCCCCGATGCCAGGTGCACGGGGACGCCATCCTCGACACCCGGAACCGCCAGGATCCGCTGCTTGATCGCGTCGTAGCTCGCGAGCTCGGCGGCGTTGATGATCGCGTTGCGCGCGACGTTGGGGCCCAGACCCGTCCAGAGCGCCCTGAGCCCCTCCGTCCTGACGATCGCAGCGTACGCGCCCAGGGCGCTCGGGTACCTCCGGACGGCCCCCGGCGGGAGCTTCCCCTCGGCCTGCATGCGGACTTTCACGAGGTCGGTGGGGCTCGCGACGCAGATGGCGAGCGCGCCTGTCGCGAGCCCGGAGACGACTTTCAGGCCGAGGCCGTCGCCGTCGGCGCCGGTCGCGTCGGCGATCGAGCGCTTGAGCGGGTCGTAGAGGCCGATTCGGAGACCTTGATGATCGATTTTTTTCGAAACGTTTTTTTGTTCTTCGTGTGAGAAAGAGGAAAGGGGGGGCTCGCTCGCAGCCTCGGATTCCCTGCTGCTGCGGCTGGTGGCAAGCGCGAGGGCAGCAGTCGAGGTTGAAAGAAAGAGCCCTCATCTCATCTCCTTTCCCTCACCTCCGTAAAGCACTTGTCGGTGCATAGACGGTACCAAACCCTTCCAAAGCGATGCTGCGCCCTCCTCGGCGGCGACGGTCCGGATCGTGCCGATCAGGCCGCTGTATTTGGGGCGGAATGGAGCAGCAGCTCGTGTTGTCGTTGCAGTCGTCGACGAAGTCGATGCCGCCGCCGTCGCCGCCGCCGTCGCTCGGCTCGTCGTGGGCTGGATCTGCAGCCTCACTTTCGCCGTGTCGAGCGGCAAAGTCAGGAACTCTGCCGAGCATGCCGCGATCGCAGAAGCCGCGAACGACTTGTGCAGAGGGAGCGGCGGCCCCGTCGGAGGAGGACTCATTTTCCTCAAATTCACAGTCAAAGTGGTTGAGATCAAAGCATTTGTTTTCACTTCTTCCTTTCTTTTTTTCTCTCTTCTCTGTCGCGCGTGGTGCTCGCGCCCCGAGTGTCGCAGGCAGTGGCGCCACGGCATCGAGAAGCATCTCTTGCTGCTGCTGCTGCTACTGCTGCTCCTGCTGTAGAGCGCGGCCCTGATCAGTGGGCACACGAGGAAGAAAGGAAAAAAAGAAGACCGGCTTGAACGATCGACCAAAACATGGCCACCCGCATCGCCGTCACGCCACTCTACGGCGCCCGCGATCGCGGGCCCAAGTGCACGCTCCTCGAGGTCGGCGGCGTGCGCCTGCTCCTGGACTGCGGCTGGTCGGAAGCGCTGCTTGACGAGCACGACGCGAACGCGAACGCGTCGACGGCGACGGCGGCCGTCGCCGCTTCGGCGCCGACCTCTCCCGCCTCCTCTCCTGTGGCTCGGGCCACCGAGGCCGCGCGAACGGCCCACGCCCTCCTCCTCTCCCACGCCGATCTGGACCACCTCGGAGCGCTCGCGGCCGTGGCTCGGGCGCTACCGAAAGGGAGCAAGATCCTGGCGACCGTGCCGACTCACCGGCTGGGGCAGCTGGCGCTCTACGACGCGGCGCTGGCGCGGGAGCGGGCGGGGTGCGCGCCGCTGCCCGGCTGCGAGCTGCTGCTGCCGCCGATCGAGTCCAAGGAAGAGAGAAAAGGAGGAGGAGGAGGAGGAGGAGGAGGAGGAGAAAAAGAGGCCGAGGACATGGAGGAGAAGGCGGGCGAGGGAGCAGAGCACGACGGCGACGGCGACGGCCAGGAGGAAAAGAAGGAGCCGCTCCGCCCAAAGACCCCGCCAAAGTCTTCTCCTCCGAGGGGAGCCTCCACCGCCGCGCAGAGGCGCCGCGCCGCCGTCGAGGCCATCGACGCCGCGTTCTCCCGCGTCGTCGCCTTGAAGTTCAGGCAGAGCTTCCAGCTCGCTGTTGGCGGCGGAGAGGAGGAAGAGGAGGACGAGGAAGAAGCAGAGGAGGAGGAGATGGAGCACGACGGCGACGACGGCGGCGACGAGAAGAGGAAAAGGAAACCTTCTTCTTCTTCTTCTTCTCTCCCGCTCGAGTCCATCACGCTCACCCCGCACTGCGCCGGCCACACCCTCGGGGGGTGCCTGTGGGAAATCGTCCCCCCGGGAGGCGACACGCTGCTGTACGCTCCAGCCGTGAACCACCGAAGGGAGCGCCACCTGGACGCCGCGGCGCTTCCGAGCTTCGCTCGCCCGGCCCTGCTCATCGCCGGGGCAGGGGTGCCGCCGCTGCCTCCTTCCTTCCAGCAAAAGCAAGGGGCCGCAGGAGAGCATCAGCGGGGGGGTGCAGCGGGAGAGGCAGCAACAGCAGCCGGAGCCGGAGCTCTTCCTTGCTTTTCTTCTTCTTCGGCGCTGGCCCCGCGCGACCCCCCGCCCGCCGAGCGAGAGGCCGACCTCATCGACGCCTGCCTCCGCGCCCTCAGGAGAGAGGGCAGCGTCCTCATCCCGGCGCCCACCGCCGGGCGAGCCACGGAGGTGCTGCTGGCGCTCGACGCGGCCTGGACCGCCAACCGCTACCCCTACCCTCTGGCGCTGGCCTCGGCCGTCGCGGTCTCGACCCTGGAGTTCACGCGGAGCCTCGTGGAGTGGATGGGGGAGGGAATCGCGTCGCGGCAGCAGCAGCAGCAGCACCAGGGAGGGGGCCAGGGCCAGCAGCAGCAGGACCACGCGGCGTCGCTGCGCGCGGTGAGGCCCTGCCACTCGGTGGGCGACGTCGCGCGCCTCCCGCGGGGGCCGAAGGTCGTCGTCGCCTCGCTGAGCTCACTGGACGCCGGGGTCGCGCGGGAGCTCCTGGTGGAGTGGGCCGGGAACCCGAACTGCGCCGTAGTTTTCCCGGGGCAGCCGCCGAGGGGCACGCTGGCGGAGAGGCTGGTCGAAGGTGAGAGTTGGTTATTTTTTTTCTTTTCGGTTTTTTTTTTCCTCTTCGGGCTGTTTTTTTCCCCAAAATAAAGAAAAAAATCGAAAAAAACTCAAAAACTCTTTCCTCTCTTCTTCACTCTCCCGCCAAAAAACAGGGTCTCTCCGGAACCAGGGCCGGCAGCAGTTCCTGGCCCAGCAGGCCCAGGCGCTGCAGCAGCAGATGCAGGGGCTCCAGCAGCAGATGCAGTTTAACCGGGGAGGAGGCGGTCCACAAATGCAGCAGCAGCAGCAGCAGCACTACTACTTCCTTCAGCAGCAGCTTGGGCAGCTCCAGCAGCAGATGCAGCAGCTCTCCGTCGACCTCTCCGTGTCTCTGGCCCACCACGTGCCCCTGGAGGGCGCGGAGCTGGCCTCGTGGCAGGAGGCGAACGAGAAGAAGAAGGAGGAAAAGGAGGAGGAGGGAGATAAAGCGAAGAAGGCGAAGGGCAAGGCTGCAGCTGCAGCTCGCGCCTCCTCGCCCTCGGGTCCCACGCGCACCTCCGTCGCCTCCATCGGAGGTGCGGCAGCAGCAGCAGCAGCCGCGGCGGCGGCGGCAGCGGCCGCTCCAGGAGGCGCCACCGGCCCCGCGGGAGAGACGGCGCTTGTCCCCGACGTCGAGGCCCTGGAGATGGAGGCAGTCGGCGCCGACGCCGCTCCCGGAGACGATCCTTCGGTTCCGGCGGCGGCGGTTGTTCCGGCGAGCGACGTTCTGATCGACGGCTTCGCGGTCCCGGACGGGGCCGCGGCGCCGATGTTCCCCGAGGTGAGAGAGAAGAGGGCGTCGTTGCCTCTGGTTTTTTGAGGTTTCGAGAGAGAGAGAAGGGAAGAGAAAAAGAGAAGGAAAAAACTCAAAAAACTCAAAAAAACTTTTAAAAAAACACGAAACAGGACGTCGACGACCCCGACGCCCCGGGAGACAAAGAAAACAATCTGGGCCCGCGTTCGTGGGACGAGTACGGCGCCGAGGCTCGCGTCGGGGACGTGGCGGCCTCCGGTACCGAGGCCTCGGGCGCGGACGCGAACGCCGCCGCGGCAGACTTTGACCTCGACCTCCCCGGCGGCGTTGGCGGCGGGAACGGCGGAGGAGAAGGATATTTGGACGACCTCACCACCGACGCGACGGGAGCCCTCGCGCTCGCTCTGGCCGGGGTTTCGAGCCTGGGCCGGGCGGCGATCGCCGCGGGCTTCACTGTGCCGGAGAACGCCGCAGCTTCAGCAGGGGGCGGCGGCTTCGGGGGCCGCTTCCTCGCGCCCCCCGCTCCTCGGGCGGCCCCGCCCGCGGCCGCGACCGCCGCGGCACGCCTCGCCGTCCCGACCCGCCTCTCGACCTCGACGGCGCGCCTCCGCGTGCGCGCGTCGGTGCACGTCGCCGCCCTCGACGGCCTCGCCGACGCCAGGGCTCTGCGGAACATGATAGCAGCGGTAGCGCCGCGGCACCTGGTGCTGCTGGGGGCGTCTTCCTCCCCGGCTGGCGGCGACGGCGGCGGCGGCGGCGACGGAGGCGACGCGGCGGCCCAGGCGACTGCGGCCGCGGCGAGGGGAGCGCCCGGACCCCTCCGCGCCCTCGCCGACGCCGCGGCCTCCGACCTCGCCCGCGAGCGCGCCCGCGTCCACACCCCGCGCGACGGCGAGACCGCCGACGCCTCGGAGGGGGCCGCGTCCCGGCGCGTGGCACTCTCGTCGGCCGCGCTCGCGTCGGTCTCGCTGCGGCCCGCTGGCGACGTCGCCGTCGGGTGGCTCGACGGGGTGTACGCGGCCCCGGACGTTCCCGGGGGCGCGCTTCGGATCGTTCCGGCTGCTGCTGCTGCTGCCGCCGCGGCAGGGGAAGGAAGAGAGGCTGCGGCGGGAGGGGAAGCGGCGGCGGCGGCCGCGGAGAGGGAGGAGGAGGACGAGGAGCGGCGGCGCCGCCGACGGCGCAGCGGCGGCCGGCTCGTCGTCCCCCTGTCCCCGTCCGCCGCTCTTCTGCCTCCGCCTCCCTCCTCCTCGGGTGCCAACGGCGGCGAGAACGACAACGACGCCGGCGGGGCCTTCATCGGCGATGTCAGGCTCTCCGACCTCAGGCTGGCGCTGGGCGCGGCCGGGGTGCGCTCGGCCTTTTCGGGGGGGACGCTCGTCTGCGGACGGGCCAAGATCGTCGTCGCCCGAGCGACGGCGGCGGCGGCTGCGGGGGCAGCAGTTGGAGCAGCGGCGGCGGCGGCGGCAGCCGACGGGGAGATCCTGGTTGAGGGCCCGCTCTGCGAGGAGTACTACCGCGTGAGGGACGTCGTGTACGGGCAGTACACGGCGAGCTAGAGCTCGGAGGAGGGAGAAGAGAGAAAAGAAGGGCTGAGGAGTTGGAAGAAGAAAGAAAATGTAAAATCACAAATAGACACACGACGGACTGCGCAACGGTTGAAGAACGAGACGAAGATTCGCCACGTTCCTCTCGTTTTCGACCCCTCTCTTTCGCTTCTCCTCTGTTCTCCAGGCGCGCATGGCTCGTCCGCCGTCTTCTTCGTCGTCTCGACGTGCTCCCGCAGCTGCAGCGACCGTGGCCGCGCTCCTTGTCCTCCTCTGCTCCGGTCCCACAGCGATGGTTGTCGAAGCAGCGGCCGCAGAGAAGCCGGCGACGTCGTCGCTCGCTGAATCTTGTTCTTCTGCAGCAGCAGCTGCCGCTCCCTCCGTTGCCGCCGCTTCTTCTTCGTGGACCGCACCCGCGTACTGCCAGGGAAGCGAGTGCCATCGGTGAGTATGTGGGTTTCTTGTTTTAACAAGGTGGTAAAACGAGCGCTGGAAGAGAGACGATCGGTATCGCAGAGAGAGGCCTCGTCGCTGTACTTTTTTTTCTCTCGACCTCCTCTCCTCTCCCTCTCCCTCTCACCCCTCTCTCCCTCTCACCCCTCTCTTCCTCTCACCCCTCTCTCCCTTTCACCCCCCTCCCCTCTCTCTCTCTTCAAAACAACGACGACGCACAACAAAACAAAGCTTCAAACTCCTCGAAGGGGGCACCCCGCAGTTCGAGGTCCGGGAGTACTCCACCGCGGTCTGGTCGACGGCGTCCTTCCCCGCGGGGACGGCCTGGGACCAGGTTCGCTCCAAGGGGTTCGACCGCAACTTCAACTACATCAAGG
>Ga0315291_10004470_pt1 | contig 17813 bp, 12 predicted proteins | sample YL17G12_20_MG_FD_203070 | JGI IMG/M metagenome (GOLD analysis project Ga0315291, IMG submission 203070) | Sediment microbial communities from Yellowstone Lake, YNP, Wyoming, USA - YL17G12_20 | ecosystem: Environmental > Aquatic > Freshwater > Lake > Sediment | place: USA: Wyoming | collected...
CGAGAGGATCTTGGTCGCGTCGTTCTACGCCGGCCTCGATCACTGGTACGTGCTGTTGAAGACCCTCGCGGGAGAGCGCTGATCGCGGCCATTTTTGATGACCGAGGGCGGCATGGACGAGGCGGGCATCTTCAATAAAATCCCGTGGATTGATGACTCGCGGCCGGCGGAGATCTTCGCCCGGGAGGTCCTGTCGTTTCTCATCGGCCGGGAGCTTCTCAGCTCGAAATGGGCGGAGAGGATTCTCCCCTGACTTTTCCGGGGCCCAAGGGCAATGTCGGCTGCGATTGACAGGGCCAACAGGCCGGATACATATTGCCGGCGTGGGCAAGAGGGGAGATTCATCGCCAAAAGCGGGAATTCGCCACGCCGCGGAAAAAGTAAATTTCACCGCCAGTTCCGGTAGTTTTGGAGCATAGAACTTACACTTCCCAGGTGGTACACTAAATGGAGGTAGGTGAAGATTGAAAAACAGAATCCTGACCCAAGCTCCATTCAATCCTGACCCGGCCGGATATAATCTTAGGAATCGATGCCGTTCGCGAGGCAACCAATGCGTTTAGCCCTTTGGCTCCAGCCGCCCCGTCGCACCCTGGCGGTCTTTCTCTGCCTCATGTTTGTCCTTGGCGGCGCCCTGGGCTGGCTCGGCTGGAAATTAGTAAAACAGGATCGCGCGCTCGAAGGACAGCGCGTGCAGGAACGCCTGGAACTAGCGGCGGACCACATGGCTGCCGCGCTTCAGCAAAGCCTCACCGACCTTGAAAGCTATCTGAGCTTCGTCCCAAGCCCTGGCGCAAATGAACCGCCGGACGGCGTGATGGTCCTTCAGGTAACGAAACGCACCGTTAACGTTTACCCGCCCGGCTGCCTGCTCTACTATCCCGTGATTCCGGACGGCGAAGAACCGCCGGCTGCGACCTTCGTCGCCGGCGAGGCTCTGGAGTACCAGCGCAACGATCCTGCCAAAGCGGCCGAGGTCTTCCGGGAGCTTGCCCGATCACCGGATCCCGGGGTGCGCGCCGGCGCTTTGCTGCGCTTGGGGCGAAACCTCCGCAAAATCGGCCGCTACGAGGAGGCCCTCCAAGTCTACGGCGAACTCGCCCAACTTGGCCGAACCTCCGTCCTGGGACTGCCGGCAGAACTGATGGCGCGCGAAGCGTGCGGCACCGTGCTGGAAGCGATCGGAAAGCGCGAAGAACTTCGGAAGGAAGCGTCGCTCATGCATTCAGCCCTTTGGAGCGGCCGCTGGAGCTTGCTCCGCCCCGCCTGGGAATTTCATGTGGAAGAGGCGCAGCGCTGGTTGGGGGCCAGTCCCTTGACGGAACGCGAACAGAACGCACTCGTGTTCTCAAGCGCCGCGGAATCCATTCACGGCCAGTGGATTGCCGGGCCGGAATCGAAAGGGCGCCGGATTCTGAAAATTGAAGGCCGGCCGGTGCTGATCTCCTGGGCGGGGACTTTGGATCGTCTTGCCGCTGTGTTGGCGGGGCCAGGTTACCTTGGTTCGAAGTGGACAGAGGCTTTGCAAGGCCGGCGTGTCCAGGGCGCCTTGATCGACGCGGACGGGCAGGCGATGATCGGCTCGTTCAACAAGAGCGGCCCGCAGGCCGTACGGACGGCGCCTGACACCAGACTCCCCGGGACTCTGCACGCAACCAGTACCGATCCCGGCGCCGACGAAGCAGGCTTTGCCGGGCGGCGCCGCCTGCTGCTTTCAGGTTTCGCGGTGCTGGCGCTGGTGCTATTGGCCGGCTCCTATTTCATCATGCGCTCCATCGACCGCGAGCGTGCCGTAGCCAGGCTCCAATCCGAGTTCGTGTCGGCGGTGTCGCATGAATTCCGGACCCCGCTCACGTCGCTGCGCCAGCTTTCGGAGATGCTGTCCAAAGGGAGGGTTCCCACGGAAGACCTGCGGCAGAAATCCTATGACATTCTGTCCCGAGAAAGCGAGCGGCTGCAGAGGCTTGTCGAGTCGCTGCTGGATTTCGGCCGCATCGAGGCGCGCGCGTTCCGCTATCACTATGAGCATCTCGATCCCGTAACGTTGGTGGGTGACCTGGTGGCCGAATTCCAGGAAAAGGCCGCTGCCCAGGGCTACCACGTCGAACTGGAGCTCGCCGGGGAGTATCCGCTCATCCACGCCGATCGCGAAGCGCTCGGCCTGGCGCTGAGGAACCTGCTCGACAACGCGGTCAAGTATTCGCCGGACTGCCGCACCGTCTGGGTCGAGATGGCGCGCGAACGAGGCCGCCTGGCCATTCGTGTCCGGGACCAGGGCATGGGAATTCCGGCTTCGGAGCAAAAGGAGATCTTCAAGAGATTCGTCCGTGGGACCGGCTCCAGGGCAGCCCACATCCAAGGGACCGGCATCGGCCTCGCCATGGCGCGCCACATCATCGAAGCCCATGACGGCGAGATCCGCCTGGAGAGCGAACCTGGCAGGGGCAGCACGTTTACCATCCTGCTGCCGTTGGAGAAGATAGCATGAAGCGCATCCTGGTGGTGGAAGACGAACACTCAATCGCGTTTGGTCTGCAGCTGGACCTTAAGAGCGAGGGATACGACGTGGTGATAGAATCGGACGGAGAAAGCGCCCTGCGGCGGGCGCGGAAAGAAGCCTTCGACCTGATCCTGCTCGATGTCATGCTGCCGCGAAAGGACGGTTTTGAAGTCTGCCGCGAACTGCGCCGGGGTGGATCGAAAACGCCTGTCATCATGCTGACCGCCAAGGCCCAGGAGGCGGAAAAAGTGCTGGGACTGGAGATCGGCGCCGACGACTACGTGACCAAGCCCTTCAGCCCGCGCGAACTGCGAGCCCGGGTCAAGGCGGCGCTCCGCCGCACGGCGGAAGACGATTTGCCGGTATACCGGTTCGGCGACGCGGAAGTGGATTTTGGGCGTTGTGAGCTGCGGCGCGCCGGCAAACCGGTGGAGCTGACGGCCCTCGAGTTCAAGCTGCTCACCGCCTTTGTCCGCAACGGCGGCAGGGTGCTGAGCAGGGATCGACTCCTGGATCTCGTCTGGGGGCACGGCACGTTCGTCACCGATCGCGTGGTTGACAACCACGTCGTCACCCTGCGGAAAAAGGTCGAGCCGGAACCTTCAGAGCCACGTTACATCGTGAGCGTCCGCGGCATGGGATACCGTTTCGATGGCTGAATAAAACCCAATCCTGACAATAGCGCGCATCCTCGCCTGACAATGGAGCCGTAATATGATGGGCAGGAGGAAATCATAATGAAACCAACAAAGTTAGTTCTTTTGACCGGGCTGCTCTGCGCGACCCTGTTTGCCGGGTCCCTGGCGAATCAGGCGAAGGACAATAAGGCGGAGGTGGCGCTCCAGGCCGCCATTAAAACAGAAACCGTAGATGGAAACCTGAAGGGGGCCATCGAGCAGTACAAGAAGATCACCGCGCAGTCCGGCGCCGGCCGGGCCACGGTCGCGACCGCCCTGCTGCGGATGGGCCAGTGCTACGAGAAGCTGGGCGACGCGGACACGCAAGAAGCACGCAAGGCGTACGAGCAGGTAGTGCGGGAGTATGGCGATCAGGCCGCGGTGGCCGCCGAGGCCCGTGCCAAGCTGGCCGCGCTGGCGGGGGCTGCCGGCGCGTCGGGTAGTTCCACGCTGACCGTGAGGAGGGTATGGGCGCAAGCGGATCCGACGGGCAAGGTGTCGCCCGACGGCCGTTTCCTGTCGTTCACCGACTGGGATAGCGAAGATATCGCCATCCGCGACCTCGCTACCGGCCAGAACCGGCCGTTGACCGGAACGGGCAACCTGGCTGGATCGGGTCGTGGCTGGGCCGAGTACTCGATGCCATCGCCCGACAACAAGAATATCGCCTACGCCTGGTGGTCGGATGGCTACAACCTTTGCGTCGTCGGATTCGACGGCTCGAAGGCGAGAGTCCTGCGGGCGGCCGGAAATGGAGTCCTCGACCTTTTGCCGGTAGCGTGGTCGCCTGACGGCAGGCAACTCCTTGCCGAATTCGTGAAGACCGACAACACCCGTGACATGATGCTGGTGGCCGTCGCAGATGGCTCCGCGAAGTTATTGAAGGCGGTGGGAAAAGGCCCGTCTCCGGGCGGGGTGTTCTCCCCTGACGGAAGATACGTCGCTTGGGCGACCAAGGAGGGGCTCTCGTTGTTCGACCTCCAGTCGGGAACGGAGTCTCCCCTCATCCCGGACCGGACGAACCACCAAGTCCTGGGCTGGGCTCCGGACGGGAAGCACATTCTGTTCTCCAGTGAGCGTTCGGGATCGGCCGACGCGTGGCTGATCGCCGTGGCCGGCGGGAAGGCGCTGGGCAAACCGGTGTTCGTCAAGAAGGACTGGGGCTCCAGGCCCATGGGGTTCACCCGCACGGGCAGTTTCTTCTACGCGGCGGACAACAATGTTTTCAGCGTCCAGATCGCCGAACTCGACCCGGACAGCGGAAACATGATTTCACCGCCGCAGCCGGCATTCCGACGCGGCAACATGGAGTCTCCGGATTGGTCTCCCGACGGACGCTGGCTTGCGGCCGTTGACGCACGCAAGCCAATGCGGGCTGTGATCATCCGCTCCATGGACACGGGCGAGGAGCGAGAGTTTCGGCTCGGCGAGTGGACAATCGGGGGGGCGAGGAGCGGCCTCCGCTGGACGCCGGACGGAAAGGCCGTCGTGGTTCCGGAATCGGAGTATAAGAACCTGATACGAATTGATGTCCAAACGGGACAGGTGACTTCTCTGATGCCGCTTCCGGCTTTGGTCGATTGCTCCTTCGATTTTTCTCGAGATGGCAATATCGTCTTCTACGTCAGGCCGGTTGCCCCTCCCAACGTGAACGCGCTCGTGGCCCACGATCTGCGGTCCGGCAAGGAAACGGTCGTCATCGAGAAACGAGCGCTCTTCGCGGGCGTGGTATCGCCCGATGGCCAGAGGCTGCTCATCGCCACGTGGGAAGGCGAGTCTTCTCAGGTGTTGCTCGTCATGCCGGCCGCCGGGGGAGAGGCCCGGGAGCTGGTCAGAGTCGGCGGCGAGAAGGAAGTCCCCTTTTGGGGTGCCCCGTGGTGGACGCCGGACGGCCGCTACGTCGCCTTTATGAAGGGCTTCAAGGGTAAGACCCCGAACCAGTGGGAGCTATGGCGTGTCGCAGCCGAGGGCGGAGAACCGCAGCGGATCGGGCTGATCCCCGCTCGTTTTCGCGACGCGCGGCTGCACCCCGACGGCCGCCGGGTGGCGATCCTCGATGCTGAAGTGAACTTCGAGGTCTGGGTGATGGAGAACTTCCTGCCGGCGCCAAAAGTCGCCAAGTAGCTGGTGAAGGACTTTTCTTGACACCCCCTCGCGGCAGGCGATATGCTGGTCTTAACCAAATCTTGACCGAATCTTGACCCGCCGCGGTTGAAATCTCCCCTGGTGAGGTGTTACTCTAAACGATGGGAACCCGAATGCCGAATTCTTCGCTTCGCCGTCCAGCCTGGCCGCGCTTCCTCCGGGGCCCTGGCCAGAGACTCGTCGGAGTCTTCGCCCTTTTCATCCTGCTCCCGGGCACGTTCCTCGGCGTTTTCGCGCTGCGCGTGCTGCGCCAGGAGAGCCAATTCGCTAGGCAGCGAACGCGCGAGAGCCTGGAAAGAACCGCGGAAGAAATCGGCCGCGACCTGGATACGGAGTTCCGGCGGTGGAACGATGTGGCGCGGTCGGCTGCTTCGCTGGAGAGGCCACTCGATGTCAACTCCTTTCCGGAGATTGTCGGGCAAGCCTTCTCGGAACCGGGAGGCGGCGTGTTTCTGTCCATATCCGATGAAAGGCTCGAGGTGTTCCCCCCTGGTGCTCTGTTGTATGTCTCACAGAGCCCCGCGCCGGCCCAAACCGCGCCAAGTCGACCGCTCGCCGGCCTGTCCGAAGCCGAGTCCTTGGAGATCGCTCGAAAAGACTATCCGAGAGCCGTCCGAGCGTACCGAAACCTGCTCGATTCGGCCGCTGCCGGGTCGCAGCCACTGATCCTCCAGCGCCTGGCCCGGACGCTCCGCAAAGCCGGCAGGCTCGAGGAGGCCGCCGGCGCTTATCGGGACCTCCGGCGCTTGGACGCGGTTTGGATCGGGGGGCTGCCGTCGGACCTCATCGCCCAGGCCGAGCTTTGTTCCCTGGCCTCCGAGCGCGGCGATGCGGCGGACCTTGCCCAGGAGGCCATGGCCTTCTATCGGGATCTGGCGACGGGGAAATGGCTTCTCGACAAGCCACGTTACCTCTATTATTCCGATCTCGGCCGGACCTGGTGCCGGGACAGCCGAGTCGAGGCCGGCGAATTCAACAGCCTCCGTGCGACCGAGGGGCGCAAGTTGGCTCTATCCCGCGCCGCCGAGGACTTCCTGAACGATCCCCGAACGGTCCTTCCCGGTGAAGACATTGCGTACCTCGCTTTCCGGAACACCGATCCGTTTGCCGCGGTCCTCGTCTCCGCAGACGTCCTGGGGTCGCGTTGGCAGCCCCGAATCTTTTCGACCCGGGGGGAGGACATCGAGGCCGTCCTGTACGCTACGGACGGCTCCGCGGTTTTCGGATCACCGCCCCCGGCGGCACCTCCCTTCGCCGTGACGCGCGACCTACGGATCGACGACACACCGTGGCTTCTTCAGATCTGGCCCGGCCAGCCGGAGGCGATTTATGCGGACATCAGGCAAAAACGAACTCTATCCCTGACGATGCTGGGTTTCGTCACGGTCCTGCTTGCCTTCGGGAGCTACCTCACGGTCCGGATCGTCAGAAGGGAACTCGAAATCGCCAGGTTGCGGGCGGACTTCGTCTCGACGGTCTCCCACGAATTCCGCTCCCCCCTGACGGGGATCCGACAACTTGGCGGGATGCTGCTCGACGGACGTGTGACCGACCCGGAGAAACAGCGAGGCTATTTCAAGATGATCGTCCAGGAGAGCGACCGGCTGTCCCGCCTCGTCGAAAACATCCTCGATTTTTCCCGGATGGAAGAAGGCCGCAGGGAATACCGGTTCGAGCCGCTCGACCCTTCCCCGTGGCTGCGAACGCTGGTCGCAGATTTCGTGACCGAGATCGCCGCGAACGGAGCGGCGGTGGAAGCGGACATCCAGGACGGACTTCCCCCGATCTCCGCCGACAAAGAAGCCCTGGGATCCGCGGTCCGCAACCTCCTCGACAACGCGGTGAAGTACTCGCCCGGCTCGAAGACCGTCTGGCTCGACGCAGGCGCCGAGGGCAACGTAGTCAAGATCTCTGTCCGGGACAAGGGAGTCGGAATTTCCGAACACGACCGGAAGCGCATCTTCGACCGGTTCTACCGGGCCGAAGGCGAAATTTCGAAGCGGATCAAGGGGGCTGGGCTCGGGCTCAGCCTCGTCAAGCATGTCGTGACGGCCCACGGCGGCACGGTCGAATACCAGAGCCGGGTTGGCGAAGGCAGCATCTTCACCATCCGGCTTCCGGCCGTACCGGTTAGGGGAGGAGAATGAGATGAACGAACGCATTCTGGTCGTGGAGGACGAGCCGACGATCGCGACGGGCCTTCGGGACGACTTGGAGATCGAGGGATTCGCCGTGGAAGTCGCCGAGGACGGCACGGCGGCCTTGAGTCGGATCCTCGAAGGAAAGTTCGACCTCATCCTGCTCGACCTGATGCTGCCCGGGATGGACGGCTTCACCGTATGCCGCGAAGCCCATTTGAAGGGCGACCGCACTCCGATCATCATGCTCACGGCCAAAGGGCAGGAGGTGGACAAAGTCGTGGGCCTCGAGCTCGGGGCGGACGACTACGTCACCAAACCCTTCAGCCGGCGCGAGCTCCTCGCCCGCATCAAGGCTGTCCTGCGCCGCTCCCAAAACGGCTCGGAGCCATGCGGGATCCAACGTTTCGGCGACGTCACCGTCGACATCGGCCGATGTGAGGTCTCGCGACGGGGCGAGAAGATCGCTCTGACCGCCATGGAGTTCAAGCTCCTGCGGGTTTTCCTGGAACACCGCGGCCGGGTCCTGACGATCGACGACCTGCTGGGAGAGGTGTGGGGACGCGACGCCGTCCTGACGGACCGGGTCGTCTACACCCATATCAATAACCTCCGCAACAAGCTGGAGGAGAATCCCCAAAAACCACGATTTCTGATCGGCGTCCGGGGCATCGGGTACCGGTTCGATGGTTGAAGGCGCCTAGGCGAGGGGGCCGTCTTGACCGAAACTTGTCACAGGCTTGACCTGGGCTTGGAGCAAAGAAGACGCACTTACCTTATGATGTCCTTGAAGTCAGGAGGTGCAAGATGAAAAAATTGATTATTTTTCCGATGATCGCTCTGGCCCTGTCCATCGTCCTGTCGCCGCCGGACACGGCGGCACAGAAATCCCAGTCCGCTGACGTTCTTCTCGGAGCAGCGCTCCATCAGGAAGAGGTGGAGGGGAACCTCGAGGCGGCGATCGAAACGTACAAAAAGCTCCTCGCGGAATTTCCGGGCAACCGTCCGCTGGCGGCCCAGGCCCAACTCCACGTCGGCTTATGTTATGAGAAACTGGGGCTTAAAGAAACCGAAAAGGCCTTTCAGAAAGTGATTGATAACTATCCCGAACAGGCGGAAGCTGTCAAAATCGCTAAAGAAAAACTTTCTATTCTTCTAAAAGTCAAAGCTCAAATCGAGAACGGCGTTGCTGAACATATCATAACGAAAATATACGAAAGCAGTGAGAAACTGTTCGGCTTCATTTCTCCGGATGGCAAAAAGTTGGCCTTGGTAGGAGGAGAAGGGGACATCTGGCTAAGGGAGGTTGCCAGTGGCAAGGAGACACGCCTCACCCAGACTCCGAATTTTAAATACTGGTGCTTTTGGTCTCCTGACAGTGAGACAATTGCCTATCTTGATAGTTTAAACGGCCTGCATATGGTTCCTGCAAAGGGAGGAGAGCCGAGAACCCTTATCAAGTCCGATTCAGACTTCATTAAGACAGGCAATTATGCCTGGCCGACAAGCTGGACATCGGACAATCAAATGATTCTCTGCCAAGTATCGAAGAGAGGACTGTGCGCCATTCCCGTTTCTGGAGGAGAATGGAGAGACATTTTTAAACTCCAAGCCCAACATACTGAGAAAGATTTCACTCTGTTAACATTATCACCAAACGGTAAATTCTTAGCCTATGAATCAACGAAGTCCGGGAATTCGGATATTTACGTGATGGCTGCGGATGGCGGAAATTCTATTCAAATTACAAACCATCCTGCCGCTGATTCTTGGCCCACCTGGTCATTCGATGGAAAATGGATTGCCTTTTTTTCTTCGAGAAGCGGGGACAGTGAAATTTGGGTGACAAGGATTTCCCCGGACGGCAATCCTGAGGGCGAACCCCTTCAGATTTTCCGGGGGTTTTCCCTAATGGGCTCATTCTTCAATTGGACGAGAGATGGGAAGATTGGAATTTCGCTGAGTACAGGCGTTTCCAATATTTTCATCAAGGAACTTCAAACCGGAAAGGAAACTCAGGTAACAAATATCCTGACTGATGAAGGACATCCTCGATGGTCTCCCGATGGTGGTCGGATCGCGTTCATTTCTTCTCGGGAAGGGAAATCGAATTTATGGACGATCCCTTCTGAAGGAGGAGAAGCCAATAAGGTAACAGCGAACGTGCCTAATCCGAATGCAATCCTTCGTTACATCACAAGGCCTTCTTGGCTGCCTGATGGAAAATGGCTGGCTTTCGGAGGCTTTTTCGGCGAGGATCGAGGCATTTGGACCGTTCCTGCCAAGGGAGGGTTGCCGGAAAAAATGAAATTTGACTTTGATCCGAGGATTGGATGCTGCGATGTATCGCCCGACGGCGCAACCATTGCCTTTGATTATACAGGAGCGAAAGAGGGGAATCCTATAAAGGGCTCAAGAGATTTTGAGAATGATATCTACATGATTCCGTTCAAAGGCGGGTCCCCTCAGAGAATAACAAAGATTGAGAAAAACGGTTTGAGCTTTCATTCTCCTCGCTGGGCGCCGGATGGAAAAATGATAGCTTTCTGGTCTATGGACTCGTTTGAATTTAATAAAGGAAAGGACTCAGAAGAAATATGGGTTTGTGAGTTCCCAGGGAGTGGACCTAAGGCTATTACTAAAAAAATGAAGGGGGGAAATTTCACCCATTTGAGCTGGTCGCCGGACGGGAAGACGATTGTCTTTTCTATTTTTGAGAAAGATAAATCTCAGATATATGCGGTTCCTTCTGATGGAGGGGAAATAAAAAAGATGGATATCGAAGGATTTTCCCCTGATTTCTCTCCCGACGGCAAAAGGATAGCCTATGGGAAGAACCTTCAAGGCAAGTTTGAGTACTGGCTTGTCGAAAACTTCCTGCCGCCGACGAAAGTCATCAAGTAGCCGGGAAAAGGTGTGGGGGAAAGCAAGGCAGGCGTCGCGTCACGGCGCCTGCCTCGCGCCCTGCTGCATCTCTGTTGCCGGTGACGAGTATCAGATCCCGCTTTTCTTCCTTTCCTTGGTTCTTAGAATTCCACCGTTAGGGCGGGGTTGTCGCCGGCTTTAAGCACGAGCGGATGAGCCCATATTACTTTGATCCTGATCATCCCCCTCCTGCTTGAATGAGGGATGGAACGGTTTTCTGCCCGCCTCGCCCTTCGGCGCGACGAGCTTTTCCGGGGGGTCTCTTCGAGCCCGAATTCGAGCAGAGATCCGGCCGCGATCAGATGCAAATATATCCAGCCAGCCGACGCTTTTAACTTGAATATTCATACGCAACATTTGACTTTTCAACCCTAGTAGGCGATTTGCGGATGCACTATAATTAAATTTAGTTGAACTGTGATAGCGCATATGCTATTATTAGCGTGTGGACAGAAGCCTGCTCGATAACCCAAAAAACGTGCGTTTTGAGGACCTGCGGAATCTCTGCCGGCGTCTTTTCGGCGAACCCAGGATCCGCGGCAGCCATCATATCTTCAAGACACCGTGGCCGGGGGAGCCCTTTATCAACCTGCAGCGCGACGGCAAGATGGCCAAACCGTACCAGGTCCGGGACGTGAAGCGGGCGCTGGAAAAACTGGAGGCGAAACATGGGAAATAAAGCGGAACGCTATACCTACCGCATCGAATGGTCACAGGAAGACGGTATCTTCGTAGCCCGCTGCGTCGAGTTCCCCGGGCTCGGCGCCCACGGCCATTCCCAGGAAGAGGCCCTGCGCCAGATCAAGGCCGCGGTGGCCGAAGCGCTGAAATGGCTGCGGGATGAAAAGCGGAGTGCCCCCGAACCCCTGGGGACGAAAAAATTCCGCGGCCATTTGACACTGCGCGTGCCGCCGGAAGTGCACCGCGAACTGGCCATCAAGGCGGCCGAAGAGAAAGTGTCGATCAACCAATTGATCCTATCGAAAATTATTTGAAGCGACCGATAGGAAAGAAACGGCTATAATTTAACCGTAACAGTCCCGGGAGGTCAGGATGCCCCGCTCTAAGTTGCGGCCGCCGCGCAATGTTCTGGTGCTGTTCATCGCGGTCTCGGCCGTTTCGGTGTCCGCCTTGGTTTGGCTGAGTTGGCGTCTGCTGGAGCAAGACCGGGGGTTGGAGAACCAGCGTATTCAGGAACGGCTCGAACGCGCTGCCGATTTGATCGTCACGTCCCTTGATCTGGGTCTTTCGGAAATCGAGAACCGTCTTTCGGCCCTATCCGATCCCGGTGATCATGCTCTGTCCGTTGCTTTCGGCCCGGGTAAGGTCGAAACCCATCCCGGCGGGCGTTTGCTCTATTATCCTTTTATCCCCCAGGTTCGGGAATCCCCTGTGACCGTGTTCGACACGGGGGAGACTCTCGAGTTCCGGCAGCAGAACTATGTCGGGGCGATGGCCGCGTTCCGCGCCCTGGCGATCTCGAAGGATCCTCTGATCCGGGCCGGGGCGCTGATGCGTCTGGGGCGAAATCTGCGCAAGAACAACCAGATCCAGGAAGCGCTTGCGGTCTACGAAGAACTTGCCCGGCTCGGATCGACTCCCGTGGGCGGAGATCCGGCCGAACTTCTCGCTCGACAAGCCCGATGCGCGCTTCTGAAGGAGCTGAATCAACTTTCAGAATTGCAGAGCGCGGCCGGATCTTTGGACGCCGACCTTCAGCAGGGCCGCTGGCAACTGGATCGCGTTTCCTATCAATTCCATTCGCTTGAAGTCCAACGCTGGTTGACCTTCAAGCCCGATACCCTGGCCGAACGCCAAGCCGCTCTCGCCCTTGCCGCCGCCGTGGAATCCCTCTGGGAGCAATGGCAAGAACTCCGGCGAGGGGAAGGGAGCGCGCGCGGCCGTCGCAGTCTTTGGGTGCATGGCCAGTCGATCCTTTTGCTCTGGGACAGCTCTCCGGAAAAGCTCACAGCCTTGGCGGCCGATCCGCGCTATCTGGAAACCCAATGGGGTCCTACCTGGCGGAATCTCGGCGTCACCGTGTCGCTGTTGGATTCCGATTCCCACAATGTGCTTCGCCCCTTCCCTCCGACCAGTCCGCAGCAGGCCCTGCGCACGTCATCCGACACGCGATTGCCGTGGACTCTGCGGATTGCCAGCGCCGATCCGGCTGCCGATCTGGCCCAGCTAGCCGGGCGCCGGCGCCTCCTGTTGGCAGGTTTGGCCATCATGGGCGTCATGGTACTTGCGGGCGGGTACTTCACATCGCGCGCCGTGTCACGCGAGTTGGCCGTCTCCCGGCTGCAGTCCGATTTTGTCTCGGCGGTCTCGCATGAGTTTCGAACACCCCTGACCTCGATGCTCCATCTGACCGATTTGCTCGACCGAGGCATCGTGTCGGACGAGGACCGCCGCCGGCAATACTATTCCGCATTGGCGCACGAGACCACGCGGCTTCACCGCTTGGTCGAGAGCCTCTTGAATTTCGGGAGCATGGAAGCCGGCGCGTTTGAGTACCGATTCGAGCCGGTCGACCTCGCCGTCCTGGTCGGGGATGTCGTGGCCGAGTTTCGGAAAGAGTTCGCCTCCAGCGGCCATCGCTTTGAGCTTCGTGCGGATCACGGCCTGCCCCCGCTTCGAGTCGACCGAGAGGCTCTCAGCCGAGCGCTGTGGAACCTTTTGGACAATGCGGTGAAATACTCGCCCGGCCGGCCGGCGATCTGGGTCGATCTGGCGCGCGAAGGAAAGCGTGTCGCCATCCGCGTTCGCGATCAAGGCACGGGCATCCCCGTTGAGGAACAAAAGGAAATCTTTAATAAATTCGTGCGCGGCGCCGCGGCCCGGGCGTCGAGTGTCAAAGGAACCGGGGTCGGCCTGGCCATGGTCCGGCACACGGTTCGCGCCCATGGCGGCGAAGTCCGGGTCGAAAGCCGTCCTGGGGAAGGAAGCACCTTCACAATCTTGTTGCCGGGGGAGGGATGAAAACGATGGCGCGTATCCTAGTCGTGGAAGATGAAGCCAACATCGCCCTTGCCCTCGAGGACGACCTCAAGAAAGAAGGCTATGACGTGGAGATCGTGGGCGACGGCGACCGCGCCTGCGGCCGCGCCCTTGAGGCGGCTTTTGACCTGATCCTGTTGGACGTCATGCTGCCCCATAAGGACGGATTTGATGTCTGCCGCGACCTCAGGCGCGCTCGTGTTCGGACGCCGATCCTGATGCTCACAGCCAAGACGCAGGAAGCGGAAAAAATCCTGGGCCTCGAGTTGGGGGCCGACGACTACGTCACCAAACCGTATAGCCCGCGGGAGCTGCGCGCACGCATCAAAGCTCTATTACGCCGTGCCGCGGATGAACTTCCCGAAGTCTTCCGATTCGGTGATGTCGAAGTGGATTTCGCGCGTTACGAGGTCCGGCGCGGCGGCCGACTTCTGGAGGTCACACCGACGGAGTTCAAACTGCTCGCCGCCTTTATCCGCCGGCGGGGACGGGTGTTAACGCGAGACCAGCTCCTCGACCTCGCCTGGGGTCAGGGGGTCTTCGTCACCGACCGCGTGGTGGATAACCAGATCGCCAACCTGCGCAAGAAGATCGAACCCAAGCCATCGAAGCCGCGTTATCTGCTCAACGTGCGCGGCGTGGGGTATCGATTTGATGGCTAAGGTCTGACACAACCGTGACAGTTTCGTGATAGGCTGAGGACAAGGAGGTTTTACTCTGCCGGCAGGAGGAAAAAACCATGAAAACCCGTTACATCGGTTTGATTGGAGCGGCGCTGCTCGCGGTCTTTTTGGCAGCTTTTCTTGCCGCGGGCCAGAAGAACGACCAGGCTGAGTTGGCCCTCAAGGCCGCCATTAAAACAGAAACCGTAGATGGAAACCTGAAGGGGGCCATCGAGCAGTACAAGAAGATCACCGCGCAGTCCGGCGCCGGCCGGGCCACGGTCGCGACCGCCCTGCTGCGGATGGGCCAGTGCTACGAAAAGTTGGGCAATGCGGAAACACGGGAAGCGCGCAAGGCGTACGAGCAGGTGGTGCGGGAGTTTGGCGATCAGGCCGAGGCGGCCGCCGAGGCCCGCACCAGGCTGGCCGCGCTGACGGGTGCCTCCGCTTCGCCGGGCGGTTCGACGCTGGTCGTGAGGAGGGTGTGGAAAGGGCTGGGGCACAAGGTGTCGGCCGACGGTCGTTTCATCTCGTTCACGGACATGGGCAGCAATCTCGCCATCCATGACCTCGCCACCGGCCAGGACCGGCGGTTGACCGAAGAGGGCAGCCTGAATGGGCCCGAGGAGTGCGGGGAGTACTCCGTGCCCTCACCCGACAGCAAGAGTGTCGCGTACACCTGGTGGGGTGCGACGTACGACCTCCGCGTCGTCGGGCTCGACGGTTCGAAACCTCGGACCCTGCGGGCCGCTGGAGATGGAGTCCTCCAAATCATTCCGTTAGCATGGTCGCCTGATGGCAAGCATTTGCTTGCCGAATTCGCGAAGGCCGATGGAACCCACGACATGATGCTGGTCGCCGTCGCCGACGGTTCGGCGAAGCTGCTGAAGGCGACGGGAAAAGAACTCTCTCCGGGCGGGGTGTTCTCGCCCGACGGACGGTACATCGCCTGGTCGACGATGGAGGGCATCTCGCTCGTCGAACTCCAGACGGGAACCGAGTCGCCGCTCATCCCGGATCGGTCGAACCACAGCGTCCTGGGTTGGGCGCCGGACGGGAAGCACATTCTGTTCTCCAGCGAGCGGTCAGGATCGGCCGACGCGTGGCTCGTCGCGGTGGCCGGCGGAAAGGCGCAAGGCGAACCGATGTTCGTCAAGAAGGACTGGGGCTTCGAGCCCATGGGGTTCACAAGTTCGGGTGCCTTCTACTACGCGGCCAACAACAACGTTTTTGATGTCAAGATTGCAGAACTCGACCCGGCCGGCGGGAAAGTGGTCTCGCCGCCGCAGTCTGCATCCAGACGCGGCAACACCTGGTCTCCAGACTGGTCTCCCGACGGACGCTTCCTCGCGTACGTTCTCATCCGCGAGCCGAACCGGACTGTGGTTGTCCGCTCCATCGAAACGGGCGAGGAGCGGGAGTTCGAGGTCGGGGAGCGGAAGATCGAGATGGGTTCTCGCCTCCGCTGGACCCCGGATGGAAGGGCCATCGCGATTCCCGCATTCGAACCCGGGAAGGGCCAGAGCCTGGTGCGCATCGATGTCCAAACGGGGCGGGTCACCTCGCTGATGCCGCTTCCGGTCGGGACCGGCTTTCCGCGCTTCGAGTTCTCTCCTGATGGCAACACCGTCTACCACCCCAAGGGGGGTGGCCTCGTGGCCTACGATCTACGGTCCGGCCAGGAGAAGATCGTCACTGAGAAACCTGGACCTGGCCGCAGGATCCAGGTGGGCGTGGCGTCGCCCGATGGCCGGCGACTGCTGATCGCCGTGGTGGACGGCAAGTCCTTGGTGCTACTCGTCATGCCGGCCGCCGGGGGAGAGGCCCGGCAGTTGGTCAGGGTCGACGAGGAGGAGGTTCCCTTCTGGGGTACTCCGTCGTGGACGCCCGACGGCCGCTACGTCGCCTTTCTGAAAGGCGTCAAAGGAGAGGCGCAGATCTCCTACAAGGAACGGCACTGGCAACTGTGGCGTGTCGCAGCCGAGGGCGGCGAACCGCAGTCGCTGGGGCTGACCTTCACCGGTCAGTTGACAGGGGCGCTGCGGCTGCACCCCGATGGCCGCCGCGTAGCGATCGACGATATCAAGGTAAACCTGGAGGTCTGGGTGATGGAGAACTTCCTGCCGCCGCTCGAAGTCGCCAAGTAGCCGGTCCAACCGCTTGGCAGAGTGAAAGATTCCCGGCGGATGGACGGACGATGCCGGCTTGTAAAAAGATGTAAAATAGGGGGCTTCCATTTGACCGGCTTTCCCCGGCAGTGCTATATGTGAATAGAAGAGCGGCGGGTGCGGCGAAACATAAGAGCTTGTCGGGAGGAGCCGAAAGGTCATGATCCGGCGCTTTAAACACGTTTCGTCCAGGACCAAAATCCTCCTGTTCGCCTTCCTTTTCATCATCCTGCCGAGCGGCATCCTCGGCTATCTCGGGTTGAGGTCCATCGGGAACCGGGGCTTAAGCCTCAAGGAAAACTACCGGAGCATGGCTCGGCTGATGCGGGACAAGCTCGAGGGCGAGCTCTCGGGCCTTGAAGGCCGCTTCGTTCGGGAGATTCTCGACCAGGAATGGACGCAAGACATTCAGGCGGCCCGGCTCCTCCTCGGCCGGGTCCAGAAGCGGCACCCGTCCATCGGCGAAACCTTCATCATCAATTCCGACGGTTCGCTCATTCACCCCCAATTCTATCTTGAGATGGGAATCTCGCGTCGGGCGGAACCGGAAAGCATGCGTGCCCTTCGAAACAGCAACATCGAGCGGGGCGAACACTACGAATTCGCCGAACTCGATTACCCGATGGCCGCGCGCTCCTACGAAGAGGCCGTGAGACGAGCCGCTTCCCCCGAACACCGGTTGTATGCCCGCCTGCTGCTGGGCCGCTGTTATTTCAAGTTGAAGAATTACTCCAAAGCCGGTGAACAATACCGGATCCTGTCCGAGCAAAACCAAGAGGCCCGAAGTTCCGACGGTACTCCGCTCAAAATCATCGGGCTCTTCCGCCTGGCCGAAACGTACGCCTCTCTTGGAGAGGGAGACAACGAAGTCAAAACACTCCTGGCCTTGTTTGAAGAACTGAGCCTCGGCCCCGGCAGATTCGAAAGCCGGGAATTCTATCTCGAGTCCGTCAGAGCCGGCCTCGGCCACATCTCTCAAGGGCGTGTTCTCGGAAGAAGCGAACAGGACCGCTGGGACAGGCTCAAGCTGGAAGACAAAGCCCGGACGGAGAGAATTCGCCGCTTGGAGGCAGCCCGACAAACTCTCCACTCCCAATTGGACTTGGACGCTTTCCCGAACGGTAAGAACAACGGAAGTCCGGGACCGGATTCGGCGCCGGCCTCGCACTTGACGACCCGCGACGAGGATGGAACGCCGCACCGGCTCGGCTATCTGTTCCTGCCCTCTAAGACGGCGCTCCTTGGGAGGCGCGTCCTCGCCTTTGAGATCGATAAGACTTATGTCCTGACCGAGCTCTTTCCACGTCTGCCCGGCAGGGGGGAGGCCGGGGAAAGCGTCCGGGCCGGTCTTTACAGTGAAGCAGGGCCGCTGACGTCCCTTCCGGACGCCCCGCCGCCCGCGCAGGCCCTGGCCGTCGAGAACTTGTCCGAATATTTCCCCTGGTGGAGTCTGGCCCTTTTCGACACCCGTGGAAAAACGATCGATCAGCTCGTTCGGAGAGAAATGAGATTGTACGGCGCCGTCCTCCTCGGGATAGCCGTCCTGATCCTCTCAGGGATCGTCATGACCCTCCGGGCGGCGACCCATGAGGCGGAGA
>Ga0315291_10004473_pt1 | contig 17808 bp, 17 predicted proteins | sample YL17G12_20_MG_FD_203070 | JGI IMG/M metagenome (GOLD analysis project Ga0315291, IMG submission 203070) | Sediment microbial communities from Yellowstone Lake, YNP, Wyoming, USA - YL17G12_20 | ecosystem: Environmental > Aquatic > Freshwater > Lake > Sediment | place: USA: Wyoming | collected...
AATCCTCCTTTAATAATATTTAAGCCTTCCGAATCTAAGTCCTCTAAATCCCAAATAATTTTTATTCCCGCCCTTTCAGCTAAATCAAAATTAAAATTCTTTTGTAATGCATTTTTTATTTTAAGAAATGTCTCAATTTTTCCTATCCTTTTTCCATTTTCTAAAAGGCGGAGTGTTTTAACGTTAATCCCTGATAGTCTGGCTAATTTTTCCTTTGTTAACTTAAGCTCTTTTCGGACATTTCTTATGTCCTCACCAAGTTGATGTTTTAGAAGAAACATCTTATTTTCTAAAATTTGGGTAATACGTTAGAGATTTCATCTATTAAATCGGTTGCCATTACCGATTCTCCTAATTTCTTTCCAGCCGATGCCCCAGCCAATCCATTAATATACGCTGCCGCACATGCAGTATCAAAAACACTTACACCTCTCGCTATTAACGCCCCCGCGATTCCAGCCAACGTGTCACCCATCCCGCCTACGGTCATCAGCGGCGAGCCAGTCTTATTTAAAGCCACTTCATTGCCATCGGAAATTATATCTATCGGCCCTTTTGATAAAATGGTGACCTGAAGTCGAGCCGCCTCTTCCTTTACCGCATTTATCTTTTCCTCTTCTGATAATTTATAAATTTCTCTGCCAGTTAAGATAAAAAATTCATAAGTATGGGGAGTAATCAAAAATGGTTTTCCGGCAACAATCTCTGGTTTTTTCCCTAAAGCATGAATGGCATCGGCATCAATTACAACCGGTACCGAAACCTGAGAAAGATATTCTAAAATTGCTTCCTGAGTTTCTGGGGAGCGCCCCATTCCACCACCTATAATCACGGCCGTATTTCCCCGAGCTACTTCTTTGGCTGACTCGGTCATTGAAAGCAAAGTTGCCAAATGTTTTTTTGTCAGCCAGTTTCCCTCCAAAGGATAGGCAGCAAAATTCGGCGAGAAGCCGGCAATAATATCAGCTGCTCTTTTTGGGGCAATAATTCTTACCATATCAACCCCGGATTTAAAGGCAGCCATAGCTGACAGGGCCGGCGAACCAGAGTAAAAATCAGAGCCGCCAATCACTATCAAAAGCCCAAAATCGTATTTTTTAGATTCTCTTGACCTTTCCTTGTAAATATTTTTAAGGATATCTTTAGTTACTTCTTTCACCGAGCTTTTATTCATAATAATTTAAATTTATATTAATAATATATGTAAAAGCGAAGGTAAAGATGAGAATGAGGTTCTCATCGCTCATTCGTTTTTGGCCTTTACTCCCACACTTATTCTTTTGAATCTTCAGAAGAATAGGTGTAGGGTTTACCTCATTTTAGCATAAAAACTTTTGTGTTAGAATAGAAATCGGTATTATGAAAAGGGCTGTAGAAAATTCAAAAACAATTGTTATTAGTCTGGGAGGTTCAATAATTTCTCCCGAATTCGGAAAGATAGACATTAACTTTTTAAAGAAGTTTAGAAAGTTAATTTTGAAATTTCTAAAAAAACGTTTTAAATTTATCATTATTGTCGGGGGAGGAAAAACCTGTCGTCTTTATCAATCAACCGCCTCAAAGATTGTTAAACTTCCTAATGACGATAGAGACTGGCTTGGGATTCATACTACTCGACTTAATGCTCATTTATTGAGAACGGTTTTTCGAAAAGTAGCCTATCCGGTAATTTTAGATAAGCCCCAAAAACCAGTTAAAAATAATTGGCAATTGCTTATCGCCGCTGGTTGGCGACCCGGCTGGTCAACTGATTATATTGCCGTTTTATTAGCAAAAAGATTTAAAATAAAGGAGATTATCAATGCGGGTGATGTTCCTTTTGTCTATGACAAAGACCCAGATAGATATAAGAATGCTAAAGCTTTTAAAAAAATTTATTGGCGAGATTTTCGGAATATAGTTGGCTCACGCTGGTCGCCCGGCCTCTCCGCTCCCTTTGATCCAATTGCCGCTAAATTAGCTGAAAAATTAAAAATCCGTGTTTTTATGATTAAAGGCACGGAAATTAAAAATTTTGAAAAGGTTTTATTAGAGGAAAAATTCAAAGGAACGGTAATCGGACCCCATACATCATGATAATTTTTGCCGACGCAAGAAAGCCGGCGTCTCCCAGAATTTTTCTTGCTCCAACATTTCTTTTTCAGCCGCCTCGGCTTCTTTTTTTATTTGAAGAGCATTTTTTCTAATTTTTATGGTAACTATTTCTCCGGAGGAATTTGAAATTCCCTCCTTTTTTATCTTTTCTGTGGGAATCTGAAGGCCTTCCTGCTTAACTTCAATTTTGACTTTAAGTTTTTCTTTTGGTTTTTTAGCCCCACTACTAATTTTGGGTTTAGAGGTTGGCTTTTTTTTATTTTTTTTTGTTTTAATTTCTGGAGTGGGTTTTTTCTCAACTTTTATTTGTTTTATTTTTGGCTTTTTTGTTTTTCTACGAAAAACTTTGGGAAGTTTGTGAAGAATTGAAGAACGCAAAACTGGCCAGGGACCGCAACCGGTAGCCAGAATGGTAGTCTTAAGAATATTTTGATATTTTTTTCCTTGAGAAATCCCAAAAATAATTTTTGCTTCTTTGTTTAATAAATCGTGGATCGTTTTTGAAATCTGGCTAACTTCAGATAACGATAATTCTTTTTCGCCAGCGATATTATAGAGAACTCCTTTTGCTCCCCGAATTCCATAGGGATAAAGGGGCGAGTTAAGCACCCCTTCAATGGCTTCTTTTGGCTCCCCTTCTCCTTTGGGAGCTTCGGCTGTGTTCAAATAAGCCAATCTTCCCCGGCCCTCCAGAATTGTTTTTAAATCAGCAAAATCAATATTGATTAAACCGGGCTCGTAAATTATTTCTATTAAACCTTCTAAACTATCAGCTAATTTTTTATTAACGGCTGAGAGGGCTTCCTTTAAGGGAGTGGCTCTGTCAACAATCTGAAAAATTCTTTCATTGGGAATAATCGAAATGGCATTTAATTTCGTTTTTATTTTCTCTAAAGCCTCTCTGGCAATTTCCATTTTCTTTTCTCCTTCAAATTTAAAAGGCAGGGTAAAAATACCGTAAGTAAGATTTCCCAAGTTCCTGGAAATCTTAGCGAAAATCGGAGCAGCTCCCGAACCGACTCCTCCACCCAGACAAGCTATAATTATGCAAAGGTCTTGACCTTCTAATGTTTTTTTTATTTTTTCTTTTTCATTTTGAGCTGCCAATTCTCCCAACTCGGGGTTCATTCCGGTACCCAAGCCATGAGTAACGTTCTCGCCGAATGAAAAACGTTTCACTTTTCTTGAAACCTCTCTTAAGGCTTTTAAATCGGTATTGGCAGCCAAAAAAGTTGCCTTTTTTACTCTTTGAGCCAGTTCCGAAATAATATTTCCCCCTCCGCCACCAATCCCAATTACCCTGATTTTGGTCCTTTTGGATTTATCAAATCCCGCTTCCTCAGTTTTTAATTCAGGCCCACCTCCGCCAAGGCTACGGCGGGCAAGTAGGGGTTTTTTTATTCCTTTTTTAATTTTTCTGACCATTATTTAAGTTTACCCCTTAGTAGAAATTTGACAAGTCCCTACACCAATCTCTACCAAAAAACCGCCCGACCTGTAAGGTATAGGGCGATTTTTGATTTGGCTGGATAGATAAATCATGGGGTAGGCGCAATACTTGGTCTCTCCTGAATCGATTTTGCCGTAATACTCCCATCTTGGTTTGTCGTGCCATTTATCATAACTGTTTTGCCAACTTCCAAGTCATTTGAAGTTCCGCTAACAGATTTTACAATTTCGGTAGAGCCGGAAAGAAAAACAATTTTTGAGCCGCCGTCTTGAAGTTTGACAGTAATACTTTTATCGTCTTTGGCAATGATTTCTCCAGTAACAAAACCAACACCGGCCCTATTTCCAGTTCTTTCGTTAAGAGAACCAATTGCCGATGCGCCTAATTGCTGCCGTTGGGCAAAACCCTGCGGCATTTTACTTTGAGCATACTTCATCCCACTATAAAATGCTCCTCCGCCGACCACGATTAACGCAATGATAATTGGTATTATTTTTTTTGCCATAGTTTTACCCCGCACCTTTTGACAATTATCAAAAAGTATTAACAAATTACTAAGTAATTCACCTTGAATAACGAACAAAAGGTGCGGGGTTTATTCATAGCGTAATGCCTCAATAGGATTGAGTTTGGCTGCTTTCTGGGCGGGCCAGTAGCCAAAACCGATCCCAATGCCGGCAGATACGCTAAAAGCTAAAATAATTGAAAATAAAGAAATTTTAGTGGCGGTATCTGAAAAAAACGTTATTCCATAAGCTATTCCGCTTCCTAAAATTATTCCGATAATTCCGCCAAGAAAAGTAAGCATTACTGCCTCAGCTAAAAATTGTAAACTGATATCCAATCTTTTTGCTCCGATGGCTTTGCGAAGGCCGATTTCTCTTGTTCTTTCGGTTACCGTAGTCATCATCATATTCATAATGCCGATGCCTCCGACAATGAGAGAAATTCCGGCAATTGATGCCAGTAAAATAGTCATGGTATTGGTTATTGAAGAAGCAGATTCAAGAATGTCCTCTTGGCTCAAAACACTAAAATCAGCTAGTTGTTGGTCTGAGATATTATGTTTGCTCAAAAGAAGATTGGTTATATCTGCTTTGGCCTGAGTCATTAATTGAGAACTTTCAACTTGAACATTGATTGTGGACACATAACTGGCACCAGAAAGAAATTTCTGGGCGGTTGTTATGGGTATAAAAATCATTTCATCTGAGCCACCAAAACCAGTGCCGCCCTTAGATTTAGTTAGGCCAATGACTTTAAAGTTCATTCCGTTAATTCTTATCGTTTGGCCGACTGGATTTGTCCCTGTAGCGAACAAATCATCGCGGGCTGTTGGCCCCAAAACTGCCACCTTTGAAAAAGAATTGACGTTCTGGTCAGAAATAAATGAACCCTGGTCTATCTCAATATTTCTAATGGCAGGGTATGAAGCCGTTGTTCCGACAACTTGAGTATTAATGTTTTTTCCTGCGGCAACAACTTGATAACGTCGCGAGAGTTCTGGAGCTACTGCTTGAATAAATGAAACTTCTTCAGCTATTGTTTGAGCATCTTCGAGTGTTAAAGTTTGAGCACTGCCTCTTTGGGTTTGAACCTGAGAAAAACTCCTTTGGAATCCGGGACTTACTGTAAGCAGATTTGAACCCATCGATTGAATTCTCGTTTCAATTGACCCTGCTGCCCCCTGGCCAATTGAAATCATCGCAATAACCGAACCAATACCAATGACAATGCCTAAAATAGTCAGGCCTGACCTAACTTTATTGGCGGAAATAGCAAAATATGTTTCTTCAAATAAATCAGCAATAAGCATTTTATAAGTGATGGTTTACGATATCCTCAATAATCTCTCCATCTTTAATGGAAATTGTTCGCTTAGCTCTTTCTGCAATATACTTTTCATGCGTAATCAAAACAACTGTTCGGCCTTGTTTATTTAAGTTTTGGAAAGTTTCAAGAACAACTTCACCAGTTTTACTATCAAGATTGCCGGTTGGCTCATCGGCTAAGATTAAAGAAGGATTATTTACCAATGCCCTGGCAATGGCTACTCTCTGCATTTCTCCTCCTGAAAGCTGATTGGAAAGATGGTTAAAGCTTTCTTCATCTAAACCAGCACTCAATAAACATTTTCTGGCAATTTCTTCTCTTTTATCTCTGAGGACATTGGCATAAACCAAGGGCAAGACTACATTTCGTAAGACCGTTGTCCTCGGTAAAAGATTAAAAGTTTGAAAGACAAAACCAATTTTCTCTTTACGAATATCGGCTAATTCATCGTCAGAAAGTTGAGAAACATCTTTTCCTTCAAAAAAATATTGTCCTGAAGTTGGAGCATCCAGACAACCTAAAATGTGCATTAAGGTTGATTTACCAGAACCGGAAGGGCCTATAATGGCTACGAATTCACCCTCTTTTATTAAAAAAGAAATTCCTTTTAATACTTTTGTCTCAACGTCGCCTGTTCTGTAAACTTTGGTGATATCTCTAACTTCTATCATGGTTTTAACGAGGAGATCCCCCTTCCATCATTGGCATTTCAAATCCTCGAGTGCTTTGAACGCTCTGAGTACTTTGAGTATTATTTGAACTGATCGTTGAGGTAATAACAACATCGCCTTCTTTAAGGCCTGAAACAATTTCTGTATATGTATCATTTGAAAGCCCTGTTTCTACTATCTGCGACGTTGGCAGTTTTGGCAGAATCGTCCCTGAAACATTAGCTAATAATTGTTGTTTCATTTCTTCAGGCACTTCTACTAATTCAACGTAAGAAGAATTTCCTTGAGATTTAATTGCGTTATTTGGTAAAACTAAAATATCTTGCTTGGCATTAATAATAATATCGGCAGTAGCGGTCATACCAGGTTTGATTTTTTCATCTTGAGCATCAAAGACTATTTCAACATTATAAGAAACCACTCCTTGAGAAACGGTACCTATCGAATCAATATTCAAAATTTTTCCAGTAAGAGTCAGGTCTCCAATCGCATCAAAAGTCAAAGTTGTCTTCTGAACCGGTTTAACTTTTGCAGCATCGACTTCGTTTAGAGTTACCTCAACCAAATTATCTTTTGTTATAATGGTCGCCACTGCTCCGCCCTCGGCAACATACTCCCCCTTAGAAATATTAAGCTCCGCTACAATTCCGTCAAAAGGCGCATAAATGGAACACTCTTTAAGTTTTTCCTGACTATTTAATAGTGCGTCCTCTGCCTGCTTAACTTTAATCTCCTGGCTGGCAATATCATAATCGGCGTTTATTATGTTTTCCTTCTGGGTTTGAATATTATTCTTAGCGGAAAGAAGGGCTGAAAGATAATTATTCGTTTGAGTGATATAAGTATCTATTTTGGAGAGATAAGTTGTTAATAATGAATTGGGCGTCAAACCATTGCTGACCAGCCTTTCTCTGAAAGCCTGATATAAAACATTGTCATTTTGTAGCGTTTCCGAAATAATTTTTAAAGTCTCATAAGTTTCATTAATAAGTGACTCGATTTTATCGCTGTCCGATTTTATACTGGTAGCCTTATAGGTATCCAGATTTTCGTCGTATGCACCTTTTGCCAACTGATATGCGTTGTAAGCATTATCTCGGTATTGTTTTGTATTTGAATCATAGGTTTGAAGGTAATTAGCGATATAATCGATGTTCCATTGGCTAAAACTACCGAAGGCGTTTCCCTCATTTATATCTTTTAATCCATCCATCATTGTAGGCAGACCGGAAAAAACATCCACAGCCTCATTAAAACCATCGCTGTAAGTATTTTTAAGATTTTCTTCTGCTTTTTCTCTTGTCCCGCGCAATAATTCATTACCCTTTATTTTCTCAAGAGTAATTTGAGCAGATTTAAGATTATTTTCAGCATCTTGTACTGCCTTTAGAGCGTCTGTTTGATCAATTTTGGCAATAAGCGTCCCTTCTTTTACTTCCTGTCCTTTTTCTACGCCGACATAAATTATCTCGCCAGAATTAGAAGATTTGATAACAACTTCTTTTGAAGCCGACACCTGTCCAGAACCCGAGACTAAAGCAATAATCGTTCCTTTTTCAACCGCCGCCAGTACATAACGAGTTGCTTCATTATTGCCTTTAATTGCTTTATATCCAAAATAACCACCGCCGGTTATAAGAAGGATAATTAAAAGGGTAATAATCTTATATTGTGATATGGTTTTTGAGATTTTTTGTAACATATGGAAAAGGATTACAGCTTGGGACCACCCATGCGAGGTGGAAATATATTAAAAGAAGTTTCTCCAGGCAGTGGTAAAACCCTAATAAATTTTGCCTCTATCTGACCAGCGTCGTTCGGCTCGCCAATCACGACAATATAATCGTCAACTTTAAGTTCGGTCATTTTTACAGTGTTTCGGAAACGTTCAATTATGGTGTCATCTTTTATTAGCACTATTTTTTCCACATTGTCGCTCCCCTTGATTATAATAGTCGAGCTGGAAACTTTTATTATCTGTCCGAATACGCCGTGCGCTCCGATAAAATCTCCAGGGAAATTCCGCCAATCTCCAAAAAATCCAGCCTGAGGTCCGGCAAAATTTCTGTGATACTGCTCAGCCCAACGATAAGAAAATCTAACCTTTCTCTCGCCAACTAAAATGCCTAACCCAAAAACTAAAACAATGATAACAATAATAATTAATCCAAGAATAACCCATTTAAGAACGTCATGGTTTATTGGTTTTTTATTCGTCCCGTAGGAAGTCGATGGTTTTTCTTCGGAGTTTGGTTGTTGATTTTCATTCATATTTTTCATTGGTAATTATATTTTATTAACGGTGAATTAAATAAGCCAATAATAACCTTTTTCTGTAAAGAAACAGACGCAAAGTCCAAAGAATCAGCGCCATATTTAACGTAAATATTACAATTGCCATAATTGGCAATGATTCAATGATAGCTAAGCTAAAGCTTTGCCATAAAGTAAGGAAAACGCCAAAATTACTCACGGCAGCAGAAATAAAGTATAGAATACCAGAAGTTTCTGCTTGTTCTGCCAATAATGTCCAGGAAAATGGCATTGTGATGAATGAAATAATCAAAAGAGATAAAAATCCAAATAATAATCTTCTTGTCTGCTGCAGTTTCTGTTCTCGTTTAATCGCCAAAAGAATCCTGTCAAAAAGACCCGCGGGAGGCTCTGCGGGTTTTAGATTTAAGAAAATTTTTTCGAATTCCTGTCTCATAGCTCCCTACATACTAATACGACTGAGGGAGCTATTTTGGTTCACCCCGTTAGAAATTTTTAATACTGTTTTTTACCCAAAGAAATTTATTTTAACGCACCTTACTATTTCTTCAATTTATCAATGTCTGTAAAATTTCTAACGGGGTTCATTTTTCTTGAAGAAGTTTTTTTAATATTGCGGTACCTCGTCTGTGACGGGTTTTTATAGTATTAATAGACTCTCCTGAAATCTCAGCAATTTCTCGAAAAGTGAAATGGTCGTTATATCGAAGAAATAAGACCAAACGGTATTTCGGCGATAGCTTTTCCATCATTAAGGTTAGTTTTTGGGTTTTATCCGCTCGTTCAAAAAGCTCATTCGGCAAAGGAGCAGAATCGGCGAGCGTTTCCACAAATGTATTCTCCCCTTTCTCATTCTCAAATTCTGAGAATGGTATAGCTTTTTTCTTTTTAAGAAAATCGATTGAGGCGTTTTTGGCAATGCTAAAAATCCAGGTCTTGAAACTTTTTTGCTTATCAAACTTCCTGATATTTCGCCACATCCGCACAAATACTTCCTGAGTTATGTCCTCTGCTTCTTGAATATCACCTATGTATCTATAAATAAAACTAAAAATTGGTTTAAGATATTGCTGAATCAAAACCTCCAGCGACTTTTCATCACCCTTGAGATAATTAGCAACTAATTGTTCGTCGTTTCCCTTTAACATGCTGTAAATATATTATACCACTCTCAAAAATATGCAAGACGACACTCCGCTTTAAAATTTAAATTCTTGGTGATTTTTTATTCTACTGCGTCCGCCCGTAGCCCGCAAGGGCGAAGGAGGACCTTGTCCGTCCGTAGTCCCGCTAAAGCGGGACGGAGGAGGACCAAAAAACCGCCCGACGCAAAATGTATAGGGCGATTTTTAAATTACTTTTACTGCGGGATTAAAACTTGGACAACGCTTTGCTTATTCTAACTCCTTTTCTATATCTTTGATTTCTTTGCCTATAAATTTTTCAGAGGTTTTTAGAGATTTTTTTAATTCATCACATATTTCCTTTTCTCTATCGCTTAAGCCAGGTTCTCCGTCTAATTTTTCTATCTGTTCTTCTGTCTCCTCTTTCAAGACTTTGAAGGCATGAAATAACGCCATTTCAGCTTCAGTAATTTCTTTTCTTAATCTTCTTTTTCTTTTGATTATCTTTCGCCAGCCCCAAACTATTCCAAAGACAATTACTGAAATTAGAATTAAAAGAGTAACGACAGTAGTAAGATAATCAATAACTAAAGAACCTATTCTGATAAATGCCGGAGGAATAACTTGGATAGTAACTTTTTCTGATGGTTCGCTTTTTGCTCCCAAAGAATCTATCGTTTCAACCCAAATTTTATAAACTCCTTTTTCTAAAGACTCGGTTCCAATATAAGACCATTTCCCCTCTGCATCGCTTTTTGTTTCCCCTGTCTTTACTTCTTTTTCATCTTTTCGGATATAAACTTTTACTTGAGTTTCTGGCACGGCAGTTCCTTTTATTGAAAGAGTAGCGCCGGGAAGTAGAGTTTGAGGATAATCAGTAATGACCGGATTCTCAATCGGCAAGATATTAATTTCTGTCATTGCTAATGTATTATTGCCCGCTTTATCTACCGCCCTCACTATTATTGTATGCGTTCCAAAAATTTGAACCGGTATTTTGTATTCTTTCTCTCTTGTTTCTATTAGAGGTTCTTGGTCAATTCTCACTTGGTAATAATCTACTCCGGACATTTCATCAGTTGTTTCAAAAACTAAAGTTGGCTGGGGATTGGTAGTTTCTTTGCCTTCTTTCACTTCAATTTCAAAAGGTAGAGGAGCGATAGTGTCAACTTGGAATTTAAAATGGGAAATTCCTCCCCAACCAGATTTATTTTTGAGTTGAACATGAAAATACCAAATATCATCAGCTAAATCTTCTAATTGTTTCTCTGTTATTGGCTCTGAATAGAATACGGTAGGAACAGCAATGGGCTTGTGGTCAACTAACAATTTAGCTCCCGTAACGTCTTCGGGAACTTCCCAGGTGAATTTAGGGTCATTATTTGAATACCATTTTTCAGAATCAGAGTGGGTAGGAGAAAAAATAACTGGAGCTGCCGGTGTATTTTTAGGAGGAATATATTCTTCCGCCTCTGGAATGGTTATTTCTGACTGAATAACATAACTTCCAGAACCCATACTGGCTAAAATATTTGTCCCCTTGCCATCGTTGGCCAACACTGAACCAGAAGAAAAAGTTAAGGGAGCGCTTCCCGATGCCTTTGCTTTAAAATTGAGAGTAATAATTTTACCAGCCGAACCTAAAAATCCGGGATTTAAAACAATGCCTTCAAAATTTACTGTGCCGAGCGTGTTGGAAAAGGCAGGTTCCTGTACCCATAAGCTAAAAATTGAACCAGTTTTTGAAAGAGAAATTATATTTAATTTATCTTTAGGAAAAGAAATAATGCCGGAAGCCGCGTTCATTGCCTGGTCGATACTTGAAACGTAGACACTAACAGAAAAAGTTTGACCAACATTATAATTCCCAGTAGTAGGAGAAAGATAAAGACTTGCGGCAAATGCAGAAACAGGTAGTGCTAAATTCACAATCGCTAAAATAATACCCAGTAAAAACAAACCTCCAAATCTAAACCTCTTAACACGTCTCAAAATTAGGTAAACAAATATCATACTTATAATAATTATAAATAAAACAAAATAATTTTCATACCACTTTAAAGGATTCTGGGGAGACAAAGTAGCAATTCTTTCATTGCCAGTCTTATCAACGGCTTTAACATAAATATAACTTTTTAATTCTTGGTCTTTCAAAAGATATGGACTATCTGCCTCAATCCATCCTCTATTTTCTGTTTTCTGTTTTCTATTTTCTAATACTTCGTAATGGTCAATTCCCGACCCCTTGTCCTGAGTGGCAAAGACTAAAAACCACCTGTCCTCAAAAATATTGAGGTTCCTGGCAGCCTCCGGTTTAAAGTCTTCTGGTAGGTCAGTGTCTTTAATTTCTGGAATTGGGATTTGGGGAATTGATGGTTGTTTAAGAATTGATAATTGGAAATTAGAATTTGAAAGCGAAGCTTCTGTGCCCTTTCCATCATTTAGCAATGTCTTCGCTTCCCGAACCTCAATTATCCCTTCTCCTTCATTTTTTGATTGAAAAATAGCTGAAAAAATTAGACCTTTCTTTCCTACGTAACCACCTGGAATAATCCCGGAAAAACCAATAATGCCGGCTTGTTCTGTCTTCGGCCTCTCAATCCAAAAATTAACAATAGAATTTCCGTCTCTTATCTCTTTTAATTCCAATAAATCTCCCGGGAATATAACTTTTCCCTCAACAGCATTGATTTCTTCATTTTCAGTATCCAAAACTAAATCAACTTGAAATTGCTGATTAGTACCAATTTCTTGAATTTCGGAAGTTAATTTTAATTCCGCCGCCTCAACTAAGGAAAAAGAAAATAGAAAATAGAAAGTGGAAAGTAGAAGAATGATGCAGAATTTAGAAAATAGAAAGTAGAATCTAGAAGAATTCATTTTAAAAAGTTGTTTAATATTTTCATTACTTCTAATAATAATTTTTCAACTTCGCTATAATCTAAGTTTTTAAATAAAACTTTGGCAATTTCTATCTGACTCTCTAATTCTGCTCCTGATCCAAAAGCTATTGCCAAGAATTGTTGTTTTTCTTTCCGATGAAATCTATGATAACTTTCAGCAATATTGGAAGAAATCGAAATAACCGCTCGTCTCATCTGACTTGTTAACCCATATAATTCTGATTTAGGAAAACTTTCCGTTAATTTATAAACAGCAACTGCTAAATCACGCGATTTTTGCCAAACAATTAGATCTTTAAATGATTTCGTTGTCATAAGTTTAGAATGTAGAAAATAGAAATTAGAAAATAGAAAAAATCTTGTCGTCGCTTTCTCAAATTCTAGATTCTACTTTCTGAATTCTACTTTCTCGCTTTATTCTAACTTCTATTTTCTAGCTTCTAAATTCTAGATTCTAGTCTAGCCCGTCCAAAAGTATGCCATAATACTAAAATCCACCAAATCAACCTTGCCATCGCTATTTAAGTCAACTGAAGCTGGGGGTGAGGGACGTTTGTACCAATAGGCAGTAATAGAAAAATCAACGAGGTTCACTTGTTTGTCATTATTCATATCGCCCTTAGAAACTACTTCTGTCGGTTTAGCGACAACGTTTTTCGTTCCGACCAGAAAACTTATCGTTTTACTGAAAGAACTTATTTCGCCGTTATGTGCGGCTTTGGATTTTGTAAAATGTTGTTCCATTGCAAGGGGTGAGGTGTCAAAGTTATACAAATATACACCGCTTGCATCCGCGTTAACTTTATTAAAAAACTCTTCGTCAGAACTGACAGAGATGATAATTTCACTATTGGGAACCGATTGCCCAAAAATGGCGATATTGTCCCCACGTTTCACCTCGCTTTTGTCAACGGCAATCGTTGGCGCAATAAAAATACCACTAACATTAGTGGTAACGCCAGAAGTTACGCCGACAGGAAAAGTAAGAAGAGACGAACGATTCCCGTTTTTATCTTCACTATAAACAGAAAAAATATAATTGCCGGCTGAAATGCCGCTCAAACTTATTTGGAAGTTACTATCAGCGCCAGCAGCAGTAGAAGCAGCAATTTGCGCATCTTTTAAGAGAGTAACCGTACTTTTGGGATATGCCCTGCCAGAAAAATTTACCCTAGTTTCAACTGGCGGAATATAGCCCCCGCCTCCACCTCCTCCACCTCCTCCACCATCGCCAGAAGTGCAGGCACTTGTATTAAATTCACAGCTTGGTTTGCAACTCAAGGTACCGCCAGTATATCCTAAGCTTTGACAAGTCGCTCCTCCCAAATCTATTCCATCACATTGCTCTCCTGGGTCTATGACGCCGTCGCCACACTGAGTTATTATAACAGCCGAGACATTAACTGAAGAGGCATTTGCTAAAAATGAATAATTATTTAAAGATAAATAAATAACAGGCAGAGAAAAAATTATCCCCATTATAAAAAGCAGGAAATAGCATATTTTCATTTAAAATAGTGGTTAAAAATTAAGGACGGCCACTGTATTTGGCAATAATCCACTTATTGTATTTTTTAATCCCTTTCGTTATCAGGAGGTAAAGTATCACGAGAATTATTATTGCCAAAATGACTATTTTCCAGGGGAATACAAAAAGATAAATACTTTTTTGAATATTGTTTTGCGTCTCCCCCCAACTTAATGCTAATTCTGCCTTATACAACCCAAGAGCAAATGGCGGTTTCTCAAATTTTTTGGAAATATTTAAAGATTGGGCATCTTCTGGCAGAATAATTCTTTCTTTATCATTGACATCAAACGCTGCGATTGAAGAACCGAAAATATTTTTTATCTTTATTTCGCCGACCGGTTTTAAATAAGTATTACCGCTATTTTTAAAATCTACCGTAAAATCTTCTGGCAACCGGAAGACCAAAAAATTTCCTTTAGGTAAAGAAAAATTTAAAAGTTCTCCTTTCTCATTTACTTCTCCGGAAACTTCAACATAAACCAAAATACCGGCCCGAGTTACAATCGCCACCTGGCCACCCGGCGGCGCCGCGCCCCACCAAATGACGGCAAAGTGTCCGCCCGGCGGCGCATTTTGAGGAATCTCAACGGTAAAAGGAATTTCTTTTTGTTGGCCCGGCTCTATGGTAACGTTTTTTTCCATTTTAAACCAATTAGCCAGCTCGGTCGGTTCACCTGGTAAAAATTTCTTTTCACCTCCTTGTTCAATAAATTTTTCAAATGCCACATAAAACGTTTGGGTTTCTCCTTCCTCATTCAAAACAAAAATCTTACCCGAAATAACTGCTCCGGGATCAGTTTTATATTGAATCTTTCCCGGACTTACCGTTACTGCTTTTGTAAGTAAAGGAAAAAATACAAAAATAAATCCGGTTATTAATAACGAAATTTTTATCCGAGACATACCTTTGTATTAATTAGTTCTGCGTGCATTCGTAAGTAATGGTGTCGCTGTAACTGCCAGAAGGCGTAGTTGCCCCTACTGCGGCTTTATGAGTGACTATTACTTCGCGGCCTGAAGTTGTAGCGGTTGTGTTTGCTATGGCCGTGTTAGTAATCAGGAGTCCGCCCACAGTGTTGCCGGTTTGGAAATATCTTGCAGGAATACCAAGAGCGGCGCCCGAGCCCGCTGTATTAGTTGCAGCCTGAATGCCATAGCCTTCAGTTCCGGCGACCAGTGTGGCCGTCGCATTGTATAGTGCGTCTGGAGATTCAATTAAATCCGGATTTTTATACAACCCTGGATTACCACCACCGCCCGCGTCTTTAACATAAAGAGTGCAGCCGCCTGACGAATTTGCGCAGGCCATTGTACTTGAAGCATTGGGCGTAGATGTCTTTATGGAAGTGTCAGTCCAGGTGCCAAAATCAGTGGCGGCGACATCGGTACTACAACTTATAGCGGCTGAAACAGCGGCAGATACGGTTACGGCAGATGAGGTTGCCGCCATCGCATAATCAGGATGCACAGCTATTTCGTCAACAGATGTAAAAAACATGCCGCTCAACAAAAGACAAAATCCTGTAAGTATGCTCCCGACTATTCCTAACAATATTGCATTTTTGGACATAATTTTTTTAATTTATTATATATCAATTTATAATTTATATATTAGTTTCTCATCGACCTTTGAAATTTTTAAATATTTTATTATTATATAACATAACATTTATAATATTTTTTTCAAAGGGGTATATTGTGAATAACTCCGTTTGAATTTAATTTATCGTGCATTCGTAAGTAATGGTGTCGCTGTAACTGCCAGAAGGTGTAGTTGCCGCTACTGCGGCTTTGTGAGTGACTATTACTTCGCGGTTTGACGTATCGGCAGTTGTACTTGCTATGGTCGTGTTAGTAATCAGGAGTCCGCCCACAATGTTGCCTGTTTGGAGATATCTTGGAGGAATACCAAGAGCGGCGCCCGAGCCCGCTGTATTGGTTGCAGCCTGAATGCCATAACCTTCAGTTCCGACGGCCAGTGTGGCTGTCGCGTTATATGCTGCGTCTGGAGATTCAATTAAATCTGGATCCTTCCATAATCCCGGATTAATAGTACTGCCAGCATCTTTGACATAAAGAGTGCAGCCAGAACCGGTATTACTGCAACTCATTGTAGTTGAAGCATTGGGCGTAGATGTCTTCATAGAGGTGTCGGTCCATGTGCCAAAATCAGTGGAAGAAATATTAGTGGAACAGGAAATAGTTGATGTTAAGGTCGTGAAACTGTCCTCCGCTGTTCCATATTTATAACCGATATTATTTTTTGAGTAAGCGCGGATGTAATATTTGGTGTTTGGGTTTAAGCCCGTTAAACCTTTTGTGAAAGGTCCCGTCAAAAAACTGCCGCTGGAACTGGCAGAATAGACATAGCCGGAAGCCGCCGGCGCAACGTTACCCGGAAAAGCACGACTTACTGTATCATAAACAAAACCTTCTTCAGTGCTTGGCTGACCACCGGTATTGTCAATACTGCCATTACCAGTAGCTGTTGTTCCACCGATATTTGTAGTGGACGCGGTAGTAACAGTCGGCAATACTGCCACAGTATAAGTAATGACAATTAAACCATTAGCGCCGTTGCCGCCGTTGCCGCCTGCCTTACCGTTATTACCCGTTCCACCTCCACCACCTCCACCGCCTCCATATAATCCTCCATTGCCTCCAGTACAAGTCATAGCCGCGTTCCCGCTGTAGCCACCTCCTCCACCTCCGCCACCGCCGGAACCATGGGCACTATCAAAATTAGTGCTTGTGGCACCTACAGTGGCATTAGTACATCCTGATGTTGTGCCACCATTACCGCCAGTACCGCCACCGCCAGAACCTGCTCCCGTACCACCGGCAAACCCGTTGCCTCCTGCCGCACCGGTTGCGCTTGAAGTATTACTACCACCTGTCGCACTACTACCACATGAACCACCCCCACCACCACCGCCAGTTCCGCTGGTGGTTGTTGCATATCCTCCGCTTTTACCGATATAGTCGCTAGTGGAACCGGCCGCACCTCCTCCTCCACCGCCTCCTTTACCGCTCGTGCCGCTTGACACTCCACCACTTCCACCAGCAGCTGTTGTAGAACCGACTGCTGCCGTTGCACTACCTCCGCCCGGAGACAAAACAGTAGCCGTTGAACTAAACCAAGTATCCTGACCAGCGCTTGGTGTACTTGGAGGGTTACCGCCAGCAGTTCCGCTGCTTCCTGTACCGATCTGACAACTTATTGAACTGGCTGGCGTTGAGGTAAAATTTGCTATTTTTGCGTAGCCGCCACCCGCTCCGCCAGCACCGCCAACACTGTTGTTTCTACCACCCGTACCACCCCGACCACCGCCTATCACTTCAATTGTTGCCGGATTATTAGAATCAGAACCCCAATCATTGGGTATTGTGTAAGGGCAAGAGGTTACAAAAACCTTTGAAGTTGCTGCTTTTGCTTCCTCAATTTTCGGCGGAATCGGCGGATTTTGCCAAATCTGCGGAAAACCTGAAAACCACCAGCTCATTACCAAAGAAAAAATAACAAAAATCACTAAAAAATTTCCCAAACTATTTTTTATAATCTTAGCCATTATTGTATTTTATCAAATCGGAACCGAAAACAAAAGCGAAATAAGCTCTCGGGCAAAAAATCGGGGCTCCCTTGCCCGTCCGAAGCTTTTAGCGAAGGAGGGATATACGAAGCCCCGTAGTCACTGAGCTCGTCGAAGTGTACTACTGGGGTTAGAACCTTTTTTAGTGAGTTACCTAACAGTTTTTTTACTTTATACATTTCCCCATATTTAAAATAAATCCAGAATTTCTATTATCGGTCTAAAATTATCTCCAATAAATACCAGGTCAAATCTTTTCATAAATTCATTCAATTCACTATTATCGTTGCTATACTTTGGATCATAAATTGCAATTCTTATAACGTTATCCTTTCCCT
>Ga0315291_10004475_pt1 | contig 17804 bp, 18 predicted proteins | sample YL17G12_20_MG_FD_203070 | JGI IMG/M metagenome (GOLD analysis project Ga0315291, IMG submission 203070) | Sediment microbial communities from Yellowstone Lake, YNP, Wyoming, USA - YL17G12_20 | ecosystem: Environmental > Aquatic > Freshwater > Lake > Sediment | place: USA: Wyoming | collected...
CCCTATAAGATTCAGCATGCTGCACCAGAAATAGGCGTATGATTTAACTAGTTAACTCCTGAGCGTCCTTCTCCGCACGTTCTAACGTTTCCTGCATATCAATTGTCAGGAATTCATTATCGAGCATAAGGGGCTTACCATTAACAATCGTCGTGCAAACATCCGTTCCTCTCGCAGCGTACACAAGATGAGAGACAGGATCATGAAGCGGTGTCAGATGCGGCTTTTTCAAATCAATCATGATAAGATCAGCGGTTTTCCCTTCCTCAAGAGAACCAAGCGTTTGTTGAACACCAAGACAAGTGGCACCACCAATGGTCGCCAGATCAACAACTGTTTGCGCAGGGAGTACTGTTGGGTCCCAGCGATGATTTTTATGGACCAGCGCGCAGAACTTCATCGTCTCAAACATATCCAGGGTGTTGTTGCTTGCTGCGCCATCTGTTCCTAAACCAACAGGAACGTGTACATCAAGTAGTTCAGGAATCGGTGCGTACCCACCGGTTGCGATTTTCATGTTGCTGACCGGACAATGAGATACCGCGACACCAGCGTTTTTCATTTCAAGAATCTCATTTTTTGTAATCCACCCGCAATGCGCAAGAATCGTACCTTTTTGAAGTAAACCGATTTTTTTCAATTGCTCAACCGGTCTCACCCCGTATCTCTTTTCTATATCGTAGACTTCATCTCTGGTCTCAGAGCAATGCGTATGCAGAGGAACACGGTGTTTCGTTGCAACCTCAAGGGACTTTTTAAGGGTTTCTGGGTTACAGGAGTACATACTATGAGGGGCAACTACAGGAGAAATCAAGGCGTTGGCTTTCCAGCGTTTCACAAACTGTTCACACTGCGGGATTAACTCTGATGCCTTGTACTCCGGGGTATCAAAGTCAATAAGGGCAAAGCCAAGGAACCCACGCATCCCAACCTTTTCGGTGACTTTTGCGATTGTGTCTTCAAAATAATACATGTCAAGGTACGATGTTGTACCAGACGCGATCATTTCCAAGAGTCCGAGCTCTGTACCACTCTCAATATATTTCTTGTCAAGCTTCGCCTCAACTGGCCAGATCCGCTGCGCAAGCCAGTCTTTAAGCAGCATGTCATCCCCATACCCGCGAAACAATGTCATCGGAATATGCGTATGGGTATTGATTAAACCAGGTAAAACGAGTTTATTTGCTCCATCGATTTTATAATCAGCCTCAATAGAAAGCGGTTTCTTGGAGATCTCAACAATACGATGATCCTCTATATATACATCTCCCTGAAGTTGCTGTCGAGAATCATTCTGAGTGAGAATCGTGGAATGTCTAATGAGAATGCTCATTGTTGGTATCTCCACTTATAGATAATTGATTTTCTTTCACTGATAAATATTAGAGGGAGCTTAAACGGGGCACCTGGGCTTAGTTCGGTATAGGGTTCCTTATTGGCCAATATATCCATGAATAGTGTGTATCTTTATAATTTTATACTTTCGTTTTTACGAAAAATTCGTTTTCCAGAATTTGAAAATAGAATCATGATTTTTAAGTCAAAATGAAAAGATTTAATAGATAAAATTCTCTGCGATGTACTAACCAAAATTTAAAATGATAGATATGAAAATAGTACAATCAATAGTAATAATGATTATTTTAATTGGATTAATCGATATTCCATCTGTAATAGCAGATGAGAATCCCGTAATTATATGGGAGAAAACATTTGTAAAAGGAGTAGGGTATGAAGTGATACAGAGTGATGATGGTGGATATGTAATTACGGGAGTAACGTATTCACATAGCCCTGGTGGTCAACTTCTTCTAATAAAGACGGATGCTGATGGTACCGAACAATGGAATAGAACTATTGGAGAGGAATTGGTCATTGGGTGTTCTGTACAACAAACAAGTGATGGTGGATATATCGTCTTAGCGAATATGGGCAATAAAATGAGTGAACTTATCCTGATAAAAACAAATTTCGAAGGTATACAACAATGGAACATATCTTTTACCAATAAAGAATATTGTGATGGTAGTACAGTTCACCAAACATCAGATGGTGGATATGTACTTCTTGGAAATAAGGAAATGAATAATGTCTATTATGGTTGGCTGATAAAAACAGATGCAGATGGCGTCGAACAATGGAATAAAACCTATGGGAATGCAAAATCTCTGCAAGATTTTAAAGCATTACAGATTACTTCAGATCAAGGATTCATTATTGTAGGATCAACCACCTATAATGCTGGTTGGAAAGGTTGGTTAATAAAAATGAATTCGAAAGGTGTTGAACAATGGAACAAAACATATGGCGGAGAATTTATGGATGAATTTGCATCACTAAAAAATACGAAGGACGGTGGGTACATTATCACAGGATATACTCGTTCTTTTAACAAAAATGGATCCGTATGGCTATTAAAAACAGACTTAAAAGGAGTCGAGCAATGGAACAGAACTTTTGGTGAGGATGACCATTTTGATACCGGGTCGTCTGTTCAGCAGACAACTGACAATGGTTATATTATTACAGGGAGAATAAATATTGATCCTCATGAGGACGTATATCAAGGATTCGTTATTAAAACGAATTCTACGGGGGGCGAAGAATGGTATAAAAAATTTGAGACACAAACCTTGGGTTATTCGATAATAGAAAGCTTGAACGGTGGATTTGTTGTAACTGGTTATAAAAAGATCGAAGAGAACACGAGATCAGTAGTATGGTTATCGAAAATTAATTTACCAGGAGATTCATCCAATAATTCAACTCATCGTACAACACCTGGATTCGAACTTTTAATTTCTTTTTTAGCAATTGTTCTTATTTTGTCTTGGAAGAGGAAAAAAAGTAGGAAATGAAAAAAATTACCTCTTCAAACCGGGGTTAGTAAATTTTTAACGTTTGTATTGTGGTAGTTGCTAATACTATTTACTTGGAATGCTCATTGTCTTGCTCGTCATCGATCATTGGTGTGGCTTTCTCCCAACTATCATTAAAATATTTGTTGAGTTTTTCAAGCATGTCTTTCTCAACGGTCCACACACCAAGCTCATCTTGCTTGATAGGCCCTGAAAGAATCAACGCCCGATCATCACCAAGGATAAAGTTCCCTCTGATACCAGAATGTTGCTTCACATCTATTCCCTTCAACATCGCTCCATTTTGATATTCATTGACCACGACTTTTGCGTTCTTCGGAAGCTCGATAGCCCCCATATTCTCCGCGATAATACGAGGATTTGTTATCTCCGCGATACTCCATTTATGGGTTGGTCTGGTTGCCGGTTGTGTCTTATTGACTCGTCTCATCCCTATCTCAATGGCAAGTCCTACGGTGATTACACCGATGATTAAACCTATGACAAATGCTATGACATCCATCTGCTATCCATCTCCTACAACAGGTAAATCAGCATCCAGGATAAATAGATTTTCCCTGGCTGAATAAAAATAAGGGCAACCTTTATGTCCCATAGCGATATTCAGGACAAAAATCGCGGGTTTTATCACTATGGAAAAAACACTTCAACAACAGATACAGGAATTAAAAAAGAAACGCCATGCAGTGATCCTTGCACATAACTATCAAAACCCGGAAATCCAGGATGTCGCTGATTTTGTTGGAGATTCCCTTGACTTATCCATTAAAGCAACCAAAACAGATGCAAAAACCATCGTCTTCTGTGGCGTTGATTTCATGGCAGAGTCAGCTAAGATTTTAAATCCTGAGAAAACCGTGATTCTTCCCGATAAAACCGCGAACTGCCCGATGGCAGAGATGGTGGATGCGGAAAGTCTGAGTTGGCTTATCAAAGAACATCCTGACGCAGAAGTAGTCGCTTATATTAATACGACAGCGGACGTCAAAGCATTAGCTGATATCTGCTGCACTTCTGCAAATGGAGTGAAAATTGTGAAAAGCAGAACTGCAAAAAAAATCATTTTTATCCCTGACCGGAACCTTGGACTGTATATCCAGAAGCAGGTTCCAGAAAAAGAGATGATCCTCTGGCCAGGAGTCTGTCGCACCCACCATGATATCAGAAAAGAAGATATCATATTGTTAAAGAAGAAACATCCGCATGCTGAAATTCTTGTTCATCCTGAGTGTCAACCTGAAATTATCGAGTTTGCAGACTACGTCTTTTCAACCAACGGAATGGTCAATCATGCGAAGACATCATCGATAAAAGAGTTTATTATTGGTACGGAAAAAGGGCTCTGTTACCGATTGGAGAAGGAAAACCCAGGGAAGAAATTCTATCCGGTTCCCACAGCAATATGCCCAAATATGAAAAAAACCACGCTAGAAAAAGTATTAAAAAGCATGGAGACTTTAGAACCAAAGATAAATCTCTCAGATGAAATCATGCAGAAGGCACGTGTACCATTACAACGTATGATGGAAATAGAGTGAGGCGAAAAACTATGAAGCGAATTTTCATGGATCACGCGTCCACCACGAAAGTCGATGCTGAAGTACTTGACGCGATGCTCCCATATTTCTCGGAGTACTATGGGAATCCCTCGTCGATCCATGCATTTGGACGAGAAGCACGAAAAGCAGTCGATACCGCAAGAAAACACGTCGGTGATTTACTTGGTGCCAAGGACGATGAAATTATTTTTACCGCCGGCGGAACCGAATCAGATAACCTTGCCATCAAAGGAGTTGCCTATCTGAACAAAGATAAAAGAACGACCAAAGGGCCGCATATCATTACCTCGACAATAGAACATCCGGGAGTTCTTGAGACCTGCCGACATCTTGAAACACAAGGATTCCAAGTGAAATATCTTCCGGTCGATAAGGATGGGATAGTCAACCCTGAAGAGCTTCAGAAATCGATTTCGAAAAACACGTTTCTTATCACCATCATGTTTGCGAACAACGAAATTGGAACCATTCAACCAATCGAGGAAATCGGGAAGATATCCCATGAACATGACATCATCTTCCATACCGATGCAGTACAAGCGGCTGCAAAACTTCCTATTGACGTGAAGAAACAACATATCGATTTGCTTGCGTTATCTTCCCATAAAATCTATGGGCCAAAAGGAATAGGAGCGCTCTTTATTCGAAATGGAGTCAAGGTCCAGCCAATTATTCATGGAGGGGGACATGAGAAAGGGTTACGGAGTAGTACCCTTAATGTTCCTGGTATCGTTGGTCTGGGAAAAGCATGTGACCTTGCAGAAAAACGAATGACAAAAGATACTACATATATGAAAACACTACGCGATCTCCTCATAAAAAATACATTACAGATTGAAGAAAGCCATTTGAATGGTCATCCTGAGAAACGTCTGGTGAACAACGCGCATTTCAGATTCACGGGGATTGAAGGAGAATCCATCCTCCTCGGATTAGATGAGCAGGGAATTGCGACATCGACAGGATCTGCGTGCTCGTCTCAGAAGCTTCAAGCATCTCATGTGCTCCTTGCGATAGGGTTAGACCCGGTACAAGCACATGGATCACTTCGGATGTCTCTTGGACGAGAGAACACCAAAGAAGAAGTTACCTATGTCTCCAAAGTAATCCCTCAGATTGTAGAGAAACTACGAATGATGTCTCCCTTGTGGAACCGGTAGGATATGAAGAAAAAAAAAGCGGTTTGTTTGATCTCGGGGGGTCTTGATTCTGCTGTGACTGCTTTTATCGCAAAAAAACAGGGGTACGACCTGTATGCGCTGTCGTTTCGCTATGGGCAACGCCATACAAAAGAGCTTTCATGTGCAAAGAAGATTACGAAAGCAGTAGGCGCAAAAGATCATATTATTTTTAATATTGATCTTCAAAAATTTGGTGGATCTTCTCTTTTTACCTCCTCGTCTCGTCAGATTAAAAATCATGCGTTAAATGATATTGGAAAAACAATCCCATCAACCTATGTTCCAGCGCGAAATACAGTTTTTCTTTCACTCGCACTTGCGTATGCCGAAGCCATTGACGCGGTTGCAATCTTTATTGGCGCAAATGCCGTGGATTACTCAGCGTATCCTGATTGCAGACCAAATTACATTCGAGCGTATCAGCATCTGGCTAATCTTGCAACAAAGCGTGGAGTGGAAGGAAAAACGATTCGCATCAATGCACCGCTCTTACATCTCACCAAAGCTGAGATTATTAAAACAGGCGTGAAATTGAATGTTCCTTTTGCGAAGACTTGGTCGTGTTATCGAGGAGAAGTCAAGGCGTGTGGTCACTGTGATTCCTGTCTCCTCCGCCTTAAAGGTTTTCAGGAAGCGGAAGTAAAAGATCCTATACCCTACAAAACTATTCCGGATTGATATCTTAAATAATGCAACTAGTGCACCTTGGCATAGAATAATTCTAATATAACATTTCTTCAGTGATTTTTCATAAATTTTCACATCACATTTGTTCATATTTTATTTTTGAAGAATCCTATAAATTCTATACTTATCAGCTTTGTATAATGCAATTCTGTACTTCTCTTTACAGTAAAAAGTAGTAATAAACGAAAATAATTAGTCTCTGTAAGCGGCAAATTCTATTATTGCAACAGGAGAGAAAAAAAGGGAATCCCCTCTGTATGATTCGAGTTCGCTGTAGGAAAATTTATTAATACGTGACAACTCTTTTATAGCTAGTATGGTGAGAGAGAAAAAAAATAAAATATTTAATATTGAGAAATTACATGAGCTTATAGATAGCGCATCTCTCCCTAAATACAAAAATACTTCGTCGTATAATGATAAAAACCTCGAATCTTTACTAAATCGATTATCTGATGAACCATCAAAAAGCAATAAAAAAGTTACATCATCTAATTTAATCCATACAAAATCTGAGAGTTTAACACCACGAGTTGTTGTCCATAAACGAGAAGATATCCAGAAAAAAGAAGAAAGAGTTATTCAGATAGAACTAGGACCAAAGGCAATAACAAAACAAAAAGAACATGCTATCGTGGGTTTTGCTCCTCCAAGGGAGGATCTTTTTGCTGAGGAATCTCTTTACGAGATTGAAAAGATTGCGTTTCTAGAAGAAGAACCTGTGGAAGTGAAACCAACAGATATATCGAAAAAATCAGAGGTTCAACAAGAATTCATTCAAGTGGTATCCGACTGGGAGCATAAAGAGAAACATCTTCCTGAATGGGAACCAGTGACAAAGGAAACAACTGAAAAAGAAATTGTTGAGGTTAAAAAAGGAAAGTCGATTGAGATGTTTCTTCCTGAGTTTGAACGAGTTGATGAGAAACAGTCACCGTTACCATCCCGTTCTCCTGAAAAAGAAAGCAGGATACCTTCATTTGAACCAGTGGAATTTGAAGCAGTCAGGGAGGAGAAACAACAGGTGGAACGATCAGAGGTACGAAAGAAGGAGAAAGCGGAATTACTACGCAAGAAGCTGGAGGAAAAACAAGCACAACAAGAAGCAAAGGAGAAAGAGCGGGAAGCAAAAAGACTAGCAAAAGAACATGATGAGAAATTACAGTTAGAACAATTAGAGATCCAAAAAGAGCAGCGAGAGGAACAGAAACGCAAAGATTTAGAGAAGAAAAAAGCAGCTGCTGAGGCAAAGGAAAAAGACCTAGAAGAACAACGTCTCATAAAAGAACGTGAAGAGAAGTTACGATTAGAGCGATTGGAATTACGGAAGAAGGAAAAAGAAAAACAAAAGCCGAGGAAGTCGGAAAAAGAAAAGAAATCAGTTGTTACAACCTTAGTTGACCAAAAGAAGTCAGCTCGAGGAGAAACAACGAATGTGGGAGCTGCTCGGATTAAACAAAAACAGATTCGTAAGAAACCTTTACTGGCTCAAAAGGATGAACAACCGATGGTTTCCGGCTGGGAGACACTCAGTGAAGAAACTCATAAAGAAGATGCTGGTGACATCCCTACCGAACTAAAAGAACCGTTTGCACATGAAACGATTGAGCTTATTTCAAAGGAGAAAGAACGAGAACAGAAGCGTCTTGAGAAGGAACAGGATGAAAAGAAGCGGCTAGAACGATTAGAGCTAAAGAGGAAAGAGAAAGAGGAATTGAAACGAAAGAAGTTGCAGGAGAAGCAGCGGGCTGATCTATTTGCGTTAAAGAAGGAAGACAAAGAGCAAAGGAAACAAAAGAATTTGGAGGAGAAACAAGCAAAACAGGAAGCGAAGGAGAGGGAGCGGGAGGAGGAAAGACGCGCAAAGGCGGAACTGAAATCGAAGCAGCATATACTTGCCTTAAAAGAGCTTGAATGGAAAACGAAGAAGAAAGAAGAACAAAAACTGAAGGAACTTGGACGGAAGAAGGAGAAGAAGCGTTTAAGTGAACTTGGTATTATTGGTACAGCAAAGGAAACAGGATTAAGAGACGAACGTAAAAAAGCAGAAGAACAGAAATATACAATGGATTTAGTAAAAATTGCTGCAGAAGTAAAAGAACAACGAAAACTTAAGGCTTTTGAACGTAAGAACCAGAAAGAGCGAAAAAAAACAGAGAAAGAAAAACAGAAATTAAAAGCGATTGAAGAAAATAAGGCTAGGAAGAAAATGGATTTACATTTAGAAGAAGAAATCGTCAAGGAAAAACTTTCTGGTCAAGTAGAACGGATTGATATCTTCGTTGGATTTGATAGTATTGATCAAGAGACCGCAAATCTTCTCTTAAAATGTGGATATACCTCAATAGAAAAGTTAAGGGAAGCAAGCGTAAAGGAGCTCATGAAAATTGGATTAAAGAAAAAAATCGCGCAGATGATACTTGCTGAAAGTGGAGAATTTGTTGAATGGGAAGTGTATGACGCTGATGAACATCTTGAGAAAATCTGAGACACCACTCTGAACCTATAGAGGTTTCACCTGATATAAAAAGAGGTATCACCATCCTTTAAAAGAACAAATGAAATCGAGATTGTAATAAATTGGTTGCACACTAATACCATAATAAATATTATTCTTTTTTCAATAGTATTGTTGTTTTTCATTACCGTTGATATTTCTGTATAGGTTTAGATAATTTCGTCGATTTCGGAGATGTAAATATTTTATTTGCAGAGAAACGCATGCAAAAAAAAAGGCACACATAAAATGATCCATTATCATATCCATTCGCTATAGAAAATAGAAGAGCGAGTAAAAAGACAGAGAAAGGGCATTACTGACTGTTCAATTCGACCCTTGCTCCGGTTTCTTCCGCTTCTTTAGATAATCATATACATCAAGGATAATCGGTATTGAAACAAGAATCGCAATCACGATTCCAAGACAAATCATACTATCCTCATGAACATTTCCAACCGTATTTTTCCCGTGAAGAACATCCTCAAAAAAGAGATTAATAGTCCCAAGCCAGGGAATCTCGAATCGTGCTTTTCCTGACATCCAATCTAATTGAACAGGCTCAGGGCAGATATCAGTGATCTCGTCAATCACCTCATTATTATCTCCTTTTGTGAGAAAACCTGAGTGAGTCCATCCTGGATCACGATTATACAACCCTAACTGAGGAATCGTAAGACTTGTTGCATTATCAATTCCATAGTCTACGATAGTATAGGTGGTCTGACCATTTTTATTGTACACGTCAACCCAACACATCGCCCGATGAATAATCTGCGACACATCTGTTCGTCCCAGAGGTTTATAGATAATCACGTCACCGTAATCACCATAGGATCGCCAGCCATTCTCCGCTTCAGCGCCTTTGATAAGGCCACCATGCGGGACAATATCGCTCACCTTCGAGACCTTCTGCACCAGAACCATATCGCCCGCATCGATCGTACCCAACCGACCAAACGGAGAATTCGGATGCTCCATACTCCCAGACTCAATCGCAACCATAGGAGCGGCAAACCATTGCCCCGTATACCCCCATAAAATCATCAAAATAACAAACACCGCGAGCAATGCGATAACCACATCTCGAACAATCGAAATCTTATTGTCGTCGCTTTTCCAAAACTGGATAAACATTTTTTTGATGTTCATGGGTTCACACAATCATAGGTTTTTTTTATGTAACAGTGAACTTTTTGTTATTGTTCCACAGATAGGACAGATTTTTGTTATTTCGTTAAATTGTTTTTTGCACCCTGGACAACGAGAGACCCATTTAAACTTTTTTGTTATTCCTTTCTGCGAAAACCCCTGAAATTTGATTTGCAATGTCGATGCAACATTTTGAATTGAATAATCATCGGTAAGAATCGTCGCTTCTTGGTCAGGTTCTTTGTTGAGATCAATTGCTAACGCCACAATTTCAATATCCGCAAAAGAAAGCCTGCGATCATCGCCGGTCTCTTGTGCTGTTTTTTTCACACGATTTATTGCTTCTTTTGATGGTTCGTGAATCGCAAGACCTGTTTCCTTGAGTAACTCGAATGTACGGAAGTCTCGTCCACCAGGGCTCAATTCGTCAGAAACAGCGGGTGTTGTGACTATTGATACATTGTCAAAACGAATTGGTTTTCCTGAAAGAATCGCAGAGGTATCAATAATAAAAACTTGTTTTTTCATAGAAAATCCTTTCGTAGATTAGGTTTTTTTAAGTTTTGCACAAATCTCTGCGATTGACACAATTTCTTGATTCCCGATTTTCATGTCTCGCAGGGTGACGGTTTTTTTCTCAAGTTCTTTGGGTCCAACGATGATGACTTTCTCTACATGTTTTGCGTCTGCGTATTTTAAGGATTTCCCTGTACCTCGTCGGAGCTGGTCGAAATCAACAGAAAATCCTTGGCATCGTAATTGTTGAGCAATCTCAATAGATGTACAGATCATATCCTGGTTTACTGGGATGATGTACACATCGAGTTTAGAGGGAGGGAACATAAACCCTTCCGCTTCAAGAGCAAGGATTGTTCGGTCAAATCCAACCGCAAAACCAGAGGTCGGGACTTCGGTGCCGCCAAACAAGGAAACAAGCTCGTATGAACCTCCGCCACAGAGTTGTTTTTCTGCTCCAAGAACGGGTGCATCGATTTCAAACACTAAGCCTTTGTAATAATCAAGTCCTCGTACAATGCTTAATTTTATTCCGTACTCGGTGACATGAAACGCATTTTTCAGTAAACCAAGGATTGTTTCCATGGCGGCAAGCTCTTTTACCGCATCAGGATCCTCAGCGATAAATGATCGAATCTCATTGACTTCTGATGTCTGAAGAACGCTAATGAACTTTTCTGCATCCTTCTCAGAAACACCACAATCCCGAAGAGATATTTTCAGATCATCAAACTGTGACTTATCGATCAATGGCAAGAGTATTTTCTGATCATCTTTAAGGAGATTTAATCTCTTAAAAATGGCACTGATAATCGTGAGATCTCCAATGTTAATTCGAACGTTTTTTAACCCGACATTTTTTAAAAGGGTATATGCGAGTGCGAGTAATTCTGCAGCTGCTTCTGAGGTTTCTACCCCGATGACCTCACAACCTGCTTGTTGAAACTCCCGGTACCTTCCTTTCTGTGGTCGGTCGTACCGATAGCAGTTCCCAAAGTAAAACAACTTGAGTGGTTTTGGCTCCATCTGTAACCGCTCGACATAACAACGGATTACTGGAGCGGTAAGCTCTGGTCGTAACGCAAGCTCTCGTCCCCCTTTATCAGTAAACGCATATAATTCATTAACAATAGATTCACCAGATTTCGCGGTGAAAAGTTCTAAGTTCTCAAAGGTCGGTGTCTGGATTTCCCCGTACCCAAATGAGGTAAACGTCGCAGCCATGTTCTGTTCGATATAGCGACGTTTCTCCATTTCTTCTGGAGTAAAATCTCGTGTTCCTCGTGGGACCTGAAACATGAGGAGTTGAATATCAGGAGCACTTAATTATTGTTTCTGTCGTAAAAAAAAAGAAGAATAAAACGGTGAGATCTCCCTTGTGACATTGGCATATTTTGTTTATGTCACGTACATTTAGAATGACAAGACAACAAATCCTTGCAGGAATGAATCAAGTAAAATTTCACCACCTTATACTGTCAGATTCGTCGCATTAAATGGTACATACACATCGAAAAAGCCACTAAAACCTCTTTATCAACGGTAAAAGAGAACAGGCAAAAACTTCTTTTAGCAGTATTTGTTACACCTCATGAATTTCTCGTACAACGAGGTTGATTATAATGGAAATAACAATGTATGTCAATAAATACAAACATGCACGATACACGTTTTTCAAATGGCGATATCAACTTGAAGTCTATCATAAAGTGATACTCGCAGTAAGTTTTGCATGTTTAACAGGATTATTAGCACAAGTGCGTTTTTATCTCCCCTGGTCGCCTGTTCCACTGACCGGACAGACTTTCGCGGTTCTCTTAAGTGCGATCGTGCTTGGGAAATGGTGGGGTGGCATTAGCCAGAGCATTTACCTTGGTGTAGGTATTGCTGGGGTACCATGGTTTGCAGGAATGAACGGAGGATTCGCCTATCTTGCCGGTCCAACCGGTGGATATCTCATAGGTTTTGTCCTTGCCGCTTTCTTCCTTGGATACTTTGTTGATAGATACGTTAAATCACGAAAATATTGGACGATGTTTGCGTTAATGCTCTTTGTCAATTTTGGCATAGTCTTCGGACTGGGATTGTTACAACTCTATGGCTGGCTTTCGTTTACCGGAGCATCAGTTGATCTCTGGGGTTTACTCCTGATGGGGCTGATACCATTCATCATCGGTGACACCATTAAGATAGCAATTGCTGCTGGAGTAGCGAGTAGTATTACACCAAAACAAGGATACGGAAGCGAAGTCGACGCGTTTTAAATATAAACGCGACTATCTTTTTTTTATTTTACTTTCGAAAGGGAAATCGTCCGATCATTCAAGACAATCCATTTAATCTTATCGCCATCTTTTAACTTCAGAAGTTCCACAACTTCAGAAGGTACTGTAATTCGTCTGCGTGAACCACGGATTGTTATCGCAGTTTCTTTAATGCATTTCACTTGGTCGAGTTCGATCTTCATCGATATTCCTCCTTTTGTTCACATATTATTATTAAATTGAATCATTAAGAGATTGCATGACTAACTTATCTCTCCACTTAGATATGCTTTTGTTTCAGGGTTTTTTGGATTATTGAAAAATTCATCAGCTGGTCCTTGTTCAATGACCATTCCAAAATACAGGAAGATGACATGATCAGCTACTCTTTTCGCTTGACGGAGAGTATGAGTTACCAATACGACAGTATAGTCTTTTTTTAGCTTTAGCAGAAGTTTTTCGATTTGTTGGGCAGCGAGGGGGTCTAAGGCAGATGTTGGCTCATCGCAGAGCACGACCTCGGGTTCTACAGCAATGGCTCGAGCTAAACAGAGACGTTGTTGCTGTCCTACGGATAGTCGTGACGCAGGATCGTGGAGTCGACCTTTGACTTCGTTCCACAGACCAACCTCCTGTAAACAATGTTCAACAGTACTTTCAATCTCACCTTTGTTTTTGTTGCTATGAATCCGTAATCCATATGCAACGTTATCGTGAATTGACATTGGTAAGGGGTATGGTTTTTGGGAGAGCAAACCCATTTTTTTCCGAATATCCGGAACGTCAAGTCTTGGTGCAAGAATGTTTTTACCATCGACTAAAATTTGACCAGAAATTTTCACATCATCTTGTATTTCGAGCAATCGATTAAAAGATTTTAATAATGTTGTCTTTCCGCACCCTGATGGACCAATGATCGCTGTTAATTTTTTTGCTGGAATTTTAATGTCAATGTTTCGAAGAACGTGATGACCATGAAAACTCACATTGAGGTTCTTCGTTTCTATTTGTATGCGACATTCTGTTGACATAATCTCTGTTCCTCTTTTCTTATTTTATCACATATTTCATATAACGTTTTGAAAGGGTCCTTGAAAGAATGCTAATTGTAAAAACAATAAGAAGCAAGACTAAGGCGGTCGCACTTGCCTTTTGCCGAACGATAGGGAGCGACGAGGTAGAAAGTTGAAATATCATCGTAGGAAGTGCAGCAGTCGAGTCGAACAAGGAGCTTGGTATGCGATTTGTAAAACCAGCGGTAAAGAGAATGGAGGCAGCATCACCAATTCCTCGCCCTAACCCTAAGAGGATTCCAGCAAGAATCCCGGGAAGTGCTTGTCGTGGAACGACTTTTACTGCGGTTTCAAATTTTGTTGAACCAAGCGAATAGGCTCCTTCTTTTAACCCAATTGGTACAAGCTTGATCGATTCGTCCATATATCGAGTAATAATGGGGATCTCAAGAAGGGTTAACGCGATAATTCCAACCAATACAGAAGCGCTCATACCAAGATAAATCATTATTAGAAAACAAAACACACCATAGATAATCGAAGGGATACCCCAAAGGATGTCCAAGGAGAACCGTACGAACCCAGCAACCCACGGGTGAGTAAAATCTTTTTGAAGATACAAGGCAATTGCAATCCCTATAATACAGGCAAGACCCGTGGCAGGTAATGCGAGAAGAAGTGACCCAAGAATAGCATTCAGTATGCCGCCTCCACCAGCTCCTAAATAAAACTCACCGCTGGATGTCTGTGTAAGTAATTCAAGTGTTAAAGCAGGACCACCGTTTATAATGACCAAAGCAACAATGATAATTAAACTCCCCACAACAATAGAAATAGAAATCATCATTAATATCTTAAAGATGTTTTCTTCAAGCGTTCGTTTATTCAAAAGTTCCACCTCTTTTTCGCTCGTCTCAATATAAAGATACCGAAGATATTGAAGAGTAACACAACGATAAAGAGAATTAATGCTACCATCATCAACGCTGATTCATACAAGGGGGAGGACATCATATCACTGTACGCAGATACAATCAACGACGCAAGTGTTTGTCCTGGGGAAAAAAGTGTTGAGGGTGTACGAGTGATTCCTCCAACGACCATATTGACAGCTATGGTTTCGCCAAATGCCCTGCCAAACCCGAGGAAAACTGCTGAGATAATACTTGGAGCAGAGGCACGAAAAATCACTTTTTTTACCGTCTCCCATTTTGTTGCTCCAACGGAGAGAGAGGCTTCCCGGAGAGAAAGTGGTATCGCGTGAAATGATTCGACACATAAGGAAATAATTATTGGAAATACCATAATTGCTAAGGTGATAGACGCAGTCAAGATACAATAACCCGTTGTTTCTATTCCAAACCACGGTGCGATGACATCTTTGACGAGAGGTACTAAAAAAAGCAAAGCACATAATCCGTATACCACAGAAGGAACGCCAGCAAGAACATCAATAAACGGTCTTACTATTTTTCGTATTTTTTTAGGAGCATATTCTGCAATGTACACCGCACTGAGAATAGAAATTGGAACTGCAATGATCAATGCGATCCCAGTAACGAGAACAGTTCCTACGATGATAGGGTATAAACCAAATTGATTAAAACCCGGGTTCCATGACGATGAAAATAATATTTCAGCAAGAGAGTGTTGTTCAAAAATGAAGAGAGATTTAAATAAAAGAAGGAAAAAAATGGAGAAAAAAAGGAGAGAGACCGCTACGGTAACCACGAGCATAAGTTTTGTGCCGAGGAAATCTCGTAGCTTTCTTCTATCCATACATACCTATTGAATTTCTGGTCGAGTTCCTGAATTTAAATATTGTATTTGCAGTTCAAGAGTCTCTTGGGGTAACTTGAGATATCCGCTGGTCTCCACATATTGTTGTCCATCGGTCAAAATCCAATCGACAAAATCTTTTGTTGCTCCCGTGAAATTATGTTTTGTTACCAAATGGAGGTTTCGTGCTGGTGGCCAGGGATAGATATGATTTCTAATTGCATTTACAATTTCTGTGCTGTTCCCATAAAAACTCTCATTTGCATCAAGTACTCCATTCTCGTTAAGATCCAGAGGAACCGGAAGTATCCCTGCATATGGTAATTTTGTGTTCATATCATAGACGGTGTTGATATTGTTATATCCAATAGAGTTGACATTTCCTTGGACAGCAGTACGAACACCCGCATCCTCTATTTGAGCAGCATCTGCCGTAGCAGTTATATTATCCTGTAAATATTTCCCTAAATATTTCGCCCACATCTCTGCAGCACCACAAGCATCCTGACGGGTAAAGACCCAGATACGTTGCGTACTTGCATTTGGATCTCCAACAAGCTCTCCCCAGGTTTTTATGGCTCTATTTTCGTATACATTAACAAAAATGTCTTTCAGTTGGGCTTTGGTAACTCCTTGAGCAAGAATCCTGTCTTTCACAGGGTTCCGAGCGTTCATCGTCGCAATGACTGCATCTGAGGCAACTGAAACCCAGAATACACCATTTGTGATATCATTATTTGAGACATCCTTTGAGTACATTCCGATATCGACAACACCGGCGAGAGCCTCTGTCATCCCCTTTCCCGCCCCTCCGCCAGAGACATCAATTCGTATATCTGGGTGAAGTTTTTGATATTCTTTAGCCCACACCTCCATCATAGGTTGAAGCGCGTTTGCACCAGATATTTTTATTACATTTTTTTGTTGATTTGTACAACCAGACAGGCTGACAATTCCGACCATAATGAGAATAAGAACTGCGATAAGTGCCTTCATTTTCTTTTGTGTATGTTCTTTCATCTTTCATCGTCTCCATTTCATGTTTATTTTCCTGAATCGTTGCTGTGAACTATGATAACGAGCGACGTATCAGCAATAATATTATATATGACCCCCTATTTATAATTATTGGTAATATACCAACATTACTCCAATGTTAGCCAAAAATACAAACAATCAAACATAAACAAAGTAAAATAAGTTTTATAAAGAAAATATAATTTAATAAAGTAGAGCTTGTTATCAACTAAAATATGATCGAACAAGGACACCGAGAAATACTTGGACTCAAAGAACTCACTTGCCCGAAATGCGGAAGCCAGAATATCATGACACTCCGCGGAGAAATCACAGCTGGAAAACATACTGTCCATGAATGCAAATGTAAAATCTGTGACTGCGACTTTTTAGTCTCTAGCAGTATCATGAGAAAATAGAATACTTTTTTGGTGAAGTGAAGAAAGGATTTACTGTTTCAAACTAACTTTCAACTGCGGGTTTTTCTGTTTCATCACATTCTTTGCATCAATTTTATTTTCTCTCGCAAGCCATCCAATCGCAGCATAGACATCTTTCACGTCAATTCTTGTTAATCGTGCAAGAGACGAAATATCGACATCAGTTTGTTGTTGTGATAAAACGGTCCATATCTTTCCTGCATCAAAACCAATTTTCCCCTCAAGATTCGTACCACCGATCTTATAGACAGTACCATTACGACATATCTTATTCTCCCGAGCAAGCCAACCAACCGCAGCATTTAATTGATGTTCATTCAAAAACGTATTATTGATTAATTTTATCTCCGATAGTGGTCCATTTTCATTTAATGCTTGCCATACCTTTCCTGCGTTTTGACCGAATTCCTCTATAATGGTTATCATACCACACCACCTTCAAAAAAAGAATATAGCATAGCTGATTATATACGTTATGAGTCTTATTACATTTAATATTAGAGTTTACTAAAAGAAAAAAAGAGAACACGATCTCATATTATTCGTTTTTTCGTTCCCTGGTAGTCACTCTTGGAACTCCTGTCTGCCTGCGCAACAACATTTATATACCATTTCTTTTATGCCTTACTTCCCTGTCTCTACCAGACATGATCGGGCAATTCTTCAAGAATCCCGGTAAGTAACAGTCTCAATGGTTTTTGGCTGTTCCGGAAATGTCACGGTTGAGACACAGTGAGATCACGAATACTTACAAGATAAAAACAGAGGATATATTATGGCAAATATCCACCATCCAAAACGAGGGTCACACGGCTATTGG
>Ga0315291_10004477_pt1 | contig 17798 bp, 24 predicted proteins | sample YL17G12_20_MG_FD_203070 | JGI IMG/M metagenome (GOLD analysis project Ga0315291, IMG submission 203070) | Sediment microbial communities from Yellowstone Lake, YNP, Wyoming, USA - YL17G12_20 | ecosystem: Environmental > Aquatic > Freshwater > Lake > Sediment | place: USA: Wyoming | collected...
ACGAACTCCCGGAGCGCGTGGGCGGCCTGTACCGCTTGATCCCCGGGGGGGAGATCCGCACGGGTGACGAGGAAGAGTTTCATAGCGAGTCCTCCGAGTCGGGGTCGTACTCGCTTTCGCTCTCGGCCAGGGACTTCCGCTCTTCGATGCCCTTCTGGAAGTGCATCTCGACCGCGCCGATGATCACCTCGGGGAGACCGGCCCGTTGGAGCTGACCTTTCCACCCCTTCTGGGGACGGTCGCCTGCGATCCAGTGCTGTTCACCAACGGTGAACTTGGGCGGGTCCGAGTAGACGTTGCCGTCCGGAGTCTCCAGGTAGGGCCACAACTCCAGCGGGCTGTCCCGACAGCAGCCGCAGTTGTGGCGGAGGTCGAACCGATTGACCCGGCTGTTCACCGTCTTCGAGTAGAAAGCGACCTTGTTCCGGCGTCCGACGTACTTCTGGAGGTCGGGAAACGCCTGACCCAAGCGTTCGAGCCGCTCGGCTTCCAGACGCTTCTTGTCCTGCTCGTTCCGGAGAGCCGCCACTTCGTCGTGGATGGTCATTGGAGCACCGTCCGTGCATAGGTGAGGGCCTCGGTCATGCCTGCGACCGAGTGAGAGAACCATCGGTCTTCCGTGTGCTTGCCGTCCCGGTAGACGATGAGCTTGATGGGAGCCGTATCGGTGCCCCATTCGATGTCGAGGGTCCGGCCGCCCGCTCGATGGATCCGCCGGCACATGCGACGCTCCTGGAACTTCTCGGTCGGGTGCCACTGGTCGTGTGTCTGTCCGATCGAGATGTGGTCCTCGGGCTTGAAGGGTTCCTCCTTCACGGTGGCCGACATGAGCAGGTAGAGCGGATCCCCGGCCTTGAAGTCCTTGAGCCACTGCTCGTACTTCCGGTTGCCCTCCTCTTGGCGAGCGCGAGAAGCCTGCTCCTTTTCGGAGACCCACTCCTCGACGAGCACGAGCTTCAAGCCCTCGCGTCGGAACGTCTTGGTGGCGGCATCCACTACCGGCTTCTGCTTGCAGTGTTCGGGGCATTCATCGTGGTCGCACTCGGCCCGTTCCGTCTGGTAGCATCGGATGGTGCCGTCGGGCTCGATGGTGGGGTACTTCGAGTCCTCCTCGGCACCCACTTCGTTCTCCAGCTCGGGCCAGCCCTGCATGGGGTCCGAGAAGTCGAAGAAGCGGAACTCGTATGGGCAGGCCCAGTAGCAGCCGCCGACCGTGAGGATCTGGGTCGTGGTGTCGAACCGGTAGTCAGACCAGCAGAAGCCGAAGCCATCGTCGGCCTCTTCGGGGAGGAAGTCGCGGCGCCGACCGGTGTCCAGCTCGATGACGGTCTGCCCCTGGTAGTCCTCGCCGCAGATGAAGTAGTCGTGGCCGTTCGGGTGCCCTTCGACGAAGAGGCACGGGAACGAGCCGTAGTTGCGGTTCACCACGGCGATCGGCATGTCGGACCCGATGGCGTAGAGCCGACCTTGAGCGTAGGACCAGCAGCCGGGCTTCGTCCCAAAGCTCGACGTGACGAGCTTGTACTTCCCCGACGGGCTGAGTGTCTCCCGGCGGGAGTCCAGCTTCTCGTCCACGAACATCGCGTCGATCTCGAACCGCCGGTAGGCCCGGTAGATGGCGGGGTCGATGAGCTTGCGAAGACGCTTGCTCTCCGCGTACTTGAACTCCGTGTCCGTGTGCTCCTTCGCCCAGTGGTCCACGTAGGATTGCAGCTCGGGGGTCATCCCCGGGAAGGTCTGGGACATCACGCCACCTCGGCTTTCAGCTCGGGCCGCACGTAGGGCCGCTTCTCTCGGACCGGGGCCGGGATGGCTCCCTCCTCGTTGGCGAGCCACGCCTCGATCTCGGGCGACGCCTTGGTGTCCCAGGGACGCTTCGGGTTGTACTCCGCGAAGCCCGGGATGTGCTGGGCGAGGACTGACGTCACGAGGACGGCCGACGGCTCGTTGTTCTCGTGGACGGTCCGCTCGACCCGCTTGTACGGGAAGCCCCGCACGTAGGCCCAGGCGAGGTTGCCATACCGGTTGCCATACCGGTTGCCGGCTTGGGCCCGGATGGCCCGATGGATCTCTTTCACCGACGCCTTCTCGGCGTCACTCAACTGCTTGTAGTTCTCGAACATGGTTCATCTCCTTTGCTGACTCGACTGCGACCGGGGTTGGGGACACAGGAACCAGGGAGGACCACGCGAGAGGTGCAGTTAGTGGTGCATGATGGTGGAGACTATACACCGACTCGGGGTAGGTCAACGACTTTTCTTTTCGTGTCCTGCGGAGGGTATGTACAGCTACGACCGCAGGGCCAGCACCGAACCTGTAGCGGCGGGGGTCGAGGACGCCGCGAAGATCCTCGCCCTGTTCAAGAAGAACTTCAAGTACGTCTCGGTTCGAGGGCACGGTTCGAGTCGCGATGTTGTCCTGGAGTTCACCATCGAGAACGGCCTCTTCAACAAGAACGTCGCGGACTTTGCCAAAGCTCTGGGGGTAGACCCCAAACAGGTCACGCTTTAGCCAGCTCGACGGTGAGCGTGGGGATCAAGCTCCCGTCTGCGATGTTCTGATCACTTGATGAATCGGGCCGCGACCTTCTCGGCCTGGAAGCCTTCCGGCCCGACCTCGAAGTCGTGGGTGACCCGAGGAACGGTGTGGACCTCGAACTCGACCCCGAGCTTCTTCAGGTGGTCCTCGAAGGGCCCGACGTGCTCGGGGCGGTCGTCCCACATCTCGACGAGCTTCAAATCCTCGGTACGATCCACGAGCTTCTCGATGATCCCCAGCTTGGAGCCCAGCGTTCCGCCCGCTCCAGCACCGGCGAAGAAGTACTCGTCGAAGCGGAGGCCGTTGCTGTGGAGGATGTCCTTGATGCGGGGCCCGAGCTTGCCGGGCCGCCCCGTCAGGAGCACGGAGATGGTCTTCGCGTCCGAGATGGCCTGCTTGGCCTCGGAGACGACGGAGGAGGCCCACCAGTCGCTCCCAGGGTTCTCCGGGACGAAGGGTGGGTTCAGGGTCTCGATGCGGCCCCAAAAGCCCTGGAGCGGCCACCAGGAGGGGCGCTCGGGGCTCTTGAAGAGCGTCCCGTCGAAGTCGAAGATGGCTATCCGCATGGTCGTGGTACTAGGCGAAGTCGAACGAAGGATCAAACGTCGCCGCGACGACCGATGAAGCTCGGGAAGCGGGGGTTCATGTCCTTGGTGAACTCTTGGAACCGGTACGTGATGATCGTGCCGATGGGGAGCGGGTTGTTGCGGTCGGTATCCGAGAGGCCCGTCCCGGCGTTGAAGCGGCGGCCTGCCGGGATGGTCATGGGACGGCCCTTCACGAGGAGCGTGGTGCCCAGCGTCTCGCATTCGTAGGCCCCGAGGCGGCCACGGTGACGGCCCTTGCCGGCCGAGTGCCCGACGACCCGAGCGTCGGCGTCGTAGAAGCTCTTGACCTTGAGGAGCGTTGAGGAGCGGGTGCGGGTGTAGCGGGAGTCGGGGTCACGGAGCATGACACCCTCGCCCCCACGGCCCTCGATGGTCCGGAGGAAGGTCATCAGGTGGTCCTTCGACTCGCACATCATGTGGCTGACGATGTTGAACCACTGGTTGTTGATCTGGGGCCGAAGCTCCTGGAGCTTGAAGTACCGCTCCTTGAACGTACCCGGCATGTTGGGCGCATCGAAGCACATGAACGAGATCTGGTCCCAATCCTGGGGCTCGTCCTGCCGACGCACGATGCTGACCGTCTCCTGGAACCAGCCTGCCTTGATCCAAAGCTCGCCGTCGAGGTGCATCCGTGGCAGGTTCCGGGTGAACCACTCGGGCGCGTAGAAGCGATTGCCCAAGCGGGAGATGAAGCTCGTGCCGTCCCAGTAGGCTCGCACGCCGTCCAGCTTCTCCGACATGAGCATTCCGTACGGGTTCCGTTCCCCGTCCCACGTCTCGGCGAGCAGGACCGCGAACTTCGCGTCCGCTTCGTCCGGAGAGACGACGAGATTCAGTGCGTCCGGGGGGTCCACCTTCGGGCTTGGGATGAGAATGTCCGCCTTCGGCGTCGCGACGACCTTGGAGGGCTCGTCGAACACGTCATCGAAGGCCCCCAGCTTCGACCACACGGAAGTCGGCGTCGCGACGGAAGGGGTAGCCGCAGGCTTGGCGGCGGTTCGAGCTTGATGAGCCATCGAACCCGCCCACGACGTAGGGGCAGCCGCTCGGGCTCCACCATTGACTCGGGCCTCCTCGACTGCGGTGCCAAGCTCGGCCTTCAGGTGCTTGCAGGTCCGGCGGTCGATGGCAAGGCTCTGGTTCCGCCACGCAGGGCAGGAACACGAGTACACACCACCGTTGTTGTAGATCTCGTAGGTCCGCCCCGAGGTGGAGCGGACGAGACGGCGTTCGCCATTCGCTAGACTGGGCATGGTCTTCTAGTACACCGATCAGACCCAACGAAGGTCGTCCATTTTGGGGGTCTCAGCGGCCGGATGCTGCATGACGCTGACACCACGGAAATGGACCGGCCAGTCCCCGTACCGGGCCTGGAGCTTCGCCTCGTACCGCTCGATGCAGAGCATGTGCATGAGCTTCTGGGGGTCACGGCCACAGAGGGTCTCGTAGTCCTCGACGCCAATTCGGTGGGCGAGAACGAACCGCTGAAGCTCGTAGCCTCGCGCCATCTTCTTCCCACTCTTGGTGGTCACGAGGATGGGCACCGAGTAATCGACCCGGAGGCTGATCGAATCGCTCCAGGTCGAGAGGTCGGAGACGGAGGTGGGGTTGCTCATACATCTACTAGACACCGGGGCCCGGGGATCAAACGACTTTGATCCTGGGAGGGCTCCGCCTAGTACAGGGATGGCACGTAAGAACGACGGCTTCTTTCGCAAGATTCTCGACGCAGCTCAGCAGCAGGGCTGGCGAGTCGAACGCACCACCAAGGGTCATTGGCAGTTCATTCCTCCGGACCCCTCGATTCCGATGGTGGTCACCGGGAACACGTCAGGAGATGCCCGGTCTGTGCGTCACTTCCTCAGCCAGATGCGGAAATCAGGCTTCGATGACTAACCCTTTCGGTGTATGGGGATCACCATGAGCGAACTCCCGTGGTTCGAGGTCAGCAAGGAGGGGCTTGCCCGGCTCCTCAAGCGCAAGGGCTCGGCGTACATCCTGTACGAGCTTGTCCAGAACGCCTGGGACACGAACGCAACTCGGGTGACGGTAACTGTCACGCCGGTCGAAGGTCGTCCCCTCGTGGACCTGATGATCGAGGACGACGACCCGGATGGGTTCTCGGACCTTCGCCACGCTTTCACGCTCTTCGCCGAGTCGGGCAAGAAGAGCGACCCCACGAAGCGTGGTCGTTTCAACTTGGGCGAGAAGCTCGTTCTCGCGGCGTGTCACGAGGCCGAGATCCTCTCGACCAAGGGCGGGGTCGTTTTCAAGGACGGAGGCCGTACGGTCATCCGCAAAAAGCTGGAGCGGGGCTCGATCTTCCGGGGCCTTCTCCGGATGACCCGGGACGAGATGAAGGAGATGCTCGACGGCGCTCTCTGGCTGTTGCCTCCGATCCGTACGACGATCAACGGGACCGACGTGGGCCGACAGGAACCGCTTCGGACCTTCACGACAACGCTGCCGACCGAGGTGGCGGACGGGGAGGGGTATCTCCGCCGGACGGCCCGAAAGAGCGAGGTGCGGGTCTACGAGCGCAAGGTAGGGGAGCCTGCCTGGATCTACGAGATGGGCATCCCGGTCGTCGAGACGGATGACCCGTGGACCGTCGAGGTGATGCAGAAGGTGCCGCTCAATGCGGACCGGGACAACGTGACTCCGGCCTATCAGCGGGAGCTACGGGTCGCTGTGGTCAACGCGATGATCGACCGCATCACGACGGAGAACGCTGCAAGCCCTGCGGTTCAGGAAGCTCTCTGCGATGCTCGCATCGAGGACGAAGCAGTCGCGAAGATCCTCGACCAACAGTACGGGGAGAAGCGGGCCGTGTTCGACCCGTCCGACCCCGAGGCCAACCAACGGGCTGTCTCGGAGGGCTACACGGTCGTTCCCGGGTCTGCCTTCACGAAGGACCAATGGAACCAGATCCGTCGCGGGGGGTCTCTCGTTTCGAGCGGGAAGTTCTTCCCGACCCCGAAGCCGTACTCGTCGGACCCCGACGCTCGGCCCGCCAAGGTCATCCCCGAGGAGAAGTGGACCGCCGGAATGCGTGGTGTGGCGGAGTACTCGCGAGATCTCGCCTGGAAGCTCATCGGCCGGGACATCGAGGTCATCATGGAAGTCGAGCCCACCCAGGGCTACGGGGCCAACTACGGCTCCCGGCAGCTCACCTTCAACGTCGGCCGTCTCGGCAAAGACTGGTTCAACCACGGGATCACGGAGGCCGTGAACGACCTCCTGCTTCACGAGCTTGGGCACGAGTTCGAGTCAAACCACCTGAGCGCCGACTTCTACAAGACCCTCACCCGGCTCGGAGCGAAGCTCGCCCGGCTGGTCCTCTCGGACCCGGCGTTCTTCACGTACCACGGGATGGTTGTTTGATCGGCAGGGGGCCGGGCCTAGTAGCAACATGGGCTGGCTATTCGGATTCAACTCCCCCTCAGAAATCCGCCGCGATCTGAACGCGCAGCGGACCACCACGAAGCTCCTCGGGCAGAAGGCGACGGCGTACGGCCGGCACCTCTGGTCGGTCTACGAGACCCCCGCAGGCGAGAAGTTCATCAACCTGGATCTCATCGACCGTGGGCACGACGGCGTGTGGGGTTACAAGGACATGGACGAGTCGATGGGGCCCTGCACCTACGACTGCCCCCTCGCCCTCCTCGACCTCGCTGGTGAGACGACGAACGAGTACGCCAAGAAGTGGCGTGAGTCGGTGCGAGCCCACCACGCCTCGAAGAGCCGACGCTTCGAGCCCGGCCAGACGGTCAGCCTTTACGGCCGGAACTACCGCATCGAGGATACGGTCAAGCGAAGCTACCGCGTCCGTCGCCTCGATGATCTCCGGGTCTTCCGGATGAGCCCCAAGGACTTCCGTCACGCCACCCTGGTTCGTGTGATCGAGGGTGGTGAGGTCGAGGTCATTGCCCGTCAGAACGAAGGAGCTTGAGCGTCATGTCCAAAGCGAAGATGATCGAAGTCGGTGACGGGTACACGGTCCAGTTCCTCCAGCGTGCTCCTGGTGAGGAGACACCCTACTTCCACGCGACGATCCTGAAGGACAGTAAGGAAGTCGGCTGGGCCAAGAACAATGGCCGCGGTGGGGCAACCCACATTCGAGGGGAGAAGATCGAGCAGGACTTCGCGACCCTCGTGACGGCTGCGATCGTGGAAGCCGGCTTTCATCCCGAGAAGACGCTCCAATACGAGCGGGCCTCTGTGATCCTCGGCTTCGCTGAGTGCAAGGGGTACAGCCGTGGGTGTGGTCATCTGACCCTCGCGGAGTACGTCAAGATCGTAGCCGAGTACGTCAAGATCGTAGCCGACTGACCCCCAAGACTGGTGTACTAGGAGAACACGACCATGAAGTTCGAGCTGACCATCAAGACGACGTACATGCCGGAATGGGGTATCTGGGAAGGGCTCCGCGAGCTAGCCCAGAACGGCCGAGATGCCGAGGTCGAGTTCGACGCTCCGTTGACGGTCCGGCACCGCAAGGAGTCGATGATCCTCGTGATCGAGAACGAGGGCTGCACCTTGCCGTACGAGGCCCTGCTGCTCGGGCACACGAGCAAGACGAGCCGCCCCGACCTCATCGGGAAGTTCGGAGAGGGGCTGAAGCTCGGCATCCTTGCCCTCGTTCGCGCCGGCTGCGAGATCAAGATTCGTTCCGGCTCCGAAGTGTGGGTGCCCAGCATCCAGCGGTCGGAGAAGTTCAAGGCCGACGTGCTCACCTTCGACATCCAGAAGGGGCGGGAGCCGAAGAACCGCGTTGCCATCGAGGTCGCCAACGTGTCCGAGGAAGCCTGGCAGGCACTCCAGGACAAGCTCTTGTTCCTCCGTGGGTCGATCAAGGACGACGAGATGGTTCGGACCACGAACGGCGCCCTGCTGCTCGGTGAGCGGTTCCGCGGCAAGGTCTACGTGAAGGGGATCTACGTCGCGACGGACACGCGGTTGTCCTACGGCTACGACTTCGTGGACGCGGACATCGACCGGGACCGCCGGATGCTGTCAAAGTACGACCTCAACTACCGCACCCAGACGGTGTGGCGTGAGGCTCTGGCCCGTCGCCCCGACCTCGTGGAGAGCTTCGGCAAGCTGCTCGACCAGGAAGCGGCAGACGTCGAAGGGATCGACGACTACAACGCCAGCTACCTCCCCGAGGAGGCCAAGAAGGCCCTCGTCCTGACCTTCAAGACTCGGCACGGTGAGGACGCTCTTCCGGTTCAGTCCCTCTCGGACTCGGCGGAGATCGAGCACTTGGGCAAGAAGGGCGTCATCACACCCAAGGCTCTCCGCTCCGTCCTGGAGAAGGAACTGGGCAACGTCGCGGTCAACAAGCTCAAGCTCCGGGAGGAGCAGGTCCGGTCGTACGGCTGGCACGAACTCGATGCGGTCGAGAAGGGCCACCTCCAGGCTGCCATCGCTCTCGTCGCTCAGGTCGAGTCGGTCACGCTGGACGACGTGGACGTGACGGACTTCCGCGACGAAGGGATCCGCGGCATGTTCAAGGATGGGCGCCTCCAGCTCGCCAAGAAGATCCTGATGGATCGTGACATGACCCTCCGCGTCCTCGTCCACGAGGTTGCTCACCGGATGGGTGGGGACGGCGAGAAGGGCCACGTCTCGAACATCGAGCGCATCTGGTCCGGCATCGTTTCGGCCCTCATGCCGAAGGGAGCGGTGAACTGATGGGCTGCCTCTCTGTGGAACGGGACCGGATGCTCCGGGGACGGCCCCAGGAGGCTTGTGTAGCCCGCAACCACTACTGGTGGGCCGACTGCCCGAAGCACGGTCGGCAGGCCCACCTGAGCTACCTCGGGGGCCGCTGCGAGCGATGCCAAGCCGAGGGGCTGGAGAAGTCGTGATGGCTGCTCCGAAGCTGTCTAGCTCGCATCACGCGAGCCGATCCCGCAAGCCGCAGGGTCTCTACCCTCATCGCCTCAAAGACAACCCTCGGGAGCGTGAGTTTGCCGAGGCGTGGGTCCAGGCGAACGAGCAGGGGAAACTTCTTGCCTACCTCCTAGATCCCACCAACGGAGTCGGGGGCCGCTCGCCAGAGCCCACAGACCGAGAGCATACGGTGGCCGCGACGGTCATCCAGTGGCTCGGGAGCCCGGTCGGTCAGGCGTTCCTTCGCGACCTCGGGTACGAGAAAGCGTAGAGTTCCTATCAGGGGCTCTTTTTAAGGCGCCCTGATGTACCCCACTGGACCCCTGGCGAGTTCCCCGGTGTAGGTCTGAACATGGGGGGTGTCTGTCTTATCGAAGAAGTGGACCCCACCGTCGAAAATCTGATTCGTCGCGCTGCGATCTTGCTCGGCTACGGCCTGAGCGAGCTTGAAGTGAGGGACCTCTTGATGGAAGACACGGTGACCACCGAGCAGGAAGTCTACTTCGCGATCAAGGCGGCAGTGGTTCTGAATCGTTGATGGTGTAGGGTAAGGCGGCCATGCCTTGGGACCTCTCCTTCCCCGTGGACACTCTCGACGCGAGGGTCGAGTACCGTGGAATTTTGGCTCGACTTCGGGAGCATCCCGAGGTCGCCGAGATCTCGGTGTACCAGCACGTACAAGGGCCGAGGCCCCTGACCGAGGTCGTCCGGGTCTTCTTCCGGGACGAGTCCGAGCAGGCCCGGGATGCCTGGCTTCGGACCCTCGGAGAGCTACACAGGCAAGACGACCCTCCACCCTCGGAACCTGGCAGGACGGGCCTCACAGTGCCCACCAGGGAGCTTTCCACCGAGGAGCGGGAGGAGATCATCCGGCAGGCTCTTTCGTCCCCGCAGGGCCGCTCCAGGCTCGCCCAGTCGATGATCGCGCCCATCCGGGCCCGGATGGACTACCAGAGCATCGGCAGGCGAACCTTCCTCGTCGAGGAGCTTCCCCAGGGTGCCCTACCGGTTTACGACCGTGACCCCGAGGTCACCCGCACGATGGGATGGGACGGCAACGGCACACCCACCGCTTCGCATCCCACGCCTCCGTTGTGGGCTCAACCTGGCCAGTGGGCGTACAACAAGCGGCTTGACCAGTACGTCCTCATCCTGGAGCGAAGTCCGAAGTCCCCTATGCTCAATGGGGTCAAGGCGGAGGTCTGGCGTTCGGCAGAAGGCCCCAGGTGGTTCGACGTGGACTACTTCTACGAGAACTGGGCGCCATGCGAACAGCCCTCCGATCCGAAGCCGCTCTGGGATCGCCTCTTGGGTGACGACCCCCTCTGACGATTTTGTTGTCAGGGTCCACGGACCCGGTGTATAGCTCACGTACCTCGCCCATTTTGGCAGCTTCGGCTGCACGGGCACACTTGGCGGACCTTCGGGCCCGCATGGAGGATCACATGGCAACGAAGAATCTCTTTGGCTCGAAGGGTGTTTCCGCGCGTTCCCCGGCGACGAACACCGTGAACGAGGCGGGCGGCACCGCGTACTCCCTGGAGGCGAAGGAAGCCCTCGCCCAGATGGCAGTCACGGGCTGCTTCCAGAACACCTTCTACGCCTCGGGGGCCGACCAGCTCTCGAAGGTCCGTGAACTCGTCACCCGGGTCGATCACGACTTCGTGGGCAAGCTCGCGCTCTACAGCCGCGAGAAGGGTTTCATGAAGGACATGCCGTCCTTCCTCATCGGCTACCTCTCGGGCTCCCTCACGAAGGCGGCCCAGGCCGAGGATGCGGCTCGCAAGGCCGGCAAGACGGACGTGGCTCAGGCGAAGGCGGCTGAGATCAAGGAGCTGTCGGCGATCTTGTGGGAGGTCTTCCCGCGTGTCGTGGACAACGGCAAGATGCTGCGGAACTTCGTCCAGATCATCCGTTCGGGTGAGACGGGCCGGAAGTCCTTCGGCACGAGCCCGAAGAAGCTGATCCGTGCGTGGTTCGACACCAAGACGGACGACACGCTCTTCTTCAACTCGATCGGCAACGATCCCTCGATGGCGGACGTCATCAAGCTGATCCGGCCGACCCCGATGACGAAGGAGCGTGCGGCGCTCTACGGGTATTTCCTCGGCAAGACCGTCGGCAAGTTCGAGGGTCAGGACTTCGTCGTCACCGACGAGGTGCCGGAGATCGTCAAGGTGTACGAGGCGTTCAAGCGTGAGCCGCAGGGCGAACTGCCGAAGGCGCCGTACGAGATGCTGGAAGGTCTGCCGCTCTCCACGGAGCAGTGGAAGGCCCTGGCTCTGCGGTCCACCTGGGCCCAGACCCGTCAGCACCTCAACACCTTCCTCAAGAAGGGGGTCTTCACGGGCTCGAAGGCGGGCCAGTGGGACCAGGAGACGATCAAGGCCGTCGCTGCGAAGCTCACGGACGGGAAGGCGATCGAGAAGGCCAAGGCGATGCCTTACCAGCTCATGATCGCGTACCTCAACATGGGCCCGGAGATGCCGGTCGAGATCACGAACGCCCTCCAGGATGCGATGGAGATCGCGTCCAAGAACGTCCCGGTGATCGATGGCATCGTCGCCATCTTCCCGGACGTGTCGGGTTCGATGCACTCCCCGATCACCGGAACGCGGGTCAACCCGAAGACCGGCAAGGTCGAGACGCACACGTCGAAGGCTCGTTGCGTGGACGTGGCCGCCCTGGTGGCGGCTTCGGTTCTGCGGGCGAACCCGCGGTCGATCGTCATCCCGTTCGTCGAGCGGGCCCTCACGGATGTCGTCCTGAACCCGAAGGACAGCATCATGACGAACGCCCGCAAGCTGGCTTCTCTCCCGTGTGGGGGGACCAACTGCTCGGCGGCCCTGGAGGCCCTCAACAAGCGGGGCGTGGCAGCGGATCTCTGCTGGTACGTCTCGGACAACGAGTCCTGGGTGGATTCGCCACGCCACGGTTCGTGGGGTGGTGGCCGGACCCAGACGCTCACGCAGTGGGACCGTCTCCGGGCGAAGAACCCGAAGGCGAAGCTCGTCTGCATGGACGTGCAGCCGTACGACTCGACGCAGGCCCCCTCGCGTTCGGACATCCTGAACGTCGGTGGCTTCAACGACTCCGTGTTCGAGGTCGTCAAGTCCTTCTGGTCCGGCGAGTCCGGCCACTGGGTCGAGGTGATCGAGAAGGCGGTCGCCTGAAAAGCGGCGGGGGGTGTCAGAACCCTGGCACCCCCCGCGTCTCAGACTTGTAGCGGATGCCGTAGGGTCTACATTCAACCAACCAAGAACTGAGAGGGTTCGACTCCTTCTCCGACGGGCCGGATCCCGCAAGGGTTGCCCTTGACTCTACATTCTTGTCGCTACATTCTACTTTCGCCGGGGTAAGGTCTACCTGCCCCACATCGCCATCCCACGGGGTGGCAAATCTGACTCCGCACCCTTTGTTTCCCCTCGGGGAAGATGCCGCTGGGTCTACATTCAAAATCGACAAAACAAGGGACAACCAACCCATGCCGTTCACGTAGCGACGCGGAGAGGCCCCGAACGTGGGGCCGCAGTCTTCGCCACCTTTGTCCCCTGCGGGGGAATGCCGGCCGGGACTACACTACCGAACACCGGATACGAAACCGCAACCCCTGCCCGCGTAGCTGGACACTGCCTGTCCCCGCGGCCCCAAGATTTCAGGTCGAATACCCGTCGGGACTACACCAACGACAACCGTTCCAGGACTGCCCGAAAAGTCGGGACAACCTCGTGGGAGAGGCTTCCTGGAACACCCCCTCGCAAACCTGACCTCTGAGACATGACTCTCATGTTGGGCTAGCGGTTGTCTCGACACCTTTTGTCGGCCTTCGAGCCCGGTCGCTCCCAACGACCGGGTTCAGCCTTTTTTGTCACTCGTCGAGAGCTTCCCACGGGTACACCGTGGCCCCGGCTTTCACCTGGAGCGGCTCGAAGAAGGGCTGCGGCTCGGACTCTGGCCAGATCTCCCAAAGCGGGGTGACCGGTTCCAGTTGAGGTTGGAGCCCCCTCGCTGCGTGGTCGAAGCGTCGGCAGATCTCCGAGAGGTCTTCGGTCCACGCCTCGGTCGGTGGGTTGGACACCACGGGGTTCTGCGAGACGTGGTGGGGATGTTCAGGAACGGCGGGCAGCCCCCAGACGGGAGCCGTGCTGGTGGGCAGGGAGAGGGCGAAGGCGAAGTCCGTCACGCGGCCCGTACGCAGCCAGAGCGAAACAGCGAAGATGTCCTGGTCCTGAAAACGACACGAGCTGGTATGCCACACCTGCTGATCCGACCTGGCGGTGTTCTTTCCCCCCAGGGTACGGGACACGGTGTGGATGAGCCTCGCTCGGGACGTGTCCGTTCCCCAGAGGGACTTCAGCTCGACTCGGTAGATCTGACCGTCTCGTTCGAGTCGGAAGTCGTAGTAGTTCTGCGTCCCGACATGCTTGGCGACGTTCTCCGGCATTCGGGTGACCCGAAAGCCTTCTGCTCGAACCCTCTCCGTGAAGGCTGCCTCGCAGATCGCACTTTCCAACTTTGAGGTGGCTCCGAAGGTGTCCACCTCGATGTAGTCCCCGACGCGCACTTCTCCGAGAGCACTTCGTTCGTCCCCTGCCTGGTACAGCTCACCATGCACCCGTCCGTCGATGACCCTACGAATCCGGGCCTTGACGATCTCCTTCCAGGGGGCGTCTTCTTCGATGTGCTCCCGGGGGATGACCTTCCCGGTGGTTCCATCCTCGAACGTCGAGGTCCACGCATCAGCCGGAAAATCAGCCTCGAACACGTTCCAAGACCGGGACGTGATGCGGAGGTAGTAGGGCGTGAAGATTCGGCGGAGGAGGTTGGAGTTGGCTCCCCCGAAACGTGCGAGCAGATGCTTGATCGTCTCAGGCATTGTCCTTGTCTTCCATGACGCCGGTGACGAGCGTCTCTTCCTCGGTTCGCTCGATCCGGTACCCCTTCCGGGGGAAGACCCGGAGCGCCGGCTCCGTGAGGGACCGGACGTCCATCACGGTGAAGCCCTTCTCAACGGTCCGCCAAGCTCGGAAGGCGAACTCCTCCCCCTCAAACTCGGGGTCGTCGATCTCGAACGGAACCATCGTGGCTGCCATGTACGCGAGCCGAAGGACCGTCTCTCGGGGGCCATCCGAGACCTTGAGGCGTTCCTCCAGCTCGACTGCGAGGGCTCGGACCTCGTCGTTGTCCCCCTGGCGGATCCACCGGTGGATGTCGGCCATCAGGGCCAGCATCTCTTCGACCAGCTCGGGGTCGATCCCGGTGAGCTTGGGGCGAATGAGCGCCCAGTCGTCTCCCAGGTCGGTGTATTCGGAATCCATGAGCTTCTGGGATCAGTACACCGGCAACTTGAAGTGGCTCCCCGAGCGTACCATCTACGTCACGCGGCACGGATCGCACGCCTACGGGACGAGCTTGCCCACGAGCGACCTGGACCTCCGAGGCGTCGCCATCGCTCCCAAGGAGTACTACCTCGGCTTCAGCCAAGGGTTCGAGCAGGCAGGGTGCAAGGAACCGGATCTCGTCGTGTTCGACGTGCGGAAGTTTTTCAAGCTCGCGGCCGATGCGAACCCGAACGTCCTGGAGATCCTCTTCACGGATCCTTCCGACCACCTCGTCGTAAGACGAGCAGCGGAGGTGTTGCTGGAGAACCGGCACCTGTTCCTGTCGAAGAAGGCCAAGCACACGTTCTCGGGGTACGCACACTCCCAAATGAAGCGTATTCTTACGCACCGGCGATGGCTCCTCAACCCGCCTTCGCAACCCCCGACCCGGGGAGACTTTGGTCTTCCCGAGAGAACGGTAATCCCGGCGGACCAACTGGCTGCGGCAAAGTCGTCCATCCAGAAACAGATCGACCGCTGGACGTTCAAGGACATGGATGACTTGGATCCAGCTACCCGGCAGGCGATGATGGACCGTTTCGAGGCCACGCTCCTGGAGATGACCCGCTGGACGTTCACAGACCGAGAGGAGAAGCAGTGGGTCGCAGCGGCAGACTTCCTCGGGTTCTCAACGAACTTCATCGAGGTGCTCGACAAAGAGCGCCGGTATGAGTCCGCCCGGAAAAACTGGGACCAGTACAACACTTGGAAACGTGAACGCAATCCGGCCCGTGCTTCTCTCGAAGAGAAGTATGGCTACGACTGCAAACACGGGATGCACCTCGTTCGGCTCTCTCGGCGGTGCGAGGGTCTCCTTCGCACCGGGAACCTTCAAGTGCGGTGTGAGGACGCGGCCGAGTTGCTGGAGATCCGCAACGGGCAGTGGAGCTTCGAGACGCTTTCAGAGTGGTTCGACAAGCAAGCCGCTCTGATCGAAGAGGCTGAGAAGTCTTCTCCCCTTCCTCGAACGGTGGATTGGAACCGCCTCAACTCGCTCTGCGTGTCTGTCATCGAGTCAATGCTGTAACGAGAGCGCAGAGTTCGAGGAAGCGTTCGGTGGTGAAGTCCATCTTCATCTTGTTCACGTCCTTGTGGACCCACTGGACGTTCCCCTCGACGTAGCCTTTCGTCGAGTCAACGCGGTCGAGAGAGGCTTCGCTCTGATGTGCCGTCCGCTTCCCGAAAGGGATGGGCAAGCCCGTCAACGCACACTTTCCCTCTTGCTTCTCGTACAGGTTGGCTAGGTACGAGAGGCTCACCTGGAAGTCCAACCCACGAACACGGGCATTCCGAGCCGTGCGGTGGAAGTACGTTTTGGAAACTTGACCTACACCCTGCCACTTCCCTCGCGGAGCACAGCCACAGTTGTTCGTTCGATTGTACCCCAACAGTGAGGGTCGGATCTGAACCACCCTACCACAGTCACACCGACAGATAGCTTTGACCCGGGCTTCGTCCGTGAAACCCTCGACCGTGAGCTTGTCGTAGTGATCCCCGATGTTGTAAACCCGCTTGGCCATCGGAAAGTGCTAACAGACGTTTCAACTGTCATCAAGCTGGACGCTCTCTGCATCGAGATGGTCGAGTCCTCGTTCGGCTGAAATAGCGGTCTGCGGGTTGAATGCCCGAGGCGTGGAACAGGTATTCTACTTGTTCCACGCTTCCCGTAGACGGACATGACCGAGACCGGAACTCACGCGACGGGCCTCGTGGTGTCGCAGCATGGCGGAGATTCCGTCGTATCACGTACTTATGCGTGGTCTTGGGTAAGGGCTCAAGATGGCGGACCTTCCGAAGATCATAGAGACGGTGGTGTCAGGGTTGCTGGCAGGGGGAGCCTCTGCCGGTACGACCCTGCTTGCCTTCTCTCGCGACATCAAGAAGCGCCTGACCGAGCTGGAGTCCAAGCTGGGCTCTTCCGAGGACCCCAAGACCGGCCTCTTTCACTCCGTCTGGGTGGTCGAGGAGGGGTTCAAGCGGCTCAAGCGGGATGTGGAGAACTGGGAGGACGATCCCCCCGAGTGGGCGAAGCGGCTGGTCAGCCGGACGCGCACAAACTCGGCGATGGGCCTGGACCACATGCTGGAGGTCGAGCAAAGGCTCGATCAGAAAATCCGTACGTTCAACGACCGCATCAAGGGGTACGAGGACGAACTCGAAGAAGTCGCCAAGCGGGTCAAGACGCTCGAAGCCGACGAGCAACCGAACGTCGGCAAGGTCGTGACCCGGGACGAGTACGAGAAGGACTCGAAGTCCAAGGCGGAAGAACTACTGAAGATTCGTGAGAGCTTGGCGACCGCGAACGGGTTGCTACGTGGTGTGATGGCTGCGATGGGATACCTGGACGACAAGAAAGACCCGAGGACACGCTGATGGAGGCACGCATGGGGAACGAGCAAGAGAAGGCCGCTCTTCGCGAGCTTCGGGCTGAAACCGAGCGATTGTCCGATCTCACCAAGACCTTTTTCAAGGCGGTGACCGACGACCCTCGTGTCAAAGCTCGACAGGAGGCCCGGCAGGAAGCCCGTGGGTCGGCTGTCATGGTTCCTCGTGGGCTCAAGCCCGTCGGTACGTGAGTCTCGATCGCATCCACAAGGGGCTCTTCCAGGGAAGTCGTCCTCTCCCTGGGTACGTCCTTGGGCACGAGGGCTTCAAGCTGCTCGTCCTCTGCGCGGAGGAGTACCAGCCAGCGGCCAACAACTTCCCAGGCGTCCAGGTTGTCTACGCTCCGAACGACGACGACTCGTCCCGGCTGCCTACCCGTGATGAGCTGCGTCTCGCCCTCCAGGCGGCCCGCCAAGCGGTCCCCATCCTCGAAGGTGGGGGCAAGGTGCTCTCGACCTGCCACATGGGCCTGAACCGCTCTGGGCTCGTCTCAGCCCTCACCCTGCACCTCTGGCTCGGGGTCAGCGGGGAGCAGGCCATCCGGCTGGTCCAGCGGGGTCGGCGGGGCGCACTCCGGAACCCGGGCTTCGTGGAATGCCTCAGCCGGCTGAAGGCTTCCGAGTAGACCAACCCCCGCAGAGGTTCCCCTTGGTCGTGAGGGTTGCTGGGGCTGTCCCGATGACGGAGACGGACGAGCACTTCACGCAGACGACCCGGATGCTGCCCTCGACCTCTGAGACCTCTGAGCGGCCCCCGGCAGGAGAGCCTCCGCCACCGAAGCGGCTGGCCCCTTCGGGCTGGATGTGCCGGAGGTAGAAGGTCGAGCCTCCACAGTCTCCGCACTTCAGATGGTCTACGCGGGGCATTGGGCCTTCAGGGCGAGGTAGTCGAGGTCAAACCGACACATCTTTGCTGCCCACTTGGCAGGGTCTTCCGTACGTGGGGGGCTCCAACGCAGGGCGTCGTTCACGTCCCGGGGCCACTCTCC
>Ga0315291_10004479_pt1 | contig 17789 bp, 16 predicted proteins | sample YL17G12_20_MG_FD_203070 | JGI IMG/M metagenome (GOLD analysis project Ga0315291, IMG submission 203070) | Sediment microbial communities from Yellowstone Lake, YNP, Wyoming, USA - YL17G12_20 | ecosystem: Environmental > Aquatic > Freshwater > Lake > Sediment | place: USA: Wyoming | collected...
CGATGGAGTTGGTCTGGAAGGCCATGAAGCTGAGGTAGGGGATTATGCCCCGCGCGCCTCACTGGACGACAGCTCGCGGATAAGGCATACTACTGACGCCCCTGGGCCGTTGGAGTCCCAGGGCAAGACTAGGATATACAGCACCAGCGGAAGCTTTGGAGGCGGCAGTGTTCGCACCAGATGAGGCAGCAGGCCAGGTGACCCATCCGGGGGTGCCGCCGGATCGGGTGTTCACCGGCCATCCGGTCAAACTCCCCGTTTATGAGGGCCCGCTCGATCTTCTCCTCTATCTCATCGAGCGCGATGAGATAGACATCTTCGACATACCCATCGAGCACATCACCAACGAGTACCTTCAGTATCTCGCCCAACTGGAGACGCTGAACATAGACGTCTGCGGTGAGTTCCTGGTGATGGCGGCGCAACTGCTGGAAATCAAGTCGCGGATGCTGCTGCCGCAGCCGGAGCGGCCGCCGGAGGAGCAGGAGGAGGCGGGCGACCCGCGGGCGGAGCTGGTGGCGCGGCTGCTCGAGTACCGACGCTACAAGATGGTGGCGGAGGAGTTGCGGGCGCGGGCCGAGCTTCAGCGGTACGTGTTCTCGCGCGGACTCTTCCTGACGGGCGAGGAAAGCGAGCCGAGCGAGCGACCGCATCTCATGCTGGGCGAGGTGTCCGCGTTCGACCTCTGGGCGGCCTTTCAGAACGTCCTGAGCCGCGTCAGAGAGCCGGCAGCGGGCGATGTCGTGCGGCCGCGCTTCACCGTCGCACAGAAGATCGCGGCGATCGCGGCGCGGCTTCGCTGGGCGACGGAAGGCATCCGATTCGAGCAGCTTTTCGACGAGGAGGCGACCCGCGCGGAGCTCATCGTGGCCTTTCTCGCGCTACTCGAGCTGATCCGCCTGCGGCGAGTTCGGGTGGCGCAGGACGGGCTGTTTGGCGAGATACGCGTGTACCCAGCGGGGAATACCACGAGCGATGAGTGAGCAGGAAACTGAGGCGGCGCTCGTCGGACAGTCAGAGGCAGAGGCCGGTCGCGAGCCGGACGTTCCCCGGGAGAAGCTAGCGGGTCTGGAGGCTGTGTTGTTCATGGCCGCCGAGCCGATCAGCGCGGCCGAGCTGGCGGAGATCCTCGACGTGACCCCGGCGGAAGCGGAGGACCTCTGCCGCGAGCTGGCCGTGCTGTTCGAGGGGCGCGGTGTTCAGGTGACCCGCGTCGCGGGCGGCTACCAGGTCGCGACGCGGAGCGAGTACGGCCCATACGTGGCGAAGCTGCACAAGCCGGAGCGATTCCGCCTCTCCCGCGCCGCGCTGGAGACGCTGGCGATTGTCGCCTACAGGCAGCCGGTCACGCGGCCGGAGGTGGAGGCGATCCGGGGGGTGAACTCGGACTCGGCGATAGACACGCTTACGCAGTATGCACTCATCTGCGAGGCCGGGCGCAAGGAAACTCCAGGCCGCCCCACGCTCTACCGGACAACCGATAACTTCCTCGGCCACTTCGGCCTGAACTCTGTTGACGACCTGCCGCGCATAGATAGCATCCCGGCCGACGAAGAGGCGGTGCGCGCCGAAGTAGACCAAGCACTGGGCGCAGCGCAGAGCCAGCCCGGCCCGGACCAGCCTGACCAGGCGCGGGACACGCAGGAGCAGTCGGCCTGATGAAGTGGGCGGCGGCAACCGCGGCCGTCGGCGCCGCTGTCTGTCTCTTCTGTGCGGGGATCCCCATCGCTCGCGCCGCTGACGCGCCGGCAGTCCAGGCTGCCTCGGCGGTTCTCATAGACGCTGACACCGGTGTAGTGCTAATTGACAAGTCCATGCACGAGCGCCGGCCGATCGCCAGCACGACGAAGGTGATGACCGCGCTGCTCGCGCTGGAGCACGGCAAGCTCTCCGACTGGGTGACGGTTAGTCCTTCGGTCCTCTCGCTGGAGCGGGGATCCAACGTCGGCCTCCAGCCTAGCGACGTCGCCACGATGGACGACCTGCTGAAGTCACTGCTGCTCGCCTCGGGCAACGACGCGGCAGTGGCGATTGCGGAGCACCTGGGCGGCAGCGTCCAGCGGTTTGCCGGCATGATGAACGCCCGCGCGGCGGAGCTCGGGGCGGCAGACACGCACTTCGTGAATCCTCACGGCCTATACGATCCGAACCACTACTCGTCGGCCTATGACCTGGGGCTGATCACAGCCGCTGCCTTCGCGCATCCGCGCTTCGCTGAGCTTGTTGCCTCCAAGGTGGTGGAGGTGAGCTTGCCGAGCGCGCCCGAGGGAGTCGTGCAGCTTATCAACCACAACAGACTCCTGTGGCGCGCTGACTTCGTGGACGGGGTCAAGACCGGGTTCGTCAAGGAATCGGGCCATTGCCTGATCGCCTCGGGGAGCAAGAAGGGCTGGCGGCTGATCGCAGTCGTGCTCGACAGCCCGGACATGTACGCCGATGCGAAGGCGCTGCTCGACTACGGTTTCACCACTTTCCAGCGCCAGGTGTATGCGAGAGCTGGAGATGCGGTCGGTCGGTCGGCGGTTCGGAGTGGCACGCATTCCAGCGTTCCTGCCGTGGCGGAGCGTACGCTCGCCTGCGTCACAGGCCCTGGGCTGACCGACGCAGGATGCCGCTTGGTGGTGAGCATGGAGAAGCTGAGCGCGCCGGTTGCGAAGGGCGCGCCGGTGGGGGAAGCGCGGCTGGTGTCGGGCGCGCACACACTGGCGGCATCCTCCCTGGTCGCGGGCGAGGATGTGGCGCGGTCCTGGATGAAGATCATCGGTACCTGGCTGCTCTGGTTGGTCGTCATTGCGGCGTTGTTCGTTCTATCGGTGAGGACCGGTGCAAAGATTGTCAAAGCTCGTCGCCTCCGCCGGCGTCTGCTCGCGGCGCAAGGCGGCGGAACTCATCCGGGCGGGCCACGTCAAGGTTGACCGGCAGGTCGTGCTCCACCCGGGCGCGGAGGTGGATGAGCGGTCGGCGCGGGTCGAGGTGGACGGCCGGCCGATATCCATTCAGCCCAAGCGGTACATCATTGTCAACAAGCCGCGGGGACCGATCTCCACGGTGGCCGATCACAGAGGACGCAAGACGGTGCTCGATCTGCTGCCGAAGGGCGACGAGCGGCTGTATCCGGCCGGGCGACTGGACGCGGACACGGAGGGCCTGCTCCTTATCACAAATGACGGAGAGCTGACCTACCGCTTGACCCACCCGCGATATGGGGTGGAGAAGGTGTACGAGGCAGAGGTCAGGGGAAGCTTGTCGAGACATGACGTCGAGCGGCTCGAGGCTGGGATGATGCTGGCGGAGGGCCACACCGGCCAGGCAAAGGTGCGGATGCTAAAGGAGGTAGGCGAGACGTCGCTGGTGGAGATGACGGTGCACGCCGGCCGGAAGCGGATGGTGAGGCGGATGTTCGAGGCGGTGGGGCATCGGGTCGTCGCGCTGCGGCGGACGCACATTGGGCCGCTCGGGCTGGGCAAGTTGAGGCCTGGCGAATGGCGCTCGCTAACCCAGCAAGAGGTGGCGCGGCTGAAGGCTGCGGTAGCGAACGGAACCGCCCCGGGATCCGGGGCGGCGTAGGTGACACCGCGGCGATCAGGCAGGTGGCGTCAGGCCGCGCGGGTGACTTTGCCGGCCTTCAGGCACTTGGCGCAGACGCGCAGGCGCTCTCGCTTGCTGCCGCGGAGGGCGGTGATGCGCTGAAGGTTCGGCAGCCAGCGCCGCTTCGTCCGGACGTGAGAGTGACTCACGTTGTGGCCACTCTGAGGGCCCTTGCCGCAGATATCGCATCGTCTGGCCATGCTCGAACTCCCAAGTGATATCGAGGGTGACGTGGTATGATAGCATATTGGCCGCGGCTGACGCAACCGGCATGAGCGTCCGGCTGCTGCGGCCATCCTGATATGACCATCGCCGACCTGCGTGATGTGGTAAGGCATACTCCGCCTCTGGCGCCGGATGACTCGGCGGCGCGTGCGGTCCGCATCATGCGGAAGCACGGAGTGCCGGCCGTCCTGGTGTCTGATGGCAATCGCCTGGTCGGAATGGTGACCGAGGCTGACGTGAGCGCGTTGGCGGCCGCCGCGCCTGAGGCGAAAGCCGCTTTGCGCAGCACGCCGGTCGTCGGGATCATGCAGCCCGTGCCAGTGGTCGCGTTTGAGGACCAGGAAGTCGCCGCGGTTGCCGGCGCGCTGGCGGCGCGGCCGGCGCCCGCCATAGCAGTGGCCGCGACAGACGGGCGCTATCTGGGGTTGCTGCTGCCAAGGGATATGCTGGCGGCGATGGCCGGGGAGCCGGTGGTGCCACCGATCGCGGGGCTGGCAACGCCGCTGGGAGTCTACCTGACCACCGGCGCTCTGCGCGCGGGAGCTGGCGACCTCGCGCTGGCCGCGACCGGCGCATCCCTTATGGTCCTCAACCTGCTCTCGCTGGGGCTCGTGGAAGGACTTGCACGACTTCTCAGTCATCTATCCCCGGCGTCCGCCGCGCAAGCAGCGTCATCGGGCGCCATCGCGGTTGCCAGCATCGTTGCCGCCTACGCGCTGCAGGTCGCCATCTTCCTGGTTCTGCTGCGCGTTTCGCCGCTGACGGGAACCCATGCCGCCGAGCACATGGTGGTCCGGGCAGTGGAAGAAGGAGAGGACTTGGTCGCGGAGAAGGTCAGGCAGATGCCGCGCGTCCACCCGCGCTGTGGCACGAACCTGATGGCGCTGGTGGTGCTGGTCGTCATCGCCTACCAGTTGCTGTCATCGGTGCGCCGCATCAGCCCAGAAGCTCAGGTCTTCGCGCTGGTGTTGCTGGTAATGCTCGTGGCGCTAAGCTGGCGGCGGCTGGGAGCGGGGCTGCAGCGCTGGATCACGACGAAGCGGCCTTCGGATCGGCAGCTGGCGCGGGCGATTGCCGCGGGCGAGGAGCTGCTGGCGAAAGTGCAGGCCCGGCCGAGCGCAGGCGCCAGGCCGGTGCGGCGTATCTGGCATACGGGCTTCGTCCAGGTGGCGGCGGGGTTCTTCGCGGTGGCGCTGGCGGCCGAGTACGGCCCGCGGCTCGCAGTCTCGGTGTGGCATCTTGTGGCAGGCTGACGTAGCGGAGCACGGATGGCAAGGGACACGATTATAGCTGCTCTGGCAGAGGCGATCTCGCGGGCGCAGAACGCGGGCGACCTGCCGACATCCGTCTCGCCCAGGATCGAGCTTCAGACCCCGCGCGATCCGCGGCATGGCGACATCGCGACCAACATCGCGCTGGCGGTGGCGAACGAGGTCGGCGAACCGGCGCGCGCGCTTGCTGAGCGGTTAGTCTCCCACCTTCGGCTGCCCGGTGATCTCATCGAGAAGGTTGAGGTAGCGGGGCCTGGGTTCATCAACTTCACGCTTGCTCCGGCCTATTTGCGAGGCGTGGCGCGGGCCGTTCTCGAGCAGGGCGACCATTATGGAAGAAGCGACGCAGGCGGTGGGAAGTCGTTGCTGCTGGAGTTCGTGAGCGCGAATCCCACCGGCCCGATCGCGGTGGTGCAGGGCCGCGCGGCAGCGATCGGCGACACGCTGGCGAAGCTGTTCGAGCACACCGGCTGGCGGGTCTCGCGCGAGTACTACATCAACGATGCGCTCAACTCGACCCAGATCCAGCGCTTCGCCGAGACGCTCGAGGCGCGCTACCTGCAGAAGTTCGGCCAGCAGGTGAGCGTCCCCGAGGACGGCTACCAGGGCGACTACGTCGTTGACATGGCCGAAGAGCTGGCGCAGACAGAAGGCGATCGCTACCTCCGGATGTCGCGGGAGGAGCGGCTCGCCGCGCTCTACCAGTACTCGCTCAGTAGCATCGTCGCGAGCCAGCGGCGGGACATGGACGCGTTCGGTGTCCGGTTCGATACCTGGTTTCACGAGAGCGCGCTATACGAGAACCACGAGGTCGAGGCGGCGATCGAGGCGCTCAACGTGCGGGGATACACCTATGAGGCCGACGGCGCCCTCTGGCTCAAGGCCAACGAGCTGGGCGATGAGCAGGACCACGTGCTCGTGCGGAGCGACGGGCGCCCGGGCTATCTGGCGGCTGACATCGCCTATCACAAGAACAAGTTCGACCGCGGCTTCGACCGGCTCATTGACATCTGGGGCCCGGACCATCAGGGGCATGTGAGACGAACCAAGGCGGGCGTCCGCGCGCTTGGCTACGACCCGTCGCGGTTCGAGATCCTGATTCACCAGATCGTGCGGCTGTTCCGCGGCTCGGAGATGGTGCGGATGTCGAAGCGGGCAGGGGACATCATCCCGCTCTCGGCATTGCTCGAGGACGTCGGCGCGGACGCGGCCCGCTTCTTCTTCCTCATGCAATCGTTGGACAGCCACCTGGATTTCGATCTCGAGCTGGCGAAGAAGCAGGCGAACGACAACCCGGTCTACTACGTCCAGTATGCTCACGCGCGGATCTGCAGCATCCTGCGCGAGGCCCAGGAGCGCGGCGTGGGGGCGGGCGGCACGAATCCTGCGCCCAACCTAGACCGGTTGGGCGAGCCGGACGAGTTGGCGCTCATCAGGAAGCTGGCCGAGTTGGCGGAGGAGATCGCCGACGCGGCCGAGCGCTACGAGCCGCATCGGATGACGCGCTACGCGCGGGAGATCGCGTCGGTTTTCCACGGGTTCTATACGAACTGCCGCGTGCTCACGGATGACGCGGAGCTGACGGCAGCGCGGCTGAGCCTCGTGCAGGCCACTCTGACAGTTCTACGTACCGTCCTGAGGCTGCTCGGCGTCTCCGCGCCGGAGAAGATGTAGCGCCCCGCGATCGTCTCGAGGGATTCAGGGGACACGAGAGGGCGATGGGGGAGAAACGGTCGAGCGCAAAGCGAGATATCGCGCAAGACAGGCGCGGAAGCATCCCCGCCGGCTATAGCGCGATCACGGTCCCGCTCAACTCGGTGTGGCCCGCGAACCTGCCGAAGCGCGACATCTCCGGGCTGCCCGCGCTCTGCCTCGAGGCCCTGGGTGTTGGCAGACGAAGATCGCGCCTGGCGCCAGTCGCTGCCCAGCTCGACCGTGTTCTTCCGATGTGGCCGGAGCGGGCCGCCGACGATGTCGCCGCGGCCGCCGGCGCGGGCATGCCGGAACCGATGCAGCAACTGGCCGCGGTGCTCTCCCAGCGGCCCATCACATGGCCGGACTGCCTTCTGCGCGCCGCCTCTTCGAGCCGCGATCCGAAGGCCAGATTGTGGCTGCTGACCGCGCTCGCCGCGACCGACACGCCGGAGGTCCGGTCTTTCTGGCTCGGCGATCTCCGGCGGCGGGCGAGAGCCGAGCCTGCCAGCCCTGACACCGCGCTCTGGTTCGCCTTCCTGCGGGCCTTCCTCGGCGGCTGGCTCAGCTACGCCGACTTCCGTGACTGCCTGGTGCAGGGCCGTGTCCTTACGGCCGCCGACCAGGGGGGAGACTACCCGTCGGCCCTGCGCAAGCTGCGGCTGACCGGCCACCCGACATTCCCCAAGTGGTACCGGCAAGTCGTCTACGAGGTCGCGCACCAGCCGGACGTCATGCTCAGCTACGCGGCAGGTGGCTGGATTCGCGACTTTCCGGGGGTGGACTACCTTCGGGACGCGGTCGCCAGCCTGGAGCAACGGGCCGACTCCTGGTGGCCGCTTCACATGCTGCGGTGGTGCTCGGGATTCCGGCCGTACGACGAGCAGGTGATCTCACGCCTGTCGGAAGCCTCCGCGCTCGCGATATGCCTCGTCTCACTGGTGCGGCCTGATCTGTGCGGCGCCGCGGAGCAGGTCCAGGACCTGCCCCATCATCGGGAGGCGGTTGAATGGCTCACGTCCGCCTCGCCTCACGGGCCTCTTGACCTGCGCATGATCGAGAGCAAGATCGGGCCGTGGGCGGAGCGCATCGGCGAGAGGGTATCGCTGGCGTGCGGCGCGCTTTGCTCCACGGATCCGCCTCAGGATTTCCCGGGGCCGGCCGAAGCCATGTCTCGACGACGGGAGTTCGTGCGGGGGCTGATCCCGCGCCTCGACCGGATGATGGGGAACATGTCCTGCGTTCACGCCCTGCGCAAGGAGCACTTCGATGTTCTCTGCCGGCAGGCGCGCGCCGGGTGGCCTGCGGCCATCCGCGCCCTTGGCCTGTGGGGGGAGAAGGCGGAGGAAAGCGCTCCGCTGCTGTTCCGGATCAGCCGAGAGGGCACGAAACAGGCGAAGCGAGCGGCGCAGGAGTCGCTGGAGTTGCTGAGGGCCCGCGCCAGGATCGAGGATCTGGCCGAGCTGGAGAGGCGGGTGGACCTGGCTTCCGCCTGGGCGGACGGCGGCCTGGAGGGAAAACCGGCGCGGGTGTGGTGGGATGTCGCGGGCTACCGGTTGAAGCTCTCGGTCGCGGCGGGGCAGGTCGTCGTGGAGGCCTTCTCCAGTCGGCGCCGATTGGCCGGCATCCCAAAAGGCGTCCGGCAGGCGCCGCAATACGAGGAGATACAGCAGGCCCGTCGCCACCTCGCCAGCAGCTACCGTTACTTCCGCCAGCGCCTAGAGCTGGCGATGGTGGGAGGGGTGCGGTATCGCGGCAGCGACTTCGCCACACTGCTGGCGAATCCAATCATGCGGTCGCTTGCCTCCAGGCTCGTGCTGCTCCTCGACGGCGCACCGCGCCTGTGGACCTCCGCCGATCCGCTGGACGACGATGCGCCAACCGCGGAGTTTGCGGGCGTGGGTGAAGTCGCGGTCGCGCATCCCATCGAGTTGAGCAGGCTCAACTCGCTGACCGAGTGGCAGCAGCGCGTCATTGACGATCACATCTCGCAGCCCTTCAAGCAGGTGTTCCGCGAAGTCTACCTGCTCGGCAATGCCGATGGACAGGCGACGGAGTGCGGCCGTTTCGCCGGTCACGGGCTCGTCGCTAGGCGCGCGTTCGCATTGCTGCGGTCGCGCGGCTACTCGCCGCGGGGCGGGGAGGCGGTCAAGGATGGGGAGAGTGAAAGGCTGGCTGCTCACATCCGCTGGGCGGGCGACGACGAGGATGCCGGCCGGCTGGTGGCGCGGGTGGAGACGGCCGAAACAGTGACCAGCGGCCCGGTCTGGTTCGAGGGCAGCGCGGGTCGCGCGGTCGCGCTGGGCGAGGTAAGCCCGATCCTGCTAAGCGAGACCCTGCGAGACGCCGACCTGCTTGTGTCACGTGCGGCCGCTGGGGACTTTGGCTTCACCTCCGAGGAAACGCTCCGGCTTCGCGCCACCCTGGTGCGCTATCTGGCGCGAACGCTCGGCATCACGACGATCTACGTCGCAGACGACGCGATGCACGCGTTGGTGGAGGGCAAGCGGGCGATGTATCGCGTTCACCTGGCGAGCGGCAGCGTCCTGCTCGAGGAGAGTCGCCGCCACCTGGAGGCCGGGCGGGTCTTTGAGAGGGCGGTGGATGAGTGGCTGGGGGAGGGCATGGACGCGGGAACGGCTCGAGTGCTTGGCGTGATCGCGACGCTGGCGCGGGACAAGCGGATACGGGACCCGGCGTTCCTCGCGCAGCTTCGGTGATAGGCCGATGGCGACAGGAATGTCGCTCCCACGGGGCTATGGTATAATCCTGGCGCCATGACAGAGCCAAAGGATCGCGTTATCGTCGCGCTTGACTACGCTGAACTCGCTCCCGCCCTGCGGATGGCGGAGCTCGTCGGCTCGCGGGTGGGCATGCTGAAGGTCGGGCTGGAGTTGTTCAACTCCGCCGGGCCGGCCGCGATCACGGCCATTCGTGAGCATGGCGCGCGCGTTTTCTACGACGCGAAGCTCTACGACATTCCGAATACGGTTGCAGGCGCGGCGGCGGCGATTGCGCGGGTGGGTGTCGCCATGTTCAACGTGCACGCGCTCGGCGGTGTGGCGATGATGGTGGCGGCGCGGCAAGGCGCCGACGCGGGGGCCCGCGCTGCGGGCTTCCAGCCGCCGCTGGTGATCGCGGTGACGATCGTCACCAGCCTGGGTGATCGCGAAGTGCGGGAGGAGCTTGGCATTCCCTCGACCGCCGGGGAGGCAGCGCTGCGCCTCGCCCAGCTGGCGAAGGAGGCGGGCCTGGACGGCGTGGTCGCGTCGGTGCACGAGGTCGCGGCGATCAAGCGCTCCTGTGGAAGGGGCTTCCTGGTTGTCACGCCCGGCATCAGGCCGTCGTGGGCGGCAGCGGGAGACCATGCGCGGGTCGCGACCCCGCGAGAGGCACTGGAGGCGGGGGCCGACTACCTGGTGATCGGGCGGCCCATCACCCGCGCCGATGATCCGCAAGCGGCGCTCGAGGCGATCCTGGGTGAGATGAGTGACTAGCGCGAGTCGCGTAATGCTGGGCAGGAGAGCGCAGGGGGCTTCGCGTGGACGATGAACTGGACCTGCTGCTGGGGACCGCGATAGACAGCCTGGTGAAAGTAGACGTCCTGCTCTACCTGCACTCACGGTCCGGCGCGGTGCGGAGCGCCCAGGATATCGCGGCCCACTTGCGCCGACCCGAGCGCCAGGTCGGCACCGCGCTGGACGAGCTCTCACGGGCCGGGCTCGCCGACCGGTTTCCACTGGGGACAGGGCGACACGTCGTCTACGGCGCGACGGAGGATGAGCATGTCCGGGAGATCATCGCTCTGCTGCACCAGCGGTATCGCGATCCCGAGACTCGGGTCGGGGTCGTCCGGGCAGCGACCAAGGGCGGCCCGGCCGGTTGAGCTGGCCGGCAGAGACGTGGTTACCGCAGTGTGCGAGGGCCCCTGATGTCGAGGCCGAACAACGAATCCGAGGGCCAGTTTCACGCCTCCTATCACGAGGAAAACGGCCGGCTCATCCTCGCTAACCCGCTGCTTCGGATGGGGTTCTCTGATGCGGATGGCACGGTCCTCTCGCTGGTGCAGCGTGAGAGCGGGGCGGACCTGATCTACGCGGAGCAAGCCGCGGCAGAGGGTGTGCTGTGGCGCCTCGAGCTTGCCAGCAGCGACGGCGAGCCCATCTCGGTCACGAATCGGGACTGCGCCGAGTTCACGCACACACTCGGCCGGCACCGCCACGAGGGCGCGCTGCGCCTTTGGCTACAGTGGCGCGGCTTCCAGGTCGAGCACCGGGTGATCGAGGCAGCTTTCACCGCCCAGGTGGTCTTCCCCGAGGACTCGGCTTGCGTCCTCCTCAGCGAGGAGATCGAGCTGCCGCAAGGCTATGCCGTGCGGTCCCTGGCGTTCCCGTGCATCGGCGCGATCGGCCACCCCGATCCGCTGCTGGAGGATGGGCTGTTCCTGCCGCTCTCGGGAGGCATTCTCCTCCCCAACCCGCGCTCGCTGTCGGTCCGCGGGCAACCGCGCACATGGGAACTGCCATACCCGGGGCCGGCGTCGCTTCAGATGCTCGGCTGCGCCTTCGGTGACCGGACGGCCGTCTGGCTTTCGGCGCGGGACGCGACCGGTGCGCGCAAGGGCCTGGGCGCTTCCGGCATGCCGTCCTCGGGGCACCAGCAACTCTGGCTGAGGCATTTCCCGGTCCTGCGGCCGGAAGGACATTGGTCGGCCGGCTACCCATGCGCGGTCGGTGTGGTGAACGGGGATTGGTTTGAGGCCGCGCGCGAATACCGCGCCTGGGCGGCGGCTCAGCCGTGGGCCGCGCGGGGCAGGGGAGGAGAGCGCATTCTTCCGCCGCTCACGACAGCGTACGGCCTTTGGGCTTCACACTGGGGGGGTGCGCGTCGGTGCGTGTCAGCGGTGAGAGAGCTTCAGCGGATCGTCAATGTGCCGATCAAGCTCGACTGGCGCTGCTGGCACGCCTGCGCGCGGGACGGCGCCTACCCCGACTACCTCCCTCCCCGCGATGGCGACGAGGCCCAAGCGACGGCGGAGCAGCAGCTCGGTGACGCCGGCGTGCTCGATCAGTTCAGCATCAATGCCCTCCTTGCCAGTGAGGAATCGGCGGCCTGGAAGGAGCACGATCTCGCGCCTCACGCGATCCAAACCGAGGATCGCGGCCCTATCTTGCGGTCCGCCAAGCCTCCCCTCGCCGCGATGTGCCCCGGGGACGAGCACTGGCGGGGCATTGTCGCCGCGGTCGCCGCGGTCGCCCGCGAGCTCGGAGCACGAGGGGCTGATGGAATCCTGCTCGAGGACTTGGGCTCCGCCCGGGTGATCTCATGCCGCGCGCTCAACCACGGGCACAAGCCCGACGACCCGGCAGCGTGGGCGAGCAACGTGCGCGCCCTTCTGGCCGATGTCCGCGCTGCCATCGGCGAGAACCGGCAGCTCGCGACCGATGATGTGCTGGAGCCTTACCTCGCCGACACCGATGCGTTCCTGTCACCGCATGCGGCCGCCGAACGGCATTCCATCCTTCCCGACGAATTCGGCCACAGACCTGTCCTGAGCGCAGCCGAAGGATGGTACCCGATCCCGCTATTCGCTGCGGTCTACCACGACTACACCACGGTCATCGGGCCTGGCGTCTCTCTGGTGAACCAGCGTCCCCACGATCCCGCGTGGGCTGCTTCCACCATCGCCGAGCTGCGCGAGCCAGCCCCTGTGATGCAGCGCGACTACCAGACCCAGTTCTGCCTGGAGGTGGCGCGGGCGGTGGTCTGGGGCTACCAGCCGCTGCTGGAGGCTTTCTCGCCAGAGCAAGCCCGCGATGACAGCAACCGGCACAAGCTAGCGTTCCTGGCTGCGGCGCTGCGAGCGCAGGCATGGGGCATCGGCGCCCTGCTCCCGCAATCGCAGTTTATGGGGCCGGTGGCGGTTGAATGCCCGAGCATAGAAGCCGACATGCTGGTGAACCCGCCATACTTGGCCGCGGCCGAGCGCCGCTCCTATCGTCAGTTCATGCCGAGCGTCATGGGGTCGGCCTGGCGAGTGCCGGGGGGCGGCCTGGCGCTGGTGCTCGTGAACGTCCACAACCAGACAGTCGAGTTCACCGCGCGGCTGCGCTCAAGCCGTCTGGGCCTTCAGCTCCCGCTTCGCCTGATGGGCCGGACGTTTTCCGAGGATGGCGATGTGCCGGCGGCCAGTCTCCGCGCCTCGGGTTCCGAGATCGGCGGCCGGCTGCCGGGAAGGGCGATCGTGCTGGTGTCGCTCCGATGAGACTGATCGGGGCGGCTGACGCCGCCCCGATCAGTGCCCTCTATGCCGGTGGACCCTCTTTCTCCCACCACGGCAACCGCTGGCAGTTGCACGGGGATTCACCGGGCTCGGCTTCCATCTGGTGGACCGCTGTCCCCTCAGCCGGCGCGAACTGAAACGTCTCGGCGGGGATGTCCGCGTTGTACTCGACCCAGTGGTCTGCGACGAGCGTTCGCGCCGATCCCTTCCGGACGAACGCGCGCTCGCCCAGCCACAGGTTCGTCTCGGCATCGACGTAGAACTCGTCCTCATGCTCGCCGAAGGCTGCGACTGGGGGTGCCAAGCCGAGGTCGCCGCGCAGGCTGACGACGATTACATCCCTGCCATTCCACTCCGTCTCGGAGGTGCTAATCTGTTCGGCGCGCGCGATCTCCTCGCGGATGCCCTGCGAATCCACGTGGCCTGCCCCGCCGTTCACGATGGTCCTGCGTAGATGGCTGGCCAGCTGTTCGGTGGGCGCGGAAAAGACCACAGCCCGGCGCTGCTCAGGCTCGTACCACCAGAACGAACCGCTCTCGACGCTTGCGCCCCGACTGATGCACAGGCTGCCGTCGGGGTCGCGCAGGTCCCAGCGCCAGCCGTCAGGTGAGAGCCAGACCTCCTGAGTGCTGTGCTCTCCCAACCACAGGCCATTGCTATCGAATGGCGGTGTGAGTCGGCCCCAACTGTGGACCGAGGTGACGTCCTCCATCGCTTCCACCGCGCTGATGAGGATGGCCGCCCCTCTCGCACCGGGCAGCCGAAGCAGGCCGGTGGTGAGCAAGGCGACAGCCGCGAGCCCCACGATGGCGTAGCCGATCCGTCGCGAATAGGACCTGTGGTCCGCAGATGGGAGGAGGGCTGGCATGCGTTCAAGCGCCAACTCGATCCGCGATGCCAGCCCAGCAGGCAGCGCATGCTCAGGTCTCGCTGAGCGGATCAGAGCAGGGAGCTGCATGAGCTTCGGCAGGTGCCTGGACATCGCCGACTCCTTTCTCGGCGAGTGCGCGGCGCATCAGTTTCAGCGCCTTGTGCACCCGCCACGCAAGGGTTCCGATGGGCAGCGAGAGGACGTTCGCCGCCTCCCGGTACGAAAGGCCCTCCCAGTAGAGGAGCTGGAGCGGATGCCGGTACTCGGGCGGCAGATTCCGAAGCGCTTGGCGGACCGCGTGCGCCAGGACGTGATGCTCGCCGCCAGGGGTAAGACCGTCGCATGCCGCGCCAACGTCCTCGGTCAGCACAGGTCGGTGAGCCGCCGTCGCCTCTTGGTGGCGGAGGTACCGCCGGTGCGCTATCCCGTGCAGCCAGGACCGCAGTTTCCGCCTCTCACGCAGCTTCCCGAGCCCTTGCCAGGCGATGACGAACGTATCCTGCGCGAGGTCCTCGGCGTCCGCGCTGGAGAGCCCAAGCCGCTTGAGATAGGCGAAGACGTCGCGCAGGTGGGCGGTAAGTTCGGCTGCAAGCTTTGCCTGTTCCGAAGGGAGGCAGTGTGTCACCTGTTCGCTCCTACAGCTAAGTGCGCTCTGAGCCTTCGTTTCTTGGCGCCACCAGGGATTCCTACCCTGGGATCGTCGTGCGTTGCGGTGGTCGTTCCCCGCCGCGCGGAATGCTCGCCATTGCGCGGCCGGCGCGACAGGGATTTCGGCCGCGCCGGAGCAATCCGCACGGGTAGCCGTGCAAACCGCGCGGAAAGGGGTCAGGGCCATGGCCGTCGCCAGGGACATCATGACGCGGGAGGTGGTCAGCACCAGGCCGACCTGCCGGGTCGAGGAAGTGACGCGCGTCCTCTACTTCCACGGCATCAGCGGCCTGCCGGTTGTTGACGACAACCACACCGTCATTGGTATGGTGAGCGAGGCCGACATCCTCGGTCGCACCACCGGCCAGGACACGATCCGGGACATCATGTCATCGCCCGCGGTCACGATTGCCGAGGACACGTCGCTGGAGGAGATCGCCGCCATCCTCACCGCGAAGCGGATCAAGCGCGTCCCGGTGGTGAGGGAGGGCAAGGTGGTCGGCATCGTGTCGCGCGCCGATGTCGTCCGCGCGTTGGCCGGCAAGCGGTAGGGGTCCTCCGCGGCTTCCCAGCGCTTGCCTGGGGCCTCTGCCCCGCGCGCCGGACGGGTCACTGCTCGGGCTTCAGCGCCGCGACCACCTCTGGCTCTCGCGCCAGCAGCGCGCTCTCGGCGACGAGCAGCGAGACGAAGTAGAGACAGCATACATACCCCACCGACACCGGGATCGTTAGCAGCAGCCAGACCGGCCCCAGCCAGTAGATCGGCAGCACTACCGCGGCCAGCACCGGCAGCACCAGCAGGCCGACAACGAGAACGACGACCAGATAGGCGGCGAGCTGCGAGAATCCTACACTCGACGACCGGCGGAGCACCCAGCCGCGCATGACCACCCGCACCGGGAAGTAGACGGACACGATGTTGCCACAGGCGACGAAGACCACCGATGCGATGCCGGTCCATGCCAGCACGTGCGGGAGCAAGCGCAGCTCCCGGGCCAGCGCGCACACGGCCAGCACAAACACCGCGTTCACCACCGACAGGGCAGCGAACAGCGCCAGGTTCTTGCCGATGAGTATGTGCCGGCGTGGGCAGGGGAACAGCAGTAGCGTCGCGACCGCCGCGCCATCTGGGCCGAAGGCGTTGAGCGCGAGCTGGGACTGCGCCATGAGCAGCATACCGGTTGCGCCCCAAAGCAGCCAACCCTGTCCCGCCCACCGGATCCCTTCTTCCGCCATGCGGCCCGAGTGGACCATCATCACTCCCACGACCACGAGCATGTAGACGGTCTGGGAAAGGGTGGCCTTGAAGAACGGATCGCGGAAGAGGTACTTGACCTCTTTGTCGGCCACCGCGGCAATCGCCGACGGGAGCAGGGCCGACCATGATCGCGGCGCAGCCGCGGCCTGTTGGCTTGGCCCGGTTGGCTCCGGTATCGGAACCGCGCGCTCGCGTGGTGCTCTTTTCCGGGCCGCCGGCGACCCCGCTTCCCCTGTGTACACCAGTTGCACCAGCCACCCGGCGAGACAGAGGGTGAGCCCGCAGAGGGCCGCCAGCGCGAGCGCAAAGCCCAGCGCCGGCAGGAACTCGCCCCGCTCCGCGCTGCCGATTGCGCGCGCCGCCAGGCCCGGCGGAAGATAGCTGATCAGGTCCCAGGTTCGGCTTTCCAGCAGCCGCGACCAGCGTGCTCCAGACGCCAGGTGCTGCGGGAGCAGCTGCGAGACGAGGTAGAACACCGCCATGAGCAGGGGGATGCCAACGGCCAGGATGTCCCGCCCTCGCCGGCTCCGCAGTATTCCTGCTGTTGCGAGGTTGATCGCCTGGCTGAGTCCGACCGTATGGAAGACGAAGAGCGTCGTCGTCGCGGCCACAACGAGGAAGGCGGGGCCGCTCGTGCTGAACGACAGCAGCACAACCAAGATGGTCGGCATGAGCAGCAACACGCCCAGGTCTATCACCGATCCCAGGATGGCGCCTGCGTAGATCATGCGGGGCGAGAGCGGGTAGACCAGCAGCTTGGCGATATCGTAGTCCTCGGTCAGGGCGAACCCAATCAGAGGGAAAACCAGCCAGAACAGGTAGGCTCCAAGGAGCACGCCGCGAAGCAGGTGCTCGGCCATGGGCGGTGCGAGCAGGTGGAACCCGAACCAGCAGCCGACAGCCGCGCCCACCGCGACGGGCGCGAGGAAGATGATGGCGAGGATCGCTCCGATGACGGCGGATAGGTGGCGGGTGTAGGCGCGCCAGACCAGCTTGAGCTTGAGCCAGAAGAGGAGGCGCAGGTAGGACGACGCTTGCGTTACAGCCAACTAAGCGTCTCCTCGTCAACTCGCGCTTCCACGAGCTTGAGGAAGATGTCCTCGAGCGAGGAGTCGCCGCCGGTCTTAGCCCTCTCGCGCAGCTCCGCCATTCCACCATCCCCAACGATGCGGCCACGGTTGATGATCGCCACCCGGGTGCAGAGACGCTCGACCACTTCCATCACGTGGGTGGTGAAGAAGATCGTAGTCCCGTGCTCGGTGAGCTGTCGCAGCACATTGCGTATCGCCCGAACCGAGATGGGGTCAATGCCGTTGAACGGCTCGTCCAGGAACATGACTCTCGGGCGATGGATGAGCGCGGCGGCGAAGGCGGTCTTCTTCTTCATGCCCATCGAGTAGTCAACGATGAGCTTGTCCTTCGCCTCGGTGAGCTCGAGCAGGTCGAGCAGCTCAGCGCTGCGCATGCGGGCATCCGCCAGCGGCAAGCCGTGCATACGGGCCGCGAAGACGAGGAACTCCTGTCCGGTGAGGCGCTCGTAGAGGTTGATGTCCTCCAGCAGCACCCCGATGCGCCGCTTCACCTCCAGCGGTTGTGAACGGAGGTCGTAGCCGGCGATGCGGATATCCCCGCCAGTCGGGCGAAGCAGGCCGCAAAGCATCTTTATGGTGGTGGACTTGCCGGCGCCGTTGGGTCCGAGGAAGCCGAAGAACTCGCCCTCCGCCACCGAGATGCTGATGGCGTCCACCGCGGTCACATCGCCGAACCGCTTGGTGAGGTCGGTGGCAACGATGCTGTAGTCGTTCGATCGGCCCGCCACTGCCCGCCTCCCGTCGGACGGCCCGCCCACGCGAAAAGGCAGGCTTGCCCGCCTACCGCGGGCTTCCGCCTGCCTTTCAGCATTCGACTCCTGGCGGCCTTCGACCTATCGCTGGCTGCGCCGGCTCTCCCTGT
>Ga0315291_10004482_pt1 | contig 17781 bp, 15 predicted proteins | sample YL17G12_20_MG_FD_203070 | JGI IMG/M metagenome (GOLD analysis project Ga0315291, IMG submission 203070) | Sediment microbial communities from Yellowstone Lake, YNP, Wyoming, USA - YL17G12_20 | ecosystem: Environmental > Aquatic > Freshwater > Lake > Sediment | place: USA: Wyoming | collected...
TCCCCTGGGCCACGATCCACCCGCCCTCTTCGCCCCCTTCCGGGCCGAGGTCAATAATATAGTCGCAAAACTTGATGACTTCAAGGTTGTGCTCGATGATAAGGACGGTGTTGCCCAGTCCGGCGAGTTCGGAAAGCACCTCAAGGAGCTTTCGGACGTCATCGAAATGGAGCCCGGTCGTCGGCTCGTCGAGAAGATAAAGGGTCCGCCCCGTGCTCTTTCGTCCCAGCTCCTTGGTCAGCTTGATGCGCTGGGCTTCCCCTCCGGAGAGGGTCGGGGCGGACTGGCCGAGGTGGATGTAGCCCAGGCCCACCCTCTTCAGGGTGGCAAGCTTGCGTTTCAGGATGGGCTGGGCCTTGAGGAATTCATAAGCGTCATCCACCGTCATCGCCAGGAAGTCGGCGATCGTTTTCCCCTTGTAGGTCACGGCCAGGGTCTCCTTATTATACCTCTTCCCGCCGCAGCGGTCGCAGGTGACAAAGACATCCGGGAGAAAGTGCATCTCGATCTTCCTCACCCCGGCTCCCCGGCATTCCTCGCAGCGGCCGGCCTGGACATTGAAGCTGAAACGCCCCGACGAGTAACCTCTCGACCGGGCCTCGGGGGTCCTCGCGAAGAGGTCCCGCAGGGCCGTGAACAGCCCCGTGTAAGTAGCGGGATTGGACCTCGGGGTCCGGCCGATGGGCTTCTGGTCGACGGAAATGACTTTGTCGATCTGGTCCGCGCCCCTCATCCCGGCATGGGCCCCCACCTTATGTCCGCCCCTGTAGATGGAATGGAGCAGGCTCTTGTAGAGGATGTCATGAACGAGCGTGCTCTTGCCCGATCCGGAGACCCCGGTGACGGCCGTCATGACGGATAGAGGCAACCGGACGTCGATCCCCTTGAGGTTATGTTCCCTGGCCTCGAGGATGGTCAGCCAGTCCTTCGGCTCCCGCCGTTTTACGGGGACGGGAACGGACCTCTCGCCCCGAAGGTATTGGGCCGTAAGCGAGCCCGGCGAGGCCAGAATCTCGGGGAGCGTCCCTTCCGCGACCTTGTATCCCCCGCTTTCGCCGGCGCCGGGCCCGAGGTCCAGGATGTAATCCGCGGCCCGTATGGTCTGTTCGTCGTGCTCCACGATGACGATGGAATTCCCCTCGTCGCGAAGCCCTCTGAGCATAGAGATCAGACGGCCGTTGTCCCTTTGGTGGAGCCCGATCGTCGGCTCGTCCAGGACGTAAAGGACCCCTCTCAGCTTGGCCCCAACCTGGGCAGCCAGCCTGACCCGCTGGGCCTCCCCGCCTGAAAGTGAGGCCGTGGACCTGCCGAGATGGAGGTAGGACATGCCCAGCTCCTCAATGATCCCGAGGCGGTCCAGGATCTCCTTGACGATCTTTTCGGCCACCGGACGACGGGCGGGGGGAAAGGAAAATGACGACATTTCCGCCCTCAAACGGCCGATGGGAAGGCTGCTGAGCTCGATGATCGTCCGGCCTTGGACCTTGACCGTCAGGCTCTCCTTCTTCAGCCGGGCGCCCTGGCAGGCCGGACAGACGTCATCCGTCAGTTCCACCTCGCCCCAGTCGTTCTCGGACGTTTTGTAGCCGAGACCGTGGCAGGCCGGGCAGGCCCCGTAGGGACTGTTGAAGGAGAAATTCCTGGGCTCGAGCTCGGACAGGCTGATCCCGCAGTCCGGGCATAACAGCCTCAGGGAGAAATAGGCCTCTCGGCCTGATCCGTTGAGGACGAGGACTTCGCCCCCGGAGACTTCGACCGCCTTCGCCACGGCCTCTTTCAACCTCATCCGGGAGGTCGGAGAGACCCGGATCTCGTCCACGAGGACCTCGATCGTGTGCGCACGCGTCTTTTCCAGGGGGATCGGCTCGTCCAGTTCCCGGATGACCCCATTGACTCGAGCGCGAAGAAAACCCTTTTTCCTCAGTCTCTCGAACAGGCGGTGGTATTCCCCCTTGCGGCCTTTGATCATGGGCGCCAGGACCTTCACCGCCTGGCCGGGGAAAGAGGACCGGACCCGCTCAAGGATCTGGTCGGGAGTCTGTGTCCTCACCTCTTTTCCGCAGTTCGGGCAATGGGGCGTTCCTGCCCGGGCGTAGAGCAGGCGGAAAAGGTCATAGATCTCGGTGATGGTGCCGACCGTCGAGCGCGGGTTCGTCGAAATCGTCTTCTGGTCGATGGAGATCGACGGGGAGAGGCCCTCGATGGACTCGACCTCCGGCTTTTCCAGTTGTTCGATGAACTGCCGGGCGTAGGTCGACAGGCACTCGATGTAGCGCCGCTGGCCTTCGGCGAACAGCGTGTCGAAGGCCAGGGACGATTTCCCGGAACCGCTGGGACCGGTGACCACAACAAGCCTGTTCCTCGGCAGCGTGACGTCGATGCGTTTCAGATTATGCTGGGCCGCCTTCTTGACCCGGATCTCTTCGAGCATGAAATCATTGTACCATGCCCTGTGACGATTTCATCAAACAGGACCGGGCCGGTCCGCCGACCAAATATTTTTTGACAAATGCCAAGTCTTTCGTTATCCTTCAGCCCATGAAATTGGCGATCACAGGAAGTCGCCCAGGAAGGCGTTACGCACCGAGTGGCCTGGAAACAGGGCATATTAAAAATATTTAATAAGTTCCTCTGACATGTCGTTCAAGACCTCTCGGCTCCCATGGCCGGCCAGCTTCGCCGCGCTATTTCCCCCGACAGTCATCTTGGTCTATAGCTTCTCACTTGTTAAAAATACAGCCGAGACCTATCCTGGGTTCCTGAAATCGGGATTGGATGTTTATACCAGGCCCAACGGCTGGCTGGCCCTGGGCCTGGTCGTCCTGATAATGGCCGTGTACAGCTGGCTGCTAAAAGTCCGCCTGGGATTAACCTGGCCGTCGGCCTTGAGAAAAGTCGCCCTGGCGTCGACACCGTGGCTGGTTTTTCCTTTTTTAGCCGGGGTTTTTTACTGGTTAGGCCACAACCATCCCTGGACCCTGGACCATCTTTTTGTTTTCTTGTTCTGTCTGGGTATCGCCGCTGAGATCAGCCTGCTGGATTTTGCCGGTGCCCGGATCAAAGGCCGGCGCTGGCTGGTTCTGATCTTGGTCTTCTTTGCCCTGTTCTATACCGGCATCTGTATCTTACGGCACTATTCTCTTTTTTCCCGGGCCTTTGATCTGTCATATTTCGATAATGTATTCTGGAACAGTGTGCACGGCCGTTTCTGGCATTCCGACATGGCCGGCCACAATTACCTGGGAGAACACCTGAACCTGATCCTCATCCCGTTTATCCCGTTGTATTTGATCTGGGCCAATCCAACGGTCCTGGTGATCTTGAGCGCCCTGGTCCTGGTCCTGAGCGCCTGGCCCCTCTACCTTTTGGCTGAGAAGAAAAGCCTTCCTGTTTACCTTAATCTATCCCTGATCCTGGCTTATCTTCTTTATCTACCGTTCTTGGGCCCCGTGCTCAGCGATTTTCATGAACTGGACTTCGCCCCGCTGCTTATCCTCTGGTCGCTCTATTTTCTTGAAGAAAAGAAGATGGGCTTATTTTTGCTGTTTACCGGTCTGTCTTTTGTGGTCAAAGAAAACGTCCTGCTCAACGGTATTTTCATCGGGCTTTATCTTGTCCTGGCCAAACGGCGGTATTTATTGGGTTTTGGTCTTATGGCCTTCAGCCTGGCGGCTTTCCAGGCCTATACCCACCTTCTGGTCCCGGCCCTGACCGGTGCCCCTTATCCTTATTTTGCCGAGCGGTACACCGTCCTGGGTTCATCCGCAGGTGGGATCATCTCCCATCTCGCGGCCAACACCGGACGGGTGATCAGACAGATACTGACCAATCAGCTTAAGATCAATTACTTAGGCTATGTCTTTCATCCCCTGCTGTTTTTGCCCCTGTTCAGCGGCTGGGCGGTCATGCTTTTTATTTTCCCTCTGGCCGCCATTATGCTGGCCAGTTTTCCGACCGTGTACACTTCCGTATATACGCAATATGGATCGGCCTATTTGCCTTTCGTATTCTATGCCACGGTTTTAGTCCTGGCCGGCATAAAAGACCAGACCAGGGTCAGATTCATTTCGGCGTTCCTGATTGTCTACGCAGTGCTGGCGATGAATAAGTGGGGGAGACTACCCTACCTCAGCCAAGACACCCCCCGCGGCAAATATAAAATAACCTCCCGGGTCCTCAATTTCTGGAAAACAAAAGATTTAATACCGCCTGACGCTTCAATTTCAGTAACCCGAAACCTGGGCCCGCATTTTTCACAACGAAGAGACTTCTCCATATTTTCCTATGGTTCACATAAAGGTTGCGAATATATCATGGTCGACCTGCATTACGCCGAGGAGAAAGAGAGGGCACTCCTGCAATCCGTTCTGCAGCAGGGCCGATACGGCACGATCGGTTTTGACGGCCGCTTCGTCGTTTTGAAGCTTGGCGCTCCGGTCGATAAAAGGACAAAAAGATATATGAAATCCGAGCGATTCCGGCACTCTCGAAAATTATCGCGTCTTCAACCTCCCTCCGTTCCCCTAAGACCCTAAGATATTGATTAATGACGCGTCTTCGCTATGTAAGAACGCAGCCTAAAGGCTGCGGCGTCATTCGGCCCGACGCCCGGAGTCGGGGATCCGTGCCCGCTCGGCCCTTCGATCGATAATTCAGGCGACACAGACCTCATTCTTTTCCCTCCTTGATTAGCCAAGGGGGGTTGGGGGGATTAATACATACAATCAAATTTTTAGGTGTGTCGCCGTCCCCTTTCGCCCTTTTTAATACGAACGCAATAAAAGAAGTACCAATGCATGAACGGCACTGAATGCCGTCCTCAAGCCCCCGTAGCGGAGGGGGGACCCGTCGGCTTTTCGATGGGGGGAACCGACGGGACTGGTTCCCGGGGGGTCGGGGGAGTGAGGGCGGCTTCAGGCCGCTTAAAGGCAGATGCCAGATTATTTTTTGCGTTTCTATTAGCGATCCCGCTCATTTGTTGGACATTGCCGCCGGAAGCCCGATATAATGAGGCCTGAATTGGGAGGCGAAATGTCCCGCGAAGAAGACCTGCTCAAATGCCTGGAGGCGCTCCAGGAGATGGGCTTAAAGAGCGACTCCATCACGGCCGTCAAACATCTCCCGGCCCAGGAGGCCCGGTTCGAGGACTACCCGGACGACGCAGACCCGGCCGTCGTCAACGCCCTGAAGGGAAGAGGGTACTCACGCCTTTATTCCCACCAGCGCAGCTCCTGGGAGTCCCTCAAGCAGGGCAAGAACGTGGTCATCGTGACACCCACGGCCTCCGGAAAGACCCTCTGTTACAACCTGCCTGTCCTGGATGCCATCGTGCGCAACCCGTCGAGCCGGGCCATCTACCTCTTCCCGACCAAGGCCCTCTCCCAGGACCAGCGGGCGGAGCTCGACGATATCACGAAGCTCATCTCTTCGGAGGTCCGGATCTTCACCTACGACGGCGACACGCCGCAGGACGCGAGGCGGGCCATCCGGGCCCAGGGGCACATCGTCCTGACCAACCCCGACATGCTCCACAGCGGCATCCTCCCCCACCACACGAAGTGGATCAAGCTCTTCGAGAACCTGAAGTACATCGTCATCGACGAACTCCACAACTACCGCGGCATCTTCGGCAGCCACCTGGCCAACATCCTAAGGCGGCTCAAACGGATCGCGAATTTCTACGGCTCCAACCCTCAATTCATCCTGTCGACGGCAACCATCGCCAATCCCGTCGAAGTGGCCGCGAAGATGATCGAGGCCCCGGTGACCCTCATCGACGATAACGGCGCCCCGCGCGGCGAGAAGTTCTTCGTCTTCTACACGCCGCCCATCGTCAACGAAGCCCTGGGCATCCGGCGTTCCTACGTCAACGAATCGCGCCGGGTGGCCTCTCTCTTCCTCAGGAACAATCTCCAGACCATCGTCTTCGCCCAAAGCCGCCTGATCACCGAGGTCCTGCTCACCTACCTCAAGCAGGACATCGAGAGGACGATCAAGGACGAGGGCAGGATCCGCGGCTACCGCGGCGGCTACCTGCCCCTCAAGAGGCGGGAGATCGAGAAGGGCCTGCGGGAGGGCAAGATCCTGGGGGTCGTTTCTACGAACGCCCTCGAGCTGGGGATCGATATCGGAACCCTGGACGTCGCCGTCCTAGCCGGATATCCCGGGACCATCGCCTCCACCTGGCAGAGGGCCGGGCGCGCCGGCCGCAAGTCGGGGAAATCGGCGGCGGTCCTTGTCGCTTCGAGTTCCCCCCTCGACCAGTTCATCGTCCACCACCCGGAATACTTCTTCACCCGGTCGCCGGAGATGGCCCTCATCAACCCGGACAACCTGTCCATCCTGGTCAGCCACATCGAGTGCGGGGCGTTCGAGCTGCCGTTCCAGGAAGAGGAGAAGTTCGGGACGGCCGAGATCGGCGACATCCTCAAGTTCCTGGAAGAAGAGAAGCTCCTCCACCACTCAAAGGATAAATGGTATTGGACGTCGGACGCCTACCCCGCCGACGGGATCAGCCTGCGGAGCATCAGCTCCGATAATTTCGTCGTCGTGGACACGACGGAGAAGTCCCGGGTCCTGGCCGAGGTGGACTTCTCCTCGGCCCTGACCACCCTCCACCCCAAGGCCATCTACATCTGCGAAGGCGAACAGTACTTCGTCGAGAAGCTGGACTACGGCCAGCGCAAGGCCTACGTCAAGAGGACGGACGTCGACTACTACACGGACGCCATCGACTACACCAAGATCAAGATCCTCGACATCTTCGGCAAGGCGGAGCTCGGGCACTGCCGTGTCTCCCACGGCGAGGTCCATGTGGCCACCCAGGTCGTCGGATTCAAGAAGATCAAGTTCCACACGATGGAGAACGTCGGAGCCGGCGACCTCAGCCTGCCCCAGAACGAGATGCACACGACGGCCTGGTGGCTGACCGTCCCCTCGGACGTCCTCCAGGTCCTGCCTTACACCCCGGAGCAGCGGGTCAACGGCATCTTCGGGCTGGCCTACCTCCTCCACCACGTCTCGCCGCTGTTCATGATGTGCGACGTCCACGACGTCGGGGTCTCCATCGGCGACAACGCCACGGGCGAATCCCTGCCCCCCCGCGACGCCGCCTCGCGCGTGTCCCAACGGGAAGATTTCCCGATGGTCCCGGAGGAGGACTTCGAGCCCAACATCTTCATCTACGACAATTTCCCCGGCGGGATCGGATTGAGCCCCGCCCTCTTCCTCCTGGAAAAAAGACTTTTGGAGCACGGCCTGAAGACCATCGAGGTCTGCCCCTGCAAGGACGGCTGCCCCTCCTGCGTCGGCCCGACCAAGGAAAGCGGAAAGCTGGCCAAGCAGGTCGCCCGGGACATCCTCAAGAAGCTGCTCTGAGGGCGATCCCCGGCTAGAGCGGATTCAATTTGGACAATCTCTTCTCCTCGCCGATGATGACGAGGATGTCACTGTCCTTGATGACAAAATCCGCCTTGGGAATGAAGGTGATCCGGTCGGAGATGACCTCCTTGATGGCGATGACCTGGAGGCCGTACTTGTTGGTCAGGTCGAGCTCCTTCAGGGTCTTCCCGATGAACCTGACCGGCGGGGCGATCTCCTGGATGGTGATCCCCGAGACGAGGGGCAGGTACTCGATGACGTCGGGCGAGCTCAGCCTCAACGCCGTCCGGATGGCCATGTCCTTCTCCGGGTAGATGACCTCGGTCGCTCCCACGGCCTCGAGGACCTTGGCGTGGTCCTCCGAAAGGGCCTTGGCCACAATCCGTTTGACACCGAGCTCATGCAGGTAAAGGACGGTCATGACGGAGGCTTCCAGCTCGTGCCCCAGGCTCACCACCACGACATCCATCTCTTTGACGCCGAGGACCTCGAGGTTCTCTTTGACGGCCGCCTCCGTCATCACGGCGTTCGTCGTGAAATCCTTGGCCGTCTCGGTCATATTCTTGTCCCGGTCGATGGCCAGGACCTCGTTTCCCCTCTCAAAAAGGGTCCGGGCCAGGTTAGCCCCGAAACTTCCCATCCCGATAACGGCGAACTTCATGGCGATAGACTCCTTTCCGTATGCCTAACCGATCATCACGTTTTCTTCCGCGTACTCGTATCGCCCGGCGGCCCGATAACGGCTGAAAGCGAAGAGGAGGGTCACCGGACCGACCCTGCCGATATACATCGTGAGGATGAGCATGGCCTTGCTGAGGACACTCAGCTTGGCCGTGACCCCCAGGGAGAGCCCGACCGTGCCGAAGGCGGAAAAGACCTCGAACAGAACCCCCTGGAGCCCGAGGCCGGGCTGGTCCAACAGGATGACGAACGTGCTCAGAAAGACCAATCCGATCGCCAGGGAGATGACGGTGTAGGCCTTCGTTACGTCCGCCCCCGGGATTGTCCGGCGGAAGACGCCGATGGAATCCCGGCCCCTGATCTTGGACCGCAGGAAAGCCAGGATGACGCCCACCGTAGTGGTCTTAACGCCGCCGCCCGTCGAGCCGGGGGACGCGCCGACGAACATTAAGAGCATCAACAGGAAGACCGAATCCGGCCGGAACACCGCCAGGTCCACGGTATTGAAACCCGCCGTCCGGGCGGTCACCACCTGGAATACGGAGCTCAGGACCTTTTCCCGAAGCGAATACCCGCTCATCGACCCGGGCGTCTCGATGAGGAACAAGAGGACGGCGGGAACGAGAACGAAAACCGCCGTCACGGTCAAGACGAGCTTCGAGTGAAGAGAAAAACGGACATTCTCCCGTCTTAGGAATCGCCGCAAGCCCCCGGCCCCTTCCTGAAGGACAAAGAAGCCGAGGCCCCCGAGGATGATCAGGAGCATGATCGTGATATTCACCGTTCCATCGCCCCTGTACGACGTCAGATTGCCGCTGAACAGGGAAAACCCGGCGTTGCAAAAGGCGGAGACGGCATGGAACGCGGACAGGGCAAGGGCCCTGGCCGGAGCGAACGTCCGGCGGAAGCGCAGGAAGAGCGAGAGGGTCCCGGCCGCTTCGAGGACGGCCGTGTACAAGAAGACGCTCAAAACGAGTGATTTAAAGTCCTTGGCCGCCGCCGGGTGGAAACTGCGCTGGACGATGAGTTTGTCGGTGTACGAGATCTTCCCGCCGGCCACGAGGAGGACCAGCGACGAGAACGTCATGATCCCCAATCCGCCGAGCTGGATCAGGGCGATGATGATGAACTGCCCGGCGCCGCTGAACGAGGTCGGCGTGTCCACGACGACGAGGCCGGTGACGCACAGGGCCGAGGTCGAAGTGAAAAGGGCGTCGATGTACGGGATGCGTCCTGACCGGGCGCTCGACGGAAGCCGGAGCAGGAGACTCCCGGCCAGGATGGCCGCGAAAAAGCTTATGGCCAGCATCTGGGCGGGCTGGAAGAATCTTTTTTTCCCCACGTTCGGATTCCGGTTTTAACCTATAACGCCGGCTTTTTTTTGTCAATGTCCCCTGATTTGACAGAACCCGGTCCCTGTGCTAATTTTGAGGCGGTGTGATATGAACATTATAAAACTCATCGGCGAAGCCAGCATCATCGTCCAAATGATCCTCATGATCCTCGTTTTCTTCTCCGTCTTCTCCTGGGCCATCATCATCTTCAAGAGAAAATCGCTCCGGTCGGGGGCGGCCCATTCCCGGAGGTTCCTGAACGCCTTCCACAAGAACAAGAACCTGGCGGAGGTCGGCGAGGCCGCCCGGAAATACAAGCTCAGCCCCCTGGCGGCGCTCTTCCAGTCGGGCTTCAAGGAGCTCGCCTACCTCACGAAGTCGAACTCGAACCCGGGCCTGACCGCCGAGAAGATCGAGACCCTGAACCGCGCCCTCCAGAAGGCCTCCAACCAGGAGATCGCGAAGATGGAGAGCATGATGAGCTTCCTGGCCACGACCGGGAGCGTGACGCCGTTCATCGGCCTGTTCGGGACCGTTTGGGGGATCATGGACGCCTTCACCAGGATCGGGATCGTCCGGTCCGCGAGCCTCGTCACCGTGGCCCCGGGCATTGCCGAGGCCCTGATCGCCACGGCGGTCGGGCTCTTCGCCGCCGTTCCGGCGGTCATCGCCTACAACTACTTTTTGGGCCGGATCAAGGACGTCATCACCGAGATGGAGGATTTCACCTTCGAATTCATCGGCATCGTGGAAAGGCTCTATGGGTCTTAACTCGGCGCCGCTTCCTTCCGCCGGCAAGAAAAGGCAGATCGGGACCTCCCTGTCCGAGATCAACGTCACGCCGTTCGTCGACGTCATGCTCGTCCTGCTCATCATTTTCATGGTCACGGCGCCGATGATGCAGTCGGGGATCGGGGTCAACCTCCCCCAGGCCGAGACCGAATCGGCGCCCGCCGAGGAGGGGCTGACGATCAGCGTTTCCCTGGACAAGTACATCCACGTCGGCGAGTCCGTCATTAACATCAACCTCCTGGAAAGGCGGCTTCGGGACCACTTCGCCGGGAAGACCAAGAAGATCGTCTACATCAAGGCCGATGAAGGCCTTTCCTACGGGTACATCGTGACCATCATGGACATCGCCAAGAAGGCGGGCATCGAGACGGTCGGACTTGTCACCGAGCCCGTCGAGAAGAACGGCAAGAAGAAATCATGACCAGGAATCCCGCGAACAAGAGGATGTTCAAGCGGGCGGTCTTCTTCTCCACCGTCTTCCACGCCCTTCTGTTCACGGCGATCGCCATCTCCCCCTCCATGACCAAGCCCGTCCAAAAAGGCATGATCCATTACGTCAGCCTGGGGGGCTTCCCGGGCCAGGGAGGAGGCGGAGGGACCGGCGGAGGCGGAGGGACCGGCGGAAGCGGCGGGCCGAAGGCGGCGGTCCTGCCTCCGGCCAAGAAAGAGACGCTCCGGGACCTGGCCCTGCCTTCGAAGGTCAAGCCCGAGGTCAAGCCGTCCATGACATACCCTGTCGACAAACCAAAAAAGGACAAGAAGGGCCAGGACGAAAAGAAGGCCGTGATCACCAAGCCTCAGCCGAACCTGCAGGGCGTCCCGGCGGACAAGGCGGTCGCAACCGGCTCCGCCACGGGCGAAGGGTCCGGCGGGTCAGGGCTCAGGATCGGGCTCGGAGAGGGGACCGGCGGGGGCGGATTGGGCGGATTTGGCCCCGGATACGGGGACCAGATCGGACTCTCCGGCTTCCCTTACCAGTATTACCTTCAGATCATCTCGGACCGGGTATCCTCGAGCTGGTTCACGTCGCTCGTCGACCCCGGGATCTCCGGCACGTTCTTCGCCACCGTCTATTTCAAGATCCTCCGCAACGGACAGATCGTGGACCTCAAGGTCAAGGAATCGAGCGGCATCCAGTCCCTGGATATGTCGGCCCAGCGGGCCATCCAGATCTCGGCGCCGTTCCCTCCCCTCCCCAGCGACTACGAGGGCGACTATCTCGGGATCCATCTCATCTTCGAGCACTCCAAATGAAAAACAACCCAAAGATCATTTCCGGCCTTGTTTTCCTGTCCCTCGTCCTCATGGGCGTCCCGATCGTCGCCCAACAGGAGGTCGTGTTGACCATCCGCGAAGGGATGCCCATGATCCCTCTGGCCCTGCCGGATTTTGTCGTCCGCTCCGCCTCCCCCCAGGCCAAGGCCGCAGCCGACGAGATCCGCAAGGTCCTTGAGGGCGACCTCCGGTTCAGCCGCATCTTCCAGCTCCTGCCGTCGGCCCACTACGGCTACATCCGGCCTTTGGCCCCGGACAAGATCTTCTTCAAGGATTGGGACTCCATCCAGGCCAAGCTTCTCCTGGCGGGCGAGGTCGGCGAAGCCGACGGGGCGACCGTCTTCGAAGGCAAGCTCTACGACGTCAAGAGCGAGCGCTTCATCCTCGGCAAGCGCTACCAGGCCGAAAAGAGCGCCCTCCGGCTGGCCGCCCACAAGATGGCCGACGAGATCATGAAGCTCTACGGCGAGAAGCCGATCTTCACCTCCAAGATCGCGTTCGTCTCAAACCGGGACGGGAACGACGAGATCTACATGATGGACTACGACGGGGCCGTTCCGACCCGCATCACCTTCAACCGGAGCAAGGATTACATGCCGGGATGGTCGCCCGACCAGCGGAGGATCGTGTACACGACCTACAAGCGGGCCAACCCGGACCTCGTCATCCTGTCCCTCTACGAAGGCAAGAGCATGACCGTCGCCGCCCGGGGGACGAACTTCTCCGGCACGTTTTCGCCGGATGGAAAGAAACTGGCGTTCTGTTCCACGATGGACGGCAACGCCGAGATCTACACCGCCGACGCGGACGGAACGAAGGTCAAGCGCCTGACCTTCAGCAGTGCCATCGACACCGCCCCTTCCTGGTCGCCCACGGGCCGTGAGATCGCCTTCACCTCGGACCGGCTGGGAACGGGCACCCCCCAGATCTTCACCATGGACGCTGAAGGATCGAACGTCCGCAAAGTCAGCTTCGGCGGCAATTATCACGACGCCCCCGCCTGGTCGCCGGACGGAGAGAGGCTCGCCTTCGTCTCCCGTGTCGACAACGTCTTCGACATCTACATCCTGAACCTGCGCACCAACCAGATCACCAAGCTCACCGAGAGCAACGCCAGGAACGAGAGCCCTTCCTGGTCGCCGGACGGCCGCCACATCGTCTTCGCCTCGAATCTCTCGGGGACGATCCAGATCTACACCGTCGACTATGACGGCTCCAACCTCCGCGCGATCACCTCCGGCCATGAGAACAAGCTCCCCAGTTGGACGAATTAGGCCCATCTTTTGCTGATTTCTGTTGACAGAACCAGGCAATCATTATATATAAATCTCGAACAGGGAGCGGGCGAGAGCCCGTTTTCAATGATTCGGAGAAGATAAAAGGAGGTCCCATGAAAAAGCTGATCGTATTTTCTCTCGCCTTCATCCTGCTCTTCGCGTTCTTTGCCGGGTGCAAGAAGAAGGTCAAGGAAGTCCCACCCCCGCCCCAGGTCAAGGAACAGCCCAAGGTAGAGAAGGTCGAAGAGCCCGTCATGAAGGAGCCCGTGCTGTCCGAAGAAGAGATCCTCATGTCCAAGTCGCTCGAGCAGATCAACAGGGAACAGCCCCTGGCGATGATCCATTTCGATTACGACAAGTACTTCATCCGCGAGGACGCCAAGTCGGTCCTGGAAAGGGACGCCGCCTGGATGAAGAAGTTCCGCACCGTCAAGATCCTGGTCGAGGGCCACTGCGATGAAAGGGGCACCGAGGAATACAACCTAGCCCTGGGCGAGAAGAGGGCTAAGAGCGCCATGGATTACCTGACCTCCCTCGGCGTCTCCACCGACCGGATGAAGATCCTTTCCTACGGGAAGAGCCAGCCGCTCGTCGCCGGCCATGACGAGGCGACCTGGCAGAAGAACCGGCGCGCCCAGTTCATCATCATCGAAAAATAGGCTGTGTTCAAAAGAGCGACAGGGGCATGGCTTCTGGTCCTCATGCCCCTTTGGTCTGCCGGCGGCGTCGACAAGACCAAAAAAGTTTATGAGCTTATCTACGATGACGTCCAGGTCCTGAAAAAACAGGTCCAGGACCTTGCGACCCGGGCCCAAAAGAACGCCGAGGACATCCAGCTCGTCAAGGACCAGCTCAAGGAACTGGGGGATGTCGTCCGGCGTTCCCAAACCGACCAGCTCGGCCTCAGGGAGGACCTTAGGTCCGTCCCCCAGCAGTACCAGGCCCTGGCCGGGAAGATCGAGCAGCTGAGCCTCGACGTGGCCAGGCTCGCCGAGTCCTTCGCCGCCCTCCGCCCCGGCGCGCCGCCGGCCGCGGGCGCCGAGGCCAAGCCCACCGAGAAGGGCCGGGACGAGCCCAAACTTCCGGAAAAGAAGCCGGAGGATAAGCCCCAGGCGACACTCCTCCCGTCCAACGTCTCTCCCCAGGACGTCTACAACATGGCCTACAATGATTATCTCAAGGGCAACTTCGACCTGGCCGTCGAGGGGTTCAGGATGTACAAGGACCAGTTTTCCGACAGCCCACTGGCCGACAACGCCCTCTACTGGATCGGCGAGTGCTATTATAGCCAGAGGAAGTTCGAGGACGCGATCGACATGTTCAACGAGCTCATCCTGTCCTATCCTCAAGGCGACAAGATCGCGGCCGCCTTCCTCAAGAAGGGCATGAGTTTCGCCGAGACCGGCAGGAAGGAAGAAGCGATGGCGGCCTACAAGCTTCTGATCACAAAGTTCCCCGTCGAGGAAGAGACCAGGATCGCCCAGCAAAAAATCAAGGAATTGGCGGAAAAATGAGAGACATCAACAGCCTGAACAAAGTCATCCTGATCGGACGGCTGGGCCAGAAGCCGGATTCGAGGTACCTCCCCCAGACGCAGAGGCAGGTCGTCCACTTCACGCTGGCCACGAACGAGCGCTTCTTCAACCAGAACACGAACGAGGCCGTGAATAAGACCGAGTGGCACCGCATTGTTGTCTGGGGCAAGCTCGCCGAGTTCTGTGAAAAGTACCTCTCGCAGGGGAAGCAGATCCTCCTGGAGGGCAAACTCAGGACGCGGCAGTGGCAGGACAAGGACGGCAACAAGCGCAGCACCACGGAGATCGAAGCCCAGAACATCGTCTTCCTCGGCCGGAGGGAAGAGACGGCCGGCGAAGGCCCCGCCGCCGAAAGCCAAGCCCCCTCCGATTTCCCGATGGAGGGTGACGAAACAGCCCGTAGCGGCGAGAGCGGCGGCGAGGACGATGTCCCGTTCTGATCCCCCCCGGCCCGCGCTTCCCCGATGACGGGGGTTCGGCCATGACCGCTGACGAAGACGTCGAAAAATCGTTCCGGAAAAGGATCATCGAGGACATCCGTCCGTGGGGTAAGTTCCGGGCCTACCCATATGAATCCGGCAGCGCCGTCAAGATCATCACCGTCAACCCCGGGCAAACTCTGTCCCTCCAGTTTCATCACCGGCGGGCCGAATTCTGGATCGCCCTGGATCCCGGTCTTGAGGTGACCGTCAACGACAAGACCTGGCGGCCGGGAGAGAACGAGGAGATCTACATCCCGCGGAAGGCCCTCCACCGGTTGCGCTGTCTGGGGAGCCTGCCGGCCCGGATCATGGAGATCTGGATCGGCGACCCCGACGAATCGGACATCGTCCGGGTCCAAGACGATTACGGAAGATAGCTTACGACGATTGGCTCATTAAAAACACCTTGGGGTGTTTGATCAGGATCTTTTCGATCATGAACTCCTCGATCTCCTGTGAGCTGCGAAATCCCATGGCCTCAGCCACGGCCTTCTCCACCGTTTCCAGCTCGATCGACCGCAGGGCCTTCTTGATCCGGGGGATGAAGATGGGATTCATGCTGAACTTCCTCAGCCCGAAGCCGAAAAGAACCAGCGCGGACAGCGGATCGGCCGCCATTTCGCCGCAGACCGTGACCTCCTTGCCCGCTTTGACCGCGGCTTGAATGACGGACCGGATCAGCCGAAGGACGGCCGGGTGGAGGGGCTTATAGAGGTAGGAAACGAACTCGTTCGACCGGTCGACCGCCAGGTAATACTGAATGAGGTCGTTCGTCCCGATGCTCAGGTAATCCACCTCTTTAAGGAGATGGTCGGCCATGGCCGCGGCCGCCGGGACCTCGATCATCGTGCCGAGGGGGATTCTCTCGTCGAACCTCTCCTTCCTGCGCCGGAGGTCGTCTTTCACCTCCTCTAAGAGCATCTTGACCTCGGTGATCTCTTCGATCTCCGTCACCATGGGAATGAGGATCCTGAGGTTTCCCTTGACCGAGGCCTTGAGGATGGCCCTGAGCTGCGTCCGGAACAGGTCCCCGTTCCTAAGGGAGAACCGGATGGCCCTCAGGCCGAGGGCCGGATTGGGCTCTTTCTCGATCTTGAGCTGGGGCAGGGTCTTCTCCCCGCCGATGTCGATGGTCCGGATGTAAACGGGGGCCGGGTAGGCCTCCCGGGCCAGGCGCGAGTAGATGGCCAGGTGGTCCTCCTCGGTGGGCAGCGTCGTCCTCTGGAGGTAGATGAACTCGGAGCGGAACAGCCCGACGCCCTCGGCTCCGTAGGACCGCGCTATGTTCACCTCCTCGGGCAGCTCGATGTTGGCCATGGGCACGAACGGAACCCCGTCGAGCGTCTTGGATTCCAGCCGGGCCGTCTTCTGGAGGTCCTTCCGGTACTTTTCGTATTTCTCCTTCTTGCCCATGAACTCCCGGCGGACGGCCTGGGGCGGGGTGATGATGACCTCACCGTCCGTGCCGTCGACGATGATGAAGTCGCCGTTCTTCACCTGGAGGGTGATGTTGTGGAGGCCGACGACGGCCGGGATGCCCAGGGAGCGTGCCAGGATGGCCGTGTGGGACGTCTGACCGCCCACGTCCAGGGCGACGGCCAGGATGTTCTTGCGGCTCAAGCTGACGGCGGCCTCCGAGGGAAGGAGCTCGTGGGCCACGAGGACCTTGAGCCTGTCCGGGACTTCCTTCTTCTCCTTCTTTCTCTCCAGGTTCCGGTAGATCTTGGCCAGGACGTCGGAGATGTCCGACTTCCTCTGCTTGAAGTACTCGTCGTTGATGGCCTCGAAGACCTTTTCGTACCGGGCATTGGTCCTGGAGAGGGCCCATTCGGACCTGACCTTGTCCTCACTGATGACCTTCTCCAGGCCGGAAAGGAGCGAGGGATCTTCGAGGATCAGGAGGTGGGCCTCGAAGATGATCGCGTGCTCCTCGCCCATCTTGTCCTTGATGTCCGTCTTGATCCGGACGAGTTCGCCCTTCGTGCGCTCGATCGCCCGCTGCAGCCGTTTCAGTTCATCGTCCACCTGGCCGGCGGCGATAGCCTCCCGGCGCGAGGTGAAGATCACCCGCTCTGAGATGGACACCTCGCCCATGCCGATCCCCGGTGAAACCCCGATCCCCCTGAGCCGGATGATGTCCATGCGTCTCACTCTCTCTCATCGAATCGGTTGTTGATGAGGTCCGCGAGGGCCTTGAGGGCGGAGTCCTCGTCCTTCCCGGAGACGAGAAGCATGATTTCGCTTCCTTGGGTGGCCGCCAGGGTCAGGATCCCGAGGATGCTCTTGCCGTCGATCTCGTTGCCGTCCTTGACGATCTTGACCGAAGCGCCGAAACGATTGGCCAGGTTGACGAACTTCACCGCCGCGCGGGCGTGAAGCCCCAGCTTGTTCTTGATGGCGATCTTTTTTTCGAGCATGGTCACTTCTACTTGGCGCCCAGGAGCGCGCTGACCAGATGGATGTTCTTCTTCCCCTGCTCAACGACCTTCCTGGCGACGTCCTTCAGGTCGTTGTTCCTCTGGAGCGATACGAACTTGATAAGCATGGGCAAATTGACGCCCGTGATGATCTCCACCTGATTGTCCTTCAGGAAGCTGAAACTCAAGTTGGAGGGCGTCCCGCCGAACATGTCGGTGAAGACGATGACGCCGTTCTTCTGATCCACGCGCTTGAGGCTCAGGTTGATCTTTTTCTTCGAATCTTCCACGTCGTCATACCAGCCGATGGAGATGGATTCGATGTTCGGAGCTTCGCCCAGAATGATGGTCAGAGCGTTCAGCAATTCTTCCGCCAGCTTGCCGTGCGATACGATGATGCCGCCGATCATGGTCTTAAGGCCCTTATTTATAAATGTCCCTGTGATAAATTTTCACGGCCGGCCTCGTGCCCTTCAGGTGCCGCCGGAGGGCTTCGGCCACGACCACGGACCGGTGCTTGCCTCCCGTGCAGCCGATGGAGATCGTCAGGTTGCTCTTCCCCTCCTTGACGAACCTGGGGATGAGCCGGTCGATGAACCCATAAATCT
>Ga0315291_10004486_pt1 | contig 17772 bp, 18 predicted proteins | sample YL17G12_20_MG_FD_203070 | JGI IMG/M metagenome (GOLD analysis project Ga0315291, IMG submission 203070) | Sediment microbial communities from Yellowstone Lake, YNP, Wyoming, USA - YL17G12_20 | ecosystem: Environmental > Aquatic > Freshwater > Lake > Sediment | place: USA: Wyoming | collected...
TGCGAAGACCCTGCTGGATCTCAGGCGACAGGAGACCCATCTGTGGAAGCAGCTCTGGAGTCTCGAGGAGTTCATCACCAAGCGCATCAAGGTCAAGCCGATCACGGAGCTCATGGTTCTTCACGAGTCCGACAAGCGGCTCTTGGCAGCATTCAACAAAATGGGTGGCGACGTCAACGAGTTCGTTCAGGAGGGAAAGATGGTAGATGTCCTCAAGACCGTCGAAGAGTTCGTCAGAGACGATGTCTCCACCGACTATCTAGCGAAGGAAGGAAAGAGGCTAGATACGAAGGATGAGGCCGCGTGGTACGCTATGTGGTCCGTTGGATTGGGCCTGCTCAAGCTGGTCGCCCCGATCACTCCGAACCTTTCTGAGGAGTTCTATCAGCAGTACTACAGGGACAGGGAGGGCTCGCCCAGCATACATTCGGTCCCGTGGCCGGAAGCGTTTTCTCAATTCCAGGGAACTCCAGCGTACACAGAGAAGTCCGCGAAAAGGCAGAGGCAGAGCTCCAAGTGACGGCTGCTGGTCGTCAGCCCTGCGTCGGGCACCAGAACTTTGTCCCTTTCTTCTTCTTGTCCCAACCGATGAGTATGCGCATGGCCTCGACGCCCACCTTGATGCAGTCTGCCATGTTCTGCTCGAAGTCGACCACTTTCTCTGTGGGGTGCCAAGGGACCACATCAGACACAGTGCATATCGCACCAGCCCGGAGACCGAACAACGAGCAGAGAGTGAATGTGGTTCCGTTCTCCATCTCGATGTTCTTCACACCCATCTTCTTCGCGTCGGAGAGCCTGTTCACCATGAACGACGGCATGTAGCCAGTCTGAGACATTGGCGCGACGTTGCCATCCTTGATGACCTTGTTCTCGCTATAGAATCCGTCGACAGACAAGCTTATGCCAACATCGAACTTCGCTTTCGATTTGTAGGCGCTGGTAATGAGCGCAAGGATGACCTCATGATGCGCTGAAGCTGGATACTCGGGCCACGCGTAGCTCTTGCTCGTACCATCGGCCCTGACCGCACCCGATGAAATCACGAAGTCTCCCTTGTCCAAACCATCCGCAATTCCGCCACTTGTACCTATCCTTATGAACGTCTTAGAGCCGAGGTTGGTCAGTTCCTCAATGAGGATCGCGGTGGACGGCCCTCCTATCCCTGTCGATGCCACTGTCACTGGCGTGCCATCGAGAGAGCCTGAATACACGCAGAATTCTCTCTTCTGGGCGACCTTCTTAGGTCCGGAGAGCTGCGCCGCAATCTTGGGGACTCTCTCGGGCTCGCCGCAGAGGAACACATATTCGGAGACATCGCCTAACTCCAGTTCGGTGATCAGCTGTTTTGCCAAATGTTTCAGCCCCTATGTCCGTTCCACGAATGCTCATAATCCTAGATAAGTCCAATGGACTCCCCCTTGTCGAGCCCCTCATCGAAGAGCTAGGAGGAGGATCGAGGCTACCATCCCAAAGTATGTGCTCAAGAGGACGACCCCTCCGAGCTGGCTCACCCTCATGCCCTTGACCATGAACACAAGCATGAGGAATGTCCCGAGGTTCAGCACTGCGATTATTGGCATGACGTTCGGAATGGAGAATCCAAAGGGCCGGATTATTCCCATTAGCCCGAGCGTGAGCAACAGACCTACTATGTTCGCACCTATCCCTTCTCCCAGGGCGAGATCTCCGAAGCCTCTTTTCGCAGCATGATATGCCGCAGCGATGTCTGGCAGAGTCGTTCCCAGGGCGACGACCGTGATGCTCAAGAGCCACGGATCGAGGCCGAAGTCGTTGACCACTCCCATGGAACCTCTCACCACGAGCTCAGCACCCAGAACGGTCCAGACGACGCCGAGCACGAGCCACTGGATCCCGGCTCGCACCTGAATATTCCTGCCAAACAGATGCCCCATGAGCTCAAGCTGGACCGTGCCATCCTCCATGGTCTCCTCGAGCTCCTTGGGATCCGTCGATCTCTTCATCAGAAGAAGGTTCATGGTGTAGGGCACGAACAGGATCATGAGGGCTATGCCCTCAAGGAATGTCAGGTTGCCGTCCAGGAGCAACACCGATGCGACGATAGTGAAGGTCATCAGGAAAACCGCGTCACGCATGATGATCTCCCTGGAGACCTTCAGAGGCACTATGACTGCGGCAAGGCCCACCACGAAAGCGATCGTTACGACGCTCGACCCTAGGCTGTTGCCTAGGGCGATCGATTCCGCCCCTTCCGCGAGCGCAAACAGCGACACAATCACTTCCGGCATGGCGGCAAGGGTGGACACCACTAGCATCCCTATGACGAAGCGGCTCACGCCGAAGTTGCGTGACACTGCCACAGCATTGTCAGTCACGAACTTCGCCCCCTGGTTCAGTACTATGAACCCGGCTGCGACTATCGGCAAGAGGGCTAGCGATCCAGCATCTACCATATCCCATCCCGAGCGCTGTCTAGCGACCTAGACATGGATTCCATCGATATATGGCTTTTTGACAGAAGTGGTTCAGGAACAATTGGGGTGGCGAAGATGTCAGCGAGCGCGGATATCGTCGCTCGACTGCTACATGTAGCCAGAGAAGCATAATATGCCGGTCATCGTCAAGGACGAGATGCTGGTCAAGGTCGATCCAAGAAATAGCAGCAGAACGTGCCCGATATGTGGGAGAATACAATATTCCCGAATGGGCACCGAGTTCAGATGCGAATGCGGCTGGCATATGGACAGGCACATCAATGCCAGCGTTAACCTGCTGCTAACAGCCATCTCGAAGGGGATGGCAGGGGGTTTACGGTTCAACCCCGGCGCGTTCCAGCATGACGTGATTATGATCCTATACGACCCGATGACGGGCGCACGGTCGGAGCCGAATGGAACGAGTGGCATTGTTGGGGTGACATAGAGGTCACCACCCGATGATGCAACAGAACCACAGATGTCACAAATCTCCGAGGCTGGGGCAATGTTAATGGGATGCCGGGTCTTCGTATGTTCGATGCGAGGAGCCTATTGTCTGATAATCGAAATCTCCGAGGAAAGGAAGATTGTAGTCGGCAGTCTCGGATCACACCGGTATCAGCGTGGAGTCTATGCGTACGTGGGTTCGGCTCTCGCAGGCGTGGAGCAACGCGTGGGAAGACACAAGTCGCAGAAAAAGCGATTGAGATGGCATATAGACTATCTGCTGGCAAACGCTGATATCTTGGCCACCGTGGTAATTCCAGGCGAGCGAAAAGAAGTTGAATGCGGGATGGCCCAAGCGCTTCAGCGATGTGAAGGAGCCAGCATTCCCGTCCCGGGGTTCGGGGCATCTGATTGCAGGTGCGACTCGCACCTGCTGTATTTCGGCGATGTGGACCCTGAATTGGTCTCGGAGATGATCATGATGCGCCTCTCAATGCTAGAGTGCGTGTACCCTCGAAGAACTGCAAGGGAGCCCAATCCGAAGACAAAGAGGGAATAGGATTTTATCGCATGCGCGTGGTTACCATCCTGGAATGGCTCAGGAGATAGACCCTGTTCTGTTGGCTCTAGTCATCTCTGGTCTAGCCCTGCTGCTGTTCTTCCTCTATGTGTCCTCCATAGAGAAGGTCTTCGAGAGGATCGGTTTCTCGAGACAGGAGGCGACGTCCATACTGACGGTCACGCTCCTTCTCGGATGGATCAGCATCCCGATATTCCCCTACAACGGCTGGTGGGTGGGGATCAGCATCGGCGGAGGGATCGTCCCTCTGATCGTGTGCTATGCGTTGCTCAGATCGAAACGCGTTCATATGGCGGAGGCGAGCATCGGCATAGTGATCGTTGCAGTGGTCACGTACTTCATCACGAGAGCGGAGGAGGGAGTCGGCATTGTCGCTGACCTGCCGTTCGCGTTTGCCCCGGCTTTGGCAGGTGGTCTATATGCTCTGTCTACCTTCTGGCTAGACATCAGGAAGGCCGCTCCGCTCGCGTATTTCTCGGGGGTGGTGGGAACGCTAATCGGGGCGGATGTCTTCCATATGACAGAGATCCTCTCCTTCAAAGCTCCGGCCGAGGGCTTTACCATGCTCAGCATCGGAGGTGCCAACATCTTCGACATGGTGTATCTGTCAGGCATCGTTGCAGTCGGTGTCGATATTGTTGTGTTTTGGATCCTGCAGCAGGAGAAGAAACGAGGTTTCGGAAGGGTCCTGACGGAATGGGAGCGGGGAGCCGAGGGGCTCCCGTATGCACGCGACCTCCAGGCTGAACCGACTCTCAGACCTGGGAAGAAAGGTCGGATTCAGTAGGCTTGAGATTGCCCCGACTTCTTCGGGATAGGTTCTTTGAGAACATTGTGAGTGCCGACGCAGCCGCAAGAATGGCTACTATGACGAAGGCGTAATCAGGGTTGTCCAATGCATCTGCGACGATGCCGCAGACGTAGACCACGAACGCACCCCCACCGAGCTGGAATCCGAAAAGGAGGCCGAAGGCGGTGCCCCTCTCAGATTCGTCGGTGACATCGTTGATGATCGAGAACAAGGCTGGATACGTGACGAAGAGGAATGCGCCGTAGATCAGGAGGATCGGCCCTATGATGAACCAATCTAGAGCGAAGGCAAGGATCACTGCCGCAATTGCGGATACGAGGTATCCCGCCAGAAGAAGTCTCGTCTTCCCGAACCGATAGCTCATCGCACCGAAGTAGTACGAGGTGATGGTTCCGATTCCTATCCACATTGCGAAGATCAGATCTGCGCTGCCGGCAGACCAGTCAGCAGCTTTCGTGAGGCGGACGGGTCCGAAGTAGCTTGTGACCTGATACAGGGCTCCTCCTGCGATTATGGGAATGACCAGGAACCACATCTTCGAAAGAGTATTCTTCGAGGGCACGCGCTTGGTCTGTTTGGTGACCCGCGTTTTGATCCCATCCTCTTTGATCAGAGCGAGACCGAGAAGCACCGCAGCGAAGTTCAGTCCCGCCCACAACAGACAGGGCGCCTTCCACGTGAACATCTCACCTAGGAACCCCGAAGTCCCCAAAGCTATGATCACTCCGAAGTTGCCGACCCCGCTCTGAATCCCGAGAGCCGTTTCCACGTACTTGCCTGCATACTCCCTGGTTATCCAACTCGTGCCCACTGGATGATAGAAGGCCGCACCGATTCTCATGGATATGACCGCGAGGAACAGGCCCGCGAAATCGCTGACGAAAAGCAAGAGTACGAACGACGCTCCCATCAGCAAAGCGCCGATCTCAAGAAGGTTCCTCGAGAAAATCCTGTCTGCGAATCTCCCAACGGCATATTGAACCACGACCGTTATGATGAGTCCGAACCCGAGGAATCCGACATCGTAGTATGAGAGGTTCATCTCCTCGACGAGGATCGGTATGAGCGCAATGAGTGCCATCAGCGTTCCGTCGTTGCAGGCATGATGGAAGCTGATCATCCAGAGCAGTCTTGGAGTCTTGACCATCGCTAGTATCAAGCGCCCTCAACGTGTATCTTCCATAAGTCGGTTTCCAAAAGCATTTTGAACTCGTCGGAGTTACTGTTCTCGTGCTCAGGTTCCCTCACGGAATGAGGCCTTCATCCTTGGAGGAGAGGCTGTCGTTCTACACCAACGAGTTCGATGTCTCGGCGGTCTCGAGATGGATTGGCGATCGAGGCCATTCGATGAAGTTCGCGATGATACCCGGCCGCCATACCGGTATCGTGGCTCCAGCTCATGCCAAGGACAAGGACAATGTCGCCATAATTGACACATGGACAACCGTTGCGGATATACGGGATTTCGCCATCGAGTATCTCCCGGAGGGCTTATACTACGACCGGAACAGGTATTCTGACGTGCAAGGGTGCGCAGAATGCCATGAGAAGAAACCGAGGTGCGACAAGTGCTACAACTACAATGGCCAGCAGCTCGCATTCGACCTCGACCCTGAGAACATCGATTGCCCGTATCACGGTCATATCGGAGAGAAGATACAGCGTGGCAGAGGTCTGTCTTTCTGCATGTACGAATTCAAGGCCGTGCGGAGTCAGGCCATCCAGCTCCGCATGGAACTCGGCAACATCTACAAGAAAGTCAGTATCGTGTTCTCAGGACGAGGATTCCATGTCGTGGTGGATGACGAGTCCGCCTACATTCTCTCGAGAAAAGAGCGGCAGTCGATTGCCAGGAGATATGGTCGAAGGTATGCGATCGATGAGTGGGTCACGGTCGGAGGATCGAGGCTCATGCGCCTTCCCTGTTCGTTGAACGGCTTGGTCTCAAGGAAATGCATGACGGTCAAAGAAATAAGGGGTATGTTGGAGTTTGATCCGCGTTCTTCAAAGCTGGTGTTGCCAGCGTTTCTGAAGTCAGCGTGATTTGGAGGCTCGGATTTCCTTTCCTTGGTAGTAACTCTTCTTCTTTGATGCTTTTCCGGCCTTCTTTGAAGTCTTCTTCTTCGGAGCCATGTAACAACCCTCGTAAAGGAGAGGAGTCCCGCTCAAAGAAGAGTTACTTCTTCTTTTTCTTGGCTTTCTTCGTTGCCTTCTTCTTTCCCTTTGCACCACACTTTCCGCAAGACATTTTCTTTTCCTCCTATTTGTTGGTCAGGGTTCTTACCCTGGTTCTTCACGATGCATCAATTCCTATGAAGAGCCTTTGTTAGCGAGCGATACGCTCTCTTTGATACATCAGCACACATCTAAATGCGTTCTTGACATAAGTGTCTTTTCACGTAAACGTCGTTTGACCGGTGATTGTGATGAATCTCATTGAGACTCGACCGATTTCCTCTCGGAAGACTCTGCGCGAGACCCTCCTGCAAAGATTTTATAGACCAGCTATCCATATGTCGCTGCAGTCACAGAGGTACAGCACTTGCCCCAAGGCGACGATTCACGTAAAATGAAGATATGTCTGATCGGCGATGTCGGAGTTGGCAAGACGAGTCTCATCCGGAGATACGTCCTCGATGTGTTCGACGACAAGTACATCGCGACGATCGGTACGAAGGTTACCAAGAAAGAGATCGAGGTGAAGAATCCAGAATCTGGTGCGCCTTCGAGGATCATGTTGCTCGTCTGGGACATCATGGGCCAGCCGAGCTTCAGAGAGGTTCTGAGAGAGGCGTATTTCTACGGCGTCGAGGGCGCGCTTGCTGTCTGCGACGTGACGAGCAAAGAGAGCCTCGGAGAGCTGAGGTATTGGATCAAGGCGATGACGTCCACGACGGGCAAGGTACCGATAGTGTTCCTGGGCAACAAGTGTGATCTGCGGGAGGAGACTCGCGTTCCATATCAGGACCTTGAGGTTTTTGCGAAGAAGCACGATTCTCCAGCACTGCTGACCTCCGCCAAGACCGGATACAATGTTGAGCAGGCATTCGCGACGCTCGTGGACATGCTGCTCAATCCCAAGTAGTGTTGGGTCGCATGTGCATGAAACATAATATCCGAGATTGACGTTTCATGTGTGACGGTGCTTGTGACAAAAGCCAGATGTGCCGACGCTGTGTTCTACAACGGCAGAATCTACACGATGGATCAGGAGAGAAGATCCGCTCGGGCTATCGCTGTCTCTGATGGGGAAATCGTCAGAGTCGGCGGAGACGATGACGTCAAGAGAGTCGCCCCACGTAGCTGTCGCAAGCTCGATCTCGGCGGGAAGGTGGTCCTGCCCGGATTCATAGACTGCCATACTCACTTCGTCCAGATGGGTGTCGATGCGATGAACGTCGACCTCACCCGTACCAATACGATCGACGAAGCCCTCCTTCTCATGAGAGAGGCTTCGAAGAAGATGCCCGAAGGAGAGTGGGTCATCGGAGCAGGCTGGAAAGAGAGTGGCTGGAGAGATGGAAGGTTCATCACGGCGAAGGATCTCGATGCCTCCTGTCCGAAACATCCTGCAGTCGCCCACCGTGTGTGCGGGCACATGTCGTCCGTGAACTCGCGCGCAATTTCGATGTTGGGGATAGACCGCAAAACGCCTGAAGTCGATGTCGATTCCTCGGGCGGTCTCACGGGCATCCTCAGGGAGAGTGCGGTCTTGATCCCCCGCCTCGCGACAGCCCCTGACAGGGCGAGGAGGTCGAAGGCATTGGCCATTGCGACGAGGAAAGCGCATTCGCTCGGTGTGACGTCCATAAACGACAACGGTCAGCCTGAGGATCTTGAAACCTACAGAACGGCCGAAAGGGAGGGCAAATTGATGGTCAGGACATGGTACAACACGCCCTCTGAGACCCTTGACTCCATGTTGAGGATGGGCCTTTCGACCGGAGTCGGTTCCAACATGCTCAAGCTTGGCGGATTGAAGGTCTTTTGCGATGGCGCTTTGGGAGCGAGGACTGCTGCGGTCTCGGAACCCTATGATGACGATCCTGGCAACAAGGGCATGTTCGTCCACGAGAGGGCTGCGTTGGATGAGATTGTGTCGAAGGCGAACGAAGCAGGGATCCAGGTCGCAATCCACGCTATCGGGGATCAGGGGATCGAGATCGCGATTTCTTCACTCTCGTCTGCGCTCGACCGATACCAGAGAAAGGACCACAGACACAGGATTGAGCACCTTGAGCTCCCCTCACCAGCCCATCTGAAGACGATGCGAAGGCGCAAGATCATTGCGTCCATGCAGCCCAACTTCGTGGGCGAATGGGGGGGAACGGAGGGCATGTACGTATCAAGGCTCGGCCGGAAACGGTCGTCCCGAAACAACCCCTTCAAGGAGGTTCTGTCATCGGGCGTCAGACTCGTGTTCGGTTCGGACTGCATGCCACTCAATCCGCTCTATGGTATCCATTCCGCCGTGAACGCCCCCTACGAGGTGCAGAGGCTCTCTCCCCAGGAAGCAATCGCAGCCTACACGCGCGACGCAGCATGCGCGTCGTTCGAGGAAGATTCGAAGGGCTCGATTTCGGTGGGGAAGGTCGCGGATTTCGTCGTCCTCTCGGGGGACCCGTTGACCAGCCCGGACAAGATATCCTCGTTGAGGGTGCTAAAGACTATTATCTCTGGGGAAGTCGTTTACGGAAGCGCAAAGAAACGAGGCGAGTGAGACATGGCTGCAAGATCGAAACCTGTATTCACGATGGAAGCGCCTAAACCTATAGGCCCTTACTCCCAAGCCATGGTCATAGGCGAGTGGGTATTCTGCTCGGGCCAGATCGGTGCGGATCCAAGGTCGGAGGAGCTAGTTGGGAAAACGGCTGCAGAGCAGGCGGAGCGTGCGCTCGTGAACCTGCACGCCGTCCTCAAGGATGCTGGAAGCGATATGTCTCATGTGGTCAAGGTAACCCTTTACCTCACGAACATGAGGGACTTCGCAGCCGTCAATGAAGTCTACGCGAAGCACTTCGGTGTCAGCAAACCGGCAAGAAGCACGGTCGAAGTCAGCGGCCTTCCGAAGGGCGCGTTGGTCGAGATTGACGCCATCGCAGAGGTCGGCTGATCGAACCCAGGAGTTCGCGGAAAGTAATATGTTGACTTGAGCGTTCATGATTGTGGGAGCCTGAGGCCAATGTTCGAGATTCAGCTCGCAAGAGGCGCCAAAGCCAGAGGCGGCACGCTTGTCACGGCCTTCCCAAGCGTCGGAATGGTCGGTACCATAGCCGGTAGTTTCGTATCAGAGTCCTTGAAAACGCAGCGCATCGGATTTGTCCTCTCGGATTCCACTCTCCACGTCAAGGTGGCGAAGACGAAGAAGAGATTCGAGGTGAAGAGATCTCGTCGCAGGTAGATTCGCTTCTCGGGCACGGATTTCGCAATTCTTCTCAGCTCTGCGCTGAAAGTCAATCAGGGCGTCAATGAAAGTGTCGCAAATTGTGGACTCGTTCAACTTCGTGGCGACATATGCCAAAAACGTTTAAGTAGACTGTGGCTGTACGGCTATTGTCTAGTCTGAAAGACAGTTTTGAAGGACTCGATTGGATTAAACATAAGGAGGTGCAAGAGATGAGCATATTGATTCTGGGCGCATCGGGGCAGATCGGCGCTTACAACGTGCAGGACCTCATAGAGTTCTGCGGCGAGAAGGACATCATAGCCTCGAGCCGAAAGATGAGCAACGTGAAGAAGGCGATGGACGACCTCAAGCTCACGAAGAAGATCAAGTTGATGGAGCTTGACGCGAACGACACGGGAAAGGTCCTTGAGACCATCAAGAAGGAGAAGGTCGAATCCGTTGTCAACTGCGCATGGTACCAGACCAACCTCGGAGTGATGGACGCGTGCCTGAAGGGCGGCGCGACATACACTGACCTTGGCGGCTTCTTTGACACATGTCTGAAGCAGCTGGAGCTCCACAAGAAGTGGAAGGATGCTGGCATAAACGCGACGATCGGCTTGGGTAGCACCCCCGGCATGACAAATATCGCTGGAGCGGCCGGTGCCAAGAGGCTCGACTCGGTCGATGCGATCGACATCGTGTGCGCATGGGGCAACACGCTTCCTGTCAAAGAGGCCGGATGGCCCGGATACTCTATCAGGACTGTCCTCGACGAGTTCACGCAGGAATCCGTTCAGTGGATAGACGGCAAGTACCAGAAGCAGAAGATACTTGGCGGCGAGACGGATGTTCTGATGCCGGAGCCGATCGGCAAGGTCAAAGCGTATTTCATAAAGCACTCGGAACCCGCTACGATGGGCAAGTACCTCAACGCGATGAGGGTAACATTCAGAATCGGCTTCCCTCAACAGGATATGAACACTTTCCTGACGCTGAGAGCGCTAGGATTCGCCGACACCAACCTGCTGGACGCAAGTGGCGCCAAGGTCTCTCCGTTGGACTACCTGACTGCCATGTATCAGAAGGGCGTGTCGGATGGCAGGGCCGCGCCACCCAAGGAGAAGTTCGAGTACGATATGTTCAGGATAGACTGTGCAGGCAAGAAGGATGGTATGCCCGCGACGGCGACCTACTTCATCGTCACTTGGAACGACCCGGAGAGGGGCGTCTCTTCAGCTAGGGATACATCGGTCCCACCTGCAATCGTCGCGCACTGGCAGCACACCAAGAAGATAAAGGAATCTGGTGTGTTCCCGGCAGAGGCGACCGTCGACCCCGAAGCCTTCTTCAGAGAGCTTGGCAAAAGGAAGATCTTCGTGGACGAGCAGATCACGAGGTCGACGAAATACTACTGATCCCAAAGGATCGTTCAAACCCCAAGAGGAGAGGTGCGAGACACCTCTTCCTCATCGTATTCTTCCATTTCCATTCGTTGAGAGCGCTCATTTTGAGGCTTGGTTCTCCTCGGGCAGGAGCGCCAGAAGCCTCGCCATCGCAACCGTGAAGTCCTCCAGCTTGACATCGACTGACGCGGGGTCGACCGGCACCTTGTCCTGGATCGCGCACCTCATGTGTATCTGGCACTTCGGACAGAACATGAGCAGCCTGTCGGCGCCGACCTTCTTCGCCTCTGCGATCCTCTCGACCTGCATCTTCTTCGCATTGGCGTTGCAGTTCGCCCATGCGCTCACGCCGCAGCAAATCGCCTTGTCACGGGTGTTCTCCATCTCCACGAACTTCGCCCCGCTGAACGCCTTCGCCAGTTGCCTGGGCGATTCATAGACGCCCGAGTGTCTTCCGAGCCTGCACGAATCGTGATACGAGAATGTGTAGTTCGCTTTCGCAGCGTCATCTAGCTTGAGGGCTCCTGAGTCGATGAGTTCCTTGAGGAAATCTGAGATATGGACCAGCTCGAACTCGAAGTCTCCCATCAGATCCTGGTAGTCAGACTTGAAAGTCCTGTAGCACTCAGGGCAAGTAAGCACAACTCTCTTTGCACCCGATTTCTTGATCAACTGCACGTTGTGCTCCATGAGCTTCTCGAAGTTGTCCTCGTCTCCCGTCCAATTCAGGTCGTGACCGCAGCACTTCTCCTCGTTGCTGACGACTGGCACTATCCCTGCCTTGTTCATTATCCTGACAGCGCTCTCAGCGATCTCGTTCAGCCTCATGCCCTCTCGGTCATAGAAGATCGCATCGTATTGCGGCAGACAACCCACGAAGTAGAATACATCGCCTTTGTCTGCGACCTTCATATCCTTCTTGACCCAGCCTAGCCTGTTCTGCTTCAGGTTGCTCTTGGCCATTATCCTCTGGACGGAATGAATCAGGCCTCCTTGAGAACACAGGGGTGCCGCTCCAAACTCGACGGCTTCCTCTCTCAAGCCACGTATGAACCCGGTGTAGTCGACCTTGTACGGGCACATGGAGTTGCACTGTTCGCAGGTATTGCACGTCCAGATGTCCCTGTCGTTAGCAATGTTGTCGACTATGCCTTCCATGGATCTGATGACTATCGTCCTGGGCGCGAAATTGGAATCATACTTCGCGACGGGACAGACGGTGGTGCACTTGCCGCACTCGACGCAGTCGAACGCTCCGGTGTCCTCGATCAACTGTTTGACCGCAGCCTTCGTCTGCTCCTCGGTCCTTGGGCTCTTCGCTTTCGCAGGCTTCTGGAGATGTATGGGTCCGAGGGTTCTGACCTCTTCGACAAACTCGCTCGCCGTCTTCGCGAACTTCGTCCTCTCGGATGCGTTTATCCATTCGGTCCTGAGCCTTCTCGAATCTAATCCCACGATGTCGAACAGTCTCTTCAGCGCGTCGATCCTCTCCTGAGCCTTCTTGTTGCCCGACACGTAGTGGCAGTTGTCCATTAGGCATCCTATCACGATGACGCCATCAGCGCCGTTCTCAAACGCATCCATCACGATGCCAGGCTCGACGCTGCCCGTGCACATCACACGCACTATCCTGATATTCGGGGGGTACTCGACCTTGTTCACGCCTGCCAGGCTTGCAGAGGGGTAGCCACACCAGGTGCAGGTGAAAGCGATGATTTTCGGCTCGAACTTGTCACTCATCCGATCCCACCTCCTCGGTGATCGCTCGGACCGTCGCCTCGACCTGCTCCAGCGTGAATCCGTTGACCGTGATCGCCTTGTTGCAGCACACGACGGCGCACTGCCCGCACCCCTCACACCGGATCTCATCGATCTTGGAGATTAGGACTCCTTTCTTCTTGTCTTCGAATATCGTTATGGCCCCGTACTCGCAGGCCTTCTCGCATCTGCCGCAGCCGCGGCATCTTTCCTCGTCGACGAATGCAACGATCCTCGGGAACTTGACCTTGCCCTTCTTCATGAGCTCTATTGCGTTTGCGGCAGCGGCCTTTGCGTCCTCAATGGAGTACCTTATCCCCTTCGGCCCCTGAGCGGTTCCAGCAACGTATATGCCCCTCCTGAACTCAGACGGGAACATCGGGTTGATGTCCTTCATGAATTTGTCGACGTCAGTCTGGAGGTGGAGCATCTTCACTATCTTGTCGCTTCCGTCAGCGGGCTCCTGCCCAACGGAAAGGACCACGAGGTCCGAGTCAATGTTCAGGAGCACATCCGCATCGGTGTCCACCGCACGGACATAGATCTTGCCCCTGTCCTCGACAATCTCCGAAATGCGGCCTCGCACGAAGTTGATGCCCTCTTCCTTGGCGGCCAGGTAGAACTCCTCGAACCCTCTGTAAGGTCCTCTGAGATCGATGTAGTGGATGTACACGTTCGTGCCCGGTAGGACCTTCCTGATCTCCCTTGCCTGGCCAATTGCGTATGTGCAGCAGACGAGCGAGCAATGCAGGTTACCTTTCGTTATGTCCCTCGAGCCTACGCATTGGATGAAATTGACCGTCCTGGGCACCTTTCCGTCCGAAGGTCTCCTCAACCCTCCCCCCTTCTCACGCTGCTCGACCAGCAGCCTCTCAAGCTCAACTGTGGTGATGACGTCCGGGTTCCCGTACCTCAGCTCTGGTATCCTTTTCGGGTCGAAGGTCTTTGTTCCAGTTGCCACGACTATGGTCCCGACATCGAACTCCTTGACGCCGCTCGGCGACTTCACCTTTACGTGTCTAGAACCAAAGCCGCCGGTAATGTCCTCTATCTCGGTGTTCAGCATGACCTCGATGTTCTTGTCCTGGAGCACGTCCTCGATCTTCGGCGTGAACACGCACTCCTTGCAGTACTGCATGCAGCATATGCCGCAGTTGTGCGTTGGGAAGGTCATGCTGAGCTTGTAGGCTCTCCCTCCGAGCTCACCGGTCCTTTCGACGAGGTACGCTTTGTATCCTTGGGCTGAGATGTCAAGAGCCGCCTGCATTCCGGTGACCCCGCCTCCTATCACGAGAGCCGCGCCCATGACTGGAATCTCGATGTCCTCCAAGGGTACGAGCTTTTCGGCCCGTGCCACCGCCCCTCTCACGAGGCTCTTCGCCTTCGATGTGGCGGCCTTCTTGTCGTTGTGCACCCAAGCGCACTGCTCTCTGATGTTCACCTGCTCGATGAGATACTTGTTGATACCCTTCTCTTCCAGGGCCTTACTGATGATGATGCCTTGAACGTTGGGCGAGCAGGCACCGATCGCAACTCTCTCGAACAACTTCGCAGCGGCGTCTTCTTTCAGAAACTTCTGGCCTTCCTTTGAGCACAGCGCCTCGTGGATGCCGACCGCCATGACTCTTGAGTCCTTCTTCAGCTCAGCAGCGATGGTCTCTAGGTCGATCCTCTTGCCGATCTCGTCCCTGCATGTGCAGAGATAGACGGCCACACCCTTGCGTGGCTTGTCCTTGCTCTCGGGCTGGATTGTCATGTTGTCCCTCCGCTCAACTGTGGTCAGTGGTTCCTTCAGCACGAGACGAACTCGACTCCCTGCTCCAGCTTCGCTCTCCTCAGCGCGTTGTAGACTCCCTCGAGGATGCACGCCTCGGTCACATACCCATAGAAATCGCCTTTGTCAAACACTGCTATGGTTGACACCCCCGAATTGGCCATCGCCTTGGCCACCCATCTCAGGTCGAGGGAGAGATTCGTCAGGATCACGAGGGGCTTGGACATGATGTCCTTCACCTTCACTTTGTCCGGGTCCTTCCCCTCCGCGATCGTTTTGGATATGATGTCTTTCTTCGTGACTATCCCGTAGGCGTCACTCTTGTTCTGCCTTGGCACCAAAAGCGAATACCTGTTCCGGTCCAGCATCATTTGGATGGCCTTCGACACTGAGGCATCCCTTTCGATCGTCGGGAACTCGAAGGTCTTGACGACGTCTTTGAGTATCAAAGGTGTTGGGCTCATTCCTTCTCCCCCTTTGACTTCCCCTTTGCCTTCGATTTCGCTGAGATAGCCTTCAGAATGTCCACATCTGAGATGAAGCCTAGGAAGTTCTCTTTGTCGAACACAGCGATCTTGGAGACGTTCTCATTCGCCATTTTCTTTGCAGCCCATCTGATGTCCAGGTCCAGGTTGTTCATGACCACCAATGGTTTCCTGGCGAAGTTGAGGACAGGAGTTGTAGCGAAGTCAACGCCATTTGCGACTGCACCCTCGACCAGGTCCCACCTAGTGATTATCCCATAGGAATCGTTCGGTCCCTTCCGGTCAATCAGCAGGAAGTCAGTCTTGTTCTCGACCATTGAGACCAGAGCCTCGCCGATTGTCGCGTCTGGAGATATCTTGACGTGGTGCGAATCACCGAGAATGCTCCTTAGTTCCAACTATGTCCCCCTCCTAGCCAGCGTCTAAACAGCGCTATTGTCGAGAGCGTATATTAACGTTCGGAGCTCTGGACCCTACAGATGCCCTAGGTAGGAATCGTGCTATCAAAGAGCGGTCGTTGGGGAACTCATAATACTCGGGAAAACAATCGCTTGGATGATGAAGCAGCCACTTGATGCGCTGTTTCGGCCGGAATCGGTCGCTCTGATAGGTGCGTCTTCGAATCCTGCGAAACTGAGCCACATAGCCCTGAAGAACCTCTCTAAGGGTCACTTCCGCCTCTACCCCGTCAATCCAAAGGAGACGAACATACTTGGCCTCCGCTGCTATGCATCAGTCCTTGACATCCCAGAGCCAATCGACCTCGCTCTGATATCGCTTCCTGCTCAGGCGACTCTGGGGCCGATGAAGGAGTGCGTCAGGAAGAGGGTCGGAGTCGTAGTGATCACGTCTTCTGGCTTCAAGGAATCGGGCGCGGAAGGACGCAGACTTGAGGAGCAGCTTGTACGGACAAAGAAGGGCACGAGCACTCGCATCCTGGGTCCGAACACTATGGGAGTGTTCGTGCCATCTATTGGTCTCGACACACTCTTCGTCCTGACCGAGAAGAGCCCTCGCCCAAGGGAAGGTTCGATCGCGATGCTGTCTCAGAGCGGAGCTGTGTCGATATCCTTCTTGGAGAAGGCAGAAGCTTCTGGAATCGGCATTTCGGCCTGTATAGGCCTCGGCAACAAGAGTGACATCAACGAGAACGAGCTTGTAACCTACCTGGCATCGGATCCAGCCACGAAGTGCATCGCGCTTTATCTCGAATCGTTCTCATCGGGTCAGGAGTTTGTGACGATTGCCAGGGAGGCTTCCGGGATCAAGCCGATTGTTGTGCTGAAGTCAGGTAGGACTGAGGCAGGTTCAAGAGCGGCAAGATCCCACACTGGTGCGCTTGCAGCTTCTTCTGATTCCATGGTCGACGGAGCGTTGAGGCAGGCAGGAGTCATCAGAGCGTATGATGAGGAGGAACTCGTGGATGTCGCAAAGGCGCTGGCATATGCTGGCCAGATCCCCGGTGACCGGATATGCGTCGTCGCTAGCGCGGGCGGCTTCGGTGTCATAGGCGCTGACTATGTCGAATCGCGCGAGCATGGAGCAGGCATGAGAATGGCGGTGCTCTCCAAATCAACTCAGGACTCCCTTCGTCAGGTCGTCCCTAGCTTCGCTTCCGTGAGGAACCCAGTTGATCTGACTGCAGGCGTCACAGACGAGATGTACGAGTCTGTGCTGACGGTTCTCCAGAGCGACCCAGGCATCGATGGGATAATGATGTCCCTCGAGCTCCAACCTCCGAACATAACCAAGAAGCTGATAGAAGTTGCAGAAAGGAGATCGAAGGCCAAAGGCGCACGCTTAGTGATAGGCGCGTTCGGCGGCGACTACACGGAGACGATGCTCAGAGAATTCGAGCAGAGAGGAATCCCAGCGTATCCGACGATCTGGCGAGCCATCAGAGCACTTCATGCGCTTGCCGAGAGAGGACGCCTCCTGAGACGAAACAAAACGCTCTCAGAAGAACCCCGTTGATGGTGTATCTGTGGATCCTCGTACGGGGTCTTCTGGAATTGGTTTAGGAAAGCGGTTTCAGCCGCCGATTCTGAAGACCTTCGTGCCGCACTTCGGGCAGATGCCCTTAGTGGCAGGCTTTCCATTCTTCAGCTTGACTTTCTTCGGGTCTTTCATTTCGACGGACTTCTTGCACTTGACACAGTATGCCTTCGTCAAATATCCCACCGCCCCTGTATCGTCTCGTGTTAATATATATTCTTTCCGATGATTTCCAGTGCACCGGACCATCCGGCGGTTTTCATCCATCTGGCATCGAGAATTGAGCGTGGATCATCTTCTCGCGCGATCAGTTCCGAAAATGAAATATACCTGTCGACCACGATTCCCTGGCAAGGGATGCGCTCAATGTGAACCCAGCGAATGCGGTGAGAGCAAAAGGGAAGAAACACCCTCAAGCCAGGATACTCTCCAGAATGACCTCAAACCAGGTAGGGGTTAACCTGGCGAAGGGCATGGCTGACCCATACGTCCCTTACTTGGCGATCAGCCTCAATGCCACGCCCGCCGAGCTCGGCTGGCTGCAGGCGTTCACGAACCTGTTTCCCACAGTGATGCAGGTCCCCTGGGGGAAGTTGAGCGATTTCTTCGGACGCAGAATCCCCTTCCTAATAATGGGCGGCGTGCTGTCCTTCGCCCTGTACTTCTTCATG
>Ga0315291_10004487_pt1 | contig 17772 bp, 12 predicted proteins | sample YL17G12_20_MG_FD_203070 | JGI IMG/M metagenome (GOLD analysis project Ga0315291, IMG submission 203070) | Sediment microbial communities from Yellowstone Lake, YNP, Wyoming, USA - YL17G12_20 | ecosystem: Environmental > Aquatic > Freshwater > Lake > Sediment | place: USA: Wyoming | collected...
TCCGCCGCACTCTAGCCTGGAGTTCCCGCCCCCGAAATCGCGCCGGTGGGGAGCAGGACGCGCGGGTACCGGTTCCTGTGTGCCTATTCGTACCCATGTAACAGGACATGTGTCGTCTTGACACGCGGATGGTTCCGACATATGATGTGCCATGTACATCGATGTCGTCCCCAACCGCAGCTCGCCGCCCGCCATCCTGTTGCGCGAGGCGTACCGCGACGGCGGCAAGGTCAAGAAGCGAACCCTCGCCAACTTGTCGAGCCTGTCGATCGAGCAAGCGCACACGATGCGCCGGGTGTTGCGGGGAGAGAAGCTGGTCGGGGTCGACGACCTGTTTGAGGCGATCCACTCTTCGCATCACGGACACGTCCAGGCGGTACACGCGGCGCTGCGGCGGTTGGGAATCGCCGAGCTGATCTCGTCTCGTCCGTGCCGGGAACGCGACCTCGTGCTGGCGATGATCACGGCGCGGGTGGTGGCCCCGGACAGCAAGCTCGCCACCAGTCGGTGGTGGCACACAACGACGATTCCCGAGGAGTTCGCGGTCGCCGACGCCGACGAGGACGATCTGTACACAGCACTCGACTGGTTGGGCGAACGCCAAGCGCGGATCGAGCGCAAGCTGGCGGGGCGACATCTTGAGGCCGGGGGACTGGCGCTCTACGACCTGACGGCGGTGCCGTACCACGGGGAGACGTGCCCGGTGGCGACCCTGGGACGGAGCGGGAAGACAACGCGGCTGCAGGTGAAGTTCGGTCTGTTGACCGATGCACGGGGCTGTCCGGTGGCGACGACCGTCTACCCGGGGAACACGGCCGACTCGACCTCATTCGTCGCTGAAGTGAAGCGGGGGCGCGAAGCGTTCGGGGTGGAGACTCTGGCGGTGGTGGGGGATCGCGGGACACTCGGCAGCCGGCAGATCAACGAACTGAGAGGGCAGGAGACTCTTTCGGGGATTGGGTGGATTACGGCCCTCAAGGGGAACCAAGTGCGCCCCCTCGTCGAGGATGGGACGATCCAGCCGTCGCTGTTCGATGAGCGCAATCTGGTGGAGATTACCCATCGCGACTACCCCGGGGAGCGGCTGGTGGTTTGTCGGAACCCGCTCGTCGCCCAGCACCGTGCGCAGACCCGCGTCGCGCTGATCGCGGCCACCGAGCGGGAGCTGACCAAGGTGCAGGGGATGGTCGAGCGCGGACGGTTGCGGGGGAAGAGCGAGATCGGCCTGCGGGTCGGCCGGGTCGTCAACAAGTACAAGGTGGCCAAGCACTTTGTCCTGACGATGGACGACGCCGCGTTCTCGTTTCGGGTGAACGAGGAGAAGGTGGCGAACGAGGCGGCGCTCGATGGACTGTACGTGATCCGGACGAGCCTTTCGCGGGAGAAACTGGGCAGCGAGGACGCAGTGCGCAGCTACAAGCTTCTGTCGCAGGTGGAGCAAGCGTTTCGCAGCCTGAAGTCGCTCGAACTTCTCGTGGGGCCGTTGTTCCATCGACTGGAGGAGCGGGTGCGTGCACACATCTTCCTCTGCGTGCTTGCCTACTACGTGCAATGGCACATGAAGCAGGCGTGGCGCGAGCTCTTGTGGAGTGATGAAGAAGTGGAAGGTCGCTGGACGAGGGACCCGGTCGCTGCGGCAAGCCGATCAGAGCGCTGCCGGCGCAAGGTGCAGCGTAAGCGCCTCGAGGACGGCAGCGATGTGCACAAGTTCCAGACGCTGCTTGCGTCCTTGTCGACGATCACCCGCAACATCTGCCGTCGACGGGGCGCGGGACCTGACGAGCCGACGTTCCCGATGGTAACGATCGCCAACGCCGAACAGCGCCGCGCGCTTGACCTCCTGGATGCGATCACGCTGTACCCAGTACCCTGACATCCCGTTCAACGATCAAATGGCCACACCGTCTCGTTTCTCTGCGTGCTGGCGGCGGGAACTCCAGTCTAGGGTCGGTCTTCGAGGGCGGCCTCGAGTTCGCCGAGCAGCCCGGCGATGAGTTCCCTGACCGAGACGATCTTGTCGATCCGGTACGCGTTTTGCCCGCAGAACACAAGGCCGTGGTCCACGTCTCCCCGGCAGGCGTTCAGAAGGGCCTGGGCAATGCAAAACTTGGCCTCCGCGACCTTGCAGGCGGTCAGGCAATGGTACGGACAATGGACCCTCGGATGCTCCGCCTCCTCGAGGTCCACCAGGAACTTGTTCCGGACGGCGCGCCCAGGGAGACCGACGGGGCTCTTGATGATGACGATGTCCTCTTCCCTGGCGTCGAGGTAGGTCTGTTTGAAGGCTTGGGCGGCATCACACTCCCAGGTGCAGACGAATCTCGTGGCCATCTGGACTCCTGATGCGCCGAGTTGCAGCATGCGGGCGATGTCGTGGCCATCGTAGATGCCCCCAGCGGCGATGACCGGAATCGTCTTGCCGTAGCGCTCTTCGTAGGGTTTCACCGTCTCTAGCACCTGGGGCACGAGTGTCTCGAGTGCGAAGTCCTCCGCATGCTGGAGCTCATCGCGGGAGAACCCGAGGTGCCCTCCTGCGAGGGGGCCCTCGACGATGAAGGCGTCAGCGGTTCTCTGGAAGCGCTTCGCCCAAGCGCGGAGGATCAGGTCTGTGGCGCGAGCTGAGCTGACGATGGGGACGAGGTTCACCGAAGGGTCCGGGACCATCTCGGGCAGCCGCATCGGGAGGCCTGCGCCGAAGACAATCATCTTGATGCCTTCTTGGACGGCCGTCTCCACAAGAACCTCGACGTTCCTGACTGCGCCCATAAAGTTGACCGCGAGGATCCCCTTGGTCATGGAGCGTGCCTTACGGATCTCCGCCCGCAGGGCCTCGCAGGAGACGCGCTCGTAGTCCTGCGCGCCCCGCTCGAGGTCGCCGAGCCCGATGCTGGAGATGGTGCCGATGGCGCCTTCCTCAGCCACTGCCGCAGCGAGGGACGCCATCGAGATCCTGACCCCCATCCCCCCTTGGACGATGGGAATGTCGGAGGTGAGATCTCCGATGCGAAGCTTGGGGGTGCTCATGGGCCCGTCTCTTCCTTGAATCGCCTGACTACGAGGCAGGCATTCCCGCCGCCGAAGCCGAACGACTGGCTCATCGCTATGTCGGGCTCGATGAACTCGGCTCCTTGGGTCACGTAGTCCAGGGGACAATCCGGATCAGCTCGCTCGTGGTTGATAGTCGGAGGGAGCCAGCCGGTGGAGACGCTCAGCACGGTGGCCGCGAACTCCACCGCCCCGGCCGCGGCGAGCAGGTGGCCGATCATCGACTTGATCGAGCTGATCTTGAGCTTCGTGGCGTGGACTCCGAAGAGCTTCATCACCGCCGCGCTTTCGATCTTATCGTTCAACACGGTGGAGGTACCGTGGGCGTTGATGTAGTCGACGTCCGTGGGGTGGGCGCCGGCGTCGCGCAGCGCTTCGCGCATCGCGCGGACCATGCCGCCGCCGTCGGGCTCCGGCGCTGTGATGTGGAACGCATCGGCCGTGTTGCCGTAACCAGTCAACTCAGCGTAGATCGGCGCTTGACGTCCGAGCGCGTGGTCGAGCCTCTCCAACACGACAACACCGGCTCCCTCGCCCATGACGAACCCGTCCCGGTCCTTGTCGAACGGGCGGCTGGCGTGTTCGACATCGTCGTTTCTGGTGGACATCGACCGTGTCCCGCAGAAACTGGCAAAAGGCAGCGGACTCACACTGGCCTCCGCCCCTCCAGCCAGCATGATGTCGGCGTCGCCTCTTTCGAGGATGCGGTACGCATCGCCGATGGCGTTTGCCCCGGTGGAACAGGCTACGGAAGGGGCAGACAGAGGTCCCTTGAGGCCATGAGTAATGGACACCATGCAGGCGGCCGTGTTGATGAGGACCTTAGACACGACGAACGGCCCCACGGATTTTGGCCCTTTCGCCAGGAGTTCGGCATGCGTGCTTTCGATGGTCTGCGCTCCCCCGATGCCGGAACCGATGATGACGCCCGCCCGGCAGGCGTCGAAAGGAAACGCATGCAGGCGGGCGTCCTGCATGGCCAGGTCCGCGGCGACAAGGGCGAAATGGGTGAACCGGTCCATCCGTCTCGCGAGTTTGCCGTCGATCCATTCCTCGGCGCGGAAATTCCTCACCTCCCCGGCCATGTGAGAGCGGAATTCCGACGGGTCGAACAGGGTGATGCGGGAGATGCCGTTCCGCCCGGCGAGCAATCCTTCCCAGAAACTCTTCCGTCCCATGCCGATCGGGGTGACAACCCCGATACCAGTCACCACCACACGATGTCGATGCATAGTGAAGGCTTCCGTTCCGCCGGCCGCGGGGAGAAGAGCGCCGAGTCAGCCACGCCGAACCGAAGCGAGCCCGCGGCCCGCAACGGTTCGGAGCCGGTGACCCGAGCGAGGCACGCCCCAAGAGGCATCATCCCTGAGAGAGGCGGTTCTCTCCTTGTCATTCCTGCGGCCTCCTTGCTCTGTGAAGAGAGTAGCAGACAGGGCCAGGCGAAGGCAACCCAAACCAATCTCCTCTAGCTTCTTTCCCCGTCCCCGCTGGACAGTCCACTTCCGGAGCTTGTCCGCCCCACCTGGGTGGCGCAGCCAGGCTGCTGCCGCGGGCGGCGAGTGGCCGGCAGCTGGGCCATGCTGTACCCCAGTTCCGGACGGGCGTCCAGTCTCGCGGGGTACCTCAGAGGGATAGGATCTCCACGGTCTCGGGGTCGAGAGGAGATAGAGATCGAAGCTTCTCCACCACGGCGAGCCGATGGTGGGTACTACGTCTCCTCAGCTCAGGGGCCGGGCGAGTTCAAGAGTAGTCCACTAGGGAGTGCCAGACGTTGCCGTACCTGGAACTGCCTACCGACTTCGGAAGTGGCCCAGCAGGGGGCAACGCTCCCTGCGTCCCCAACCTGCGTTAGAGGGTGACGTCCCGCTTCCCTCTTGCGTTCTCCGGCACTCCTCTGGCGGGGCGGCGAATCCCGTCGGCTCCGCCATGGGTCGATGTGGCGCGGTGAGACTGTCCGCCATGACCACGTCCCCTAGGGCGTCTTCGGCATGCTCGCTTGGAGCTCCCGTTCTCGGTCGTGGTTGCCCATGGTTCCCGGGACAGGTCGAGGCTCGTGACCTTACTGTATCGACCGTTCCTGTCTACCATCCTGCTTGGCCGGCGCAATCGCAGAAGCCTGCCCGGCGCGCACTGCGCAAGGGAGGAGGGAGATGCCGCGCAGGAATCGGGCGAACGGGGTTCGTGGCTCCGAAGACAAGAGGCCCTTCTGGTCACTTCCGACGTCCCAGGTCCTGGTAGAGCTCCAGTCGAAGCCCGAAGGCCTGATGAGCGGCGAGGCCGCGGAACGCCTCGGCCGCTACGGTCCGAATCGCCTTCGGCCGAAGAAGAGCTCGAGCGGGCTCGTTCTCTTCCTCGGCCAGTTCCGAAGCCCGATCACCCTCATCTTGATCGGGGCCGCGCTCCTCTCCTTCTTCCTCCGCGACGCGACGAACGCGCTCATCATCCTCGTCATCGTCCTCGCGAGCGGCGTCCTCGGCTTCTGGCAGGAGAGAGGAGCGGCGGGTGCAGTCCGAAAGCTCGTGGACATCGTTCTCGTCCGGGCGACCGTCCTTCGCGACGGCGAGCGAAAGGACGTGCCCATCGAAGAGGTCGCTCCAGGCGATATCGTCGCCCTCGGCGCCGGCGACGTGACCCCGGCCGATTGCCTCCTTCTTGACTCGAAGGATCTCTTCCTGAACGAGGCGACGCTGACCGGCGAGACCTACCCGGTCGAGAAGGCTCCCGGCCTCGTCGCCGCTGGCGCACCCCTCAAGGACCGCGCCAATGCCCTCTTCATGGGCACGCACGTCGTGAGCGGGAGCGCAGCGGCCATCGTGGTCGCGACGGGTCTCGCGACCGAGTTCGGCAGGATCTCGCAGCGCCTCAAGCTGCGACCTCCCGAGACGGAGTTCGAGCGAGGCGTGCGGCGATTCGGCTACCTTCTGATGGAGGCTACGCTCGTCCTCGTCGTCGCGATCTTCGCGGTGAACACCTACTTCGCTCGGCCGATCCTCGAATCGCTCCTTTTCTCGGTCGCGCTCGCCGTCGGTCTCACACCTCAGCTTCTCCCGGCCATCATCGGCATCAACCTCGCGCACGGAGCGAAGCGCCTGGCGCAGGAGAAGGTCATCACCAAGCGCCTCGCCTCGATCGAGGACTTCGGGAGCATGGACATCCTGTGCTCCGACAAGACGGGAACCCTGACGGAAGGCGTTGCCCACTTGCATGGCGCACTTGCCATTGATGCCTCGGAGAGCGAGAAGGTCTTCCTCTACGCCTACCTCAACGCCCACTTCCAGACCGGGTTTGCGAACCCGATCGACGCGGCAATCCGGAGCCACCGGGAGCTCGATGTCTCCGGCTATCGCAAGCTCGACGAGGTCCCCTACGACTTCATCCGCAAGCGGCTCTCCATCCTTGTCAGCGAAGGGGGCCGGTCGCTCCTCATCACCAAGGGCGCGCTCCAGAACGTCCTTTCCGTCTCTACAGCGGCCGAGAGGGGCGACGGCACGATCGCCGACATGGCCGCAGCGAGAGACGCCATTCAGGGTCGGTTCGAGGAGCTGAGCGCGTCTGGATTTCGCGTGCTCGGCGTCGCCTGCCGGGACCTCGGGGGCAGGACAACCCTCACCAAGGACGACGAACAGGAGATGACGTTCCTCGGCTTCGTCGTCCTCTCCGACCCGCCCAAGGCAGGGGTCGCCGCGGCCCTGGAGGCGCTCGGCAGGCTCGGGGTCGAGCTCAAGGTCGTCACGGGAGACAACCGCCTCGTCGCCGCGAGCGTCGCCCGTGAGGTGGGGCTCAAGACCGACCTCGTCTTGACCGGCCCCCAGTTGCGAGAGACGAGCGACGAGGCCCTGATCCACCAGGTGAACAAGGCCAACGTGTTCGCTGAGATCGAGCCGAACCAGAAGGAGCGGATCATCTCGGCGCTCCGCAAGGGAGGGCACGTCGTCGGCTACCTCGGCGACGGGATCAACGACGCCTCGGCTCTCCACGTGGCCGACGTGGGGATCTCCGTCGACAGCGCAGTCGACGTAGCGAAGGAGGCGGCGGACATCGTGCTCTTGGAGAAGGACCTCGCGGTCCTCGCCAACGGCATCGAGGAAGGAAGGAGAACCTTCGCCAACACGCTCAAGTACGTCTTCATGGCGACCAGCGCCAACTTCGGGAACATGTTCAGCATGGCGGGCGCCTCGCTCTTCCTGCCCTTCCTCCCCCTCCTTCCGAAGCAGATCCTCCTCATGAACCTCTTCACGGACTTCCCGGAGATGACGATCGCCACGGACTGCGTCGACCCAGAATGGGTGAAGCAGCCCCGCCGCTGGAACGTTTCGTTCATCCGGAGGTTCATGCTCGTCTTCGGGCTCCTGAGTTCGATCTTCGACTTCCTGACGTTCGGCGTCCTACTCCTCCTCTTCCGCGCGCAGACCGATCAGTTCCGCTCGGCCTGGTTCCTGGAGTCGGTCGTCTCCGCCGCGCTCGTCGTCCTCGTCATCCGCACGCGACGGCCGTTCTTCCGAAGCGTCCCCGGCCGAGCCCTCCTCGCCGCGACGCTCGCCATCGTCGGGATCACGCTCGTCGTCCTCGTCACACCGCTCGGGCCGCTCTTCGGGTTCGGCCGCCTTCCGGCCGGTTTCTACCCTGTGATCCTTGGGATCGTCGCGCCCTACATCGCGTGCGCGGAGGGGGCGAAGCGCCTCTTCTACGGAAGTGTCCGCTAGGCTTCTCCACGAGGGGCGACAGCTCCCACACCGCTGCTCCCGGCCACGAGAGGGTTCTCACCGCTGCTTCCAGGTGGTCGGCGGACCCGACGTGTGCACCCTGCGTTGTGGCTAGGTTCGCGCTCAGTCGGTCCGGGCCCCGTCAGGAAGGGACGGATCTCCGTCGCCCGCGGCCGCCGGGCAGTCCCGAGGTCTCCTACGGGTGCACCCGGAGGATGGCCTGACCAGCGTCGGTCTTCCTCACTTCCGCAGTCGGTCTCCGTAAGCCCGCCGCAGGACGTCTCCGACCTCCTCGTTCCAGCCCTGCAGTCCGAGCTTCAGCCGCTCGCCCGAGGTGCGCAGGGAGAGCTCCCAGGAGGTCGAGTCGCTCTCCTGGTCCTCGCGCCGTCGCAGCTTGGCCGACACGATGTCAGCGTTCTCGAGGGTCCGGCAGCCCTGGTGCTGACGCAGGATGGCCTCCGGATCCATGGCCATGTAGCGCTCGGTGTAGCTCATCGTCGCGCTGAGCTGGGCCCCCCATCTGCCGAAGAAACCCTTCCCTTCTGCCTTGGCCTGATCGCGCGCCTCCTTCGAGGCTTGCACGAGCATTCCCTTCGTGAGCGGGACGAGAATCGTCCGGCGCTCTGTCAGGACGAAGGCAAGGTGCAGAGGCGTTCTGAACGGCCTCTTCTTCTGGACCGGGATCGCACACAGGACCTGCTCTGCCATGGGTTCTCCTTCTCCGTCGCCCGTTGCGGCTTCGGTGCCGCATTCTGTTACATGTGGATGAGGAGATGCAAGGCAGGTCACGGGAGAAGCGGGGCTCGCGGGCCTTCGTGGATGGACGGTTGCCGCTTCTCTCTGGCTCAGGTCAGGGTGCCTCTTGGCGGAGAGAACCCCTGCCCATTCCAGGGGCTGGTCGTCTGGAGCCTACGGGACCGATCGTGGAACGCGCGTGGCCGTCTGTCGGTGGTGACAGGGGTCGCAATCCTCAGGTTCCCGATACCAGAGGCGACGATCAGTGAGGTCCAATCAGCTTCCCGCTGCCGTCCGAGGCACATGCGCGTCTACTCCTCGACGACCTTGCCCTTGCCGGGGGGGCGTTCAAGCGCTGTGTCTTCGCACGCATAGCCGATCGCCCGGTAACCTCGCAGGCGCTTCTCAAACATCCTGACGAGCATTGGCACCCCGCGGTCGACGTAGTCGTAGATTCGCACCTCGGTTTTCCCGGAGTGGAGACGGTGGAGGCGACCGGTGTACTGCACCAGCGTTCCCCTCCACGAGATGGGCAGTGCGAGGAACAGCGTGTCGAGTCGTGCATCGTCGAAGCCCTCGCCGACGTAGCGTCCGGTGGCGAGGAGCAGGCGCTCCTCTTCGTCGGGGATTGCCGCGAGTTGGGCAAGGACCTCACGTCGCTCCTTGGGACTCATCCCGCCGTGGAGGACGATAAGGTGCCGAGTTAGGGTTCGTAGCCGTTCGGCGAAGTGCTCGAGGTGATCGCGCCGTTCGGTGAGCAGAAGGGGTGACCGTTTGTCTTCCAGGGCACGGACCACATCGTCGAAGATGAGGTCGTTTCGCTCCGGATCCGCCGCGAGGGCGGCGTAGAGTTCCTGGATGCCAGCACGATCTGAGACCGCTGGGGGCTGGAATCCTGTCTCGCGGACGACGAGCTTGTGCTCGAACGGGTGCCGCGCGGCCTGGCTCTTGGGATCCACGCTGAAGCGCACTGGGCCGAGTTGCATGCGGGTGATGGGGTCGTGCCCATCGCGACGTCGCGGCGTGGCGGTGAGCCCGGTGACATAGCGGGCCTTCGTCTCAGCAAGAACTCGCTCGAAGGATACGCAAGGGCAGTGGTGGCACTCATCGACGATGACGTGGCCGTAGCCCGCAACAAGATCGCTCACCTGTCCCTTGCGAACGAGACTCTGGAGCATCGCCACGTCGAGCCGGCCGTTCGGCTTGGCCTTGCCTGCGCCGATCTGACCGATGTCCTTCGGTTCAATGTCAAGGAATAGTGAGAGCTGGGCAACCCACTGATCGAGGAGCGGCTTGCGATGGACGAGGACGAGGGAACTCCTGCCCCGGGCAGCGACAAGGTAGACGCCGACGACGGTCTTGCCGATTCCCGATGGGGCAACGAGGACGCCCGTGTCGTGGGCGAGGAGTGCCCGCACAGCCTGTTCTTGAACTGAAGTCAAGCTTCCACGGAACCTGACATCGAGTGCCGCGCCGTTCTCCCGCCTGTCGTCGATAGCGAGGGCGACGCCATACTCGTGGAGCAGCGTTTCGACCTCAGGCAGGCAGCCACGGGGCAGCGCGATGTGCTCGGTGAGATCCTCGAAGCAGGTGATGACGCGCGGCGTGAGCGCGGTCGAGAACCGCATGCTCTGCCTCTTGTAGAACTCTGGGTTCTGAAAGGCGGCCAAGCGCTTCACCTGGCTGAGCAACGGCGACGGCAGGCCTGTCTTCTCAAGAAAGAGCCGTTGGGAGAGGACCGCGTGGATCACGCAGGGAAGCCGTCCCGCGATTGCGGCGCGCGGCGGCCGGCCGGAAGGAGGCCCTTCCCACGGGGCGCGCTCATCCGTGTCCAGTGTGTCGCCGATCTGAACGCCGATGTCGTGCCTGCGGTCTCTGGCTCCGGCGGCGAGGGCATGGATGAGAGCGGGGTCGAGCCGCTGGACGCTGGCAAGGAACGCCCACTGGTCCGGGAACGGTGAGAACGCGCTGTCGACGAACACCGAATTGCCGAGCTCGCGGGCCCGGCGTTGAAGTGGCAGAGCGATCAGATTGCCGAAACCGCCCTTCGGCAGGGTATCCTGATTGGGAAAGAGGCGGTCGTAGGACTCCATCGAGAGCTGGTGCCGTTGGGTCATCGTCTCGGTGAGGAGGAAGCAGCCCATCTTGCGAGCGGAGGCGGCTTCCACGGGCGCAGCGAAGAAAAACCAAGCGTGGGCGCCATTACCGGAGCGTGACCGTTCGACGGCGACGGGGACACCGAGTCCCTTGCAGGTCTCGACAAAGGCGGCGATGTCGTCCTGCCATGAACCCTTGTCGAAGTCTATGGTTAGGAACCAGCACGTCTCATCGGGCAGGAGCGGGTAGACACCCATGACGTGGTCGCCCTTGAGGTGCCTACTGATCTCCTCGTCGGTGACTGGAGGAAACCCTTGGTTTGGGCACTCACCGCAGCTCGCTCGCCGACCCACCACCTTCTTCTTCTCGCAGAGCCCGTGCACCCACTCGTTGGTGCACGCCGGTGAGTAGCCGGATTTTCCCGTCTGGGGGTTTTCCCATCGGCGGGCAAAGACGTCCTCCCGACCGCAGAACAACCTGCGGAAGAGCTTGACCTTCTCATCATTCGACATGGCGACCGGCGCTGTTGGGTCCGGCGTCGCTGACGACAGGCTCTCAGTCAGTGCGGGCGGGAGCGAACTGAGCTCTTCATGCAAGGCGGCCAGGCGAGCAGCGCGCTCACTGAGTTCGGAACGCAGTTGGGCGAGCTTGTGCTCTTCGCGTGCGATCTCGGCGATCAGCTCTTCGCGGCGCATCAGACGCCCTCCACCGGTCACTCGACACCTTTCCACGATTCGCCGGGCAGAAGCGGGACGAGTTCGGCAAGAACGTACTCGGCCGCAGCTTCACGGTTCCACGTTGCTCCCAAGGCCAGCAGCGGCTCGATATCCCGCCCGAAGCTTGGATTGGCGAGCTTCTCGTGGAGGTTCTTCTCAAGCTCAGCGCGCGAGGCATGCAGCCCGTCGTGCTCGATATGGCGCCGGAAACACTCGACGAGTCGCTCTGGATCTACAGCCGCGCAGCGAGACGCGACCCACAGATCGAACAGGTCGCGGCCCTTTCTGCGTTGGTAGAGTGCGCGGAGCTTCGGGCCGAGCAGCTCATCGAGCTCGTGGGTCGTAATCTCGGAGCTTCCGCGAAACCACCCGTTCTCCACCTCGAAATGGCGTCGGAGCAGACCGAGCACCGCGAAATGCTCGCGGGTGTTGATCTTGACCTTGAGCCTCATCGAGATCACCGGTTCGATCTCGGTGGTGAACCGGTAGTAGAACGTCACACCGCCGCGTTCCTGCTTCCATTTCGGCTCGCCGAGCCAGGGATCGAGTCGCCGATGGACGGCGTCCATGACGGCGCCGATCGGGCCTGCTTCCACCTGCACGAGGTCGATGTCCTCGGAGTACCGCTCGGGCTCAGCGAGGAAAAGCTTGTGCAGCGCCGTCCCGCCGCGGAGGGCTACCTGGTTTTGGATAGCGTCCTCGGAGTACAGCTCGACGAGCGCCCGAGAAAGGATCAGGTCCTGCTCGACCTGGGCGTCCTGGGGCCACGGCGCGCGGGAGCGCCACGCGCTGATGAAGGCGCGTTGGATCACAGGTCCACCTCGATCTCCTCGTTCACGATGACCTTCCAGCGACGGTTCACAGAACATCCCTTGACAGCCTTCCCGGACTTCAGCGGTGCGGTGCGCGGTTTCCTCTTGTCTATCCAGTCGGCCAACGGAGATGCTTGACCGCCGGCACCGATGTGGTCCAGGAGATACCCAAGCCGTTGTGCGTTGGCAAGCTCGCCATCGATCTCCGCTGCGTCGGCAAGCCTGCGTCCGTCGGTGCGCTCGGCCAACTCAGCAAGCACCATGGCGACATTGCTCAAGCCCCCGGCAGCGGAGACGTACCGCAAGAGGTCGATGGCCGTGGCCTCGGGGGTAGACACCTGCATCGTGCCGGTCTCCGTCCTCACCGCCACGGTCGGAGTCCTGGTGATGTTCTTCTTGACGAGGAACCGGATCCGTGCGCGGCCTGCCAATACCGGGCGCTGCGGCACGTCCGTTACCACCTGGAACTCCTGCGGCTGCTGGTGCCCGGCGCCGTGGAGCGCCGCCGCCGAGAGCCCCCCCACGTAGTAGGGCCGGCCCAGGTAGCGCATCAGGTCGTCGATGAACCACGAAGGGGGAGGCGCCCCGGCCGCGCGATACTCGAGCGGCACGATAACGTAGAAACCTCTCCTCGGAGCCACGATCCTCTTCTTGGTGCCGAGCCGCATCATCGCTCTCTTGAGACTCAAGAGGTCCACTTGAAGAGCACTCTGAGCCTCGTTCCGGTCGAAGGTGTAGCGCCCCCCGGCCTGGAGGTCATCCACCAGCGCGCTGAGCACTCTTCCTGATGAGCTGTTCTTCGCGGTCACCATCACGATCCTCGTCGGTTATCTCTACAGCTTGCAGAAAGTACTCCGCGAGGGTTCTTTCTGCAAATCACAGAGTGCGTGCTCCACCAGCACCGACTAGAGAGACATGCTCGCTCTGGGGTCTTAGGGTAGCTCTCCAAAGGCACTTCATGCCCGGAGGTGCTACTCACCTCGCTTGCTGGGGTTCATCACCCCACTCGAGCAGTAGCCGGAGGGCCGAGCTGGGTCAACCGCTCGCGACGGTGGTCCTCACTGCTTGGTCATCCAGCGGCGCTGGCCCGTAGAGCAGTCGATAGGCGGTCGTAGGGGTGGCGGCGCGCGGAAGGCCTGATTGGAGCGGAGGGCGGGAGCCTAGAGGACCAACCCTCGAACGCGCGTGGCCGTCTGTCGCTGATAGTGTGCGCCCCATTCTGTCGAATCATGCCAAGAACGGGCGAACTCGCGCCACCTCCCTAGCAGCTCGTCACGGGGCACTCACTGGCCGCTTGCGTGTGCGTCGACCGCCGCAGAGGATTGTGCGATAATGACAGGCGCCGGCTCCAATCGCCGTGCCGGCAGGAGGGTCGATTGCGGCTGACACTTCGCGAGGCTCTGACGCTCGCTGAGCCCTTGCGGCAGGCCCGGGTGATCGCCGGGGCGGGGGGCCTTGACAACGTGGTCCGCTCCGTCAACGTCATGGAGGTCCCCAATATCCTGGAATGGGTGCATCCTGGCGAGTTGCTCGTCACCACGATGTATCCCCTTCGTGACGATCGGGCAGCGATGGAAGCGCTCATCCCGCGGCTCGCGGAGAGAGGACTCGCTGGCCTGGCGGTGACGGTCGAGTCCTACATCGGAGAGTTGCCGCCGGCGATGCTGGCAGACGCCGATCGTCTGGACTTCCCGCTCATTGAGCTTCCGCCGCGCGTGTCGTTCATCGACATCATCCAGCCCCTGACGTCGCGCATTCTGGACCTGCAGGCAGAGGAGCTCCGCCAGTCGGAGGAGATCCTGCGGCGCTTCCTGAACCTGGTGCTGGTCGGAGGTGACTACTCGAGCATCGCGCAGGTGATCGCAGAGGTCGCAGGGCATCCCGTGTCGATCGTCGATCGGTTCCGCAGGGTTCTCGGAACCGGCGGCCTCTCGGAGCGCTCGCTGGAGATGGCACTCATCGAGAAGGATGGCGCGGGAGACTCCTACATCAAGCACACCTACGAGCCCACGTCAACGGAGGAGATCCCAGGTCATTCCGCGCGTCGCGCCCGGGTCACGCTCGAAGGGGAGACCCTCGACCACGTGGTCTGTCCGATCGAGGTGAGCTCGGCGGAGTTGGGCAGCGTCCTTGTTTGGGGACCTCTTCCTCTCGACGTCGAATCCCGTGCGCTCATGGCGATCGAGCACGGAGCGACCGTCGCCGCCCTCAAGATGATGGAGAGGCTCTCGATCAGTCAGGTCGAGCAGCAGTACCGAAACGAGATCCTCGAGGGGCTTCTCTCCGACCAGGCGAGCGCGAGGCAGAACGCCGTCCGCCTCTCGGAACGTCTCGGGAGCCGCCTTCTGCCCCCCTTCGCCGTGCTTGTTGTTGGTCCCGACGTCCCTTCCGACACCCTCCTCGCCCAGAGAGAGCGGAGCGAGCAGAGCAGTGTCGAGTCGAGCCTCCACCTCGCGAGCCGCTACATCCGCGGGCTGCGCAGCGGAGCCACCGTCTGGCGGAAGGGGCCATACGTGGTCGTCTTCCTGCCGGCGAGCCAGCGGCAAGGAGCGGAGTTCAAGCGGGAGCTTGTCGACGAGCTCCGGGGCGTGTGCGCGCGCATCGGATCCGAGAACGCGCCGCATACGGTATCGATCGGGGTGAGCCGCCTGGCCGAGACGTTCGACGGCTTCCGTCAAGCGTACGAGGATGCAAGGCACAGCTTCGAGATGGGCCGTGTGCTCGGAGCAGGAAACGGGAGCCACGTTGCTCATTTCGATGACCTCGGGCTGTTCCGCTTTGTGCCAACGTCTGAGTCCGCGGCGACTCTCAGAGCTTTCTGTGAGGACATGTTGGGTCCCCTCCTGGCTCACGATCGAGGGACCTCAGGCCGCCTCGTCGAAACGCTGCGTGTCTTCCTTGCCCAGAACCAGAACCACGCCGAGGCGGCAAGGGTATTGGGCGTTCACTACAATACGCTCAGGTACAGACTGGCACGGATCAAGGACATCGTGGGCGACCTGTTCTCCGACCCGCAGCGGCGCCTCACGATGGAGGTCGCGCTGCATCTGTACTCCCTCTTGGCACGCGACAGTCAAGCGCCGCGTCCTGAGTCGGAGAGCTCAAGGTGAGAGGGTAGCTGCCCCATCTGCGCCACCTTGTCATGTTTCGCCAAGCCGGCAGGGTTCGCTTGTCGCGTTTCGCCATTCACAAGACAACGCGCAAGGCCATAATGGATGGCAGTGAAGCCGCACGATGGCGGGGAAGAGGACCGTTCCGTGAGGCGCCGACCGGGCAGCTCGGCGCAGACGGCCTCCTGGCTCGATAGTGGAGGTATGCCAAACAGAACGGACAAGGTGGCGAGCGCCGACCGAGGCCCGCTGGTGTCTTTGCGCGGGATCTCAAAGGGATTCCCCAACGTCCAGGCAAACGACGCCGTAGATCTCGATCTCCTTCGCGGCGAGATCCACGCCCTTCTTGGAGAGAACGGAGCCGGGAAGAGCACACTGATGAAGATCCTGTACGGCTTCTACCGCGCTGACAAGGGAGAGATCGTTGTCGACGGTGAGCGAGAGACCATCCGCTCACCTCTCGATGCGCGGCGTCTTCGCATCGGCATGGTCTTCCAGACCTTCACGCTCATCCCCGCGCTGAGCGTGGCGGAGAACATCGCCCTCTATCTCCCGCACCTGCCTGCGATTCCGAGCAGGGCTCAAATCGCAGGACAGATACGAGAGGTCTCTGCAAGGTACGGTCTGGAGGTCAACCCCGAGGCGACGGTCCGCGACCTGTGCATCGGGGACCAACAGAAGGTCGAAGTCCTCAAGCTCCTGCTTGCGGACGCAAGGGTTCTGATCTTCGATGAAGCGACGCGCGTCCTCGCTCCGCACGAGATTGAGTGCCTGTTCGAGGTCCTCAGGCGACTTCGCGACGACGGGTACTCGATCGTCTTCATCACTCACAAGCTGCGCGAGGTCCTTGCGTGTGCCGATCGGATCACCGTCATGAGGCGAGGCAGGATTGCCGGGACTCTCAGCCGCTGCGAGGCGACCGAGAGAGCGCTCGTGTTGCTCATGTTCGAGGCCTCCGCTCCGGCTGAGGTGCGCCTTGCGCCGCGCCGACGGACCGAGTCGGCGACGCCCTCGCTCGAGCTTCAGGGCGTCTTCACGAGGGCTCGCAGTCGGCAGGCCGGGCTCGAGGAGATCGACCTCGTGCTCCATCCGGGCGAGATCCTCGGTGTGGCCGGGGTGTCGGGCAACGCCCAACGAGAGCTGGGAGACGTGATCCTCGGCCTTCTCCCCTGCGCAGCCGGCCGGAAGCTTCTGTTCGGAGAGGACGCGACGCGGTGGTCAGCCGGCAGGATCCGTCGCCGCGGGGTCGGCTTCGTCCCCGAGGAGCCGTTGGCCATGGGGGTCGTCCCCTGGATGACGGTCCTCCAGAATGCGGCGCTCGGCGACCTCGAGAAGTACTCCCGATGCGGGGGGCTGGCACTCGACTGGTCAGCGGTTCGCGCCGATGTCGAGCGCTCGTACGGCGCGCTAGGACTCTCGGCTCCTGGCCTTCATACGCCGGCGAAAGCCCTCTCCGGAGGGAACCTCCAGCGAGCCATTCTCGCAAGGGAGCTGGGACGTCTGCCGCGTCTCGTCGTTGCGTCGTATCCCACGCGCGGACTCGACGTCGTCAGCGCGACGTCGGCGAGGCGGCTCCTGACGACGATCCGGGATTCAGGAGCGAGCGTGCTTCTCATCTCGGAGGATCTCGATGAGCTCTATAGCCTGAGCGACCGTCTGATCGTGCTCTTCGAGGGTCGGATCGCGCGAACGGCCCTCCCGGCGGAGATCACCCGCGAGGAGATCGGACACCTCATGACGGGGACGGGGTGCGGCCATGCGTAGTGCACTGAAGCTCCTTCCAGATCAGCTCCGACGAGGCTGGGTGCGTGCTGTCTTGCGCTACGTCCTCATCCTCGTCATCGCGCTTCTGGCGTACGGGGCCGTTCTTCTCATGGCGGGCAAGGATCCCGTCAAGGCCTACGGCGACATCGTCAACTTCACCCTTGGCACGCCGTACGGCCTCTCCGAGGTCATCGTCCGGATGATCCCGCTCCTGCTCACCGCCGTCGCGGTGGCGCTGCCCTCGCGGTTGGGGCTCATCAATGTGGGGGGTGAGGGTCAGCTCTACATGGGAGCGTGGCTTGCGACGTGGGGGGCGATCACGTTCACGGCACTCCCGGCCATCGCCTTCGTCCCGCTCCTGATCGTCCTGGGCTTCGTCGGTGGCGGGAGCTGGGCTGCGGTCGCGGGGCTGCTAAGGGCGAAGGGCTGGGTGAACGAGACGATCTCCACGCTGCTTCTGAACTACGTTGCGCCTCTGATCGTGGGCTACTTCGTGTATGGGGCTTGGCGCTCCGCGGAGAGCTCCGCGTTCCCGCAGAGTCCGGCCTTCCCGGCCGCCGCGAGGTTGCCGAGCCTCCCGGGAACCCGGATCCATCTCGGGCTCCTCCTGGCGCTTGGGGTGTTGGTGCTCTACTGGTTCGGGATCGAGCGAACGAAGTGGGGTCTCAGGATGCGCGCCATCGGGGGCAATCCCGAGGCGGCGCGGCGCCTCGGCATCCCGCTTGGCTGGTACATCGTCGTCGTCCTCTTCGTCGCCGGAGGGATCGCCGGGTTGGCCGGGATGGCCGAG
>Ga0315291_10004489_pt1 | contig 17767 bp, 20 predicted proteins | sample YL17G12_20_MG_FD_203070 | JGI IMG/M metagenome (GOLD analysis project Ga0315291, IMG submission 203070) | Sediment microbial communities from Yellowstone Lake, YNP, Wyoming, USA - YL17G12_20 | ecosystem: Environmental > Aquatic > Freshwater > Lake > Sediment | place: USA: Wyoming | collected...
AGTGTTTTTTTATCTGAATCCATTTTAACCTCTATTGACGGGCATTTCGAGCTTTTTTTTGGATTTCTTAAAAATAATTACACTTATTTAGAGACTAGCCCAGAGTAGCACACCGGCAATCATTCCGATGAAGGTTTCCCAGGCTGGTGACTTTATATACTTCGTTATATAGATTAGGATAAGGGCAGTGACTATCCCAGTACCTATCACTGTCAATTGTCCATTCACTGGAAGCTTTAACGCAAGCACTGTAAGGGCATGACCCAGTGGCATAACGAACAATACCGTCAAAAAAGCCAGTGCGCCTTTCATTTTAACTCTCCATCTGATAATTATTGTTCACCATATATCTATTATTTATTATTTACCCATCTACCATTTTGACCGTGTATAGTCAAATGTATTTAAATTACAATTGCATTCCCGAGTTCAATTATAGTATTTTTATAAAAACCTCACAAGCTCTACTGAAAGGAGAAACTATATACGCCAATGCGATCATGAAAAAAATCTCACAAAGTGTACCTGCACCTATGAACCCTGCAGTAAGAAGGGTATCTGCTGCGAGTGTATCTCCTACCACCGCTCAAAAGGTGAGCTACCAGGCTGCCTTTTCCCAAAAGGAATAGAAAAGACGTACGATCGAAGCATCAAGAAGTTTATAAAAACGTTTCAGGATAGGTGAATATGGAGGGAAAGAACACACTAATCCAGGAGATGATTGATGCCCTCGAGAACAGGGCTAATGATAAAAGTATAGAAGACATTAGGATAGGCCTCTGCTACACTTCTGTGCTGCTGAATGACGGGCAACTGGGCCTGGCCTACACCTTCCATGCTCAACCACCACTTTGTTGCGGTAGCCGACTTCAGCCTGGCAACAGCAAAGGAAAAAGTGCCTTAGAGATTATCCACTACGCCCTTTCGGATAACCTTCTTGAATCGTCGATTGGTATTGCCACTATTAACGCGCTCGCAAATAAGACAGGTGAAGGAGTTATCGAAGGAGATATCCTTGATATAATTACATTTCACCCAAGTGATACCGTCGGCATGATTGGTTTTTTTGGCCCACTCGTTGACCCTTTGAGAGCATCGGTAAAAAGCCTCTTCATATTTGAAGAAAAAGAGATGCCTCTCTCCCCCGATGTGTACCCTCCGAGTAGCACAACTGAGATCCTTCCCCAATGCGATGTTATCATCATTTCGGCTACTACCCTGATTAACAAAACCATCGAACCGCTGCTTCAGCTCTCAAAGAATGCACGTGAAACCATTATACTTGGTGCCACTACTCCCCTTCTGTCTCAGATATTTACTCCACGGGGCGTGAGCATGCTCTCTGGAGTTACCGTAGTCGATGTGCCCAAAGTACTCCACATTGTAAGTGAAGGTGGTGGTATGCGAGATTTTAAAGACACAATAAAAAAAATGAATGTATCTTTAAAAATAATTTGATTTTTTTTTAAGTCTGTTCTATGTATAAAAATATTTTATTGGTGAGCAGTAGTGTAACTGTGCCCTTAACTTACCCTTGATGGAGGAATAGAAGTTGGAAATGGTTCCTAAAAAGCTCTTTTTTACAAAAGGTGTGGGAAGGCATAAAGAGGAACTTCGCTCCTTTGAGTTAGCCCTGCGAGATGCAGGTATAGAAAAATGTAATCTGGTGCAGGTATCAAGTATCATCCCGCCCAACTGTAAGGTAATCTCCAGGAACCATGGCTTAGGAGAATTACTCCCCGGTCAGATTACCTTTTGCGTGCTGGCAAGATGTAGCAGCAATGAATTTGGTCGTTTAATCGCTTCCTCTATCGGCTGTGCCATACCCACTGATAAAAATCTCTATGGGTACTTGAGCGAGCACCACGCCTATGGCCAAACTGAAAAAACTGCTGGTGATTATTGCGAGGACTTAGCCGCCGCGATGCTGGCTTCTACGCTGGGTATCGAATTTGACGAGGAAAAAAGTTGGGATGAAAAAAAGGAAGTGTACCGGATAAGCGATAAAATAGTTAGAACCACCGAGACAACCCAATCCGCCATTGTGAAAAAGGGGTTCACCACTGTTCTTGCCGCTGCAGTATTCCTCTTCTAACCTTTTCCATTTACGTGTAAAAATAAAAAATATCCGCTTATGCCGTGTTAAGCATGGAGAAAAAGTGCTCCTTTATTATTGTGGAACACGCCCCAAACTTAAAACCACGAACACAGCAGACATTATGATATATCGGTCAATAGCTACATTACCTTAGATAAATTTCTACTATTTTTCAAAAACATTTGTGAGCTTTATAGTCATGAGAAAACACTTTACTTATTATTAGTAACTATTTATATTTAGTATAGTTATCTATCTCTAATTTAAAAATATAGACCTTATCTATGCAGCCCAGCAGATTAAAAGCCAGTATCATTATCACCATTTTATTTTTGTGGCAGATTTTATCTTCTCTACATATTATTCCTCATTATAAAATCCCCTCGCCCTGGGAAGTAGTATTAAGTATAAAAACCCTCACAACCATAGGTCTCCCTCAAGGCTACAGGCTTCCCACCCATATCTTAGAAAGTCTCTACCGCGTATTTTGTGGATTTTCAATTGCCATAGTGATCGCCGTTCCCCTCGGCATCCTCATGGGCTGGTCAAAAATAGCAAGAGAAACATTAACTCCGCTGGTAGAAATCATACGACCCATTCCACCACTCGCCTGGATTCCTATCGCGATATTCTGGTTCGGCATCGGTATTAAATCCGCTGCCTTTATCATCTTTCTCGGTTCTTTCTTTCCCATCCTTTTAAGTACTGTCTCAGGTGTCCTTTCTGTCGATACTATTCTCATAGAGGCATCTCTCACCCTGGGAGCAAAACGCAGCGACATTTATAAAAAGGTTCTGATCCCAGGTGCAACACCTTCTATCTATACTGGGCTGCGGATCGGGATGGGCATTGCCTGGATGACGCTCATTGCTGCAGAATTAACCGGGGTAAAAAGCGGGTATGGCTTAGGGTACATGATTATGGTGGCAAGAGACATCCAAAGACCTGATCACATCATCGCCGGGATGATTATTATCGGTGTCACAGGATATGCGCTTGACTCCTGCTTAAGGGTTCTGGAACGCAGGGTGCTCAGATGGAGATAACATACGTGCAAATCACAAATCACAAATTCCAAATGCATAGTTTCAAATACCACATTATTAACGACAGGGTGAAAAAATAGGTGAGTCTGGAACTGGTCAATATAAGTAAAACTTTCACCAACGCTCGCACCAAAGAAGAAGTAGAAGCGGTAAGAGCTATAAGTCTCAAGATAAACACCGGTACCTTCGTCTCTCTCATAGGACCGAGCGGCTGCGGTAAAACTACCCTCTTAAGAATTATCTCTGGATTGGAACACCCCTCCTCCGGTACAATTTTGTTAAATGGAAAAGAGATTGCAAAACCTTATGGACAGGTTGGTTTAATCTTTCAGGAATTTGCCCTTTTCCCCTGGAGAACTGTTATTGACAATATCGATTTCGGGTTAGAAATAAAAAAAATACCTACGCAGAAAAGAAAGGAGCTGGCAGAATTCTATCTTCATAAATTTGGTCTCGACGGGTTTGCAAACAAATTTCCCAAGGAACTCTCAGGGGGTATGAAACAGAGGGTTGCGATTGCTCGCACCCTCATCAACGAGCCAGAGCTACTTCTGATGGATGAGCCCTTTGGCGCACTTGATTCCCAAACCAGAAATTCTATGCAGGAATTCCTTCTAACTATCTGGCAGGAAACTAAAAAGACCATCCTCTTTATCAGCCATAACATAGATGAAACAGTGTTTTTAAGTGAGAAAATTTTTTGCCTCTCCTCACGACCCGCATGCATCAAGTTAACCTTGGATATCGATCTTCCCTACCCCAGGGAGCGAACCAGCCTGGAGTTTAATCTCTACCGTAAAAAGATACTAGACTACCTGGCACAGGAGAGGACCCAGCTTGAAGGCTGAATTACAGATGCACTCCAGTTTCTCATCTGAAAAAATTATCTCTTTAAGTGCATGCATTCAAAGCTGGGGTGTGAGGGTAGATCACCTCTTCAACTCACGAAAAGGTGGAGCGGGTCCGGCCGAGGGTATTACCCTGTTGCTCAACGGTCGCCCGGTAAACGCCCCCACCAGTAGTGACTTTGTAGTACGCTCACCTTACTCCCTCCACTCTGAAAACAGTGCTTTTCATCTATTAGAAAATGGTTCATTCGTCTGCCAGGTTGAACTGCCTTCTCCTCCTCACTTTTACTCCCTCAGAACTCATGATGGTACACCATATAGTAAAATTGCCCTCCTCCATGGTATTGATTGCCTTGCCTCAACTGTCTTCCAAACCTGTGTGCACTGGAATTCACCTCAACGCTGTACCTTCTGTGGCATCGAGCTCTCACTACTCACAGGCACCACCATACCAATAAAGACCCCTCAGCAACTGGCAGAGGTAGCAAAAGCTGCTTGTGACTTAGATGATATCCAGCATATAACCCTCACCACCGGCACCCAGGCATCTTCATCTGATGAACTACACTACCTTGCCAGATGTTGCGCTGCTATCAAAAATGAAATAGATCTTCCCATCCACGTGCAGTGTATGCCTCCTGAAGAGGTAACACTCCTGGAACTCTTGAAGAAGTCAGGAACTGATACGGTAGGAATGCATATCGAGAGTTTTGATAGTAACCTTCTCCACAAAGTTGCACCCGGTAAGGCCGCACTAGGATTAAAAACCTATCTTAATGCCTGGAGAGAAGCAGTCAGTATCTTCGGTAGAAACCAGGTGAGTAGCTTTCTGATTGCAGGATTAGGTGAAGAGAGAGCATCTCTTATTGAGGGAGCCTCTCTGCTCTGTGAACTCGGTGTGTATCCCTTTATAGTGCCACTTCGACCCATTCCCGGGACACCTCTTGCACAGTCTACACCTCCAGACCCGCCCACGATTATCTCCATCTACCAGGAGGTTTCCCAATTACTAAAACGTCATAGCCTCTCTTGGACCAAAAGCAAGGCCGGCTGTGTCCGCTGCAGCGCCTGTTCAGCTCTCCCTGACTTTGAAACCTGTACACTAAGCAAAATGTGAATCCATGAAAACAGGCAGTGCACAACTTCCCCTCCACTACGGTAAGGCACCTTCCTGGCTTTTTAAACGGATGGAGAAGCTCGCGAGGGAAATTACCACCGCTATCGTCGATGAGTGGGGGGCTGAGGAAATGTTACGCAAGCTCTCTGACCCTTTCTGGTTTCAGGCATTTGGCTGTGTGCTGGGTTTTGACTGGCACAGCAGTGGCCTCACCACCACCGTCTGTGGTGCCTTGAAGGAGGGGATCCGGGGACTAGAAAAGGAACTGGGATTATTCATTGCGGGAGGCAAGGGAGGTACCTCACGCAAGACCCCGCTCCAGATCGAACAGTACTGTGATGGGCTTTCCCTCAATGCCTGCACTTTAGTGTACACCAGTAAGATGTGCGCTAAAGTCGATAATACCGCACTCCAGGATGGCTACCAGCTTTACCACCACACCTTCTTCTTTACTAAAAAAGGTTCCTGGGCTGTGGTCCAGCAGGGAATGAATACAGAGAATCACTACGCGAGACGGTACCACTGGAAAAGTGAGGGGTTTGAGAGCTTCGTGTGTGAACCTCACCACGCCATCTGCTGTGACCGAACAGGCGATACCCTCAACCTGGTAGCTCATGAGAGTGAACAGTGCCGTGAGACCTCTACCCTGCTCTCAAAAGAAAAGCCTGATAAACTCATTTCTGAAGTAAAGAAGGTGGAAGAGCTGGTTCTCCCTAAACGCCACGATATAAGACCGCTTGATCTTGACACCTCCCGTTTTAAAAAGATTATAGCTAAAACCTACGAATTGCAGCCTCATAATTTTGAAGCCCTGCTCAGCATAAAAGGTGTAGGACCGAAAACTATCCGGGCACTCAGTCTTCTCTCAGAGCTCCTCTATGGAGCAAAACCCAGCTTCCGTGACCCTGCCCGCTTCAGCTTCTCCCATGGTGGCAAAGATGGCCATCCCTACCCGGTAGATAAAACTACCTATGATTTCTCTATCGAGTTTCTAAGAAAATATATCAATAAGGCTAAACTTGAAAACCAGGAGAAGAAAGAAGCCTTCAAAAGACTCTCTCGATTCTAACAGCTTCTCATAGGTGCTGGCAATCCACTGTGGCAAGTAGTATTACTAATCCGCCATATCACATAGTTAACAGATCCAACCTGTGTGAGTATTTACAGCTTACGCTAAATATTTTGATTTTCTAACAAAGAAATGATAGTGTTGTAATAAACTTCATGGAGGAGGGCTCATCATGGCAACGTATGTTAAAGAATTACTTAAAGGTAAAAAGACTTGGACTATTGCACCAAGTACCTCTGTGTACGATGCCATCTCAGAGATGGCTGCCAGAGAGATCGGTGCGCTGCTCGTCATAGACGGAGATAAAGTAGTAGGCATTATCACCGAACGAGACTACGCCCGTAAAATAATCCTTGAAGGTAAGTCTTCTAAAAATACTCCTGTAAGTGAAATCATGACCACGCGAGTAATCTATGTAGTACCCGACCAAAAGCTCGAAGAGTGTATGGCCTTAATGTCCGCTAAGCGTATTAGACATCTGCCAGTACTCGAGGGTGACAGATTGGTGGGGATGATATCGATCCGCGACGTTGTCAAGGAGATGATTTCAGAGAGAGAATTTATTATCGATCAACTCACCAGGTACATCTCTGGTGCTTAGCAAGGTTTCTCCATCTATTACCAAACATTCACTAATATAAAAAAGAAAAAGGAGATGCTTATGAAAATCTTGGTCGTAGGGGCATTGGGCGATATCGGTAGCGCAGTCACAAAAACTGCGGTGGAAAAGGGACACACGGTGAGAGCTTTTGATGTATCAAAAGCATCTATAGAAAAGCTAGGTGAGGCAAAAGACAGGGTTCAGTTTTTTGAGGGCGATATCCTCGATCAGCGCTCTCTTGAACCTGCAATGGAGTCGGTGGAAGCAGTCATCACCACTATCCGTTTGAATCCAGAACAGATGAAGAAGGGTCGCACCTATAAAGATGTGGAGCTTGAGGGCATAAAAAACGTTGTGCAGGTTGCAAAGCAGAAAGGGGTGAAAAAGTTCGTTCATATTTCGGTGGATGGCGTCGGTCCCCACTGTCTTTCCGATATGTACCAGGCAAAGTATCAGGCAGAAGAGGCAATCAGAAACTCAGGCATTGACTACACCATTTTCCGCTCATCAGGTCTTTTTAAAGACTTCGACTTTTTCTTTATTCCTAACGTAATGAAATTAAGGGATACCGATACCTGGCCCTTTGGACCGGTAGATATCCACATGTGTCCTCTTTCCCATTTCGATCTGGCAAAATGTATGGTAGGTGCGTTCAATAATCCCAAAGCGTCCAATAAAATCCTGCAGATGGGAGGACCAGACTGTATCACCCAGGGGGAGGTTCTCAACATCATTGCCCAAGAGGCAGGGGTAAAAGCCAACTACTCTAAAGGCGTTTCAAAAGAGCAACTGATAGAGAGAGTAAAGAGCAATCCCCAGCAGTCATTCTTTACTGCCGAACAGCTCAATGATTTCATCATCGATTCAAAAATTGACCACCGGGTAATTAAAGAGATATTCGGTGTGGAGTTTGAACGGGTGAGAGATTATATCAAAAAAGCAGTACCCAGGGTAAAAGCTGCCATGGCCACACAGGCAAAATAATAGGGAGGATCCGTAAAAAATCATTCTTTATAACTTTCACTAACGCTTTATGAATAGTGTAGCAATTACCTAAAGCTACTGAATTTACTAAAAGGGGACAGCCGTCCCCTTTTATTGTATCACCCTCTCAGAAATTACCACCTGAAAATATTGCATTTTTAAAATGCTAATGATACCATTGTGTGTACTTTTTACTTTAGACACTATCTTATGGAAAAGTCTTTTACCGAAATACGATTACACAAGAGTAAACCGCCTCAGGAGTTTTTGTGTCAGCTAATTCATCTGGAAAAAGAGTACCTCGTATTATGCTACCTCTCCCACAGTGCTGCCCATATTAATGGTGTGCTTATAGAAAAAGGCTCTACCACTATCGCCCACTATTGGAAAGATAAAAACTACGTACTATGGAAAATGAAAGACCCGGGGGGGAAACTCATAGGCCACCTCTTTCATGTTTGTAAAGACATGAGGATAGGCAGTAATGCTCTTAGCTATGAAGACCTTGAGCTGGATATCTGGTGTGATCCTCAAGACAAGGTGACGATACTCAATCAGGATGAGGTGGAGGAAACATTTGCAAGGGGGTTTATTGATACCCAGGAACGCGCTCTCATTGAAAATCAAAAAGATGAAATTATGAGCAGCTATCAGCAAATCATCAATAATCTATGGTCTGAAGAGCACGGTAACCCATGAAAAAGCTAAAAGCAGCCGTTATTCAACTCAACTCAGGATCTGATAAAGCTAAAAATCTGGAAAATGCCTCTCGTCTTATCACCAAGGCAGCCTACAGGGGAGCCCAGCTGGTAGCGCTCCCAGAGCTCTTTAACTGGCGAGGAAGCAAACAGGAGGTAAAGCTTAACAGCGAATCTATCCCAGGCCCTACCCTAAAAAGAATGGCCGAGCTTGCCAGCTCACTCAAACTATTTCTTCTCTGCGGCTCTATAATCGAAACCAATGCTCGCTCTTCCAAACCTTACAACACCAGCTTCCTCCTTGACCCCCATGGTAAATGTATTGCCTCCTACCGCAAACTCCACCTCTTCAAAGCACAGTTGAAGGGAGGAGACAATATTGATGAGCATCAGAGCTATAGCACGGGAGGTGAGGTAAAGACCTTCACTACCTCCGTGGGCAAGGTAGGCCTAACCATCTGTTATGACTTAAGGTTTCCTGAGCTCTACCGGGCTTTCGCTCATGATGGTGCGGTAGTTATCTTTGTGCCCTCCGCCTTTACCTTTGAAACAGGAAAAGCCCACTGGGAAATACTCCTCAGGGCACGTGCCATTGAAAACCAGGTCTACCTCATCGCACCCAATCAATACGGAACAGACCCACTCGGTAACCACGCCTATGGCCATTCCATGATTGTTGACCCCTGGGGCACAATCATTGCCCAGGGCTCGGAGGGAGAAGGGATCATCTATGGCGAACTTGACCTTGAGTACTTACACAGGGTGAGAGAGCAATTACCTTCACTCAAACACCTAAGAGAGGACCTCTTTACCACCAAGGCCAACCGACTTAAGAAAAAATCGTGATGCAGTCTGATACAAAGGACAAGGAAAAGCTAGATGAAGGAAGCGATGTTCTATCAGAAAGCTGAAAACCAGGAGGTACACTGTTCCCTTTGCGCTCACCAATGCGCCATCAAAGAAGGGAAAAAAGGAATCTGTGGGGTGAGAGAAAACAGGGAAGGTACTCTCTATAGCCTGGTGTACGGTAAATCGATCAGCGAGCACGTTGACCCCATCGAGAAGAAACCACTCTTCCACTTTTATCCCGGATCTCGTTCATTTTCCCTTGCCACCGTAGGCTGTAACTTCAAGTGCAGCCACTGTCAGAACTATAGCATCTCTCAGATGCCCCGAGATGAGAAACATATTGCAGGTAATGACCTCCTACCCGAGGAAATCGTATCACTGGCTAAAAAAAATAATTGTGAGAGCATCTCCTATACCTATACCGAGCCCACCATCTATTTCGAATACGCTTTCGATACCGCAAAACTCGCCCGACAGGAAGGAATCGCCAACATCTTTGTGACTAACGGATATATCACCCCTGAACCGCTAAGGGCAATACAGCCCTATCTCAATGGAGCTAACATCGATCTCAAAAGCTTTTCTGATAAATTTTATCGTAAGGTGTGCGGTGCAAAACTACAGCCCGTGCTGGATGCTATCACCCTCTATCACCAGCTGGGCATTTGGATAGAAATCACCACTCTAGTCATTCCTCACCACAATGATTCAGACCAAGAGCTACGCGATATTGCCACGTTCATCAAAAACATAGACAGCCGCATCCCCTGGCATATCAGCGCCTTCTATCCCACGTACCGCCTCATCGACCAGCCACGAACATCGGTGCAGATCCTGAGGAGGGCACGCGAAATCGGTTTAAGCGAGGGATTGAAGTATGTGTATGTAGGAAATGTACCTGGAGAGGGAGGTGAAAATACATTCTGTTACAACTGTAATAACCTCGTAATCAAAAGGCTCGGTTTCAGCGTACTGGAAAACGCTCTCCAGGAAGGTACATGCCCTCACTGCCATGTCACTATTGATGGGGTGGGGTTGTGGTTCAGTGAATCGTGAATCGTGAATAGTAAATGGTGAACGGTATATGGTAAGTAAGTTGCTTCTAAGCTCATAAGTCTTTAAGTGAGCTTTTCTTATGCTCACTCATATAACCTGCAACCTGCAGCCTTAAAACCTTTAAAAAAGAATGCTTAACCAGCTCCTCGGTTCATTCATCCTCAATAACGCTTACCAGATTGCTAAGGAACGCACGCAGAATATACTTTTGGTAGGGGGAGCTATTAGAGATCTATATCTCAACGGCTCTCTGGGCAAAGACTTTGATTTCATCCTGGACACTGATGTGGAAACCATGGCCTATGCCTTTTCTCACACCTGCCGGGGTACTGCCTTTTGCCTGGATAAAGAGAGAGATAACTATCGGGTGATTATTCCCCACCAGGGTGAATCTTACACCGTAGATTTAGCGCCCATCCTCAATAGCGATGTGCAGAGTGATTTGCTTAACAGGGATTTTTCTATAAATTCAATGGCACTCCCCTTAGACAAAATTTTTGAAAAAAGGGAGTTTAACCTCATTGACCCTGCTCAAGGACTCCACGATCTTAGAAAAAGACAGATTCGGGTCTCATCTCTTTCTTCCCTGATCAATGATCCCGTAAGAATACTCCGTGCAGTAAGATTTTCAAAGAAATGCAGTTTCTCTCTTGAGCCCCAGACGGTGCAACTTATCAAGGAAGCTATGCATGGACTACCCCGATGCTCCCGGGAGAGAATTCGAAGTGAATTTTTTAAAATCTTAGATCTCCCTTGTGCTTCCTCCTCCCTTTCTGAGCTTGACCGATGGGGAGTGCTCACCCTACTGATCCCAGAGATCGAAAGCATGAAGGGAATGACGCAAGGCACTCACCATGATTATGAACTATGGGAGCACTCACTCAGAACCGTTCATTGTGTAGAAACTATCCTGGATACTATCACCCACTATTTCCCTCGGCACAGTGAGTTGCTTACCACTTACTTCAGGGAGGAACTGGAAACTGATGTTTGCAGAGGAAGCCTTCTCAAATGTACCGCTCTCCTCCACGACACAGGAAAGCCATTGACCAGAAGCATCTCAGATACTCAAATCCATTTCTACCACCATGACCGGGAGGGAGAGAAAATCACTCAGGAAATTGCGGGGCGGTTTAAGCTGGGGAAGAAATCAACTCGCATCATGACCGCCGCTACTCGCCACCACATGCGACTTATCACGCTCTACCCATCGAAAACGATTACCCACCGCGCCACCTACCGTTTCTACAAAGATTTGGAAGATGCTGCTCTGGAAACATTGATACTGACTCTTGCAGATACAATGGCAACCAGGGAATCATCTGATGAGCGAGCACTGCTCACACTGATTAACGAGATGCTAGAGTACTATTTTCAGGAATTCACTCGACACACTCCCTCACCTCTCCTCACCGGAGGTGAAGTGATGGAGCTTCTGAGTCTTACACCAGGGAAAAAGGTGGGAATAGTGCTCGGATTAATTGAAAAGGCCGAGCGAGAAGGAAAAATATCAACCAAGGAGGAGGCGGTGAAGCTTATCTCCACCTATAATCTCAGGGAAGAAAGTGAGATCAGGGAAAAAGAGGTGCCTGAGTAATACCTAACCCCTCATCAAATCCCATCATAATATTCATATTTTGCATCGCCTGCCCAGAGCCACCCTTGAGTAGATTATCAATCGCAGAAATAGTAATCAGCCGCTTGTTGCGGGTATCAACCGTGAGACCGATATCACAGTAGTTTGAGCCCTTCACCTGGTGAGTCGAAGGAAAAGTACCCAGAGGACACAGTCTCACAAACATATCCCTCTGATAAAAACTCTTGTAGAGATCAAACACCTCTTGCTCAGAAAGTGAGGCTGACAGGGTAGCATAGATGGTAGCCAGGATCCCTCGATTCATGGAAACGAGGTGGGGGGTAAAAGAGATGGTAAGATTCTTCGCTGCAATAACGCCAAGCTCCTGCTCTATTTCCGGGGTATGCTGGTGTTGAGCTACCTTGTATGCCTTAACCCCCTCATTTACCTCAGCATAGAGTGAAGAGATAACCGCGCTTCTTCCTGCCCCGCTCACTCCGGATTTTGCATCTACGATAATGGTGCTCAAATCAATCACCCGGTGTTTTACCGCGGGAGCTAGCGCCAGGAGTACCGCCGTGGGGTAACAACCTGGGTTAGCAATCAGGTGAGCCTTTTTAATGCTCTCGCGATAGAGTTCCGAAAGACCATACACTGCATCTTTTAACAACTCAGGGGCAGTGTGTTTCTGATACCACCGTTCATAGAGATGAGGATCACGCAAACGAAAATCAGCGCTTAAGTCTACTACCCTTTTCCCCTTTTTTAACAACGTGGGAACAACCGCCATCGATTCCCGGTGAGGTAGAGCGACAAAAACGAAATCAGCATCATTCACACCTTGATGCTCGGGTACGGAATAAAAGGTGAGATTTACCTTTCCCTCAAGATAAGGAAAAACCTCCCCAACCCTCTTGCCCGCATGCTTTTCAGAGCTCACTGCAATAAGTGCTACCTCTGGATGCTGGCTTGAGAGCCTCATCAGTTCTAACCCGGTGTATCCGCTTGCCCCTACAATTGCAACTTTTACCATAGTCGTCCTTCTAGAAGTCTTGTCTCTTTCGTATCAAGCTGAAGTTTTATAGTGTGCAAGATGTTAATAGCGTGGATTGGTACAACTCTAAATCCGAATACTGAAATCAGAGAAACAGTTAATGATGTGTGATGTGAAATCTGAGATGTGGGATAAAAAATTGATTTTAATCACACATTACATATCATAGCGGTGCTATGATATGTATTTAGGTTTTTTTAATCTGCTCCCTCTAACCATTATCCCGTAGTTCATATCATGCACATGCAACTTTTTTATGAAATAACTTTGATCTCACACTCACCTAAAAAAAAGAAGGCCAAAAGGCCTTCGTAAAAGCACGTATGTTATCTTTTTGAGAATTGAAACCTTGCCCTTGCCTTTCGCTGGCCGTACTTCTTCCGCTCTTTTGCCCTGGGATCGCGCGTTAAGAAACCGGCTTTTTTTAATATGCCCCTCAACTCTGCATTTACCATAAGCAGAGCTTTGGAGATACCATGCCTGATCGCCCCCGCTTGGCTAGTAGGACCGCTGCCTCTCACGTTCACATAGACGTCATACTTCCCCGCGGTCTCGGTCAATTCGAGAGGCTGTCTGATAATCATCCTGGAGGTTGCCGCACCAAAGTAATTATCGAGTGTTTTGTCATTGATCATAAACTTACCATCGCCGGGAATCAATCTTACCCTCGCGATGGCATTCTTTCTTTTCCCTGTTGCACTGAATACGCTGCTTTCCATGGCTACCTTACATTAAGCTATTAGTTAATTTTAAGTTCCTTGGGGTTTTGTGCCTGATGGGGATGATCCGGGCCCGTGTAAATCTTTAATTTGGTGATCAGTCTTCTTCCCAGCCTGTTTTTGGGGAGCATTCCTCTAACTGCATGTCTAATGACCTCTTCAGGTTTCTCTTTCAACATCTTACCGGCACTCTTAACCTTTAGGCCACCTGGATAACCACTGTGACTAAAATATAACTTTTTATCCAGCTTTCTCCCCGTTAAATGCACCTTTTCGGCATTGACTACCACAATAAAATCACCCGCATCCACATGGGGGGTAAATATCGGTTTATGCTTACCCCTGAGTATCGAGGCGACTTCTGCAGCTAGTTTACCCAGCACCTTATTCTCGGCATTAACGATATACCAGGATCTCTCCACGTCTTCCATTTTTGCAGTGTATGTACCCATAATTACCTCTAATTAAGATGATATACATAATATAATTTCTCTTATTTGTCAATATTTTTTTAAATAAACACTTACCCCTCTTCTTAAAAAACATTTTTTACACCACCACCCACATTTTGTTTTATTAATTTCGCTAGTTATGCTACACTTTTATAACTTTTTTTTCTCACAATTGGCATTCATTATATCAATTACTCTATGAGAAAACTACTCTTAGTGGGAGCTGGCTTATTCTCGTTCCTCCTCCATTACACTGCACCATGCCATGCCGCTGGTTTTCTCATTTACAATCAACACGCCGCTGCCAACGCTTCTACCCTCGCCTACACCGCTCAGGTCGATAATCCGTCTGCGGTATTTTACAATCCTGCTGCCATAAATCAACTGAGCAACACCCAGTTGTCCGCAGGTGGTACTATCCTTATGCCCCGCACCAAATTCAAAAGCTTTACCACCGGTAAAACTTCCACTATGAAAGATCACACCTACCTACTTCCCTCCTTTTACCTAACCCACAAACTTAATGAAAAATTGAGCTTCGGCATGGGGTCATTCTCCCATTTTGGGCTCTGCACTGACTGGCACGACAACTGGGAAGGAAGGTTCATCTCTACCTTCGCCGAACTGAGAACCTTTTTCCTTAATCCAGTCATCTCTTACCAAGTTCACCCCCGACTCTCTCTCGCAGCAGGATTCAACGCGGTGTATTCTGATCTCAGATTTAAGAGGGCACTAAATCTCAAGCCTTTTCCCCTCGAGGTGGGGCGTGGTGATATAGATGCTGATGCTATCGATTACGGTTTTAATCTCGCTCTCCTTTACCATCTGACAGATAATATTAAACTGGGCGTCTCATACCGTAGTGCTATAGAGATTGAATACGATGGCGATGCTGACTTCAAAGCTTCTTCTCTCTTAAAGCCGTTGCTTCCTGAAGGAGGTGTTACCTTAGACGTCGAACTCCCCCCCATACTGGCTGGAGGTATTGCCACTACCATCGGTAAAAAATGGACGATCGAATTCGATGTTATCTGGATTGGTTACTCTACTTACGATGAGCTTTTCGCTGATTTTGACAAAGAAGTAAATCCCTTGATCAAGAACCAGTTTGCCCCTATCCCTCGAGACTATCGGGACGTGATAGATTACTGCATCAGTGCTGCCTATCAAGTAAATCCATCCCTCACCTTGCGATGCGGGTTTCTCTTTGACCGCTCTCCTGTACCGGAAGAAAATTTCGACCCTATCCTCCCCGATCCTGACAAGTACATTTTCGGAACAGGGGCAAGCATTAACAGAGAGAAGTGGAATCTTCACCTCTCCTACTATGCGGTCTTTACCAGAGACACGACGGTGAGAAGAAATCGAGATGGTCTTAACGGCAGATATGAGGCGTTCTGCAGCCTCATCAGTATGAGCTTTGATTACCGTTTCTAAGCAGTACCACCTGTAGCTATTTGAAGGGTCATTTGTAGTTTAACCCTTTAATGCTGCTCCCAGTTTCCTGCCCGCCTCTTCTGAGCGCTTCATCACTTCCGGCATGTCCTTCACATCATTCATGCCCACTACCTCAGCTAACTGTGCCACCAGGTTCATATGGTGGCAGAAATCGAGGGAGAGCTTCAGTGTCTCGATTGCCCGCTCATGACCTCCACCGGCAACAGTCACCACCGCAACCGCTGGCTTTCCCGCAAGCGGTCTATTGCCAAGCCAGGGCATATCGGGATGGAACGCAGGACCAATACCCCGATAGCAAATAGCCATGGTTCTATCGATGAAACTTTTAACTCCACCTGAAACATCCAGAAAGTAGGTCGGGGAGCCAAGGATGAGCGCGTCTGTGCTCATGATCTTTTCATACATGCCCTGCATATCATCCTTAATAACGCACTGACCATCGGTTAACATCATGCAAGAACCGCAACCCGTGCATGGCTTGATATCGAGTGTGCCAAGGTAAACCAGTTCATACTCGCACCCTGAAGACTCAGCAACCTTTTTCACCAGTTTGTTGGTGTTGCTCTCCTCCCGGAAACTCCCGCAAATGGCTACTATCTTCATGCACACCTCTCCTTTGATCTATAAGTTTATAGCGATTATCTCTTGAAATCTTTTCTCAACCCGCCCACTATAGGAAAAAGGTTTTTGTTTGTCAACAGAAACATCACCCCCGCGATTTTTAATTGATGACGTGAAAGGGGGAATGTAATAAACTACAAGGTTATAGATGGAGAGAGATAAAACCAGCCCACTTCCATAACCTTGGAGGAGCATATGAATCAGGACAATGGCAAGAGACAGAGGAGAAGGCTTAGCGCAGAGGAGAAATGGCAGATTTATCGGGAGTGTGAGCAACCAGGGGCAAAGATAGGAGAGATACTTCGCACGTATGGGTTGTATTCTTCTGATCTGCACAATATACGCAAGATAGTAAAGGAAGCGTCTCTGGAAGGTTTGAGACAGAGTAAGCCTGGGAGGAAGAGAGTGACGGCAGTGCCATTTAAAGAGCATGAACAGCTACAGGGCGAATTAGTTGAAAAGGAGAAGGCACTGGCAGAGATAACGGTAATGTTTACTGCATTGAAAAAAAAAGTGAACTTGGGATAAGCGGACCATTTCCTAAAGGAAGGTTACCTTTAGAGGTACGGCAGGAGATAGTAGAGGTAATCGCCTCTGTGAAGGCAAAAGGGGTAGCCCGATACCAGGCATGTGCACTTTTGCAGATAAAGGTGAGGCGGATTGAGCGATGGAAAGAGAGGATGAAAAGGACTGGGAACATGGAATATGGCAAACCGGGGCCAAAGCAGGTAATCCATGCCCTAATGCCAAAGGAGCGGGAGGCGCTTGTGGAGTATGTGGGGCGAGAAGAGACGGTTGCCTGAGCCCGGCCAGGGATTACTCATTTCAGATGCTTGCGTTAAAGGGGGGTGAAGAGGGGTTATTTTTCATGTCGGCATCGAGCGTGAGGGGAATTTTACATGACGCATCGTTGGCAGAGGACAGGAGTGGTCGTATCAGAAGAGGGGTACGGGTAAAGCCGGGGCGGCCGGAGGAACTGACGGGGCAAAACCAATGCTGGTGCTGGGATATAAGTTATTTGAGAACGGATATACTGCGGGTATTTTGGTATTTATATGTGATGCTGGATGAGTGGTCTCGGAAGGTGGTTGCCTGGCGGGTGAGCAGAAGTCTGGCAAGTGAGGAAGCATTGGCGTTGATTGACCATGCCATTATTACAGAGAAGCTTCTAGATGTGCCTGAGGATCTATTACCTATTGTAGTTAATGATCGGGGTTGTCAGCCTGCCCGAGCGCAGCCAGGGATGAAGGCAAAGGAGGTGAAACAGATGTTTAGAGATCTGGGGTTGACCCAGACCTTTGCACGGCCTGGTGTACCAAATGACAATCCCTATGTGGAAGCGCTATTCAGTACGGTCAAGACTTCGCCGGTATATCCGGGCTGGTTTCCCAGTAATGAGGGGACAGTGGTGGAGGATTATTTCGATCGATACTTTTTCTGGTATAACCATGAACACTATCATTCACGGATCGGATACGTAACGCCGTGGCAGAAACACACGGGGCACGCTGAGGTGATTAT
>Ga0315291_10004491_pt1 | contig 17766 bp, 16 predicted proteins | sample YL17G12_20_MG_FD_203070 | JGI IMG/M metagenome (GOLD analysis project Ga0315291, IMG submission 203070) | Sediment microbial communities from Yellowstone Lake, YNP, Wyoming, USA - YL17G12_20 | ecosystem: Environmental > Aquatic > Freshwater > Lake > Sediment | place: USA: Wyoming | collected...
CTGGATGTGGAGGTCGTTCTATCGGGGAGCGTTTTCAAGGGGGGCACGCTCATCCAGGAAGCCATGCTTGCGGGCATCCGGGCCGCGGCCCCGAAAGCGCGCCTCACCAACGCGCGATACGAGCCGGTCGTGGGCGCGGCGCTACTGGGGTTGGAGGCACTGGGGGTGAAGGTGGGTTCCAAAGTGGCCCGAACTATCGAGCAGAGCAGCAACCTGCTGGGCCTTGTTCGCATGTAGGAGTTACACAGACTTTACATAATATGGAGGACTGGACTATGAAATCCCTGTACGTGGTTTTCCCAGAAGCGGGGAAAGTGGAAGTGCGCGAGGAAACGCTGGGCGCGCCGGAGCCGGGCGAAATCCTGTGTGTCGCAGAGAAGTCGCTGGTCAGCATCGGCACCGAGACCTTCTGCCTGCAAGGTGTGTTTGACCCCGGCACAAACTGGCTGGATTGGGTGCAGTACCCCTTCCGCCCCGGCTACAGCATGGCGGGCCGTGTCGCAGCGCTGGGCAAGGGGGTCAAAGGGATGAAAGAAGGAGACAGAGTTGCCGCCTGGACGACTCACCAGGGCGCGTTCAAGATCAATCCGGCGAACGTCTATCCGATTCCTGATGCTGTGAGCGCGGAAGACGCCACTTGGATGTGCCTTGCGACCACCACGCAAGTGGCGGTCCGCCGCGCGGAGCATGTCCTCGGCGAAACCGTCGGGCTGGTCGGGTTGGGACAGTTAGGACAGTTGGTTGTCCAGTATCTTGCCCTGTCGGGCGCGCGAAAGATCATCGCCCTGGACACAGTGCAGAGCCGCCTGGACATGGCGAAGGCTCACGGGGCGACGCATGCTTTAAACACCAATGTTAAGGAAGCGCGCAAGGCGATTGAAGAAGTCACCGATGGCAAGATGCTGGATGTGGTCTACGACATCACGGGGCACTATGCAGTGCTGGCGCACTGCATCCCGCTGGTCAGGCGGCTGGGGCGCGTGGTTTTGCTCGGCGACACCCCAACCCCCACCCGTCAATGCCTTGCCCCTGGCGTCGTGAGCAACTCGGTCGCCATTCTTGGCATCCACGGGACGACCACGCCCGACTTCGCCTCCGACTTCAATCCCTGGACGCGCGGCGAGGTCATCAACCTGTTCTTCGACTATCTGGTGCAGGGGCGGATGAAGGTGTCGGACCTGGTTACCCACCGGTACGCACCTGTGGACGCTCCGAAAGTGTATGCGGGGCTTCTGAAAGACCGCTCATCGGTGATGGGCATTATCTTTGACTGGAGCAAGATATGACCGTGGGGCGATGGGGTCGCCGTCCAGACTTCGACCGTCTGCACCGCACGCTGTTGCGTCAGGGGCCGCCTGGCCCTGTCCCGCCGATTGAGTTCCTGGCTGACGTGCAACTGATGGAACAGGTTGTCGGCGAGAAATTCCCGGTCGAGAGTCTGGCCGATCTGAAGACTTGTGGCGAGGCAGAGTGCGAGCGGGCATGCGACCTCATCATCCGATTCCATGAGCAGCTGGGGCACGACTACGTCTCCGTGCTCGTGGAAGTCCCTCTGGATAGCACCTACACCGGGTTGGATGACACGGGAGGGGGTGTCACCCGCTACTGGCAGGATCAAAGCAGGGGGCCGATCGGCTCGTGGGCCGATTTTGACGCCTACAGGTGGCCGAAGGCGGAGGACGTCAACTACAGGCCCCTGGAGTACACGGCCCGCCATCTGCCGGAAGGCATGAAGGTCATCGCCGTGTGCGATGGCGTCTTTGAGTGGGCGAAGGCGATGATGGGTTTGGAGACCTTCTCATTCGCGCTGATGGATCATCCGGATCTGGTGGAGGCCGTGTGCCAGCGCGTGGGCGAACTGACGGCGACAGCATGCAAGGCCATCGCGGATACTCCCAACGTGGGGGCCTATTTCCTGAGCGACGACATGGGTTACTTCACTGCCACCCTGATTTCGCCGAAGCACCTGCGAGAGTACATCTTTCCCTGGCAGAAGATGCTTGCTGAAATCGTCCATGCGAAGGGGCTTCCCTTTCTCCTGCATGCCTGCGGCAATGTTTTCGGGGTGATGGATGATCTGATTGACGAAGTGGGGATTGACGGGAAGCACTCGTACGAAGACAAGATCAGGCCCGTGGAGAAGGTGATGGAGGTTTGGGGCGACCGCATGTCCGTGCTGGGCGGCGTAGACATGGATATTCTCGCGCGCGGGACGGAGCAACAGGTGCGAGCGCGCACCCGCCAGATTCTGGATTTCTGCGGACCGCGCGGCGGCTACTGCCTGGGCACGGGCAACACCGCCGCCAACTACGTGCCGGTCGCCAATCTGCTGGCCATGCTGGATGAAGGCGAGCGCTGGAACAGAGAGTATTTCGGCTCATAACAGCACCGAGCCAACTTATATGCAATGAGGTGTGAGGAATGGATACTGCTTTTCTGCCTGTCAATCTGGACTACAAACCGCACTTCCCGGCTGGCCCTGGGCTGGGGGTCGGGATCATCGGTTGCGGCACGATTGCGAAGGCCGCCCACCTCCCCGCCTACAACAAATACGGCGTGAACGTGGTCGGCGTCTACGATGTGTCGCCCGCGGCAACCACTGGCGTGCAGCAGCAATTCGGCGTCCCGCACGTCTTTGGTAGCCTGGATGAACTCCTGTCGCACCCGGAGATCCAGGTGGTGGACATCGCCACTCACCCCGCGGAGAGGGTGGGCATCATGCACAGGGCACTGGAGGCAAGCAAGCACATCCTTGCGGAAAAGCCCTTCACCCCTGACCTGAAGTCAGCTCTCGAGGTGGTGGCCGAGGCTGAGCGCCGCGGCTTGAAGGTGGCTGTGAACCAGAGCGGGCGGTGGAATCCCGCCTGGCGCGTAGCCACGCTCCTCATTGAGCAGGGCCTAATTGGCGACGTGCTGGCCGTTACCCACATGTACGACGTGAACTTCAACTGGTGGATCCCCGGCACCGTGTTTGACGGACTGCAGCATTTCGCGATCTATGATTACTCCATTCACTGGATTGACATTATCCGGTGCTGGATGGGAGGCAAGAAGGTTACAGAGGTGCGCGCCCGCGACTACCGAAATCCCAACCAGGTTCCGGAAAGCAAAGCGAACTACGGCTCCTGGGTCGAATTCGCCTACGAAGATGGCTCCAGTGCGATGATTCGCGGCGTGGGATGTGCGGAGACCAAGAAGGGCGGACACCCTTTTTGGATTCACGGGCGGGAGGGCACCATCCGAGGCAGCGTACAATTGGGCACGGATTTCGTGGAACTGGAACGAGAGGGCGCCTCCTGCCGCTACGCCTTGGAGGGCCAGTGGTACCCTGACGGGTTCGCGGGCGCCATGGGAGAACTGCTGTGCGCCATCGCAGAGAATCGCGAGCCCTTCAACTCTGCCCGACACAATCTGCTTTCACTGCAAATGATGTTCGCAGCCTGCCGGTCAGCCGACGAGGGCGGCTGTCCGGTCAAACTAGAGGAGGTTTTCTGATGAAACTAGGCGCGGTTGAATACATGACCAAGAGGGCCAATGACCTGGCGACCTTCCGGGCGGCCAAACGGGCCGGGCTGAAGGGCATTGAGCCTATGGTGACCCGGAACGAGCTTCTCTCGCCCGGCCAGGAGCGGCTCAAAGGGCTGAAGGAAGCCCAGCGAAAGACCGGCTTGGCGGTCACTTCGTTGATGCTCTCGGAGCACAACTTCGAGCGTGGAGTGGCCATGTCCGATCCGGCCCAGGTGCTGGCGGCATATGAGGACATCCGCAAGGCCGTGGACTGGGCTGTTGAATTGGGTGCGGGTGTGATTCTGGTCCCGTTCTTCGGACCTGCGGAACTGTCCACCAAGGAGGATTTTGAGCGCGCGGTTCGCGGCTTCCAGGGAATCTGCCCCTATGCCCTTGCCAAAGGGGTGAAACTGGGCTACGAAGGCACGTACTCCGCGGCCGAGATCCGGCAGCTCGCCAAGCGTGTGGGTTCCGAGGCTTTCGGGTGCTACTTTGATGTGGGCAATGTGGTCTGGCGTGGCATGGACACGGCCACGGAGGTCCGGGGCCTTCGCGGTCTGATCGTGCAGGTGCACATGAAAGACACACAGGTCGGCCCCAGCGACGTCCAGATGGGGCAGGGTCGTGTGAACTATCCGGAGACGGTCAAGGCTCTTCGAGAGGTTGGCTTTGACGGCTGGGTTGTGCTGGAATCCCGCCCTTATCCGGACAGCCCTGACACGCCGCCTCCGCCGCCAGCAGCGGTTGCGTATGACGTCAAATTCACCCGTTCCTGGCTCCCGGAGTTGGATCATCATTTGAATCTATCCTAGGCGAAAAGCACATCCATTTGGAATTGGCGTTGTTTGCCGTTGTCGATTGCTCTCGATTCCTCCAAGGGGATGCGTCGCAGTCCGCCTTGTTTGAGGTGGCGACTCGGGTGGGCGCGGTATCGATCGGTCAGTGCCCTGATGACAGCGTTCAGCTACTACATGGTGGGCGTTGCGGTGCCACAAATACGTGAGCCGCAGAACCGACTCCCGTCGCTTTCGGCTCTTGCAACAAATGGGATTCTCTGACACAAAGAACCGCAAGCAGACTCGCGGTTCTTTGTGTTTTGCGTGGAGAAATCGCCAAAGACTCAAACCAGTTTGAGTCTGTTGGATGGGCAGAGTACGAGCACGGGGTCTGAAGGTCAACGCCGAAGCCTGCGCAGGACTGCAGCCCACCACCGGCGCAGGGCAGCGATCAGCCAGCGCCGATCCTTCTTCACCGCGGGTTTTCCCGCCCATTCCAGAAGCGCCGCTCCCCACGTAAGGCCAGCCCCGAATCCCACCAGGACCGCTCGCTGCCCTGGCAGGAGTCTTCCTTGTTCTACCGCCTCGCACAGAGCGATGGGGATGGAGGCGGCCGAGGTATTGCCATAGCGGTCCAGGTTCGTGAACATCTTCTCCGTTGGCAGACCCAAACGCTCGGCTGCCGATTCAAGGATGCGCGAGTTGGCCTGGTGGGCGATGAAGAGGTCAACCTGCTCCAGGGTGACCCCCGCCTGCTCCAGCAGTTTGCGGGTTGCAGAGGGAATGGCCTTCGTCGCGAACCGGAAGACCTTTTGGCCGTCCATCTGGATGGTGTGGAGGCCGGCGGCCACGGTTTCAGGCGATGCGGGGTGGCGAGATCCGCCTGCGGGGAGTATCAGCCAGTCTGCACCCGTGCCGTCAGCGCCCAGGCGCGTTGCGATGACTCCGCCCGGCCCGCTCCCCACTCGCAGCAACACGGCCCCGGCTCCATCCCCGAACAGAACACATGTGCCGCGGTCTGTCCAGTTGGTGATGCGCGACAGAGTCTCAGCGCCAATGACCAGCACCTGGCGGCAGGCTCCTGATTCAATTGCCTGTGTCCCCATGGCAAGGGCGTAGACGAATCCGGAACAGCCCGCGCCCAGATCAAAGGCTGCTGCACGGGTCGCGCCGATACTCCGCTGAACCAGACAGGCAGTCGCAGGGAAGAGGTAGTCGGGTGTGGCTGTAGCGACGATGATGAGGTCAATGTCCAGGGGGTCGGCGCTGGCGACGCGGAGGGCCTGTTCCGCAGCGGCGATGGACATGGTGGCCGTGGTTTCATCGTCGGCAGCAAGGCGGCGCTCACGAATCCCAGTGCGTTCAACGATCCATTCATCGGTCGTATCCAGCCGCTGGGATAGTTCGTGATTGGTAACCACGCGGCGCGGGACGTAGTAACCCCATCCGATTACCTGGGCGCGTAGTCCTCTGCTCATCCATATCTCCCCAGGGCCAGGCAGGCATTGTGTCCCCCGAAGCCAAACGAGTTGGAGAGCGCAATGCGCAGCGAAGCCGGACGGGCGCGATTGGGCGTGTAGTCCAGATCGCACTCTGGATCGGGGGTTTCGTAGTTGATGGTCGGCGGGATGATGCCCTCCTGAAGCGCCTTAGCGGTGATGATGGCTTCCACAGCACCGCTTGCCCCCAGCAGGTGGCCCGTGACGGACTTGGTGGAACTGACGGCGAGACGGCGGGCGTGGTCGCCAAAGACCGCCTTGATGGCCAGGGTCTCCGCCCTGTCGTTGAGAGGTGTGCTGGTCCCATGGGCGTTGATGTAGTCCACGACCGACGGCGCGAGTCCCGCACTGGTCAACGCACCTTTCATAGCCAGGGCCGCACCTGCGCCATTCTCCAGCGGCGCAGTCACATGGTAGGCGTCTGCCGAGGAGCCGTAGCCGATGATTTCGGCGTAGACGTGCGCGCCCCGGGCTACTGCATCCTCCAACTTCTCCAGAACCAGGATGCCAGCGCCCTCACCCATGACGAAGCCGTCACGATTGGCGTCAAATGGGCGGCAGGCGCGGGTCGGCTCGTCGTTGTGGCGCGACAACGCGCCCATCACGTTGAACGAGGCGATAGACAGGCGGATGATGCCTGCCTCGGCGGCCCCGCAGATTGCCTTGTCCACGCGGTTATGGCGAATCATTTCCGCAGCCTCGCCAATGCAATTCGCGCCGCTGGCGCAGGCCGAAATGACGGCCATGTTTGGTCCCCGGATGCCGTATTCAATTGCGATGTGCCCTGCTGCCGAATCGGCCAGCATCATGGGGATGAAGAAGGGGCTTACGCGGCGGGGCCCTCTCTCGTTCAATACGTGCAATTGCTGCGCCATCGTTGTCATCCCGCCGACACCGGTGCCGACGATGACAGCAACGCGCTCGTTGTCTCCTGGGCCGAAGGTCAGCCCGGCGTCGGCAACTGCCTCCCGTGCCCCCGCCAGGGCGAACTGGGCGTAGCGATCCATCGTGCGGGCGGCCTTGGGGCCAAACAGGGTCACCGGATCAAAATCCTTTACCTCAGCCGCAATCTGAGTCTCCAAGTCCGAAGCGTCAAACAGGGTAGTCCGGCCCACTCCAGAGCGGCCCTCCACGACGTTTTTCCACGTTGTGGGCGCATCGTTGCCTACGGGGGTCACAGCCCCTATGCCTGTTATCACAACTCGTGTCATACTCTGCTCCCTTCTGTGAAATCAATCTGCTCAATCAGATGATCATTGCATGATAAGCCCGCCGTCTACGCTGAGCACCTGGCCTGTGATGAAGTCGGCATCGGGTGAGACGAGGAAAGCGGCGGCGGCGGCGATGTCTTCCGGTCTGCCTGCTCTGCGAAGCGGCGTGAAGTTGACCCACTGCTGGATCATTTCTTCGGGCAGGCTTGCGGTCAAATCTGTGGGCACGTAGCCGGGGGCCACGGCGTTGACGGTGATGTTGCGGGGGCCGACCTCTTTGGCAAGGGATTTGGTGAGCCCCAAGAGGCCCGACTTGGCAGCGGAGTAGTTGACCTGCCCTGCCTGCCCGGCCAACCCCGCAACAGATGACACATTCACGACGCGCCCGTACCGCTGGCGGATCATCGGGCGGATGGCCGCGCGGCAGCAGTTGAATGCTCCCTTCAGGTTGGTATCCAGCACGATGTCCCAATCTTGCTCGGTCATGGAAATCAGCAGCATGTCGCGGGTGGTGCCCGCATTGTTGACCAGGATGTCAATGCGTCCGAACATGCGGATGGTCTCAGCAACCAGGCGTTCCGCATCAGCGAAGAGGCTCACATCAGCCTGGACGGCACAAGCGCGCCCGCTGTCCTTCACGATTGTGTCAACGATTTCCTGCGCCTCGGTGGCGTTGGCGCGGAAGTTGACGACGACCGCCGCACCCTCACGGGCCAATCGGAGCGCGATGGCCCGGCCAATTCCGCGCGAACTGCCTGTGACCAGTGCAACTCGGTCTTGCAGATTCATGGCGTTTTCTCCCATAATGGTGATTGGCTCACCGCAGAGATCCAGGGTACGCGGAGGGTCTTGTCTGTCTCTGCGTGCTCTGTATTCTCCGTGGCGAGACCTTGCCGTGCTTCTTATGCGCTCAGGAAGGTTTGGCAGAAGGCGGCCAGCGACTCCGGATCGCCAACCGTGAATGCCCTGGCATCTCCCGCGATCCGGCTCAACAGTCCGGTTAGCACATTCCCCGGCCCGATCTCAACGAAGTGCGTCACGCCGAGATGCACAAGGTGGCGCACGGTGTCCGTCCACCGCACCGGCGCGGTCAGTTGCGTCACCAATTCCTGCTGCACCGCTGCTGCGTCGCGGAGGGAGCAAACTTCTACATTGCCGATGATGGGCAGGGATGGAGGGCGCACGTGAATCACTTCTATGGCTCGGCGTAACCCTTCTGCGGCCTGGGTCATCAGTCTAGAGTGGGCGGCGATGCTGACAGCCAGCCGAATTACCCGCCGTGCGCCGGCTGCCTTTGCGAGTTCCCCTGCGCGCTCCAGGGCTTGCGTGTCGCCCGAAATGACTACCTGGCCTGGCGCGTTGTCGTTGGCAACCTGTACGATGCCGCCCTCTTCGGATGCGCGGCGGCAGATTTCCTCCATCGCGTCCGACTCCAGTCCGAGCACTGCCGCCATGCCGCCCGGATTGGCCTGGCCTGCCAGGCTCATCAGTTCACCGCGCAGCCGCACCAAGTGCAGAGCGTCGGCGAACGATAGGGCCTCTGCTGCTACTAGGGCGGAGTATTCACCCAGGCTGTGCCCGGCGACACAGGTCGGAACTATCGCATGGTCGGTTGCCTCTTGGAGTGTGCGCAGCGCGGCGATGCTGGCCGTCAAGATTGCAGGCTGGGCATTGACCGTCTCGGTCAGCGTGTCGGCGGGACCGTCAAAGCAAAGGCAGCTCAAGGAGAAGCCGAGCAGATCATCGGCTTCCTCAAAGGTTTGGCGCGCGATGGGAAATTGCCCGGCCAGGGCTTTGCCCATGCCTACCTGCTGTGAGCCCTGTCCCGGGAACTGAAATGCGATTTGCGGCTGTGATTCTCGGTGGTTGCTCATCGGCTTCAGTCCTCTGTCACCTCGCTGAGACGGTCGGTGGAATCATGAATCATTGGGATTCTCCGGGGCTGCGGAGATTGGCGAGGGCATTCAGAACGCGCAGACCCGATTCGGCTTCTGTCATGATCCGCTCCACGAGTTCGCGAACAGATACGATGTCGTGGACGAGGCCAGCGATTTGACCGGCCATGACAGAGCCGTTGACAACATCTCCTTCCATGGCTGCCAACCGCAGTTTCCCTGTGCCAAACTCAATCACCTCAGCCTCGGTCACACTGCTCTTTTCCATTTCAGCGAAACGGGTCGTCATCTGGTTCCGTATCGCCCGCACCGGATGGCCCAGCGAGTGGCCTGTGGCGATTGTTGCTCGGTCGTTGGCGCGCACGATGCGATCTTTGTAGTTGGAATGGACGGTGCACTCGGTTGTGCAGATGAAGCGGGTTCCCATCTGGATGCCGACTGCGCCCAAGGCCAGCGCCGCCAGAAGCCCCCGCCCATCGGCTAAACCGCCCGCGGCGATGACGGGGATGTCCACAGCGTCTACCACCTGAGGTACGAGCGGCATGGTCGCCACATCTCCGATATGCCCGCCCGACTCCATACCTTCGGCCACGAGCGCATCCACACCATCCCGGGCCAGCCGCACGGCCAGGGCCACCGAGCCGACCACAGGGATAACCTTGATGCCTGCCTTCTTCAAGGTCGGGACAATGGCGGAGGGACTGCCTGCGCCGGTCATCACCACTGGCACTTGTTCCTCAATGCAAATCTGCACCATGTCCGGCACGAACGGCGAAAAGAGCGGGATGTTGACCCCAAAGGGTTTGGACGTGAGCGCCTTGGTCTTGCGAACCTGGTCTCTGACATAGTCGGGCGGAGCGTTGCCGCCGCCGACCACGCCGAGGCCGCCCGCTTCGGACACTGCGGCGACCAGTTCGGCGGTGGCGACCCAGGCCATACCTCCCTGGACGATGGGATACCTGATTCCAAGCATGTCGCAAAGGACAGTTCGTATCACAGTTGCCTCCTGAGGAGTGGCGTATTAACTCACGATCAGCAGCACATCACCATCACGGACCACCGCCCCCGCCTGGACTCTCACATCCCGCACAGTGCCGGCGCGAGGGGCGCGGATCTCATTCTCCATCTTCATGGACTCTAGAATCAGCACTACCTGGCCTTCCTCTATAGGGTGTCCAGCACTGACGGACACTTCCACCACCAGCCCGCACAGGGGGGCGCGGACCACCGCTTCACCCCGGGGTGCCGCGCCTCGGTCTTTGAGTGTGACCGGCCCGGCTCCATTGAACACCTGGATGCGGTGAACCTTGCCGCGCACGAGGGCGTAGTACTTGCCATCCTTTTCGTCCACCACGACTTCGTATGAGGCGTCGTCCAGAAGAAGCGAGTACAGCGAAAGGCCCTGAATCTCAGAAACGTCCAGGCGGAAAACGCGCCCCTCCATGTGGAGCGTGCCATCAGGCATCAGGTCAACGGTCACCGGCGTCCCGTCTATCTCCACCCGATAGGTTATCGGCCTATCGCCATCCAGCGTCCGAGAACTTTCCAATTGGTGTCTCCGTTCTTAGCCGGTAGAGTCTGCGTGCGCAGGGGTCTTGGCTGCGAACGCGCGCGGTGATGGAGAAGGGCTGCGAGGACCGCCGCCGCGCGCAAAGCATCCCCCTTGGGGGTGAGTTCTGCGTAGTTACTTTGGTCCAGGAAAGCGGTGTGAACCACGCCACCTTGGAATCTTGGATCGTCCAGTATCTGCTGGTGGAGTGCGATGTTGGTGCGGATCCCCATGATGCGGTATTCGTCCAGGGCACGGCGCATGCGGAGAAGGGCCTCTGCGCGGGTCTCTCCCCAGGCGATGGCTTTGGCGATCAGAGAATCGTAGTACGGCGTGATCTCCAGCCCCTCGTGGATGCCCGTTTCCACCCGAATTCCCGGGCCGGACGGTTCGCGCATGTAGGTGATCTTGCCCACAGACGGCCTGAAGTCGTCAAAGGGGTTTTCCGCGAGGATTCGGCACTCAATGGCCCATCCGCGCAAGTGGATGTCATCTTGCGTGTAGCGCAGTCTGCGGCCCGAAGCGATGCGCAATTGCTCCTTCACGATGTCCACGCCGGTAACCATTTCGGTCGTTGGGTGTTCTACTTGCAGGCGCGGGTTGATTTCAAGGAAGTAGAAATTGTGATCTTCGTCCAGCAGGAACTCAACGGTCCCTGCATTGGTGTACCCAGCAGCCCGCGCGGCAGCTATGGCCACCTGGCCCATCTGTTGGCGCAGGTCTTCATCCAGCGCGCGCGAGGGGGCTTCCTCCAACACTTTCTGGTGGTGGCGTTGAATGGAACCTTCACGCTCGCCCAGGTGGATGATGTTGCCATAGAGGTCGGACAGAATCTGGAACTCAATGTGGCGCACCCCTTCCAGAACGTGTTCCAGGAAGAGGGTGCCGTCGCCGAAAGCGGATTCGGCCTCCCGACGTGCCACAGTCAAAGCGCGAGATAGTTCGTCGGGCGAGGTGACCAGGCGAATGCCCTTGCCGCCGCCGCCCGCTGCTGCCTTGATCATCAGAGGATAGCCGATTGCTTCTGCCGCCTGGAACAGATCGCCCGCAGGCACGTCCCACTCAGTGCCGTGGATTACGGGAAGGCCAGCCTCCTGCATGGCGCGGCGGGCCGATATCTTGTTTCCGGCCAACCGCAGCGTCGCGGGAGAGGGGCCAACAAAGATAAACCCGGCGTCCAGACAGGCCTGGGCGAAATCGGCATTTTCGGCCAGGAACCCGTAGCCTGGATGAACGGCGTCGGCGTTGGATAGGCGCGCTGCATCCAAGATGCGGTCAATGCGGAGGTAGCTTTCGCGGGCCGGGGCGGGGCCCAGACAGTGGGCCTCGTCGGCGTAGCGCACGTGCAGGGAGGAGCGGTCGGCCTCGGAGTAGACGGCCACCGTGCGAACGCCCAGTTCCCGGCAGGTGCGGATGACCCGCACGGCCACTTCTCCACGGTTGGCGATGAGCACTTTTCTTAACATAACACGCTTCTACCATTTCTGGCAACGAGTGTTGGGTCTTGTAGGGCAAACACCAGGAATTGTGATAAGTTGCGGAGGAGGTTAGCACAAGTGAGTCATGACAGCGCGAAGAACCTGTACTTTGAGGATTTTGAACAGGGGCAGGATGTTGTCACGGCGGGCCGGACACTGACCGAAGCGGACATCGTGGCGTTCGCGGGCATTTCGGGCGACCATCATCCGCTCCACATGGATGCAGAGTACGCCCGCACAACCCTGTTCGGCGAGCGCATCGCCCACGGTCTGTTGGGGCTATCTATTGCCACAGGACTGGCGGCGCGGATGGGGTTCATGGAGCGAACGATCGAGGCTTTTCTGGGGCTGGAATGGAAGTTTCGCGCACCCATCAAGATCGGCGACACGATTCACGCGACCATGCAAGTTGCGCAGACAAAGGCTATGGGTGACGCGGCGGGTGTGGTCGTCTTCAACGTGGCCATCCACAACCAGCGCGGTGAGGCTGTGCAGCGGGGGCAGTGGACTGTGCTTGTCAAACGTCGCCCCCAGCAGGCCGCCTAGCATTGGCTGGTTCGTTCCCCGTCGCTTCCGCCTCAACCATACGATATTTCTCACACGGAACCGCGAGTTTGCTCGCGGTTCCGCGTTTTCTGTGCTCGTGTTCAATGGGCCCGATAGCGAGATTGTCGGTCACATCTGTATGACGGATGTGTATCTTGGTCAGCACAAGTCTACCTGTGCCAGACCTCGATCGGCCGCACATAGAGCGAGTCGAGCAAAGCGCCATACCCGTTTCGGTTCTGAATGTCATGCTCATCGGCCACTTGGACGTCAAGCTCGGGGCACAGCGCGTTGGCCTTGGGACAGCCGAGTCGCCCGTACTCTTCGGCCAGAGCCGATCTCATCGAGGCCACGACCGATGACAGAGCTGCGCTCTTGCGAGTAACCTTGGCGATCATATTGAAGCCAGGCGAGAGGTTAGGTCGAGCAGGGATAACCTCATCCACAAAGGCTGCATGATCGGGTTCATAGGTGTAGATGGCCTGGATGGTATCATCCACCGAGCCCAGGTACTCAGCCACCTTCTGGGCCAACGCATAGCGCAGGTAATCGCACACACAGCAATCGCCTGCACGCAGGGCATTCCTGGCCTGTTCCTTGTCTTTCAGCCCTGCCTTTTCGGCACAAAACTCCAGAGCCTCTTCCACCATGTTCGTTACTGTGGCGTTGTCAAACCTTAGCGTAGACACTTTACTCTCTCCTGTTTATCTAGTGCAGGCAATCCACATTCCGCTTTTCGCTCATTCCCTGGCCCGTTCTCCCAAAAGGGCAACCTTCGCTCATAGCCGATCAGCTTAAGACCTGTGATGGCCGCGATATTGGGTTCCATGGCCCGCAGATCCTCTTCACACAGGTCCTTGATGTCGTCGTGGCCGGAGAGCATAGTCAGGATCTTGACCTCCTCGGCTGTGGCCTTGATGAAGTTGGCTAGGCGGTTGCCAGCCTCCTCGGGGATCAGGCGTGCGCGGAGTTCGGGGTCTTGAGACGTAATGCCGTAAGGACATCGGCCGGTGTGGCAAGCCATGCAGGCCCTGCAGCCCATGGCGATCTCGGCCGCCGCGCCAAAACCGACACCGTCGGCGCCCATGGCCATCGCCTTGTAGGCATCCAGCCCGTTGCGCATACCGCCCAGGACAAAGAGTTTGACCTTGCGGTGGACGCCCAAGTCCTTCAGAGCCTGCACGGACGGGGGGATCAGGGCCACCGTCGGGATGCCCACGCCCTGCGTTACCACGGCCGGTGAAGCACCAGTGCCGCCTACCAGACCATCGATGGAGATAGCGTCTGCCCCAGCCTCGACGCAAGCCTTAATGTCCTCGTAGGGGCGGCTGGGTCCGAGCTTGAAGAGGATGGGCACCTTGTAGTCAGTCACGTCGCGCAGGAAAGCAACCATGCGCTTCATATCCTCCAGGTCTTGCACATCGTAGTGACGGCAGGGTGAGAGAGCGTCGCTGCCGATGGGAATACCGCGCACGGCGGCTACCTCTTCGGTGACCTTGGCCCCTAGCAGGTGCCCCCCCATACCTGGCTTGGCCCCCTGGCCGATCTTGACCTCGACCGCATCTCCGGCGCGGACGTAATCGGCGGAGGCCCCCCAGCGACCGGTAGACCACTGGACGACCAGGTAGCCGCCCGGCTCCCAGCGCTTCAACGTCCGCCGTTCGTTCTCGTACCCCTTGATCAGCCAAGTCTCGTCCTTCAACAACCCACCCTCGCCAGTGTTGTTGCTGATCCCTGTCTGAGCAGCGCCGATGCACAACGCCATCCTGGCTTCTCTTGACAGTGCGCCGAAAGACATAGCGGGGAAGATGAAAGGATACTTGAGGTGTATCGGATTCTCGCACCTATCCTCGCCGATGACCACCTCCAGGTTGCACTCCTCCCGATACTTGTCGCGGGGGGCGGCAGAAGCGATCTGAGAGGGCACGATAGTGATGTTGTCAAAGTTGGGGGTGTAGCCCATGGTCCCAAAACCGCGCAGCATATACTGGCCAGTCTGCGCCTTTTGGTGAATCTCCTCCACCTGGGGGAATGTCCACGGCGAGCGCACCAGGAACTCCGATTCGGCAGGGTTAATGCGTATTGCGTCCTCTGGGCAGAACTCGGAGCAGATGCGGCAGCCCACGCAGGCGTTGTAGTTCTGGATGTGGACGTTTCCGTCGGTGTCAATGGCGTAGACATCATACGGACAGACCTCAACGCAGGTGGCACATTTGCCAGGCATTCTGGCATTGATGCACCGGTCCTTCATCACAGTGACACAGAATGTCCCATTAACTGGTGGCATAACGGCTCTCCTCCAATCAATCTCGCGGTTGCTATTTGTAGAAAGGTTTCTGCGACAGGCGGACGATCTTCTTGAAGGTCGTCGGGTCGGCATCGATGCTGTACTCGCTAAAGTACCCGTGTAGCTTGGTCAGATCGGCCGGGGTCATCTCCTCCAGCAGCGTGTTGTGACCCAGGCTCTCCCACTTTCCGCCAACGTAGATATTGCCCCGGATGAGATAGTTGCCCAGGTTCTTGCCGGCATTGCCTACGATGACGAGGTCACCGGCCAGCATGTAGGTCGCGACGTCATCACCAGCGTTTCCTCCAATGATGATGGTAGCGCCTTTGTTCATCACGGCGGCAAAATCGCCGGCGTTCCCTCGTACCACAACGGTGCCGCCGTAGCAGTATGCCCCCGCGCCGTAGCCGGCATCACCCTCGACGACGACCGTGCCCCGCGTCATATTGTCGGCCAGATAGCGCGCGGCGTTCCTCTTAACCCGGATGGTCGCCCCGTCGTTTAGAGCGCCTAGATAGTCTCCACTATCGCCTTCGATGGTCACCTCGCCGCTCGTGAAACCGGCCGCCAGGCCATGGACATGGGCCGCCTCCTGGATGGCCGTGGGTCCCCTGGCGACCTTCTCCTTCAGCTCTACGCTGACGGATCGCAGATCGCGTTCCCTAGCATCCACTGCAAGAGACATTGCATTCCTCCCTCTTCAAGGCTCCCGCTTGCGGAGAGCCGTACAGACTAACGAATTTCTGCTTCAACTGGGCCCGACTCGCTGGATTGCTCAGGGCGTCCAGCATCAAGATGCGGAACTCATCAAAAGCCTGGGCTCGCGCCCGCCGATCTTTCTCCTCTTTGGCCGCGTTCAGCGCCGCTTCATCCACCTGAGCGAGGGTTTCCAGAAGGCCAAATCCGCGCGCATTGTGGACGACAGCTTCGCCAACCGGCGTTCGGGCGATGAGCGTAGCATGGCCTGGCAGCGCGCCGATGGCTCCTACGGCGATGTCGGCCGACTCGCCCAGGTAGTCATCGCAACTTCCACAACCACGTCGTGTAAAGGGCTCCACATCGGTAAGGGGGATCGAGCGCTCTGTGCCGTCCCACAGCGCCACTGCCAGAGTGCCGTCTGTTACCGAGGTGGTCAGGCTCCGGATTTGATGTCTGGAGATGCCCAACCCTCGTTCGAGCAGCTCGGTGACCATATTGGGCATGTAGACGCCTGTGCAGAAAGATGCAATGGTCAATCGGATCGCCTTCTGGTAAGGCCGCAGGCGCTCATTCTCGGCAGTCATCAGGCGGCGCGCCCCTTCGGCCACGCAGGGGGAGCCAACGATGGCCAGTTTGGTCAGACCCAGCTCAAAGACTGCCTGGTTGAGCGCGCTGAGTATCGGCGCCCACAGATACTGCATCCCCACGCTACTGACGATTTCCTCCACCGTCGTGGCCACGCGTGCGACCGGTTCCAACGTCCAGGTGTCCATGTCCAGCATGACTACACCGTCAATCAGGTTGGCCGAGCGAGCGGCCACCAACAGCGACTGAATGACGTCGTTGGGTGAGCCGCTGTGGACAACTCCAACTGACCGGGCAGACACCATGGTGCGAGGCTCCATGGGCGTCCAGTCTACCAGGCGGGGACAGCTCGCCTCGCAGAACTTCTCGCAGACTTCGCAGGTCCGCAACTTCAGGTGCGAAAGGCCCAACGCCTTCTCCCGCTCCTCCAGCAGGGGATGCTGCTCATCGTCCCAGTAGAGTACCCCTTTGGAACAGGCTGCTACGCACACCCCGCAGCCAGAGCAGCGTTCCAAGGCCCACACTTCCTGTTGCAGTCTCGTTGACATGTGTCGCTCTCCTCGTGAGTCTAATCGAGTAAAAGGGGGCTCCGTCCCAGAGCCTTGACCAGGTTCGTGAAATCTGTGATCTTGCTTACGATATCATGTGGATCGTCCGGGGTGATCCACTCGAAACGCAGACGGCGCGGGTCGAAGCCACCCTCAGCGAGCAGGCTTCGTAGCGTGTTGATGCGTTCCTGCGCGTACTGATTGCCGTTGACATAGTGGCAATCACCCGGCGGGCAGGCTCCAAGAAAGACCCCATCGGCTCCGCTGAAAAAGGCCCACAGAATATGGGTCGGATCGAAGCGCGCCGAGCATCTCACACGCACGAGTCGCACCTCGGTCGGGTACCTCAACTTGCTGGCCCCCGCCAACTCGGCGGCGGCATGACCGCTCCACTCACATCCAAAGACCAAGATGCGAGGCAGGTCGCTCTGCGATGCGGTCGCCAGCGCGGCCTCGATCTGGGCCATTACCTGTGCGTCGCTGTCTACCGGTTGGCTGATGGCCTTCACCGGGCAGGCGACGACGCAGTTGCCGCAACCTTTGCACAGCAGAGGGTCAATCTGGGCTAGATCTAGCACCCCCTCTCGTTTGTGCATGGAGATGGCACCAAAGGGGCATGTCTCCACGCAGTTGCCACAGCCGGTGCACATCCTTTCGTTTGCAGCGGCGACGGGGGCCTGGCTGGTAACCGATCCGGCGCCCAGGTGCCGCAGGGCTTTAAAGGCCGCGCTGGTGGCCTGGAATTCGGTCTCGGTCCAATCGGCCGGGTAGTGGGCCGCGCCGCAAACGTAGATGCCCCGCTCAGCGTAGTTCTCTGGCCGCAGGCGATAGCGCACCTCTGGGAAGAAGCCGTTCTCGTCCTGAGCGATCTTCAGCATGCGGGCTACGACGCTGGCGTCAGGCTGCGGGACCAGCGGGGAAGCCAGGACAACGCGATCGTAGGGCAGTTGGCGATCCATACCAGTCAGTTCATCGCGAACCTCAACTACCGCGTGGCTCACTGTGGGAGACGAAGACGGCGAATAGCGGATGAATGTTACGCCGGCCCGCCGCGCCTCGGCCAGTTTCTCCTCGTAGATGTTCTCGCCCAGCAGGTACAGGTCGCGGAAAAGGATGGTAACGTTGGTCTGTGGGCTGGCTGCTTTAATCTCCATCGCCTGCTTGAGCGCGCCCATACAGCACATCC
>Ga0315291_10004492_pt1 | contig 17765 bp, 13 predicted proteins | sample YL17G12_20_MG_FD_203070 | JGI IMG/M metagenome (GOLD analysis project Ga0315291, IMG submission 203070) | Sediment microbial communities from Yellowstone Lake, YNP, Wyoming, USA - YL17G12_20 | ecosystem: Environmental > Aquatic > Freshwater > Lake > Sediment | place: USA: Wyoming | collected...
CCGGATCTCATTTTTTCCCGAATCGGTGCTCCAGTTCGGCTGGGCTATCGCCGGCTGCGCGGCCACCCCGAAAAACAAAAGTACTACACCGATCGCCACCAGATGCTTCCACTTCCACATAGTAGCTCACCTGCCGATGATGTTCAAGAGGGGGCGCGCAGTAATCGATTGAATATTATTTAACATTTTAGCATCGCTATTGATTTATTCGCCGCAAGCCCGGAATGCCCGGGACCAGGAGCCGGGGCGGCCTCAGAAATATTTAACAGGGACAAGATGGCTTCCGGTCCATCGAACGATGACCATGAAAGTCACCATCCTGTCCATGGAATATCCGCCCAACATCTACGGCGGCGTGGGCGTCCACGTCGGCAACATGGCCTCGGAGCTGTCAAAGCTCATGAAGGTCGAGGTCCGGACGAAGTGGTTCCCGCGCGCCCAACGCAGGCCCGATGTCAGGCTCTACCGCGTTCCCACCGTCGGTGGCAAGTCCGGTCCCGCCGTCGACGCGCTGAAGCTAGACCTCGAGATGGTCTCCGACCGGATGGACACCGATATCGTCCACACCCATACCTGGTACATGAACATGGCCGGGGCCCTGGCCGGGAAGCTGTACGATATTCCGGCGGTGGCGACGGTCCACAGCCTCGAGCCTCTGCGGCCATGGAAGGCGGAGCAGCTCGGCCGGGGCTACGAGCTTTCAAAGTGGATGGAGCGCGAAGGGCTTTGCGCCTGCGACCGCGTCATCGCCGTGTCGGAGGGCATGAAGAAGGACATCATGAAATGCTATCCGATACCGTCGTCGAGAATATCGGTGGTTTACAACGGCATCGACCCCGCGGTCTATGCGCGCCGCGAAGATGGGATGGTCCTGCGCAAGTACGGAGTGCGCGCTCCGTACGTGCTCTTCTTCGGGAGGCTCACGCGCCAAAAAGGCGTCTTCGACCTGCTGGAAGCGTCCAGGAAGTTCCTGCCGGGGACGCGGCTCGTCCTGGCGACGGGAAAGCCGGACGAGCCGGGCATTCTCGAAGACCTCGCAAAGGCCGTGAAAGGGCGCAAGGATGTCGTCTGGATAAATTCCATGCTCGCACAAAAGGAGACGATCGCCCTGTATTCCGGCGCTTCCGTCGCCGTCACGCCGTCGGTGTACGAACCATTCGGAATAGTCGTGGTCGAGGCGATGGCCTGCGGGGCGCCGGTCGTTGCGTCGGCCGTCGGAGGCATACGGGAAATCGTCGAGAGCGGCCGCAGCGGCCTGCTCGTGCCGCCGGCCGACCCGCCGGCGCTTGCAGGGGCGGTCAACCGTGTCCTCGCCGACAAGGCGCTGGCCGGCAAGCTCGCCCGCAACGCCCGCCGGCGCGTCGAGGAGCGCTTCACCTGGAAGGCGGCGGCCCAAGAGACTTTCGAGCTCTACAAGCGCCTGTTGCGGTAGGGAATTGCTTGCCCGACGATGACGGCCTCATAAAACTGCTGAAGGATGCGGCGCCGCGCCTGGCGCGGACGCGCTGGTCGGGCGACAAGGAGGCCAAAGAGCTGGCCGTCTCCGACCTTTTCCGGCTGTTCGAGGACCACGCCACTGTTTGCTTCGCCGCGGTTTTCTCGTTCCCGCCGGGCACAACACGCTACTTTGCCCCGTTCCTCAACGCCCCGTCGCTCTCGGAGGCGGAGACCGCCCCTCGTTTCATCGAATTTGCGGTCAGTGCCATCTGCTCGGGCAAGGAGCTCCGGGGCCGCGCTTCCATCCTGCGTTGGGAGGGCCCGCTGGTCCCGCCGGGAAAGGTCCGGTCCGTCGAGAAACTGGGCGGCGACACCACCAACTCGGTCGTGAAATTTCGGCTCGGAAAGGCCCGCGCCGTGTTCAAATCCTACCGGACCGTCGACGAGTTCAATCCCGAGCCGGAGCTTCTCTCTTTCCTCTCGGGCAAGGGGTGCAAGGTGACGCCGCCCGTCCTCGGCTCTGTCTTTCTCGTTCCGGACGCTCCGACGGGAAAGGCAGGCCGCCCGACGACACTGGGCCTTCTGCTGGGCTTCGCCGCCGGAGTTCCGGCGTTCCCCGCGTTCGTCGGGAACGCCCGGCGTTCGATATCGCGCGGCCTACCTCCGCACGACTGCATCCCGGCGCGTCTGGGCATCGCCCTCGGGGACCTGCACCACCAGCTCTCGACGCGTGGCGCCCCCCCGGACATCCGGCCGGAAGCAATATCCGCTGAGGACATCGACCGCTGGCGCTCGGCGATGAGAGCGCGTTTCGAGGACGCTCTCCGGGCGCTTCCCGCCGAAAAAGCAAAGCGGCTCACGCAATGCGGGGAGCCGTTCGAACGGCTGCTTTCCGGCATGGACGAATGGGCCGGCGCCCGCAAACTGAGGACTCATCAGGACCTCCATCTCGGCCAGGTGCTGATAAGCCGCGGCGGGTTCAAGATACTCGATTTCGAGGGCGAGCCCCTGAGAAAGGGCCCCGAGAGAATCGAGAAGCTCCCGCCCGAGCGGGACGTGGCGACGATGCTTCGGTCGTTTTCGTATGCGTCGGCCGTGGCCCTGAAGGAGCTGAAGGCCAAGGACGCCGTTCAGCTCGAGCGGGCGCAGAAATGGGAGCGCGATACGGCCTCGTCGTTCATCGAGGGCTACCTGTCGGCCTGCCCTCGGGCGGTCCGGAAGCGCGGGAAGAAGCGCCTGATGTCAGCGGTGCGGGTCTGGATGGCGGAAAAGGCCCTGTACGAGATCGCGTACGAGGCCAAGTTCCGGCCGGAATGGGTGAATATTCCGCTCGAAGGGTTTTTCAGGCTTCTGGGACCGGATTGATTCACGGCACGCTCGAAGAAACCAGCCGGACCAATGAGAGCACCGGGCCCGGATCCGCCCCTGCAGTGGCCCTTTCCGTCCCAAGCCGTTCTTTCAGGAACCCAGCCTTTCCGGGAGAGCCGGCCACCGCCGCCTCGAACGCCTCGACCGCCAGCGCCCAGTAAGCCGCCTTATTGTCCGGCGCGAGCTTCTCGCACGCCTGCATCGCCCGGTCCAGCAAAAGAGACGCCGACAGGAACGGAATGCCGATGGCCGCCTTCTTCACATCCTCCGTCTCGACCATGAAGCCAATTATCGGCCCCTCCGCCTTCCTGAACTGGTCCTTCGTGGCCTTTGTGACGCCCGCCCCGGGGTAGGCCGCCGCGATGGCCAGGAGCTGGGTCAGGCCTTCTTCGATCTGGTTCCAGCGGGGCAGCCTGCGGGCTTCAACGATGGCCTCGGCAAATGTCCGGAGCGCCGGCAGTTCCCCGCCGTCCGCGGGCGGCGCCGGGAACGCCTCGCACCCGCGCTCAGATGCGATGCAGAGCACGAGTGGTTCTCCGCCCCGGACCTTCAGCGCCGGCCAGAGGCTCCGGCTGATGAGCTTCAGGTGCTCCAGCGCCATCTCCCGGCCCTCGGCCCGCCGCACGATGACCTTGCCCGTTTTGAAAGCGTGTACATTGCGCCCGGACCGCTCGGCCACTCCGTAGCCCATCTCGGCCGAGCAGCGCTGCCTGGTGAAGAACGGGGTGGCGTTGATGTAGCGGCAGAGGAGCTGCGGGTCGAAGAACTCCGCCTCAGGCTTTCCGCCGAGCTTTGCTTCCAAGGTAACGAGCCCTTCCTCTGTGCAGGGCTGTATCTCTATGATGTCGGGCCCGACGACCGGCGTCTCCGTCAAAACTATACCGCCCGGCTATTTGTGCTCGATGTGGCACTCCGCCTCTCCCACTTCCTTGATATGGGACGCGTCCCGGCCGTGCTTCTCCAGGTAGTCCTTGATGGCCATGTGAAGGGCGTCCGCGGCCAGGTTGGAGCAGTGCATCTTGATGGCCGGGAGGCCGCCCAGCTCCCGGGCGACGTCGGCCCGGCTTATCTTGAGCGCCTCGTCAATGGTCTTTCCCTTGGCCAGGTCCGTAACCATCGAGCTCGTGGCGATGGCCGCCCCGCATCCGAAGGTCTTGAACTTGACGTCGGTGAGCACGTCGTCCTTGACCTTTATGTATACGAACATCAGGTCCCCGCAAGTGGGGTTGCCCACCTTGCCGACGCCGTCGGCGTCCTTCATCTCGCCCATGTTGTGCGGGGCCGTGAAGTGCTCCATGACCTTGTCGGTATACATCCGAATGCACCCGGGACGCTTAACCGGCTGGGGATGATATATATTTTGGCCTGAAAACGGCCCCGATTCGGCCTATTCACCATAAACTTAATATCCGCGCAACGTCATGGATTATATGGTGGCAGGAATGGCCGGAAAATTGGTGGCGTTCATAGCGGTGTCGATAATGGTGGGAATGGCGGCCGGATACGCGGCATCCGTGGCCTTTGCCCCCAAGAGCGCGGCGGCGCCCAGCCCGATAATACTCAACCCAGCGAACGCCAAGAGCGACCCCGACCGGGCGGCCGACACCTCCAACCATATACTTCTCAACGCCGACGGCAAGATAACCGGGCGGGTCATTCTCGTCGGCAAATATGTCGAGAACGAGCAGGAACGCTACCACTTCCTCGTTCTGCCCGACCTGCAGTACAGGGACATGGTCAACGACCGGAACAAGGCCTCGCTGGACAATGCCCTCATGATAGAGCTCCTCTACAAGGACAACCCGGTCATCCCCAAGATGCACATTGGCCAGCATGTCGAGATCCACGGCCCGTACGTCCAGGACAAGACCAACGGCTGGAACGAGATTGACCCGGCCAGCTTCATCAAGGAAATCTGAACCACGGGCGTACAGCGGACGGCGGACAGCGTACAGCGGACGACGCCGTCCGCTGTCCGCTGCACGCCGTACGCATTCCTTTGTCCGCGGCCCGCTTGCCCGTGGCAACCCCTTATATACGGCCTCGCCCATTTTCGCCCGATGAAGCCCAGGCCCAAGGGGGAGCTCGACGTCGTCCCGGTATTCTCCATCCGCGACGGCGAGGTCGTCATAGTCCGGGACAAAAGGTACGAGCGCCTCGAGGACGAGGACGGGAAAGCGCTGGACCCGGTCCTGTTTGCAGAACAGGTCCTCAAACAGTACCCGCGCATAATGGTCGTGGACATCAACGGCATCGAGACCAACCGGCCCCAGGTGGAGCTTATACAGGCCATCGCCGGCGTGGGCGAGGTCTGGGTGGACGCCGGGATTCGCTATGCCGAGAGCGCCATAGACATACTGGTGGCGGGCGCCGCGGGCGTGATATTGGGCACCAAGACCGTTGCCGGCGTGGACCAGCTGGCCGCGGCCATCGAGATGTCCGACAGCGTATTCCTGGGCATAGACTACAAGGGCGCGGTGGTCGGCGACGACGTGCAGTTCCGGCACCTGAGCCCCAAGAGCCTCATGGACATTGCCGCCAATCTGAAGTTCCCGAAGCTGTTCTTCACCGACCTGGCGCGGGGCTCCGGGGAAAAACAGCTGGAGGCGGCCATCATCCGCGAGCTTGCGGCCGGGCCCATCCCGGTGTACGTCGACGGAGGGGTCCAGGAGTCCGACCTGGAGGAGCTGGGCAAGTTGGGGGCCGCCGGGGCCCTTATCAGCGTGGCATCGATCGTGACGGAAGCGAAATGACATGCTGATCGACGAAGAGCTCAAAAACGGCGTGGCGCTCATTTTTCGCCGCAAGGCCAAGGACCTGCTCACCGAGAAAGAATTCGTCTTTTCGGCCTCGATGGACCTGCGGTGGTTCAATTACACCGACGCAATGAAGTTTTTGGAACTCGCTGTTTCGCACAACATGCTCAAGCGCGAGGGGAAGGCCGTCATGCCCACTTTCGACCACCGGAAGGCGGAGCTGCCGGCGACGTTTAGGCCCTCGCCGGACCTTTTGAAGGGCGCGCCGGGCGGCGGCGGAGGGGCGAAAGAGACAGTTTTCATGCGAATGGTCGACGCCATCTCCAAGAGCTCCAAGCAGGACCGTTCGTCCGTCATATCGCGCATAAACAAAAAGCGCGAGCTGCTCCGGGTGGACGCCGAGGTGCTGGCGCTGCTCGTGGCCCGCGAGGACGGACTGGACATCTCGCAGTTTTTGGACGAGGCCGAAAAGGTCGTGCGCGACCGCATCGCCCAGAAGGTCGATAACGGGAAAGAGGAGCGGGACGGGAAGGGGGAAGAGGAAGAATAGGAGAAACGGGCAATATGGGCAATGCGGGCAATCGATGCGATTGGTGAAACGGGCAATGCGGGGACGAATCGAACCGTCGTCCCCGTATTGCCCGTATTGCCCGATTGCCCCGTTTTCCTATCTTATCTTCGCCGTCTCCTCGATGCCCTTGACCAGCGCCGTGAGCGTCGAGTTGACGGGCGTGTCCACGCCGTGCCGCTTGCCCAGCTCGGAGATGTAGCCGTTTATCGAGCAGATCTCGGTGCGCCGGCCGCGCTCGATGTCCTGGAGCATGCTGGAACGATTTTCCTCGGTCCGGCGGGCCACGTCCTTGGTCTTTTCGATGATGTTGCAGGGCGGGAGCCTTATCTTGGCCGCCAGGGCCACCTGGATGGCCTCGGAGCAGGTGCGCTCCAGAAGCGCCGTCAGGGCCGGGACCTTCAGGAGCGAGCCGTTGCGCAGGCCCGTGATCGCCGTTATCGGGTTGATGCCCGCGTTGACTATCGCCTTGGCCCACATCTCGCCGCAGACGTTTGTGGAAACGCGAGTGGGGATGCCCACGGAATTGAACATCTCCGCCACCTTCTCGGCGTGGCCCTGGCCGGAAGGCACGGTCTCGCCCAGCACCGTCTCGCCGTGCCCGGCATGGTGGATGTGGCCGTCGTCGGCGCGCATGACCCCGTGGCTCGTGATTCCCGAGAGGATGTAGCCCTCCTTCTTCATCATGCGGCGCATGGTCTCGACATTGTCGAGGCCGTTCTGCAGTGAAAGGACGATGGTGTCGTCGCGGATGTAGGGGACCATGTCGTTCATGGCCGTTTCCGTGTTGTAGGCCTTGACCGTGAGTATTATGAGGTCGATGTCCGCAAGGTCGCCAAGCGAATGCCAGACCTTGGGGTGGACCAGCTTTTCAGTCTTGCCGGTGATCTTGAGGCCGTTTTGCTCTATGGCATCCATGTGGTGCTTTCTGCCCAGGAGGGTGACGTCGTACTTCTCGGAAAGAAGCCCGCCGATGTAGCTCCCGACGGAGCCGGCCCCGAAGACCAGCACCTTCATGCGGAATCCGCAAGAGGGCGGCCCGATTTAAAGGTTGCTGCGAACTTGCGGGCCTCGACGTGGGCCCTCCGGAGGGGCTCCACCTGGCCGTCCACGACAAGCGATCCGATGAGCTCGACGGCCCTCTTCGGGGACACGAGGTGCCCGGGCGAGACGTAGACAAGGCCTTTGGCCGCCTGAGAAATGCGAAGGGCGAATCCCCGGACCTTTCCGTCGACCCGGACCTCCGAGGAATCGCCCTCCATTTCCGGCGGCTTTGCGACCTCGCCGCACAGCAGGGACTTGGCCACGCCCACCGTGGGCGTGTCCAGCTCTATCCCGGCCATCGAGGCAATGCCCATGCCCCGTGGATGCAAAGTGCCGTTGCCGTCGACCAGGAGCAGGTCCGGTCTTGCCACCAGCGAACCGAACACGGCCTTGATGGCGGGTATCTCCCGAAATCCCAGAAATGTCGGGATGTAAGGAAAAGTGACTGCGGCGTGAACGGTCACAGTGGGCCCGGGCTTGTGCTCTTTGAGGCCGAAGAGCGCTCCGGCCGCGAAGGCGCCCGCTTCATCGTAGGCGACATCGAACGCCACGGCATTCGCATACGGCTCGCGCCGGTCCTCGAGCACCAGTTTGGACAGAAGCGATTCCTGGTACTCGCGCAGCTTCTTCAGGGGCCCGGCCCCCTTGAAATCCCGGAACAGGACCTTTTCGAAATCGGCAATGCGGCCCTTTTCGACGCGGACGCCTTCCTTTGCGAGCAGCTCCACCTTCTGTTCGACTCCCCGGGGGGACGAGTACCGGCCTATACGACCGTCGGAATGGACCACCCGGTGGCACGGCACTTTTGGCGCGTACGGATTGACGGCCATGTAATGGCCCACCAGCCGGGACGCCTCGATGGCTCCTAGGGCCTCAGCCAGCGCGCCGTAGCTCGTGACGCGCCCTTCGGGCACCTGTCGCAGCAGCCGGTAGGTCTCTTCGGCAAGCTCCGAATCGTCCATGCTCCCCTACGGCAATCACGGACAAGATTTAATATCCTGCCGCCCCTTCCAAAGGCCGGAAGTGAAGGCAATGGAGAAGAGCTCTGAGGTTTCCGGGTTCTACAAGAAGCCCGTCGAGGAGAGGCTGAAGTTCATCAAGGAGCACGCCGGCCTCACGGACGAGGAAATGGCCACCCTGCGAGACACCGGCGGATTGCCCATCGGCACCGCCGACCGGATGATAGAGAATGTGATAGGCGGGCTGACGCTGCCCATGGGCCTGGCCGTCAACTTCCGGATAAACGGCAAGGACGTGCTCGTCCCGATGGTCATCGAGGAGCCGTCCGTTGTGGCCGCTGCGTCCAATGCGGCCAAGATGGCCCGGGCCAAGGGCGGGTTCACCGCCTCGTTCTCCGGGCCGGTCATGATAGCCCAGGTCCAGCTTGTCGAGGCGCCCAACCCGGAGCTTGCCAAAAAGACCATACTCGAGCACAAACAAGACATTTTGGAAATCTGCAACAAGCAGGACCCGATGCTCATCCAGGCCGGCGGCGGGGCCAAAGACGTCGAGGTCAGGGTCCTCGATACCATCAAAGGTCCTATGGTCATCACGCACCTTCTGGTCGACACGCGCGACGCTATGGGCGCCAACGCCGTGAACACGATGGCGGAAGCTGTGGCGCCCCTCATCGAGGAATGGACCGGAGGGAGGGTCTACCTGCGCATCCTGTCCAACCTGGCGGTGCACCGCCTGGCCCGGGCGATGGCCGTGTTCGAGAAGGAGATAATCGGCGGCGAGGCCGTGGTCGAGGGAATCCTCAACGCCTACGCCTTTGCCGAGGCTGATCCGTTCCGGGCGACCACCCACAACAAGGGCATCATGAACGGGATCTCGTCGGTGGTGCTGGCCACCGGGAACGACACCCGGGCCATAGAGGCCGGGGCGCATTCCTTCGCGGCATTGAAAGGGCGCTACACCTCGCTCTCGAAGTACGAAAAGGACGCCGACGGGAACCTGGTCGCAAGCATAGAGGTACCCATGGCCGTCGGCATCGTGGGCGGGGCGACCAAGACGCACCCGGCAGCCCGCATTGCATTGAAGATAATGGACATAAAGAGCGCCGCGGAGCTGGCGCAGATAATCGCCTGCGTCGGGCTGGCCCAGAACTTCGCGGCCCTGCGGGCGCTGGCCACCGAGGGCATCCAGCGGGGCCACATGGGCCTGCACGCGCGCAACGTCGCGGTCAGCGCCGGCGCCACGGGCGAGCTCGTCGACAAGATAGCCGAGCAGATGGTCAAGGAGAAGAAGGTCCGGGCGGACCGGGCGAAGGAGCTGCTGGAAGAATATACGAAGAAAAAATGAAAGGCAATGCAAAAAGACGGAAAAAGGGACGTAAGGGACGTAAGGGATGTAAGGGATGTAAGGGACGTAAGGGACGTAAGGGACGTAAGGGGACGGGAACCCACAACCTGATCCCGGAAACCTCTTATTGCCACAACAGGCCGGTCCGCTGCCAGTCCGTCCCTTACGTCCCTTACGTCCCTTACGTCCCTTTCACCAATAGCACAAAACGTCCCTTACGTCCCTTACGTCCCTTATTCTTCATTCCGACCGCTTTATCAGATCGATGAGCTGCCTTCTCACGACCATCCGTGATGTCAGCGCAACACCCAGCGACGACGCTATCACAGTCACGACCAGCACCAGGGCGATTATCGACCAGGGCAAGACGAAGCGGAAGCCGATGTCCGATAATATCCCGATGAACCAGACCATGACCCAGCCGACCACCATGCCCACGATTATCCCCAGTATGACGGAGCCCAGGGCCACCGCCAGGCCCTCTATCATCAGCGAGGCCAAAATCTGCGACCGGCGGAAGCCCACGGCGCGCAGGACGCCTATTTCGAACTCGCGCTCCTTTATCGAGGCGTAGAGGTTGGACATCAGCGAGAACACGGCGACCATCATCATTCCCAGCAGGACCGCGCTGAAGACCAAATCGAGATAGCCCGTGTAGAATCGGACGGTGCGCACGTTCTCCTCGGTCACGGAGACCTGGAACCCCTCCACATCGGCGAAACGGGAGAGCACCTCCTCTCCGACCAGGCTTGCGTTTGCGCCCGGCGTGACCTTCAGGAAGATGCTAGAGTAGGTCTTCACCGGCACGCTCCGGTTGGCGATGTAGCGGTACTGGTCGAAGGAAACGAACGCTGCCTGGTAATCGAATATGGCGTTCCTCGAGGTCTGGCTCACCTGGAGCGGGAAGCCGGGCAGGCTGTTGAGCACCGCCTTGACGGTGAGGAAGGCGCGGCGCGATTCCTGGTCGACCCGTATCTTGTCCCCGGCGCCGACGTCCAGCGCCGTGGCGACCGCGCGGCTGATGATGATGCTGCCGTTTTGCAAATCGAAATCGGCCGGACGGCCTTGATGGAAGTCCGCCTGCGTGACATAGGATGCGTCGGAAAAGCGCGAATCGGCGGCCTGTAGCTGGACCTTCTGCCCTGACGGCCCGACCAGGTTGGAGAGCTCGACCTGGATGGCCGGGCCGATGCCGGCCCCCGATTCGACGTTTTTGAGCTGGAGCATCTGGTCGAACTCCGCCTGGGGCATGTCGAAGACGCTCCTCACGCGGATGTCGGCGCCCGACTCGTACCGGGCGGCGTCCTCGACCGAGCCGCGGACGCTGGAGATGAGCGACGTGAAGAAGATCAGTATGGCCACGACGACGCCGAAGATGATGTTGGTCGTAAGGTTCCGCCGGGCGTAGCGGGTGATGCTGCGCGAGGCGAGCTTGTTGAACTTCTCCGTCACTGGTTTCGTGGCGGCGACCATGGCCGTCTCCAACCGCGTGGCGAAGAGCAGCATGCCCATGCTCAGGCAGACCAGCATGACCATGACCGAGATGAGAAGGTAGAAGACTATCTCCTCGACATTGGAGAAGATGAGTATGTAGGGGATGACCAGCGCCGAGTAGGCCACCGACAGGAACATCAGGAAGCCGGCCAGGGGTATGCGCCGGTCGATGCCGCCGTCCTGGCGGAACCGAAGCTCGCCCAGGACGCGGGTCCGCCTGACCGCGTCTATCGGGCTGGAGCGGAAGGCGCGCTGCAGGGGCTTGATGGCAAAGGCCAAGAGGACCGCGATGGATATCGAAACCTGGATGCCGATGGTCGAGGCCACGGCGGCCGGGTTGGCCTGGGCCAGGAAGGCGGGCAGGTACAGGAACGGGACCAAAAGCCCCAGAATGATCCCGGCGGGCAGGCCGAGGGCGATTATCATGCCGAGCTCGACCAGGAGTATCCGCCCGACGGTCGCCCGCCGGGCGCCAAGCAGGCGCAGGATCGCCAGGTCGTGGGCCTTGTCCTCCACGGAGAGGTTGAGTATGGAGGCGACCAGGATGCCGGACACGGCCGGGAAGAAGGCCGAGAAGACATAGACCATGACGCCCAGAAAGCTCGTGCCCTGTATCCCGGCCTCGATGACGTAGGCCTTCATGGAATTGACCATGAAGTCGGGGCCGAGCCTCTGGGCTATCGCGCCGCCGACCGCCCGGGCGCGGCCCACTGGGTCGGCCGGGTTGCCGAAGTCGTAGCGGTCGCCCTGGATGCGCACCATCACCGAGCTCGCCTGCCCGGTGACGTTGAGGCTCTGGCCCAGGAAGCCGAAGCCCGCGATGACGTACTCGTTGAGGGACGGCGGGAACCGGCCCTCCAGCTCGACGATCCCGGCGACGGTGACGTTGATGACCGCGGGCGTGCTCCCCAGCAGGTTGCGGAGGGTGAAAGCGTCGCTCACGTTCAACGAGAATTTCCGGGCCGCCGTTTTCGTCAGCACCGCCTTTCCCGGAGAAAGGTCGTATTTTCCGGCAAGCGATCTGACGTTCCCGGCCTTGTAGGATTGGTCGGCGCCGTACACCAGCACCGGCCTGTTTCCGCCCGTGAGGTTGGAGTAGGCAAACAGAACTGTTGAAAGCAACGGGTAGGCTCCGGTGACGCCGTCAGTGCCGGTGATGTTCTGCACCACCGGTGCCGCCTCGAAGAGCGTGGCGTTGAACCCGGTGCGGGCGTATGTCACCTCGAAGTCGTAGGCGTATGCCCGTTCGTAGAACCCGCGCAGCTCCACCTGCGCCCCGGCGAACACCACGCCGATGGTTATCATGATCGTCGTGGAGAGAATGATGCTCAGCGCTCCGAGGGTGTAGCGGCGCTTGTTGGTCCGAAGACCTCGGAAGACGTAGCTGCCGGCTTTCATTTTCCATCCTTGAGCTTGCCGTCGACCATCTCCACGAGGCGCGTGCCGTACGCGGCGAGCGCCCGGTCGTGCGTGACCATGCAAAGTGTCTTTCCCTTCGTCCGGTTCAGGTCGGCGACGAGCTCCATTATCGCCCGCCCGCTGGCCTGGTCAAGGTTCCCCGTCGGTTCGTCCAGCAGCACGACCGTGGGGTCGTTGGCCAGGGCGCGCCCGATGGCCACCCGCTGCTCCTCTCCGCCGGAGAGCATGGAGGGCGTGTGGTCGGCCCGATCGCGAAGGTCTATCTGGCGCAGTATCTCCTGGATGCGGATGTCGCGGTCCTTCTTCTTCTGGCCCTTTATCATCATCGGTATCTCGATGTTCTCGAACGCGGTGAGCGAGGGTATGAGGTTGTAGGACTGGAAGACGAACCCGATGGAGTCGCGCCTGAAGTCGGAAAGCTCGTTGTCGGAGAGCTGGACCAGGTTGCGGCCGCCGATGAGGACGCGGCCCGAGGTGGGCTTGTCGACGCCGCCCATGAGGTGCAGGAGCGTGGATTTGCCGCAGCCCGACGGGCCCATGAGCACCAAGAACTCGCCCGGCTTGATACCGAGCGTAACGCCGTTCACGGCGATGACCGGGAGCTTGGAGGTGTAGTAGACCTTGTGGACCTCTTCGAGCCGGACGGCGTCTTCCCCTTCCTTCATCTGCTCCCCGGACGAAAATCGACTACCGGATATATATATGAATGGATAGAACAGGGCATGGTGCAAAGACCCGGCCGGGGAGGATGCCCGTACTCTATTTCTTATCCTTGCCGGTCTCCTCTGCCTCGCCTATAAGCTTCTCCAAGTGCTTGTCGAGGCCTTCCAGCATCTTGACCGTGCCGTCCCAAGATTCCAGGGTGGCGCCTAGCTCCGTTTCCACTTTCTGGAGTATGCCCTTCATGTCGGCTTTCAGCTTGTCGGTCACATAGCCCGAGAGGAATGACGCAAGATAGACCCGTTTGCCGCGCTCGATAACGATCTTAAGGTCCCCGTAGCTCAATTCATCGAGCTCTCTCTGCTTCTCGTCCCGCATGAACTCCTTGATGAATCCCTGCAGGGCGGTTAGCATCCCCGAGATGACATCCTCGCCTCCGCCTTCCAGGGGCTTTCTCGACCTGTGGGCCAGGAGGCGGCCGTCCTTGTTGATGAGGAACACCTGCTCGACCTGGTATTTGCCGTATTTCACCTTCCGGTAGGAGTAGTATGCCGCGATGCCGGCTATTATCCCAAGCGGCAGGAGGATGTAGACCCACCAGGGGATCTTTTCGATTATCAGGGCCCACGAGGTCTTCCCCTCGATGGGGATGGGCACCGGTTTTTCAACCGTCAGGGTTACTGGCGGGGAAAAGGTCCTGCTGGTGCCGTCATAGGCATTGAATATTAAATTTGTCAGGTTGATGTCCGATCTTTTGGGCGTCCAGACGGCGCGATGCTTCGATTTGCTGATCTCGATTATTTTCACCGCAGGATTGTTCACCCCGTAGGTAAGGATGGCATTTTCGGGGTCACGGAACAGGTCCTCCAGCGTGACATTCCATTCCTTCCCGGACCGCACATCGGTGTCTTTGAGTGATCCCCAGTACTCCGGCGGGTCGTCCACTGGTATGTAAGTAAGCTTGATCTTCTTTGAATCAGCATACAAGTTCAAATTCAAGGAATCGCGGGCGGTGAAAACGACATCGATGCTGTAGGTGGTATTCCCCGCCGGGGTCCATACGGCCACATGGCTCGTCTTGTTGATGAACACGAAGTCGTTGTTGCATTCGTACCTCAGGCCCGCCCGGTCGTCCTCATCGGAGAAGTAGTCATCAAGGTCGACCGTCCAGTTGGTATGTTCGATGACTTCTGCATCTTTCAGGCCGCCAAGATAGACCGGCGCGTCGTTGACCGGAATGCACGTAATGTTGAAAGCGTTGGAATCACAGCTCAGCTGGCCGTCGCTGGCGGATAATATAACGCCCGAAAACGACATGCCTTCAATTGTCAACAAAACGCTGGCGGTCTTTTTGGCATTGTCAATCGTTACGTTCTTTACATTGCAACTGAAATCGAGGTCGGTCCCGTTCTCCTCGTCCCAGAAATACTTTGTCAGGTCGATAACAAATGTCTGGTCCTCGGTGACCAATATGTCCGGGATAGGCAGTATGCAGATTGGCGCATCATTGACAGGTATAACGGTCAAATATATTGACTGGGTGCCCAGTTTCATCCCATCCGACGCCTTAACCGTTATGTTATCATTTCCAATAGGCTTGGGGCAGTTGATCAATAATGAAAGGTTGCTATTATCCGCAATCATATAATTCCTATTGCATGACAAAATAATATTTTCCAAAGGATCGTCCCTGTCTGAGACATACGGTGTCATATCGAAGACATACAGATGGTCTTCATCAACAGTAATATTCGGAATGGGCGCAATTTCAGGTGCAAAATCCAGGAATAGGGATAAAAATATACTCTGTGAAATCGGTACGTTGTTCGTACTGTTAGACAACGTCTCGAAAAATACGAGGAATTTATATGGTGTGTAATATGTGAATTCGGGATTGATGTCCTTAGTGTTTTGAATATATTCTGTGATGATAAGATCGCGTACCAGTCCATCCCGGTCGGAATACGCAGTTGGGACATCGGTCCCATTTGCGCCGGTACAGTCGATCTGCGCGCCCGGGACAATATTGTTGGAATGGTCCAGTACTTCCAAGGTGGCATACCATTGTACTTTGAACTGTGTCGTTCCGGTAAGCTGGGCTCCCTGCTCATAGGTGGTATTCAGGATTGTGAACTTGGACTTATTTACAAGAAGGATGTCGCTCACGCCGGCACCGGACAATGTCGAATTGGTCATCAGACCGGGGATGGTGTCATCGACAAAGATATTTTGCATATCATTATCGAAGAGTTGGAGCCCATCAAGAACCGGAGTAGATTTGTCGAAAAGTCCAAGGCCGCGATTATTACTATTTGCGGTGCAACAGATTATTAAAGGGGCCGAATTATCGAATGTCCGGATGCCATATTGCATGTTGCAGTTGAAAGTGCATCGTGTTATCTCTGGACTTATTTGGCCGTGGATTTCCAAACCGCTGCCGGAATTGTTGTTGGAACGGCATCCAGTAAATACCGATTTGGATGGATAATCCAAGAAAATTCCGCTTGCATTATTGTTTATGATACTACTATTAATAATTGTTGAATTCTGGTCATTTGCCAGGAGAAGCCCGGTCCAGTTATTCTTATCAATTGTGCAATTTATGATTGTTGGTATCGCGGACTGCCTTATCTCGACACCGACCCGTGAATTATTTCTGATACTACAATTCATGAACTTTGCCTCAGCATTTTCAATAAGAGATATCCCACAATCGGCGGAACCCTCAACAGAGCATCCTTCGAAGATGGACGTGGAGTTCATTTTTGTCGCTAGCGTAGGCCCGATATTGCTACCAATGAACGAACATCCAGAGAATGTGCCAGTTGAATTGTCCCCCAAATAGACTCCCCAGTTATTATCAAGAAATTTGCAATTGACAAAATCTGCTGATGAATCATCGCCTGTGAATGCGGCATATGAACATTGTTTGACAGTACAGTTTATATAACTGGTCTGTGATTTGTATTGTGGATACACCCCAACATATGAACTACCTTTTATAGTGCAATCAATGAACGTACTTTTTGAATCATCTAAGGTAAAAATGCCTCCTGAACAATTAATCAAAGTGCAATTTGAAAAAACCGGTTTTGTCACGTTATATGTTAGTATCGCAGGAAAACACCACCATCCATTTCCAACTGGAACCGTAAAACCATCATTTGTATAACTACAATCTTTGATTGTTGGATGCGCTTTATCGTCCCCCAGGCTTCCGATAGTTATTCCACACCAAAGATTATTCAGACTTGTGCAATTACTGATGTTTGGGGATGCATCCCCGATTATGCCGACACCGCTGCCTTGATTGATTGTCATTGTGCAATTGGAGATATTGGCATGTGAATTATACACATTGTCGATGCCATCTGCGTTGTGCCTAAATGTATTACGGTTTATTTCTCCTCCCGCATCGTCCGTTAAAAGAACTCCACATTGACCACAATCGAAGAATGTGCTGTCCTCGATAACTGGTTCGGCATTGCCACGTATCTGAACACCACATACTTCACCATTCCATATTGTGCAATTGCGTATTGTTGTCTCACTCGACAGGATAGTTATGCCGCCGAACAAAGTCCACCAATCAAAAAATATACCCCACCAAGCATCGTATGGAGAGTATTTACCGCTCATTTCGCTGACATTGCTCCACTCCATCTTCATTTTCCCAAAGATGGTGAAATCATAATGGAGGGAACCATTGAAAGCGGTGATGGTGGAGTTGGTGATATTTAATGTGCCCCCGGCGCTGACATTGATCTGATACTGACTATTCTCGGAGCAATTCATTATTAATGTAACGTGATCTAAAGTGAGGTCTCCAGATGTTACATTGAGATTGCCATTGAGAGGGATGTTCACGTTGTTGACATAATTCCCGGGTTTATCAATTATCCAGTTGCCGTTTGAAGGCGGGGGTGTGTTCGGACCATAGGACAAGCGTGGTGATGATGACGAATGATGAATAGAGGCCGGGTCAAGCGCGCCTCGATGAAGAGCCGGATATGAAGCTCCTGTCCAAAACTGTGCAAAGACCGGGCTCGGTGTCGTAAAAGTATTGAAGTATCCACCGGGGCAATCAGAAGAAATGGGTCGGGCTGAACCATCTCCGTTTATTATAGATTGCCCTGGGCTTGGCGATTGGGACGAAGTGATTGTACGCCCGGATTCGGGACTTACATTAGTATCGCCGGGACAAATACACCAACCTCCCACCAAGGGCGCAACCGGTTGAGCTAGAATCAACAGCGTGACCGCAATCATTCTAACGTTTCGGGGCATGGGATAGATTACGATTATAAGAGCATATAAATGTTGCTTTACTAGACGTCAGGTATAAACGCATTTAGAGGACAGGTCAAACATATAACTCGTGGGTTATTGTCTTGATCCAAGAAATGCGTTCACTCTTTTCCATCCATTTAAAACAATAACTACCGACAACGAGGCAATCCATTCCAGATACCCGAATCCTGGGATGCCGGACGGAGCCGCTTTTATATTTATTGTGAAAATAATGCTGGTCTCACCACCGTCGTTATCGGCAACAGTCAGATTGATTTGGTGTTTCCCCGGCTTGAGGTCCTTGGTGGAGAACCTTGCGCCAGCCAGGCCTTGGCCCTGATTAAGCAATCCTTGTTTGCTGGACTTCCAAGTGAAAGTCAGATTCTCCCTTGTCTCGTCAGGATCAGAGCTGTTCCAGGTGTCGA
>Ga0315291_10004495_pt1 | contig 17762 bp, 15 predicted proteins | sample YL17G12_20_MG_FD_203070 | JGI IMG/M metagenome (GOLD analysis project Ga0315291, IMG submission 203070) | Sediment microbial communities from Yellowstone Lake, YNP, Wyoming, USA - YL17G12_20 | ecosystem: Environmental > Aquatic > Freshwater > Lake > Sediment | place: USA: Wyoming | collected...
AACTGGTCGGCCTGCTCGGCGATCCATACATTCTGAGGCTGACGGGCGCGACCGCCTTGGAGGCTCTCTTGTCCACGATTCCGTCAGTGGTTCTGGCCGTGCCAATCGCCTACTTCCTATACCGCTACTCGTTCAAGTGGTCCAAGATGCTGAGGAACCTGTTGCTCACGCCTTTCTTCGTGCCGGCCCTTGCAGTGACTGAAGGAATGATACTGATGTTGGGCGAGAGGGGAGCGGTGAACCAGATCCTAGAGGCTCTCCTGCACTCTGGAACTCCGGTCATCAACATCCTGTATTCGATGGATGCGGTCGTCGTTGCCCACGTGTTCTACTATCTTCCACTGGCGGTGATGATACTGGAGCAGGGATTCTCAAGCGTTGATCAAGACCTGATCGACGCCGCGCAAATTTCCGGGGCCGGTTGGCTTAAGTCATTCAAGGCCGTGTATCTGAACCAGCTCATTCCGTTCTTGTCGGCCTCTGCCCTCCTAGTTTTCGCCTTCTCATTCATAAGCTACTCAACACCTATTCTGGTCGGGGGTCGTTTCAGCACCCTTGAGGTTGAGATCTACTCGACGCGGACGAGGTCCGTGTCCTCTTCTCTCGCGCTCATCCAACTCGCGCTAACACTGTTGCTCTCTCTGTCCATTCTGGCGCTGAGGGACAGGCTGTACGTTCGTGGGAAGACGGTAGAGCGAAAAAGGACAAGCCTTTCTGTCTCCAATTGGCAAGGCAAGGCGCTGTTGGGCTACAGCTTGGCAATCACGGCGATAGAACTCTTCCCTGTCTATCTTGTGCTCGCGCAGTCTGTCTCTCCCTCTACCGTGTTCTTCTTCCCCAGTTCATTGTCACTGGTCAACTTCGCCAACCTGTTCTCGGCAAACCTGGGCTTCGGCTTGAAGTTTGTCGACGTCCTCCTCCAGAGCCTAGCCATTGGGGTGGTGGTTGCTCTCTCATCGGTCGCTGTGTCTGTCTTCTTGATCTGGCGGGGCTCCCGGGACGAACGAATCAGGAGGATTACAGCAGCGATTCTCTCCCTGCCTCTCTCGATTTCCAGATCCTCTCTCGCTCTCGGCATCATGCTCTGCTACGGGTTCGGGTTACTGATGCTCTACGGCAGTTGGACGATCATCGTCATCGGCCAGATCGCCATAATCGTACCACTAACCGCCAGGGTGATTGAGGCTTCATGGACCAGAATTGGTGCTGACGTGAGACAAGCAGCCGAGCTATTCGGGGCGAGCAGGATCTTCACATTGTTGAAGGTGGAGCTGCCACTCATAGCCCCGGCCGTATTGGCATCGTTCCTGTTGGCGTTCTCCTCGTCAATAAGCGAGTTCACGATGGCCAACTTCTTCAGCACGTTCAACCTAGTCACCCTGCCTGTGTCCGTGGTGTCGCTTATCGACCTGAGACGGATGGATCTGGCCGCTGCTCTCAACGGGATCATCATTGTCATCGTGATAGCTGCAGAGGTGATGAGTTCGTTCTTGTCTGATGAGGCCCTCAGGGTGATATGACCATGGAACTCGAGTTGCGTGATGTCAGCAAGGCATATGATGGTACAGCCGCTGTCACGAACGTTTCCTTCAGGATCCCATCTGGCAAAGTAATGGCTCTGCTGGGTCCGAGCGGCTGCGGTAAGACAACGACTCTGAAGGTGATTGCGGGCTTGATTTCTCCTGATTCAGGGAGTGTCCTGTTCGACGGACAGGATGTCACTCGGGTTCCGTCCGCCTCGCGGAACATCGGGATGGTGTTCCAGAATCTTGCCCTATTTCCCAATCTCACGGTTGAGGAGAATGTCGCCTTTCCTCTTGAAGCCAGAGGGCGAGACCGCTCGAGCATCGACTTGAGGGTCGCGGAGGTTGTCCGACTCGTTGAACTCCAGGGCTTGGAGAAGAGATACCCACACCAACTCAGCGGAGGGCAACAGCAGAGGGTAGCCATAGCCAGGGCCATATCCGCGGACGCTGGGCTGGTGTTGCTTGATGAGCCCCTCGCGTCGCTCGACCCGGCGCTCAAGAGTGAGGTTTCTAATGTGATTAGAAATGTTCAGCGAGAACTCAACGTGACAACCCTCTATGTGACCCACGATCAGACCGAAGCTGTACTGATCAGTGACTTCTTGGCGGTGATGTTCGTGGGCAGGCTGGATGCGGTCGGCGGAACCAGGGAACTCTATGAATCGCCACCTACCGAGGAATCCGCGCGCTTTCTCGGCGCGACGAATGTCATTCAGTGTCAGATTGAGAGCGTGGCCGAACACGAGGTCTTGGTGTCTGTCGAAGGAGCGACTCTCAATGTGGCGAGACCTAGATGGTGGAGTCCCGGACGTGGTGCCGCCAAGCTGCAGTTTAGGCCGGATGACAGCTATGTGACAGATTCAACCAAGGGCATGGTCCGAGGCAGACTGACGAATCTCATGTACGGAGGCAGCAGACTAGTAGCGAGGGTGTCCTCAGATCTGGGTGAGATCGAGTGCACGGGTAGCTCATCAACGCAGTATGATTTCCTCTCCGGGATGCTGGGAAAGGAGGTTGGGGTGAGCATAGATCCATGGAAGATGGTCCTCTTCTGAGAGCGATGCAACGCACATGATGTGCAGGCCAAGGAAAGACAATTCCAAGCGTGGTATGGCAATGCTTTTTCTAGGCAAGGCATATTAGGTTCAGTCTTCGGGTTGAGAACGAAAGGACAGTGAAAGAGGAAAGTGACCCTCCAAAGGCAATCGACATAGTACTCGATCCTTCATCTATCTACACTGGTGTTGCCCTGGAAGTGCTAGCCGAGAGCCAGAATGTCAGAAGAGTCATAGTCCCGCTCCAGGTCGTGGAGGAGTTCGAGACCCGTGCGAAGCACGGAGATGACCTTGGGTTGAAGGGACTGAAGTTGGTGTCGGACAGATCCTCGGCTAAAGGGATCGAGGTCAGTTTCGAACACGGACCTGGACCGATCACGGCGGCCCGTGAGGCGGCCCGTGAGCTTGCCCATCTGACTGGGGCCACTCTCGTGACGTGTGACCCTTTGGCCGCCAGATCCGGTGAAGCGATGGGACTCAACGTCATCTACAGGAGACCAGCCCGTCTGCTGAGCCTTGACAACTTCTTTGGGACCGACGTGATGTCAGTTCACCTAAAAGAGGGAGTGGTCCCTAGGGCCAAGAAGGGGGTGCCAGGGAAGTGGACCTTCGAGGAGGTGGGCACTGGCCCGATAAACCGCGAGGAGCTGGAGTCTCTCATACTGGACATAATGGCGGCTGTTCAGTCGTCCACCGACGGCTCAGCTTTCGTGGAAATAGACAAACCTGGCTCGACCATCGTGCAACTCGGAGATCGGAGGATCGTGATAGCGAGGCCTCCATTTTCGGACGGTCTGGAGATAACTGCCGCCAGGCCGGTGACGAGAAAAGCGATCCCGGACTATCGACTGCCGCAGGAGATTCTGACCAGAATAGGCACGAGGGCCGAGGGTATTCTGATAGCAGGATCTCCCGGTATGGGCAAAACGACTTTCGCCCAAGCACTGGCAGAATTCTACATGTCCAAGCGCAGGGTCGTCAAGACCGTCGAGAGCCCCAGAGACCTTCAGCTACCTCCGGAGATAACTCAGTACTCCAAGACCATGGCAACCCCAAGCGAGATCCACGATGTCCTACTGCTCAGTCGCCCTGACTACACCATCTTCGACGAACTGAGATCGGATTCGGATTTCGAGCTGTTCGTTGACCTGCGGCTGGCAGGGATCGGCATGGTGGGCGTGGTTCACGCTACATCCGCGATAGACGCTGTCCAGAGGTTTCTCCACAGGGTCGACATAGGGCTGATCCCGTCGATTATCGACACGATACTTTTCATGGACGGAGGAGAGGTCAGATCGGTTCACGTTCTGGAAACCGAGGTCAAGATCCCGGCGGGTCTATCAAGGCCGGACTTGGCCAGACCAACCGTGATTATGAGGAACCTCATGACCGGGAAGCCCGAATACGAACTCTACGTGTTTGGAGAGAAGACCTTCGTGGTGCCTGTGATCGGCCGCAGGAGTTCTAGGGAACACCACATCAGAGCGGCCATAGACGAAGCTCTCGGGGGCCAGACTTCCGGCTACAGCATCGAAGTATCGGAGGGCCAAATCAGAGTCGCAGTGCCCTCAAGCGACATCAGGCGGTTTACGAAGAAGACACAAAAGAACCTCTTCAAGGTGGGAAGGCGGTTCGGCCTAGAGATCGAGGTGGAACCCATAATGAAACGCGACGAGTTGCCCTAGAACAGGTCTACTTGAGTGCAATGTTTGAATCGACAAAACCCAAGCCAGGTAGTGCTGTGGTTTTGCCTACGTGAACGAAGCTCAGAACTCGTGAATTACCGAGAGTGGACTGAGAGTGACCTAAGTAACCTTAAAATGGCATCTCGGGATGTGTGGATGACCTCGCCATGTTGAAGGAAAAGATATGGGGAGTAGGTTTGATAGCAATTTCGCTCGTAGGTGTGCTGGCCTATTTCGGGATGCTGATGAGCGGGCTGAGCCAGATGGCCATACTGGTTGTATCGACTTTGGCAGTGGTCTCCTTTTTCGCATTGGTGGCTTGGGTAGGTTATACCATTCTCACAACGCACTGGCCGGAGTCGTGATCCAATTGAGCAAGCCCAAGTTGGTCATCCTCGCTGGAGGGCTGGGTAAGAGGCTCAGGCCATTCACGCTTTTCTTACCCAAGCCCATGCTACCAATGGGCGACCGACCGATCCTCAGTCATGTGGTCAGCTGGGCCGCCAAGGAGGGATTGACTGACATCGTCATGGCGACAGCCTACTTGGGGAAGATCATAGAGGATTTCTTCGACGATGGCTCTGATCAGGGCGTGAAAATCACGTACGCTAGATCAAAGAGACCGCTCTCATCAGGAGGTCAACTCAAGACGGTCGAGAAGCTGGTCAAAGGAACCTTCGTACTGACCTACTCTGACATCATAACTGACATGCCGATTGATCCCGTTCTGAAGTTCCATGCGGACAAGGGGGCCAAAGTCACCATAGTCGCTCGTCGGATAGAAATCCCCTTAAGGTTCGGGGAACTGAAGGTTAACGGCGACGGCAGGCTGACCGGTTGGGAAGAGAAGCCTGTGATCAGAAGCTTGATCAATGCGGGGACGTTCATCATGGAACCTGACGTGTTCAAGTTCGTGAAGGAAGGCGAGGTCGTCAGCATGGACGTGGTAGTGCGACGCATGACCGAGAGCGGCCTACCAGTGTACGTCTACGAGCCAAACGCCGACTTCGTTGACATAGCTGACCAGGAAAGCTACGAGAAAGCCAACGAGGAGTTCAGCAAGGTCCTGGGAAACATATGACGAATGTTCGAGCCCGGTCTCGGCAGGATTTGAACGACCCATGGGCATTTCAATAGTTCGTGAGTCGCCGACTCCAGAGCGCGGTTTCTCCAGAAGGTACGCTGTGGAGGTGACGATCGTGGAGCCAAAAGCGGAAAGCGTCTACCTCCTGTGCTCGCTTGATGGCTTCTCAAGAAGAGCACATCAGATGGACAAGCACGGAGAGTCCTGGCGCATAGTGCTGAGACTCCTCGGGGGGGTATACGAATATGCCTTCCTTGCAGACGGCTCGCGTACGATTGCCGATCCAGAGAATCCGGAATCCAGAAAGAGATCGGACGGATCTACAGCCAGCGTCCTGAGGTTCGGGGTTCCGGCTGGTGAGTGCGCGCGTGGCGATGGTTCGATCGATGCGGCTTCGCTCTATCACGATCAGTCCTTGCCCTTTCTAGAGGTGTTCCGCGAGCAGGTTGTCTTCAAGCTTCAAGTCGCACGTAACGATGTCGAAAAAGCATACCTCGTTCTGAAGGACGGGAGGCAGGTGGCAATGGACTGGGCGTCCTACGACGAGAGCTTTGACTACTACGAATGCAGGTTGCCTCTCGGCTTCTCGGTGGACTACGGGTTCAAGGCGGTAGATGCTGGGGCTGAAATCTTCTTGGGATCAGAGGGTCCGGCCGACTCGCTGGACCACTGCAAGGCATTCCCCTTTCCTCCCAGATCAATCCCGACTCACGACTGTCCGGACTGGGCGCTCGGCTGTACCTACTATCAGATCTTGCCGGACAGTTTCAGGAATGGCGACCCTACGAATGATCCTAAGGATGTTCTGCCATGGGGTCGTCCTCCCACCAAGACCGGATACTTCGGAGGTGACTTGGCTGGCTTGTTCCAGGCTGTGAGCTATCTCAAGGAGCTCGGAGTCTCAGTCGTGCGTTTGATGCCGATCTTCGTTTCTCCTTCCAACGACAACTTCGATGTTTTCGACTACTACCACGCGGATGCGCACCTGGGCACAGACGAGATGTTCGCCGAAGTGGTGGAGACCCTTCACAAAGAGGGAATAAGGGTGGTCTTGGATATGGTCTTCAACCACACCGGGAGAGGATTTTTCGCATTCAGGGATGTGGTCAGAAACCAGGAGAGCTCGCAATACGTGAACTGGTACAACATACACGAGTTGCCCGTAACGCGGAAGAAGTCGCTGACGGGCACCATAGTGCGCAGATTGGCTGGCGAACCGGATCGCCCAGTGTACGAGGCCTACAGGAGCAGGCCCGAATGGCCTGAACTCAACTTCCGCAACTTCGAGGTCAGGGGATTCATAAGAGAGATAGTCACGCACTGGATGAAGAAGGCCCTGCTAGATGGCGTGTGGCTGCCGGTGGCCAGCGGACTTCCTCATTTCTTCTTGGCCGAGATTCGCAGGACGGTGAAGCACATCAAGCCGGACGCTGTGCTGATAGGTGATGTCAAAGCAGATCTCGCCCCTTGGCTGGGCTCTGGAGAGCTCGATTCTGCGACCGACTCGGTGTTCAGGAAGGCCGTCACGGGATTCTTCTTGGAAGGCAAATCCTCGCCATCCGAGTTCATGGCCCAGCTCACGCGGTCCAGAGCGTTGACCCCTTGGGCAGCCACGTTGGCTGAGTGCAACCAGATCGGCAACGAGTTTTCGGCCAGGGCCCTCACCGCCGCCGGAGAAGACAAGATGAGAGCCATGATGGCTGCCATCTTTCAGATCACATATCCCGGATCTCCAACAATACTGTATGGTGACGAGATAGGAATGAGCGGTGGGCCATATCCTGATTGCAGGAAAGCCATGTACTGGGAAGCGGGCAATAGGGACGAAGAGGTTCTCGCGCTGTACAAGAAGCTACTGAAAGTAAGGGTGGATTCTGAGGCGATTCGGGTTGGTTGGCTCAGGTTGCTTGCAGTTGACGATCAGTTTGACCTAGTGGCTTTCCAGAGGTGGACAGAGAAGGAGACCGCTGTTGTCATCATGAGGAGAACTGGGGATCCGCAGGTCATCGATGTACCTGTCCCCGATGGGATCTACAGGGATGTGATAAGCTGGGATGCCTACACAGTGACCGGCGGTTCGTTCAGGGCAGAGCTAAGAGGTGGATCATGCCTGGTGCTTGTCGGGGACAAGGCAACCTATCAAGGTGCGCTTGGCCCGATGGAACTCAGCCCTCTGTGATGTTTCCTCGATAAGCTTAAACACTCGTAAGCCACTCACCCGACATCTGAGCTATTGCGGAGCAACCGCACGAAGCTCTCGGTGGTTGAATTGATCATAGCCTTCGGTTCATCAGGCGAGCATCTGGCTCGGGCGGTGGCGAAGATCACCCGGTTCAGTGTGACAGAGACAGAGACCAGAAGGTTCCCAGATGGAGAACTCTACGTGAGAGTTATGGGAGATGCGTCCAGAGAGGATGTAGTCGTGTTTCAATCCCTCGGCATGAGGCCCGACCGGCTGCTGATGGAGTACTGCCTGATTGCGGATGCAGTGAAGGGAATGGGATGCAAAACGGTCACAGCAGTCATACCGTATCTTGCATACGCCCGTCAGGATGCGCGCTTCCGCTCAGGTGAGCCCTTGAGTATCAAGCTGGTTGCGAGAAGTCTGGAAGGTGCCGGCACCGATCGGCTGATATCGGTAGACGCTCATTTGCACCGTCTGAGGGCGCTGAAAGAAGTCTTCACCATACCCACCCTGAACCTGTCAGCCATGCCTCTGCTGGCCGAGTACTACAAGACGGAGTTCGGTGTGCGCAACGTCATAGTTGTGGGGCCGGACAGCGAGTCCGAACAATGGGCAAGTACTGTTGCTGGGACGCTGTCCACTGAGTACTCGATCCTGAACAAGGAAAGGCTCGGAGATAGAGACGTGGAAATATCCGGGTCGCCGTCAGTCAGAGGCAAGACCGTGGTCTTGGTGGACGACATCATAAGCACGGGGAAGACTCTGGTCGGGGCCATACGTAAGCTCAGGTCAAAGGGAGCGAAAAGGATCGACGTGTTGACCACTCATGCCCTGCTAGTCGAAGGTGCCTTGAGTCTCCTCCGAAAGGCCGGGATGTCCCATCTCGTGAGTACGGACACGATTCCGCGCTCAACCTCCAGAGTCTCAGTGGCACCGATGATAGCAGATGCTCTGAGGGAGTGGAAATGACCTTCAGCCAAATCGTAACACTTCCAGCATTGCCGGGGCCCCCTCAGATCCGACATCGAGGCTAGGAGTGAGCATGTACCTCGTGCACGACATCGGTACCACTTCGCTGAAGACGACACTCTTTGATGAAAGAGGCAACGAAGTCCTCAGACTGGAAGAGCCGTACAAGACACACTACTCACAGAACGGTTGGGCTGAGCAGGAGCCGCTCGATTGGTGGAACGCCGTCGTCGCGACGACACGGAAGGCGTTCCGAAAAGGGGCTCCTACAACCCTCGCCTTCTCCTCCCAGAGGGAGAGCTTCGTCTTGGCTGACAAGAACGGGAATCCCTTGGGCCGGGCGATAATCTGGATGGACAGGAGGGCGACGGCTCAGGCTCAGGAAATGGTCGAGCGGTTCGGAAGCGACTACCTGAGGCTGGCCACGGGGATGATCCCCGACACAACCTTCACCGCCCCGAAGCTGCTGTGGTTGAGGCAGAACGCGCCCGAATTGCTGGAATCAGCCAAGCACGTCCTGCAGGCCAAGGACTTCATCGTCATGAGACTCACCGGGAAGCCAGTGACCGATCCATCTTTGGCCTGCAGAACCATGCTCTTCGACCAAGGAAGGATGGACTGGAATGATGAACTGGTGGAATTCGTGGGGCTGAATCGTTCTCAACTGCCCGATGTCCGAAAGTCGTACGAGGTCATAGGCGAAGCGACAAGTCCTGAACTCCCGGGACGTATGACCGTCGTGTTGGGAGGGGGAGATAGGCAGTGCGAGGCGCTGAGCTCGTCGGCCTCTAACGTGAGGGCAATGGAATCAACGGGAACCACCACCAATCTCTCCTGCGTTTCTGAGTCCCCGGTCAACGACATCAGGGTGACGAGCTCTTGCCACGTTGTGGGCGAGTCGAGACTGATCGAACAAGGCATGACCACTTCAGGCGCGATATTGAGCTGGCTGAGAGATCTCACCGGCGTAGACTACGATGAAATGAACAGGCTGGCTGCTGAGGCCAAGCCGGGCGCGATAGTGATGCTACCCTTTTTCATGGGCGCCAAGTCGACCAGATGGAACCCTTCGGCGAGAGGGGTGATCCTCGGACTTTCGCTTCACCACAATGTCGGGGATCTGGCGCGAGGTGCCATGGAGGGCGTAGCACTGGAGGTGCTGGCATGCGTCAGATTGCTGAGCGGCCTCGGGATCCACCTGAGGGAAGTCGCTTCGATGGGCGGGGGGTCGAAGTCTGTTGTCTGGAACCAGATCAAGAGTGACGTGTTGGGAATGAAAGTCAAAGTTCCGAAGAATCTGGATGGGGCTTCCATCGGCGCACTTTCGCTGGCTATGGTGGCAAATGGGCAAGTCAGCCTTGACGATCTGCCCGGATTGGTGTCTCGGTTGAACCCGACGGAGTCCACATACATGCCCCGAGACGAGATGACGCGACTGTACAGCAAGATGTTCGCCACCTACAATGAACTGTACTCGAGAGTAGCTCCTTTGTTCGGTGACCTTGGTTCGCCCGACTGAGCCAGGTGCAACGATTAAATCCGGTGGGTTCATCACAGTACTATCATGAGCAAGTACCCCTTCAAGATGGGCATCGTTCATTCGATGGCCTTCCCCGAAACCTTGGATGGATCGGGGCCGGTGCTAGAGACGGCTAAGGTCTTGGTCGACGACGGCTTCTTTGATGTGATAGAGGTTTCCTCAGTCAAGAGTGACTCGACGCGACAAGCTCTCTCGTCTTTGCTGGGTTCTTCTGGCAAGGGCGTCGTGTTCTGTGGCGGAGGAAACTTGATCAGAGGGAAGATCGATCTGAACGCGCTGGAGTCCTCCGCCAGGAAGAAAGCGGTTCTCTTTGTGGAACGCCTTGTAGATGAGGCCCTGTCTTACGGTGCGAGTATCTTCGTATTGTGCAGCGGCCCGGATCCGGGCATCTCTCACAGGAGGGAGGCGAAGTCTGCACTCGTCAGCTCGCTCACAGAGATATGTGACTACGCCGGGAAACGAATGATGGTGTCGCTGGAGTCCTTCGACAGGGATGTGGACAAGAAAAGGCTAATCGGACCAACGCGCGAAGCCGTGGATCTGGTGTCGGAGATCAGGCGACACAGTGCGAACATCGGACTGACGATTGATCTCAGCCACCTTCCGCTTCTGAACGAGAAGCCGCGCTACTCTCTTGATGAAGCAAAGGACGTCTTGGTTCACAGCCACATTGGCAATTGCATGCCAGACGCTGACTCCCATCCGAGGTTCGGAGTTCCGGGTGGATGCAACGGCTTGAACGAGGTGAAGGAGTTCCTCCAGGCGCTGAAGTCTGTAGGGTACTTCGACAAGTCAGGCTCGATCGTTAGCTTCGAAGTCAAACCCGGACCGGGTGAAGACTCGAAAACAGTAATAGCTGAATCGAAGGCGGTACTCAGTGAGGCAATGAGGTCGATAGCATGAGCACGACGAAAAAGCGAGTGTACGTAACCAGACGGATCCCAGAGAAGGGAATCCAGTTGCTGAGAGAACATGTTGAGGTCGACCTGTACGAGGGTGAACTCCCACCTTCGAAGGAGGTCCTCATTCAGCACACGCGAGACAAGGACGGGCTGCTTTCCCTGCTAACCGACATGATAGACTTGGAAGTGATGGACAGCTGCCCCCGTTTGAAGGTGATCAGCAACTACGCGGTCGGCTTTGACAACATCGATGTCGCTGCCGCGACTGAACGCGGAATAGTCGTGACGAACACACCTGGTGTTCTCACCGAGACGGTAGCTGACTTCACTTGGGCTCTCCTCATGGCCTGCGCGCGGAGGATAGTCGAGGCTGACAGATCTACGAGGCTGGGCGAGTGGAAGACGTGGAGTCCCACTCTGCTGTTGGGTGTCGACATCGCAGGCAAGACGCTCGGCATAGTCGGAGCTGGCAGAATAGGATCCTCGGTTGCCAAGCGCGCGGCCGGATTCAACATGAGAGTCCTTTACACTGACAACGACAGAAAGGAGGACTTCGAGAAGCAGACTGGCGCGAAATTCGTTGACTTGGACACGCTCTTGCGGGAATCGGACTTCATCAGCCTACATGTCTCGCTGACAGAGGAAACCAAGCACTTGATAGCCAAGTCTGAGCTTGGCAAAATGAAACCCACTGCCATTCTGATCAACACGTCCAGGGGGCCGGTCGTGGACCAAGAGGATCTCTACGACGCGCTTGTGTCTGGAAAGATACTAGGAGCCGGCTTGGACGTGTTCGTGACGGAGCCGATCCCAGCGTCCGACCCTATTCTAAAGCTCAAGAATGTGGTCATCACACCTCACATAGCCAGCGCGAGCGTTGAGACAAGAGACAAAATGGCAGAAATAGCAGCACAGAACCTCCTCGACGCGCTCTTCGGCAAGACCCCGAGGTTTACAGTGAACCCAGAGGCGCTGTCCGCCCGCCGGTCATAGTGCGGCCGCTGGGGCGTTCCGTTGGATTAGGCCGACGGATTGACGTGCGGAGGTCAGTCATCTCACTGGCAGTACTTGTCGAAAAGGGCTTCCATCAAGGCAACTCTCTCTGCCACTCCATCTCGGGTGAGTTCGATGCCCTCGAGCGTTGACATGAGTTCTCGATAGAGGCTAGGCATTCGCAGGATCCCTTCGCACTGCTCCCTCAACCACTTCACATAGTCAATTGGGTATTTCCGCTCCCTGATGAACAAGTGTTGGATGAAGATGCGCTGCGCCTCCAGAAGGGAATACAATGCTGCAGTGTACTCTCTCCTTTCCGCGAGCCAGCGCGCCTTCCATGTCTTGTGCCGGAATTCAGTTGCTGTCGCTTGCAGCCTGATCTTTCTCAACGTGTCGTCGTAGAACGGGAGGTATCCCTCTCTCAACCGTTGGTAAGCTCTTCCCTTGACATATATCGGAACTGAGTAGACGAACAAGTTGCCTACTGTGGTCTCGAACTCATCCCTCGTCACGTCGTATGAGTCCTGCTGCTGTGGGTCTAGGCGCCCATCGGTGAAAATCAGGTCAACTCTGATGTTGCCGAAACTAATACCGCCTTCCACGTTGCCAGAGTGGTAGCATATCTTCCCGCCGAGGCGAGCGTATGCTTTGGCCCTGCGGTTGACGGTTGAACCCAGAGATGCGAACGCCTCTTTGCCCAGAAACACGGCGAGATCAATGCAGGATCCCTCCACGGCTTTTCCTCTCGCCAGTGACCCCGTGAGCACAATGGCATTTGTTCCGGGATATCGCCTGAAATACTCACACATTCTCTCGAGGATCCGGCTGTAGTCTTGGTTCGGGAAGTTCAATCCGCGTGTCTCCAAGGTAGAATTCAGCAGCGTATCGCGTTCCGGATTATAAGACTTGCACAGATTCAGTCACGCAATGGGACTTCAGTTCCAGCATGAAGTGCTGGCCAAGAATGAGGTGCCGGACCCATGACAACTATCCTCCTCCCACAAGAGGGAAGATCGCCAACGTGTCGCCATCCTTGACTTTCGCGTCCGCATCGACGACATTCTGGTTCAGAGCACGTATTGCGTCCTTCATGGGCCCTAAGCTGGGATGCTTCGACGCAACAGTCTCGACTACGTCTCCGACGGTTGAACCCTCGGGTGCATCAACGGTCTCTTGAGCCGCTCCAACTGTCTCTCGATAGGAGGCGAAGAACTTCACAAGCACCTTCATCGTGGTCCCGACTTGAGGAAGGCGACTCATGTTTATATGAATTGCGAGCCCGCCTATGGTCGCGTCAGGATATGCCTTGACCTAGACGGTGTTGGAAGCCATGGCTGGATGGACGGGCAGGATAGCGGAAGTAGATCTAGCTAGCTCGAGTGTCAAGTTCCTCCAACACGACGAAGATACAATGCTCCGGTTCATTGGTGGACGAGGACTCGGTGCTAAGATAGTGTACGACAGCGTCAAGCCTGGGACAAGTCCTCTTGACTCAGCCAACGTTCTCGTGTTTGCCGTTGGCCCGCTTACGGGAACGGCAGCGCCGACTTCTGGAAGATACTCCGTGTCCACAAAGTCGCCATTGACAGGCACTGTGTTCGACGCCAACGCTGGCGGATTCTTCGGTCCTAAGTTCAAGGGATGTGGTGTAGATGCTCTCGTGATCAAGAACGCAGCCAGGAGCCCTGTCATCCTCCAGATGGGCGATAAGGACATTCAAGTGCTGGATGGTGAGAGATACTGGGGCAAGGGCGTATTCGATACTACGAAAGAACTCACCGAAAGGTTCGGCAAGGAAGCAGAAGTGGCGTGCATAGGTCCCGCCGGTGAGAACCTCGTGAAAATAGCTGGCATAATGAACGACTACCACAGGACGGCCGCGAGGGGAGGAGTTGGAGCGGTGATGGGATCGAAGAAGCTCAAGGCGATCGTGGCGAACGGGACGGCTAGGACCGAGGTAGCCGACAAAGAGAAGCTCCTTTTCGTCGTGAAGGAATCTAACAGGGTCTTCGACATGCACCCGATTACCAGCAAGGCGCTACCGAGGTTCGGCACTGCGGTGCTGGTAAACCTGATGAATGAATTGGGAGTGCTCGGTGCTGAGAACTTCAGATCGACCTGTCATCCGGAAGCTGAGAACCTGTCGGGTGAATCGATCACAAAGAACATACTCGTTAGGGCAAAACCCTGCTACGGCTGCAAGATGGCATGTGGTAGGCTGACACGAGTCAATGGCGTGGAAGGGGAAGGTCCGGAGTTCGAGACTGTTTTCGCCTTGGGGTCATGCTGCCTGATATGGGACCTAGAGAAAGTCACTCAAGCCAATTACTTGTGCAATGACCTCGGTTTGGACACGATGTCGATGGGCGTGACGATCGCGTGTGCGATGGAACTCAGCGAGAAAGGGCTCCTCGGAGAAGAAGTGAAGTGGGGCGACGGAGAGAAGATGATCGAGTTGGTCAACAAGACAGCCCGCAGAGAGGGTCTGGGCGATGATTTAGCGGAGGGTTCGAGGAGGCTTGCTGAGAAACGCGGGGCCCCAGAATTGGCCATGCACTCAAAAGGTTTGGAGCTTCCGGCCTATGATCCCAGGGGTGCCAAGGGACAGGGCCTGGCCTACGCCACCAGCAACAGAGGGGGATGTCACCTCAGGTCGTACATGGTTGGTCTGGAGATTCTCGGCATACCGAGAAGGATTGACAGGTTCTCGACAGTCAACAAGGCCGGTCTCGCAATATCGCAGCAGAACCTCTACGCAGGCATGGACACCTTGGTGGCCTGCAGGTTCACTGGGTATGGGCTAGATGAAGACTACTACTCGAGGATGCTTTCCGCGGGAACCGGCGTTCAGTACACGGGAGAAGACCTCATGTTGGCAGGAGAAAGGATCTGGAACTTGGAGAGGCTGTTCAACAACAGGGAGGGGTTCGGCAGGAAAGACGACACGCTCCCGAATAGACTTTTGAAGGAACCCCTGTCTACTGGACCCACCAAGGGACAAGTGGTGGAACTGGAACCGATGCTCAACGAGTACTACAGGTTTAGAGGGTGGGACCAAGAAGGGAACCCCACTAGGAGGACGTTGGATAGACTTGGCCTCAAGCAGTGAGAGCGAGATCTGGAAGGAGATCAGCAAGTACGGCAAGAAACTTCACGATAAGGGCTACATGGTCAGTCACAGCGGCAACATCAGCATAAGGGGCGGCGACAAGATGTACATCAAGAGGCGGGGTGCTGCTGCGGACGAAATAGGGCCCGAGGATGTAGTCGAAGTGGATCTGTTCGAAGAGGACAGTTCCATAATCCTGAGTTCAACCGAAACAATGGTCCACAGAGCAGTGTATCTGGAGACATCTGCTCTTGCCGTCATACATGCGCACCCTCCGTACTCAATAGTGTGCTCGCTCATATTCGACGAAATCATACCAATGGATGCCGAAGGGGACTATGTCCTCAGGAAGATACCAGTGGTATCAGTCAAGGAGGTCAGTGGGTCGAAGGCCTTGGAGAAGGAGGTCTCAGCAGCTCTCAAGGAGTACAAGGGAGTCGTAGTCAGAGGGCATGGTACGTTCGCTGCGGCAAAGCTCCTGGAAGAGGCATACCACGTGACATGCATGATGGAGGCTGCGTCGCAGATAAGGTACCTGGTCCACCTCTCGGGCGTAGAATCCAAGAGAGACAAGACTGCGGAGTTCACCAAGTGGTAACGTGAGAGCGCACACGTCTTGTCCGAGAGTTGACAGTGAGCGGAATCTGAAGGCTGCTTCACAGGGGAATCGCTGATGGGCCATCCGGCAGAAGCGTTATCCTGCCTTGAGGTTTGAGCTTGAATGCTTCTTCGAGTCCTTCTCTCAACGACTTCGCGTGCGCCATGTGCATTGATTCGACAGTCTTCCTATCGACGCCTCTAGAAACAACGATGACACTGAACTTCTCAAGGACCTTGGCGAGGACTTGTGCCTCCCATTGGGCCTCCTCCCATATCTCTCCCTTCCTCAGTCTCCGCAGGAACTCACTCGGATCACTGGCCGATGCAAGCATCTTCCGGAATCCCTCATGCCCCACTCCATCCGAGCATTCGCCGCACGCGACTATGACACCGCCGTCTTTCGCAGTCAACGCGCCATTTGAGATCCCCTTCACCAGCTGGTACAGGTTTCTGTCAAGCGGGTACCCACCATTGGAGGTGACCACTATATCTCCGAGCACGGGAGTAACCCTGCAACACTTGAGCGAGAAAAGGGTTCCCTGGTCGTGAGCCAGTATCGGATCGCCTGCGAAAGCCGAGATGACGTTCTTGGATTTGTCGAGGACCACGTTCAGTACGAACTTCAGACCTACCCTTTTCGCTGCTTCACGCATCTCCTCGTGAATGGGGTTGCCCCTTGTCACACCGCACCTAGCGTTTGGGTTGTCGATGTTTCTGGGAGAATGATTGTGCATGATTGTTTCGGATCCCGCGATGCCCGGCAGGACGCTCTTTGGCCCTCCCGTGAAGCCAGCGAAGAAATGTCCCTCTATGAAACCATCAGCGACTATCAAGTCAGTCCCGGTTGTTAGGTCGTTCACGCATAGTTCGTTTCCGGTTGAGAGGCGCCCGAGTTGAATGAGCGAATCTTTGTCCTTGGCTGAATGGATTCTGACCTCATTCACACGATCGACAGCTTGGCCCAGCTTCTCCTTGAGTTCGCTATTGGCAGGAGACCATTCATGGAGGCCCGTGCCGACAAGTATCCTCACTGATGCGCTCGGGGCGGCTTGCTTGATTTCTTCCAAGATTGGCGGCAGTGTCAGTCTGCTGGGCACAGGTCGTGTGTTGTCGCTTGTCAAGACCAGTACGCTCCTCGCGCCCGAGGCTAGATGTTTGAGGGACTCAGATCCGATCGGTCGGGCTAGAGCCCCAGAAACGCATTGCTCTTGACTAAGGCCGACGGGAGGCCATGAGGGCTCAAGACACCCCAGGATCCTGTCGTCCTCAACTTCGGACACCTCGGATCCCTTGCCAAACGGGACTCTGACAATCATTCGGTTTGTTCGTAGGTTTGTCAACTTATATTGTTTGTATTGGCAGTCTATCTGATTTCGTGCTCTTCGGCGCGGACTCTCGCTTCTCTGTTCTCTCGATTAGCGGTGGTGCCCTTCTACCGCTTCCACGCGGATCTTCGTTCCCTCTCTGACTTGCGCGAAGACTTTGGGCTCGCCCAGTATCTTTCCGAACACGTTGACTGGGCTGGCTGGTCTTATCTCCTCTCCCTTTGACACCGGCGTCTTGCCGAAGAATATGCAGATCGCCTTCCCGGGAGGCCAGAAGCCTAGGTCTCCCATCTCCACGACCTCCCTTGGGTTTTCTTCGCCGATCTTCAACTGCGTGGAGAAGTAGACCTCCTCTCCCCACCTGTTCGCCTTGGATTCAATGGGCAACGCACTCAGTATGGTCCGCGCAGTCTGGCTGTCGTCCAGTTCTGCTTCGGCCATCACATCTTTCGCTGTTATCCTTATCCTCGACATGATGTGCTTCTCACGTTCGGCTCGGTTTTAAGGCTGCTTGGGTCCCGCATTTCCCAGACTTTCATCAATTACAGACACCATCAGGGCGGTCTACTTCTATTTCCCAGACTTTCATCAATTACAGACACCATCAGGGCGGTCTACTTCTGCTGTCTCTCCAGCAGTTGCCTGATTCTTGCCAGTTCTTCAAGAATCTTCGTTTCGACATCTCCTTCGTCGTACGTCTCAGTTGCGACTGGCTTCCTTCCTCTTACGCGGCTCATGATCAGCTCCCTGAGTTGATCGAAGTTGGTCACTCCCTCCAGTTTGATT
>Ga0315291_10004496_pt1 | contig 17759 bp, 10 predicted proteins | sample YL17G12_20_MG_FD_203070 | JGI IMG/M metagenome (GOLD analysis project Ga0315291, IMG submission 203070) | Sediment microbial communities from Yellowstone Lake, YNP, Wyoming, USA - YL17G12_20 | ecosystem: Environmental > Aquatic > Freshwater > Lake > Sediment | place: USA: Wyoming | collected...
TCAGCAGCAGTCCCGCATAAGTCCAGACCTTGAATTTCGGCTGACTCCTGCCGATAGAGCGATTGTAGATGCTGTCAGTTATGCCGACCATAAATGCAGCATATAGCGGGCAGCGATTGGCGTCCAGCGTGATACGGACCAGGGTTGACAATAATCCTTGACATCTGCGGGATTATCGGTATAATAGTATTCTGTGAAGATGCTCATAGAAAGATGCAGGTCAGACCGGGTCTGGCCGCCATTAACATAGTAGGAAGAAAGGACCATAGACTCATGAAAGAGCGGCAGCAATATTGTCTGCCCCCGCGTCTCTCGACGCGAGTCGGGGCGGGAGGGTGGAGACTGTTTGTAATTATCAGTGTGGTTGTCCTGTGGGCCGTGCAGCCGGGCATGGCGCTTGTGGTCAGCGAGCTGATGTACCACCCGGTCGAGGAGGGAGGGACACCGAGTGGGGAGGAGAGTCTCGAGTTCATTGAGCTGTACAACAACGGGGCCGTCTCCGAAGACCTCAGCGGGTACGCATTCACGAACGGCATCGAATACACGTTCGCGGGCGGGACGATGATAGTGCCCAAGGGGTACCTGGTGGTTGCCCACGACCCGGCTGCCGTGGAGGCGGCATACGGGATTACCGGCGTGCTTGGTCCTTTTACGGGCCGGCTCAACAACGACGGCGAGCGGATAGAGCTGTCCAACTGCAACGGGGAGATTATCATCTCGTTCCGATACAACGACACAAGGCCGTGGCCGTCCTCACCCGACGGGACAGGACATTCGCTGATTCTCGCCAAGCCGGGCGGAGACCCGGAGGAGGCGTCAAGCTGGGCACCCAGCACGTTCATCGGCGGCACACCGGGCGGGCCGGATGAGTCACAGGTCGGGCCAGAAGACCCGACACTGGTGACGCTGGTGGATGTGAACCACCCCGGACGGTATTTCAAGGGGACCCAGGAACCATCGCCAGGCGTTGGCGGAGTTCCCACAATAGACTGGACACAAATAGGGTTCAACGACGACCCCAGCACAACTGCCTGGCTCAATGGTAACAGCGGTTATGGATATAGCGATGAGGCCGACGAGCTCCAGTGGATTCGGACGACTCTCGATATGGCTGGAAAGTACATGTCGGTGTATGCCCGGCTGAGGTTCACACTGACATCAGAGCAAATCAGCTCCTTTTCCAAGTTGTTGGCCGAGGTCCATTATGACGATGGCTTTGTGCTGTATCTCAACGGAACGCGAGTAGCGGCCTCTGCGGAAATCGTCGGCAATCCGCCCCCGTATAACCAGAGCGGGGGCACGGCGAATGACTTTTCGGCTGCCAATGTGGACCTGACCAGTTGGATGAACCTGCTGGTTGTAGGCACAAACGTCCTTGCGATACAAGGCCACAATGCGACGCTACCTGGGGGTTCGGACTGTGTAGTAAGCCCTGTTCTCCGGGCCGTTGTGAAAGAGACCGAAGGCGGAGATGACCCGCGTGCCCAGCTGGTAATTAACGAGCTGCTTACCAATAGCCATGCCGCCCCGGGATTAGACTGGCTCGAACTGTACAACCCCGGCCCGATACCGGTTGATTTGAACAACGTATATCTGAGTGACGGCCGGTTCGAGCTGCTGATGTATAAGATACCGGGCAATATAGTGCTGCAGCCGGGCGAGTTCTGGGCCGTCAGAGAAGGCACGCCGCCCGATGGGATTCCCTTCGGGCTGGGCGTCGCCGGCGAGACGATTTTTCTGACGGCGGCCACGAGAGAGCCTGTGCCCAAGCCGGTCCGCGTCCTGGACGCCCTGCGTTTCGGACCCGTGGAAAGGGACAGGACCCTCGGTCGGTTCCCCGACGGGACCGACTACTTCGGCGCTCTGAGTTCGCCTACTTTTAATGGCCCCAACGCGAGGGCATTGATTCGCGACATCGTGATAAACGAGATTATGTACAACCACGCTACCGGCGACGACCGCTACGAGTATGTCGAGCTGCACAACCGTGGCGCAAGCACGGTCCCCCTGAGCGGGTGGGCCTTCACCGACGGCATTGATTACGAGTTCGGCCAGGGCGTCCAGATGTCGCCCGGCTCATATATAGTGGTGGCCAAGGACCCGAACCTGCTCGTTACCGTTTATAACAATCTGGTCAAAGGGTCGAACCTTTTCGGGCCTTATTCCGGGGAGTTAGATAATCACAGCGAGCATATCCGGTTGTCGTTCCCCATCGAGGAGATAGATCCGGACACCGGCCTGCTCGAAACGTATATGGTCACGGAGGACGAGGTGACCTATTACGACGGCGGACGATGGCCGACGTGGGCCGACGGCCAGGGGGCCAGCTTGGAGCTGCGCGACCCGCGCAGCAACAACGACGCGCCCGATGCCTGGGCCGACAGTAACGAGAGCAGCAAGACCACGTGGAAACAATTCTCGTTCACCATCAACAGCAGTGATTCACAATACAAACACGATTCGGTCACGGTCTTCGATGTTATACTGCTGAACCGCGGCGAGATACTCCTTGACGACCTTGAGCTGAACATCAACAGCACGAACCGCCTTACTAACAATGGTTTCGAGACCGGCGAGACAGGGTGGCGAATTCTCGGCAATCACGTTCGGTCATTTGTGACCACGGCAGAGCGTCACTCCGGGACACAGTCTCTGCACCTGATTTCAACCGGTCATGGCGACCCCGGCGCCAATCGTATCAACAGGTCGATTACCAGTGTGACCGGCGGCACGGTGGAGTTTAAAGGATGGGCCCGATGGCTGCGCGGCAGCCGATACCTGCTTTTACGGGTAACGCAACCGAATGCGCCCGTGATGCCCCCGCGACCGTCATACGCGTTTGCGCTTGAGATGCCTTTGAACATAGGCACGCCGGGCAAGATAAATACCGCATTTGTGTCCAACCGCGGGCCCGATATCCTCGATGTGCGACACACGCCCATCCTGCCCGCCGATAGTGAGCCGATTGTGGTGACCGCCCGCGTGGTTGACAGCGACGGCGTTGGAACAGTCTCTCTCTACTATCGCTCCGAGGGGAGCAGCACATTTACCACCTTGCCTATGGTCGATAACGGGTCGAGCGGTGACCTCGTCAGCGGGGACGGCATTTTCACGGCGACGATACCCGGCGCCCCTGCAGGCACGATGCGGGCGTTCTACATCACGGCCTCCGACGGCTCGGCCACGATGCGGTTTCCCACCGTGCTGGAACCCTCGGCTGATGTGCCCAACCGAACCTGCTTAGTTCGCGTCGGTGACACTATGGTTACCACCCGGTTTGCCACCTATCGTATCTGGCTCTCTAATGACGTTGTTAATACGTTTCTCTCTCGCGCCAATCTCTCGAACGAGCTGATGGATTGCACGTTTGTCTATAACAATACGGAGGTCTTCTACAATGCCGGGGTTCGCTTCCGCGGCAGTCCGTTCGTCCGGAACGGCTCAGGCCGGGACCCCCGCGGCAACTACGCCTACCGGCTCAACTTCAATTCTGACCAGAGATTCCGCGGCAACGAGGAGATTAATCTCGACACCACCGAGGGTGGCGGCAAGGGTCCGCTCCAGGAACGCGCATCATACTGGTTCTACAGGCAAATGGGGCTGCAGTTCTCAATGCAGGATTTCGTGCGTCCCGTCATCAACGGCAACAACTACGCCAACTATGAGGACGTCCAGAACATCGAGGGCGACTATGCCGGTATGTGGTTTCCGTATGATTCCGAGGGCTACCTTCATAAGATAGACGATTACTTTGAGTACTCGGCCGACGGAACGGGGTACTCCAACATCGATGAGGGGCTGAGGTACGACGCCACTCACCCGCCGCTGCCGGAGACCTATCGATGGCATTTTGAGAAGCGGTCGCACCGGGAGAACGACAGCTGGAACCATTTCTTCAATTTTGCCGCTAAGATGAACACCTCGTCGAGCAACGGCGCAGTTTATGAGGCGGCAATCGCGTCGGTCATCGACCCGGCGCATTTCGCGGCTGTTCTGGCGCTTCGCCACGCTTGCGGCGACTGGGACAGCTACGGGTACAGCCGGGGGAAGAACAACTACTTCTACTATGCTCTGCCGGAAGGCAGGTGGTACCTTCTGCCGTGGGACATCGACTTTACGCTCGGCTCAGGCGATGGGTCCGGCACGGGCCTGTTCTCTATTGGCGGCCAGTTCGCGGAGGTCAGCAGGTTTCTTACCTATCCCAAATACCGGCGGATGTACCTGGAGGCCTTTGCGCGGCTTGTCTATGGTCCGTGGAAGACGTCGTACGGGACGGCGGACCCGCCGACGGCCTTCGACCGGTTTCTGGATGATGCCGCCAATGCCCTTATCGCCGACGGGGCCGGTGACGGAAGACGGGACGGGATCAAACAGTTCGTCCGCGACCGGCGGGCCTTCATCCTGACACAGATTAATATCCCTTCGCCGTTGTTCGAGATTACGACCAACGGCGGCAGCGATTTTTGCACGACGGATTCGGCGGCAGCGATCACCGGTGTCGCCCCGCTGGAGGTGACGAGGATTTCGATAAACGGCGCGTCCGTACCGGCGGGGTTTTCGGGCAACAACGTCTTTACGATAGCAGCGGAAGATGTCCCGCTGGCGCCTGGGGTGAATGTGCTTGCCCTTGCGGGGCTCGACTTTGCGTTTAATCCCGTGCCCGGGGCAACGGACGCTATCACGATAACCCGCGTGACGCCTTGTGCGATTACCGAGATAACGCCCAACCCGGTGTTCAAAGCCGGTGCGGTGCAGCTTGCCATTCACGGGAGCGGCTTTGGGCCCGGAACATCGCCCTCGGTCGAGCTGACCTGTGCATCCGAAGAGGTCGGCTTTGACGCCCTCTACGTTCAGAGCAGTCAGTCGTTTGACCGTATTGAAGCGGCGACAGTGCTGCTGGACGACCCCACGGGCGGCGTCGGGGATGAGACTTACGCGGTTCACGAGTGGATCAACCTGTGGAATTCCGGACCGCACGGGGAGTTCTCGGCCTACGAGACCGGCTTCGCGCCGCCGTTCGGCGCGGCTTCCAGCAACTTCGCCGTGCGCTTCACCGGCTACATCTACGCCCCGTCGGGCGGGATTCGGTACTTCGGCGTCAATAGCGATGAGGGTTTTTCGCTCTCGATCGACGGGCAGCTCGTCGGGGCGCACCCGACCGGGCGCACTGCAGCGACAACCGATGTCACGAACGTAACGGCCGGCACGATGACCTTCAACTTCCCGGCCGAGGGAAGCTACTACCTGGAGCTCGACTACTTCGAGAACGTGGTCGATGAGGAGATCGAGCTCTTCCAGACCAATTCGACCGGCGGCAATCGCCAGTTGATCAACCACGGCTCCGAGCTGAAGGTCTATCGGGACATCACCAAGATCAAAGCGACCGACGTCGTCGTTGTCGATGTCAACACGATCACCTGCCAGGTCAACTTGGCCGGAGCCAGGGCCGACACGTGGAATCTGATTGTAACGCCCGAATGCGAGCAGGCATCCGTCTGCAATCTGGACAACGCCCTGCAGATAGTTGCCTTCAGGGCGGACTTCAACCACGATACGGGCGTTGACTTCCTGGACTGGACGGACCTGGCCGGAATATGGCGACAGGCCTGTTCGGCTCCAACCTGGTGTGACGGAATTGACCTCGACAAAAGTGGAAGTATCGGTTTCGGCGATGTGCAGATATTTGCCCAGGAGTGGCTTCTGGCCGCCGAATGATGCGCACCTGGCGCCGCTGGGAGTCCCAAGTGGGGCCTTCCCGGACAGCCGAATTAAGCTGGTTCAGCGACCCGCCGGCGGCCAGGGGTTGGCCGAGTGTATGGAATCCGAATGCCTGCAGCAAGATTTTCATCCCGAAATCAGCCGGCGAAATCTTCTTCATAAACTCACTCGCGATGCCCTCTTGGAAAAAGGTCTCATGATGGCAACTAAGCGGCAGAATCGGTCTATTGGAGGTTCTCGGCCTGAGCTATCTACCTGGCAGACAGGTTGTTGCGTTGTTCATCGTTCCATCATCAGTCCGCGCCTGATATAGTGCAAAGAATGATATGTAAGTAGCTGGATGAGTTTCAGATGGTGTATTCTTGTCGAAGCTAAAGGAGAAGATGCAATGCAACAAGTTCGTTGCTGGTTTGCTGTTGCTTGTGCTTGCCTCAGGAGCGGCGTACGGAGCCGAAAACAAGGAGATTTCCCCACGGGACCCGGGGTCATCCCGGCTGATAGACCGACACGCATTGGTGACGCGACACAACGTCACCATCAATAAACCTGATCCGCTAGCCCCCCTCAGCCTCGGCAACGGCGAGTTTGCTTTTACCGCCGACATCACCGGCCTCCAGACCTTCCCCGGCTATCATCAGCAGGGCATCGCGCTATGCACGCAGTCCCAGTGGGGCTGGCACACCCTGCCGAACCCCAAAGGCTACCGATTGTCGGATATCATGGAGGAGTATGTCGTGGCCGGACGTAAAGTGCCATATGCTTCGGATAAGGACTACTCCGGCACATATTCGCCCGCCGCATCCTGGCTCCGCGCGAACCCGCATCGCTTAGACCTCGGACAAATCGGGTTGCGCCTTGCCAAATCAGATGCCTCGCCCGTGTCCATTGATGATCTGGCGGGTACCTCACAGACCCTGGATTTGTGGGCCGGCCTGCTCAGCAGTCGGTTTGAAATAGGGGCACAGCCGGTCGAAGTCTTGACTGTCTGCCATCCGGATCGCGACCTGTTGGGGGTCCGGATCGAATCGGCGCTGCTGCGGCAGGAACGCATCTTTGTTTCGTTGAGGTTTCCTTACGGCGGGGATGATTGGGGCATCGCGGCGGATTGGGACCACCCGGATCGCCATACCACGCAACAGCGAATCACCGACAATGAGGCGGATATGACCCGCATTCTCGACGCTGATCGTTACTATGTCCGCGTCGCCTGGTCGGCGGGAGCCGGAATCAGGGCCGTATCACGGCACGAATATGAGATTTACAGCCGGGACGGTCAGCCGTTGGAAATTGTCTTTGCCTTTTCTCCAACGACGATTACAGGGTCGTTGCCGAGTTTTGATGAGGTCCGCACGGCGGCTGCCCGGCATTGGCGACTATTCTGGACCGGCGGCGGGGCGATTGATTTTTCGCAGTGCACCGATCCGCGCGCCCCGGAGCTGGAACGAAGGGTGGTTCTCTCGCAGTACCTGACGGCCATCCACTGATCGGGGTCTATACCGCCGCAGGAGACCGGCCTTGTCGGCAACAGTTGGTTCGGCAAATTCCACTTAGAGATGCACTGGTGGCATGCGGTGCACTTTGCCCTCTGGGACCGGTTGCCGCTGCTGGAGCGCAGCCTGCCGTGGTACGAATCGATTCTGCCCTCGGCGAGAGCTACTGCGCAACTGCAGGGCTACAAAGGCGTTCGCTGGCCGAAGATGGCCTCGCCGGACGGGCGGGAAAGCCCCAGCCGGGTCGGAGTGTTTCTGATCTGGCAGCAGCCGCATCCGATCTACTACGCGGAGTTGTGTTACCGTGCTCACCCAGACCGCCGGACCTTGGAGCAATACAAGGAGATTGTCTTTGAAACGGCTGAGTTCATGGCCTCTTATCCGGTCTGGGATGAAGCCGGCCAACGCTATGTGCTGGGGCCGGCATTGATTCCCGCCCAGGAGAGTTATGGGCCGGACCGGGCACGCAATCTCAATCCGACTTTCGAGCTGGCTTATTGGTATTGGGGACTCGAAACCGCGCAGAAGTGGAGGCAGCGGCTCGGGCTGGAGCGCCGGCCGGAATGGGACCAGGTGATGCGGCGGCTTTCCCGCCCGCCCATCCGTGAAGGGGTCTATACGGCGATCGAGACCCCGCCCTACACTATACCGCGCGATCATCCCTCGATGGTTGCTGCGTTCGGATTCGTTCCTCAAACGCCGCTGATCGATCCGAATACTATGAAACGAACGTTCGACAACGTGATGCAGACCTGGGATTGGCCGAGCACGTGGGGCTGGGATTACCCGGCACTTGCGATGACTGCCGCCCGCCTGGGCCAGCCGGAAAGGGCGGTCGATGCCCTGTTCATCGTATCCGAGAAGAATCGATTCCTGGCCAACGGGCACAACTTCCAGTCATCCCGTCTGCCGGTCTATCTGCCTGGAAATGGCGCATTGCTCAGCGCCGTTGCAATGATGGCCGCTGGCTGGGATGGCTGCGCCGACCGCCCATCACCCGGTTTCCCGGACAATGGAAAATGGCTTCTGCGATGGGAAGGACTAAAACGCATGCCCTGAATCGAGAAGAGCCTGTGTATGAACAAACAAGGATTTGTGCATTGTGAGGAAAGGCAGGTGACTATAAGATGGGCAGAATGAAGCTCTTATGTGTTGTCATCGGAATACTCCTGCTGATGATTCCGATGACGAAATCGCAGACGAATGACCGTAAGTTAGAGACGAAGCAGGCCCGCCGGTCGTTGGGCGGGCAGGCGGCCAAACCGTTGTTTCGCGACCCGGTATATGACGGAGCGGCGGATCCGGTGCTCTGCTGGAACCGACGGGAGAAGAAATGGTTTATGTTTTACACGAACCGGCGCGCGAACGCCCCAGACACTCCGGGTGTGACGTGGGTCCATGGCACGCGTATCGGCATTGCCGAGTCCTCCGATGGAGGAGCAACGTGGAATTACCGGGGCACGGCGGACATCGACTATGGCCAGGGCGAGTACACGCATTGGGCGCCGGAGGTGATTGAGCATGACGGGGTCTATCATATGTACCTGACCTTCGTGCCGGGGATTTTTGAAAACTGGTCGCATCCGCGCGATATCATCCACCTGACAAGCAGTGATCTGCTAAAGTGGAAATATCAGTCCACGCTGAAGCTCTCTTCCGACAGGTGCATCGACGCCTGCGTTATGCGACTGCCGGACGGCGCGTGGCGCATGTGGTATAATAATGAAGTTGACCACAAATCAATCTACTATGCGGATAGCCCCGACCTGTACAACTGGACAGACCGCGGAAAGGCGGTGGGCGAGCGTCCGGGCGAAGGACCCAAGGTGTTCCGCTGGAAAGACCGATACTGGATGATCGTCGATGTCTGGAAAGGCCTCGGCGTTTACAGCTCGGACGATTGCCTGACGTGGAAGCGGCAGGAAAGGAATTTGGTCGAAGAGCCTGGAAAAGGCCCCGGAGACCAGGTCGAGGGCCGTCACGCGGACGTTGTGGTAAGCGACGGCCGCGCCTACCTGTTCTATTTCACGCATCCGGGCAGAGCCAACCCCGGGCCGGATGATTCATACGAGCAGCGGCGAAGTCTGATTCAGGTTGTGGAACTCGAATACAAGGATGGCCATCTTGCTTGCGACCGCGACAAACCGACGCATATCCTCTTAAAGGCGCCTGACAGTGAAAATTAAACTGAGGAATCTTACGATGAAGCTAAAGATCAAAATAAATCCGCTTGTCCTGATTGGGATGATGTGTCTGTTTGCGGGTGATGCCCGTGCGCAGCGGCAGATGGAGAAACTCGGCCGCGGGGTCGTCGCAGTCAATCAGGGTGATGGAAAGGTCTATGTCGGCTGGCGTCTGCTTGGGACCGACCCTGACGATATCGCCTTCAACCTTTACCGGTCAGCCGGTAACGCCGAGCCTGTGAAACTGAACAAAGAGCCGATTACCGGGAGCACAAATTTTGTAGATACAGGCGTCAATCTCGGCGAATCAAACTCATACTTCGTCAAGCCTGTTCTCAAAGGCGCCGAACAGGCATCGAGCGCCGTTTTTACGCTGCGAGCGAATGCGCCTGCAAGACAATACATCTCTATTCCTCTTGCGACGCCTGCCGGTTATACTCCCAACGATGCTTCGGTCGGCGACCTGGATGGCGACGGCGAGTATGAGATTGTGCTGCACCAGGCGGGCAGAGGTCGTGACAATGCTCAAAGCGGGACAACGGCCGAGCCGATACTGGAAGCATACAGGCTGGATGGCGTTTTCCTCTGGAGGATTAACCTGGGAAGAAACATCCGTGAAGGCGCCCACTACACGCAGTTTATGGTGTATGACCTTGATGGCGACGGCAAGGCCGAGGTCGCGTGCAAGACGGCAGACGGGACGATTGACGGAAAGGGCAAGACAATCGGCGACGCAAACGCCGATTATCGCAATTCGAGGGGCTACGTTCTGGACGGGCCGGAGTTCCTTACCATATTTGACGGCCAAACGGGCGCAGCACTTGCCACAACCGATTACATACCGCCCAGAGGCGATGTTCGTGACTGGGGAGATGACTATGGCAACCGGGTGGACCGATTTCTGGCGTGCGTTGCGTATCTTGACGGCGAGAGGCCGAGCCTTGTAATGTGCCGCGGCTACTACACGCGGGCTGTGCTGGCGGCGTGGAATTGGCGGGACGGCAAACTGATGCGCGTATGGACCTTCGACAGCGACGATGGCGCCGCGGGCAACGGAGCTTACCGAGGACAGGGCAATCACAATCTGAGCGTCGGCGATGTCGATGGCGACGGCAAGGATGAAATTGTCTATGGGGCGTGTTGTATTGATGATAACGGAAAAGGACTTTATACGACAGGCCTGGGGCATGGAGATGCGATGCATCTATCCGATATTGACCCGGGCAGGCCGGGCCTGGAAGTATGGGCCATCCATGAAAGACCCCGTCACCCATACGGGGCCAACCTTCGTGATGCCGCAACCGGAAAGGTTATTTGGGGACTGCAATTGACGGACCCGGGAAGAGGCGTGGCGCTCGATATTGACCCCCGCCATCGAGGCTATGAGTGCTGGGCCAATAATTCAGACGGCCTATACAACTGCAAAGGCGAGAAGATCTGCGATTCCAAGCCTCGGTCGTGCAATATGGGGATATGGTGGGACGGCGATGTGCTTCGTGAAATCCTCGATGGCACTGCAATTGACAAGTGGGATTATGCCAACGGCACAACGAATAGACTATTCACGGCGGAGGGTTGTTCCCGGAACAACGGGACAAAATCTAATCCCTGTCTCTGCGCCGATATTTTAGGCGACTGGAGAGAGGAGCTGATTTGCAGAACGAGCGACAACGCAGAGCTGCGCATCTACACGACTACAATACCGACAGACCGTCGTTTCTATACCTTTATGCACGACCCTATATACAGGCTGAGCGTAGCCTGGCAGAATGTGGCGTATAATCAGCCGACTCAGCCCGGTTTCTATTTTGGCGAGGGTATGGCGACGCCCCGCAGCCCCAACATAAGAATTGCCAAGTGACGGCGCACGTATGATTGTGGTACTCCTGAAGAAGCCTCCGCTGGGAGTCTCGGCGCTGGCCGTCCCCTCCGCTGTGAGTCCCTGCACTGGCCCGCCGGTGCTTGGGCGGGCCGGATTCCCCGAGCGGGTCTGCGGCGGCGGACACAGGGGAAACCGCCGAAAGAACAGGGGAAACCCTGGTGAATCAACGCCGCCAAAGAACCGATGTGGGGATACGGGCTGTTGTGCTGTGACTACAAGCCGACATGAGGCGTTATGGATTCCGCCGGCACATATTATGGGGCGAGGCTTATCCAGCTTTTCTTTGGGGGTGCGATCATGGCAACGAGTAACTTGTTTTCAACAAAGAGGCTTGTGTGTGTTCTGATGTTTCTGGGTGTCCTTGGGTTCTGGTCGCAGGCACTTGCGGCGCCGGCGGAACCGAACAAGGCAGCAGATTTGTTTGAAATGTCCATAGAGCAACTGATGGACATTGAAGTAATCTCTGCGTCTCGCCAGGCGCAGAAGATCGGTGAGTTATCGGTCCCCGTCAGCGTCATCAGCGCCGATGACATTCGCTACAGCGGGCTGACTACTATCCCGGAAATCCTCCAATTCTACCCGGGGATGGATGTGATTAGACTGAGTCGCGGGAGGTACGCCGTAGGCGTCCGAGGGCTGCACGATTTGATATCAGATCGGACGCTGACACTCATCAACGGTCGTTCTGCCGAGAGTCCCCTCTTTGGCGGTTCGGAATTCTATCGGTACCCCTTGCTGCTCGAAGATATAGAACGTATTGAAGTAGTAAGGGGGCCCGGCGGCGCAGCCTGGGGTGCGAATGCCTTCACCGGCGTGATCAACATCATAACCAAGAAACCCGAAGACGTACTTGGCGGCTTCATCTCAACAAATATAGACGAGTTCGGCGACAGCTATAGTCACCTGCGCTACGCCGAGAAGAATGGCAAATGGAGCTGGCGGACATCCGTCGGCTATAGTGACTACGAAAGCTCCGACGAAGCCGGCGCCGGGCGATACGTATCGGGCAATCAAACTCTCACCGGAAATCCTCTGTTTGGTATGGGCTTCAACAATTTCTCCGCGAGGGATTACTTCCGCTCGTTCCTGTTTAGCGGCGAGGCATTCTACAACTACTCCGAGAATACTGTTATCTCCTTCGGAACCGATTATTCCCATAATGTCTTAGGGAGTTATGAGTTCCTTGGGTATTATCCGAGTGGAAACGGCTGGCATGAGACAGTCCGGTCATACGCAAAGTTGGACCATCAGTTCGATGACGGCAGCAGCGGGTATCTACAATGGTCCGGCAATTTCGGCAATTCGTGGGTGCCGTGCCTTATGAAGTGGTTCACTATGCAGAACGATATCGAGGGGCAGTACAACTTCAAAGTTGGAGACTCTCACGATGTTTCCGTCGGGGGCAACTTGCGGTTTATACGCATCTCCACGGAGACGCGAAATCCCAGCGATCTGATATATTCGGGCGAGCCATACGACGAACAGTTGGCCGGAATGTTCCTGATTGACCGCTGGCATGCCACCGACCGCCTGACCTTTGAGAGCCAGATTCGCGGCGACTGGTACTCGGAAACCCAGACAGACTGGTCCACCCGCCTGAGCGCTCTTTACGCACTGGACGACCCGAAAGACCATACGCTTAGATTCAGCTTTGCCAAGGCATATCGCTCACCGCTGGCAAACTTGCGAGAGACGAGCACGAATCGCATCTCTCTGGCGGGCATGGGTTTTCCAGGCTTCTGGGCGATTAATGCGATGGCGCCGAGCGACCTGGAGAACGAAGAAACGTGGGCGCTCGAGGCAGGATATACAGGCAAACTAACCAAGAGCCTCACCCTCCGCGCCGATACCTATTACCAGCGTTTCACCAAGCTGATTGGATACCGCACTATCCCCGACCCATTACCACTGGGCAGAACATTCTACCAGCCGGACAACATCGACGGGGCGGATTCCTGGGGCACTGAATTGGAATTGGCAGTGGAACGCAAGACGGGCAGACTCTCGGCCTGGTATGCCTACAACGATTTCCAGGAGGACATCTCTGGCCAGATGATTCGCAGCTACGCTCCCGCCCAGCACAAGGTCGGATTAACCGGACGGTTGTTCCTGGATGACGGTTGGACGCTCAATGCAAACTATAGATATACAGGCACCACTCCTGTGGTCGGCGACACCACGATCTTTGATGTCGGCGCATCACATCGTCTCGACCTCGCCGTGGCGAAAAAATTCGCCGAAGGACGCGGCGAGCTCATGGCCGGTGTTGCCGACGTGTTCAACAAGACCAACGGGCCGAACTTCAGCATAGGCGAGATCACAGCCCACGAAACGCCGGGCAGAACCTTCTTTGCCAGCCTCTTATGGAGATTCTGAGTTGTAGGAGTCGCAGATGGATCGGCGTGGAAATATGGAAAGGCAGTTATCCGGCATGAGCAATAGACTCAACAGACTCGCGTTGCTGTGCGTTGCTCTATCGCTGGTCTGTGCGCCGGCGGCTGTTCATGCTGAGCCCGGTTCGATTCAGGAGTATCAAATTAAGGCTGCCTTCTTATACAACTTCATTAAGTTTGTGGACTGGCCGAAAGAGGCGATGCCGGACGGCAATGAGCCGATAACCATCGGAATTATCGGCAAGGACCCATTCGGACAGGCCTTTGAGCCTGTCAAAGATAAGGATGCCAAAGACAAGAAGGTCGTTGTGAAACGGTTTAAGAGCATTGCAGACCTGAAGAAACTGGGCGAGAGCGGCAAAGACGAGCTGAACCGCCAGATCGAAGCAGTTAAGAAATGCCACTTGCTGTTTGTCTGCTCGTCCGAAAAGGAATATCTCAAGGACATTGTGAATACGGTCAAGGACCGGCCCGTTCTGACGGTGGGGGAGATGCAGGGTTTCCTCGAAGCAGGCGGAATCAGCAACTTCCTGGTGGAAGATAATAAGGTGCGTTTCGAGGTCAACCTGATTGCTGCTGAACATGCCAAGCTGAAGATCAGGTCTCAGCTTCTGCGCCTTGCAAAACGGGTGATTGAGGAAAAGAGCGCACTGGGAGACAACGATAAATGATGAAGTGGCCCCGCCACGGCAAGGCCGCAGCGGCGGGCGAGTATCTGAGGTGTCGAATATGCCTTTTATGCACAACATGTCAATAAAGCGTAAGCTCATTTCACTCATCATGCTGACGTGCACCGGGGCGCTGCTGCTGGCCGGGGGCGTATTTGTTATTTCGGAGTGGGTTTCTGTTCGACGCCTTATGGTGCAAAATCTGTCCACGCACGCGGCGATGACAGGCGACAACTGCAAGGCGGCTTTGGCTTTCCAAGATGCCAAGGATGCCCAGAAGACACTTGAGGCGCTCAAGGAGGAGTCTTCCATAGTGTTTGGGGGCGTCTATTCAAAGAGCGGTGAGGCTTTTGCAAGCTACTACCGCGATGGGGCCGATAGTAGGGTGGGGCTTGCCCCACCGAACTGGTGGGCTGAAGCCCACCCTACGCAAATGAGGGGGCAGGAGGGGTATAGCTTCGGTGAGGGCCTGCTGACGGTCTATAAGCCCGTCGTTCTCGATGGGGAGACAATCGGAACGATTTGCCTGCGTTCGGATTTGCAGCCGATGTATGCGATGCTCAAGGCCAAGACTATTACGATAATCGGCGTCGTGCTGCTTGTATCTCTGGCAGCGTATCTCGTATCATCGAAACTTCAGGCGATAATCTCCAGGCCGATCCTGAGTCTGGCGGGCGTTGCGAAGGTGGTTTCGGAAGATAAGGACTATTCAACCCGCGCTTCAAAGCAGAGTAACGACGAGGTGGGCCTGCTCATAGACTCGTTCAACGAGATGTTGGAGCAGATTGAACGGCGGGACGCGGCTCTCGTCGGGGTCAACGAGGAATTGGAGGTGAGAGTGAGGCAGCGGACCGCGGATCTGACAGCTATGAATCGGGAGCTGCAAGATTCCGTCGAGCGGTCGAATCTGCTGGCGAAGGAGGCAAGACAGGCCAGCGAGGCCAAGAGCCAGTTCCTTGCGAATATGAGCCACGAAATCCGAACGCCGATGAACGGCATTATAGGTTTTGCGGATGTCCTAAGCGATGAGCATCTGGCGGAACAGCAGAGAGAATACGTCAACATCATAAGAAATTGCGGGCGGGAGCTGTTGGTGCTGATTAACGATATCCTGGATTTCTCCAAGATCGAGGCGAACAAGTTAGAGGCTGAGATCACCAACTGCTCATTAGCCGAGCTGCTCGACGCCGTTGAATCGTTTATGAGGCCAAAGGCGACGGAGAAGGGTCTTGAGTTCAAGGTTGTGGAGTCCGCCGGCCTGCCTTCGCAGATACGCACGGATCCGCTTCGCCTCCGCCAGTGCTTGGTCAATCTTGTGGGCAACGCCGTCAAGTTTACGCAAGCGGGGCATGTGTACATTAATATCCTTGTTGAGGAGGAGGCGGGCGAGCCGTATATCTGCTTCAACGTTGAGGATACGGGCATCGGCATCCCGCAGGACAAGCAAAAAGCCATATTCGAAGCATTTACTCAAGCCGACGGGAGCTATACCCGTAAATACGGGGGTTCCGGGCTGGGCCTGGCGATCACGAGGCGCCTCGCGGAGATTCTGGGAGGCTGGCTTACGGTGATAAGCAAAGAAGGCGAAGGTTCGACGTTCTCTCTAACATTGCCCATTGGCGTTGAGTTGAGCAAACAGTCGCACCTGGACAGGTACAACGTCGCTGAAGTGCTGCAGGATGACGCCGATAAGTCTGCAACACCCAAGTTTTCCGGGCGAGTCCTGGTTGCTGAGGATACTCTGACCAACCAAGTGCTGATTGAATTGCTTCTGAAACGATTGGGCCTGGAAGTAACAGTCGCGGCAGATGGAAGACAGGCGGTGGACAAGGCTCTGAGCGGAGATTTCGACCTGATATTGATGGATATACAGATGCCCAATATGAACGGGCATGAGGCGACACGCGCCCTTCGAGAAAAGGGCCTTGCGACGCCGATAGTCGCCCTGACGGCGCATGCGATGAAGGGCGATGATAAGAAATGTATAGAATCGGGCTGCGATGACTATCTGAGCAAGCCCATCGACCGCCAAAAGCTGCTCGATGTAATCAGCAAGTACCTGCCGTCGCAGGCACAAACTGCGCGAGAGGCATCCGACGCAGTCGCATAGACTCGGCCCGGTACGGTCCCTTCTGAGCAAGTTCTCCCTTCTTTTTGTCTGCGTGCACGGGTAGAATCTGTGCGCTGCGCAAAGACCAGCCAGCCGCGTGTATAAGATAGAGGCCGTATTTGAGTGGCTCAAGAAAGTGAGGTGACGGCTATGGATAAGCTTTATGATTCCGAAACGGGCTGCTGCCCGCGGTTTGACCCCGGGCCCTGGGACGAAAAAGAGGTCAAGTTTGAGAACAAGCTGTTTGTGAAGGACCGAGTGTGCAGCATTTTTCATATTCCGCTGAACTTCAGCAAGGTGATGGTGCGGAATATGGAGAGGATTTCCTCGTCCGGCGCGCTGCCGCCGATGCCGCTTGTCCTGAGCGACGAGAACTCGCTTTGGGGGGCGGACGTGTATATCGCGGTGGCCAAGGACGTGCCGGGCGCGGAAATGGCGAGGGTATCGGGGACGTTTCTGGCGAAGGTTTTTGAAGGGCCGTACAAGAACATCAGAAATTGGATCGGCCAGATGAAGAAGTATATCGCGTTGAAGGGACGGGACATCGAGAAGATGTACTTCTTCTATACGATGTGCCCCAAGTGCGCCGAATATTACGGCAAGAACTACGTTGTGATATTGGCGAAGGTTCGCGGGTCATGAGATTCGGTGCGGGCGTTGCAGTCTGAAACGTCGAGCATTATTTAGAGGCCGTTGTGTCCGGCATGCTTGCGGTGACGGTCCGGCTGAGTTAAAAAGTGATCTTGAAGTCTGAATATCGGGGGTTTGGGGGCAGGTCGGTAATTTTGGCCTCCCTTATGTAGCCGGCGAAGGTCTGGTTGATGTCGGAGATGCAGTCTTCGATGTCTTGGGCGTTGCCCTGGGCCAACATTTCCACGGAGCTATCGTGGAGGTTGCGGACAAATCCGGTGAGCTGGTGGTGATTTGCCATTCTGTGTGCGGTGAAGCGGAAGCCCACACCCTGAACGCGCCCGACGAAGATTATTTGTTTGGCAACCATTGTCCCGAACGTCGTGTTTCGTATGTCGTACTATGTGGCCGGGCCGACCCCCGGCACGCAACGCAATATGGTACAGAGAACTCCTGCGGATTCAAGACGATTCTGACTCGGTATAACCTGTGTCGGCGGGCGGATTAGTATAATATGGCGGGACAGGGGCGGTGCTGGAAACAGACAGAGTTTGGATAAATAATGTGACAAACATATTGTCACTCTTGACGTGACCCCCGAAAACTGTACCATTGCGGATTAGAGGGTATCCGATAACATTAGTCGGTTTTTTGTTGAAAGGGATACCCAAATGAAACGCAAGTT
>Ga0315291_10004498_pt1 | contig 17756 bp, 24 predicted proteins | sample YL17G12_20_MG_FD_203070 | JGI IMG/M metagenome (GOLD analysis project Ga0315291, IMG submission 203070) | Sediment microbial communities from Yellowstone Lake, YNP, Wyoming, USA - YL17G12_20 | ecosystem: Environmental > Aquatic > Freshwater > Lake > Sediment | place: USA: Wyoming | collected...
CCCATCATCGGGGAAGTTCTCCCACTTCGGCGATGGGATGTGTATGACTAATGGGAGAGAAGATGTATCGCCCTTCAGCCATCAACTTGGCGGCAACCTTATTGACCATATTCCAACGCCACACCATAATGGCGTGGTCTGGATCTGTGTAAGGACACGCTAAATAGGTTAGTTCTGACATACTTACCTCAAGTTAGGGAGCAACAGCTTCCACCTGTCAGATGACATCTTAATGATACCTTCATCAATACCACGAATGGTTTGGACGGCATCATTCAGATTGTCATAGATATATTTGTGTGGCATGATTGACATCAACCACAGCGGAGTTGCTTTTTTTCCTTTGGGGTCATCAATGACAAGGAACAATGGTTTCTTTTCACGAATGACTGTGGTAATCTCTTCCGCACTTCCCCAAGATGCCACTGTTGGCTTGATAACTGCAACGAACCAGTCACAAATGTCGCAGAGACGCAAATCGTAACCACGAACATCTTTCATGCGATGGGAAACCAAATCATATTGCTCAGTTTCCATCCAATGCAACATCTCCGCACGACTTCCCTCGTCCTCTGGAACATCGTGAACGAATGGTTTGTGATAGGGGTCGTAGAATTTGATTCCACTATCCTTGAACGTATCCTTCACCGTGTCACGCCATCCTCTGCCGTCAGAGTACTGCATATGACCAATGAGATAACAACGAGTATCCTTGAGCAATCCTTTTGGCTTTGGAGCCAAAAGCTCCGCAGAAACCCGACCAGTGCCGGGAAACTTTGGTCTAACTACGCAACGACTACTCGCATCAGCAACGACACGAGACTTTTTCATTTATTCAGATGGGTTTCCGTTTTTGTCAACAACAGTGAATCTGTCATTGAGATTGCCAACGGATAGGGCAAATTCCTTGACGCTCTTGCGCTCAAAAAGTGGAACGTAGTTAACCTTGAGTTCAAGAGTCGGTTCGCCCGTGGTTGGATAGCTATCGTGAACGATTGCATCACGGAACCACTCTTGCCTACCAAAGCGTCTTACGGTTTCGGCGAGGATTTGTTTTCTTTGTTGGTCTGTCATATTTACTTTCGTATGGTTATTTACTGGTTAGAACAGTCAATAACTTGTGCATTGCTGCCACAAACGTTATCTCCCGCTCAAATACAAGTGCTGATTGGTAACTAGCATCCGCCAGATTCAAAATGACTTCTGCCGCTTTGTTGGGGGCATAATCATTAACGTGGTCAAAGAGGAAGCGATAGACTTCTTCATAGTTGGAGAACGATGCGTCCGCAACCAGTTGGCGAATGTCGGTAAAGACGCCTGCCTTGTTTGGGGTCTTGAGTAACTCCACCAACTTTGTCCTGTAATCTTGGTCGGCAGTGTTTGCCTTTGCTATCTTCAACGTTCCGTTAATAGCGGACTGCTGTGCAAAGTTGATAATCTTACGCATGTCGGGGAAATAACTCGCCACGATGAATGCTGCATCCTTGGGTTCAAACGTAATCTTTTCCTTGGTAAGAATAGATACCAGTTGTGCCATAAGGTCGCCCTTGGATGGAGGACGTATTTCAAAACTTTGGCAACGAGATTTGATTGCAGGGATAATCTTCTCTTGGTGGTTACATGTGAGAATGAAACGAGTGGAGTGAGAATACGTCTCCATCAAGTTACGCATGATGCCTTGGGCATCGGGGGTAAGACGATCCGCCTCGTCCAAGAACATAATCTTGAGAGGTTGCATACCCATAGTCATACAGAAGTCCTGCACCTTGTTGCGAATGTCATCAACACCATTCTCGTCTGACGCATTGATAATCATGCTATCACATGGAATGAGATTGACGAGCATCTTGCCGAGAGAAGTCTTACCAGTGCCGGGACTGCTGTAGAACAGCAAGTGCGGAATCTCTTTCTTCTCCAACCACAACTTGAGGGTTTCCTTCACAGTTTCGCTGCCAATGAAGTCTTCAAACTTCTTTGGGCGATACCGCTCCACCCACAGACTGTGGTCAGATACGGGTGCTGCTTCTTCCATCTCGAAGAATGTATTTGGGTCGTGCATGAGGTTAAGCGTTGTTCGTAGAACCAACCGACGATGCCGCTGCGGTGATTACTGTGGGTGCGGTTGTTGGAGTGGATACGACTGGAACCGATGCCGACACTGTGCGTCTCTTACTTCCACCATTGACAGAACGTGCTTTTGGCTTGCTGTTGGGGTTGGTTGTCAACACATCGATCAACACAGCCTTATTATCCAAGAGATGCTTGGCGACAGAAGCGGGCGATGCAGCGTTGTTTCCGGGAACTTTTTGAAGCAATGCTTCGAGTTCATGTAGTTGTGCTTGTTCAACGGAACCAAAAACTTGGCCATCGGTTGTCTTGTAACTTTTTGTGAATTGGATCATAGGTTTATTGCTTTTTGTTGCAGAATTGGTAGTAGGTGCAAGCGAATTTGTCGCTCTTGAAATAAACTCGGATAATGCCCGAGTTATTGATGGAAAGTGTTCCGTTTGGAATATCGGAGTTCGCCTTGAGAACCGCAATGATGTTCTTGATGGGGAACGACAGTGCTTGTTCAATGGTGTTTTTTGCTGGGTCGGTTTGGGGCGTAAACCGAATGCGATTGGAATTGGAGGTTGAATATCCGATAACTATCTCAAATACACCCTTCTTATTCATGCCCACGGAGAATGCATCCACGTCATCCAATGCTTGACGACCCTTCAAGAACTTCTCCACAAATTCTTCGCTCAGTGGAATCTCAACGTGATACTCGGGAAGATCCTGAAGATTCTTCGCCACGGGGTCAATTGCTGACGGATCTGCGGCAGTGCAGTAGCTTTCACAATCCGAGTCTGACACCGTGAACCCAAGGATTCTGTCGCCATTCTTGTTGATAACAATATTGATGTCTTCACCGAAAGGCGTCATCATTGCCTTTACCTTATCGGTATCGCCAATGCAGATTGTTATGTCATCAGTGCCCAAGTCGGTGAACTCGCTCATAACTACGTCAACCACAAATGACTTGTTGTCGATGGCTGCACGGGTATGAAGAGTCTTCTCGCCAGCGGTGTATTTCCACTTCACTTTGGGAACAAGTCCGCTCAAAGTGTACCGCTTGATAAATGTCTCCAAGGTCTCTTTTTTCATTTAATGTTCTCGTATTGTATGCTATCTTCGCTTAGATTGCAAGTTATTATATCTGTAAACTTTCTTGTAGAAAGCATTCATTCTAGGACCGGGTTCACCACTAAACTTGTAATTAGATTTACTCGTTCCTTCTGTCTTGCCTTTATGAAAACAACAGATGTCCTCAATGATGTCTGCCAAAGGCACGCCCAAGTCAATTTGAACAATCAACTGTCCACTCTTCTTATCAAAGATTTCCCACCACTTCTCACCCGCTCGGGTATTCATGTCCCAAGAGACACGGTATCCCAACTTCTCGAAGTATTGCTTTACTTCCCCATCTTTTTCCTTCAATGCCTCCGTCATTGTTGTAGGCAAATATGAACCAAATGGTGAAGCAGACATGGGGAAGTTGAAACTTCCGGTTATGGAATAACTTCCACTGGCATAAAACGCTGTCGGCAAACTTCCTGTTATCATGATTTCTTTCCTCTCGTGAACGCCCGCCGTTGCTTGGTAACTTCATACAGAACAATGCCAGTGCTCGTTCCTAGATTCAAACTCTCAATTATTCCACACATGGGAATACTGATACACATATCGCTGCCATTAACCGCCACATCGCTAATGCCATGAGACTCATTTCCGAACCACACCGCCAAACGGGGTTGAGTATATTTGCCATCATGCAAGATGACATTGGTCTTCCCTTTGACATGTGGCGAAGTGACTGCCGACGTAAACTTCTTGAACTTGAGATAGTCCACACAATCTTGTGTGCTTCGGAAGACCCTTACATACGTCCACTTGATTGCCGACGCTGAGATTGCACTCAGTTTGTGCTTCTCCCGCATCTGTTGCCAATCATCGGGAAGCAATTTGTAAGTGTCCACAACATAGAGTTTATGGACGCCGAGGGCATCTACATTGCGGATGGTGGAGGCAATGTTCTCAATCGTCTTGGGACTTTCCAAGACCGCAATCAGATTCTTACATCGTGATGCGTTTGCTTTATCTGCTCTTATTCTTAGAGTTGTCTTCATAAATTAAGTCCATGAACATCACGTCATCATTGGGAGCATTGTGAATTTTACAGAGAACAGATTCGAGATGTTGTTGTCCCTCTCCCATGTCCAAATGTTTTCCTGCCATGCAAATCACTTCTCGTAGAGCACTTTCTTCATCACGGGTTAGATTGATCTGCTTCATATTACCAGCTCTCCTCAAAGTTGAAGACCTTTGCCGCCAATTGCGAACCACGGTTGGGATAGTGCCAACCGATGCAACGATAGATTTCCTCTAGTTTGCTATGCAATTCACGGTCATACATCTTCTTGCGGTCAATATGGTGGGCAACAAACTCCAATATCTGATCGGGATCGGTATCATCCCCCTTCAACGCCATCAATTCAATGCAGAAGTCATTCGGCAGAAGCCATACCCACTTGATCTTGCTTCCACTCTCAACTTTCTCCACTTGCTTGTCCAACTTCCAAATTTGAAGGAAGTCGTTGTATGCTAGTGCCGCCTTTACTTGGGGCGGTGTCTTTTTGGTTGGGAACTGAAACAACTTACGCCCCTTCGGGTTGTAATTGTCCTCACCACTCTTTGACACAAATCTCGCCGAACTTGTTTTTGCTAGGTCAAGTACCGCATGTGAGTCAATAGACTCTTCAAACGACATGATTTGTTCATCCAAAATATCACGGGACACGCCACGTAGAAGTTGGTCGAGAATGCTGCCCGCCATCTTTCGGAACGATGCTGGGAAACTAGAGCGCACGGTATCAATACCCTTGACTTCCAACTTGCCCTCATTGCCATCCTTATCCTTGACTGGCTTTCCCTTTTCCATGTCATAGACTTTCAACATGGCATAACGCTTCTTGGCAACCCATAGTGCCTTCTTAGCAACTACGTCGGCGACAATCTTGATTCGGTTGTTTACTGGTGCTACATTGAACACCTTGGGAATCATATACTCATAGAAGCGGTTAATATGATTTGCCACTTCGGTCACTAGACCGATAGTAAACTTGGTCATGTCCACTTCACCCTTCTCCAAGGTTGCCAGCGGCGAAGCTGAAACGTAGAGCGAGTCTGTGTCAATATACTTAACGAAGTCTTGCTCTGGCATAGGAACACCTGCCGCTTCAAACTTCGTCTTATACATGTCATTCACCAACGTCTCTGCGTGACGAATGATGGTTTGTCCAGAAATGGTGGTTGCTTCGGCGTTGTCACGGTCATAGAAACGGAAGATTGGAAGACCAAGCACACCATATACAGAGTTCAAAAAAATCTTCTGACGCAACTGACGACGACCATAAAAATCTGATTGTTCCTTGTTGCCTTCATCGGAATACTTCTTTGCCAAGTTGCGGTATTCAACACGCTCCCTAAACCAAGTGTCTAGGATGGTCGGTACAACCCCCAACTTATCTTGCCGGTAAAGCACTCCGTTGCTGGATATGGAGAATGTATTATTAGCGATCATCTTCTTGAAATCGCTAAGGGAGTATCCGGTGTCCCCAACCCGAATGACGTGCAGTTCTCCACGATTGTACTGGTCAAAATTCCAGTTGTCAATCTTACCAATCTTTGTTTCGGGAGAGATGTTCAGAGTCATAATCACCGAGGGATATAGTGATGTAATGTCAGCAGAGTAAATCCAATCGTAGAGACCCGCAATTGGTTCTTTGACATATGCGCCTGTGAATCCGTCCTCGCCCTTCGCTTCCATCTCTTCATACTCTTCACGCCCACCGATGGGCTTATTTGGAGCCACGAGATTTTGTCTGCGGAGATACATCAAGATAGCACCGTCAATCCAACGACTGGACATCTGAAACCATTCGTATGGAACATGCCCCTTGTGACAGACTGCTTGTGCCAAGTGGATGAAATCATACTTCTTATCCAATTCCACAACCACCTTCACATCAACCAAGTTGTATTCCACGAAGCGGTGAATGTCATTCTTATACAAGTCATTCAAATTGCCACGGTAGGTCAATTTCTGATGCTTCAACTCTTCGTCTTTGGCGACATTCGCCAGAGCGTAGGACGACTTCATCACACCGAGAAACTTCTTGTAGAGTTCAATGTAGTCCAGACAAGACACACCCGCAATAACCATGCGTTTGTTGAACTTGTTCTGGTATGCCGTGCCGATGGGTGAAAGACGGTATCCCGCTGCCTTTCCAAGAACCGCACGAAGGCGATTGAAGGTGTATGGCATGTCGAAGTTGTTGGAACTCCATCCCGTGACAATGGTTGGTTGGATTTCTTCCCAATAGGTGAGGAATGCTTCCAGCAGACCCTCTTCAAAGCGATAGGAACGTGTAATGACGTTGCCAACTTCACTATTGGAAACTTTCTGCTCGGGGTCAAGGATGAGCGAGTAATACTTGTCTGCTGCTTGGTCATAGAGGGCGATGGCGGTGATTGCCTTGTCACCCTCTGTAATGTCTGGAAACCCACCCTCAGTGCTTACCTCAATGTCTATGACCACAACCTTGTGCCCCTTGGATGGGTCATCGCTTTCGTCGTAGGCGTCAATGAGCACCCGCATCTCAGGCGTCAAATCAGATTCAAACAACTCGGGGTCACGGTCATCGTAATTGTAAACCTTATCAAGCGTATCTCCATAGAGAGACTTGAACTTGCCATTGGGACTTCTGCGATACGCATACCGAGGGTATGGAAACTTTGTGTAACCATGCTCGTCGTCCCACAGATGGACGGTCCACTCTTTCTTGTCAATGAAAATGTTTTGGTACATGATTAACTCAGGTTGTAGTCATTGATGGTATTATACAGTATCGCTGCCAGCTGTGGCGAGATATTATAACGCTCAACCGCAAGTTTCAACGATCTCTTCATGTCACCGGGACTCTCAGGGTGGTTCAAAGTCGCTGATTTCCAATCACATAGCATCTCCATCAAGTCCACGAGATTCATCCCGTCAATTTCAGCTACGAAGTGCTCTGGATGATGCCGATTGAGGAGGAAGTGATGTTTTATTGCCGGTCCAAGACGCTTTTTTGCTGCGCCATATCCCGGTGTGCCAAACATATGCTTTCCAAACTCCTCAATTTCTTTGACATGATATGGGAATTCTTCGGGACCGAGTTTTGACTCATCGTGGATGTTGCCACGCCGCATTACATCCTTGGAAATTTCTGACATGTATTGAAATACACGCCCACGATGGTCGTTAATAACTTGCCGTGCTTTTGCTTCACTCATACTGAACCAGTGGGTTGATTTTCCGATATTTCCGCCGATCCTGTTTGGACCGTATCTGTCTGTGGCGAAGGTGTTTCTACCGGAGGAGTTAGAATTTCCGATGATGTTTCTGCTGATCCTGTTGACGGAACTTCTGGTGCAGGTGGTTGTTCGTATTTGATTTCAACTTTGACTCCGAGCTTGGCAAGGAGTGAGGAATAAGTAGCGTGACCTTCCTGTTTAAGACGAGGAAAAGCGTCCAACAGCTTTTTTACAAGCATATCGTGCTTGTGCCACTTGATGGAGTTCATGTCAAACTCCATTTTTGGACAGGTCATGGGGAACACTACATTGACGATGTAGAACAGTATGGCGAGTTCGTCTTCGGTAAGTTCTTCCAGTTGATGCTGCGTCATTTGACACCGAATATATCCCAACGACGAGGATTTTGCAACTTTTTTTAATCCAAAAGTTTGGTGGGGCACATAGTTATAGAAAAGGAATTACAAAAAATATGAGTGACATAGAAGAAAACACAAAGTTACTGAACCCAGAATTCTACACTGCGTTTGAACCCAAGACTCAAACCCGATTCTTGGTCAAGCTGACAGACAAAGAAGGCAAAGACGTTATCCCGACGTGGTTAATCAAAGAAATCGCCCGCCCCAAAGTTCAGTGGTCTATCGTAAACAAATCATGGACATGGCTACCAATTACAATCAAAACCTATGACCCCATTGTTCCGAGTGCGGCACAGATGTTCTATGCATACATGATGGAGAAAGAACCGGACGGGCCGGGACTGTTTGACATAACCATCAATGTATTGGGTCCGGTGGGAGATACCGTTGAAAAATGGGAAATCAAAGATGCTAGATTCTCACAAATTGATTTTGGGTCGTTTGATTGGGCGAAGTATCCGGCAGACAGAAAGTCAAAGATTGATTATGTCAATCTATGCCGATACTACAGTGGTAGCGATATGGTTGAGATAACCGCAGTCATCACGTTTGATAAGGCAGAACTGCTGTTCTAATTACTTCATCCAAATACCAACAACCTGCTTGCCGACGATAAAGAATTGAACGTCTGCCCACTTCTTTTCCGCTTGGAGAATAGGTGCGGCAAAGCGTTCCATTTCCTCGGTCTTCAGTGCTTTGATGCTTGTGATGATTTTATCTTCCACACCGCTGGCGGGGTCGGTAAAGGGAATTGCCACGGCGAGTCTGCCCTTCTCTGTCTTGTCCACACGGTTCTTATCCCCGTGAACCTGCATCATACCTTCAAGAACATAGGCAATCACCGACTTCTCGCTGATGCGAACAAAATACTTTCCACCATTCAGTTGATAGGACGTGAATGGAGTAGCAAGGGTAATGGATGAATCGGTGTCTTTATTTGGATAGATGACAGCGAATTCTCCCTTGGAAAATGTCAGACTGATGTTGTGGGAACCAAACTCTGCCTTACGGGGTGCTGAATTTAGATTCTTGACTTCTTGGTCAAAGAGGTTTATGCTAAGTGTTGATTTTGGGCCAACTTCAATCATCGGTCCACCGGCGAAATAGAAGACAGTCTTGTTGGTAACTTCCATTTCCAAGAGGGCGTTGCCCACCGTGTAGGTCTTGCCTGCGGCAAGTTGGTTGGTGGTGACTGCACCATTTTGAGAAATCAAATGACATTCAACCGAACTGTCAGCGTAAAAAACGCCATTTGTCATATCTGCTCCACAAACGGTTGAAGCGAGTAATAGCAAGGATAGTATAAGAGTCTTCATGGTATTGTATAAATAGCACCTTAAAAAATGTTTACAGCGAGCATTTTCTCTGGTAAAGTATCCACAATGAGCGAAGAAGTCAAGAAAAAGAAGACCGTCAGTTTTTCACAATTTTCCAATTGGTGGACTTGTCCGCACAAATGGTATCGTGATTACATCCTGCACGAGAAGCAGTTCGAGGATAACCTCGTCATGACCTTTGGAACTGCAATCCACGAAACTGTCCAACACTATCTCAAAACCCTCTACGAACAGAACGACGAAAAGGCGGAAGAAATTGATACCGAGGCGTTCTTCCTCGTCGCTTTCAAAAAGCAAATCGATCACAAAAAGATTCCTCATACTCAGGCAGAGTTTGATGAATTCGTTGAGGATGGTAAAAATATCATGGACGAATTCAAAGACCCGGCCAATCGTCTCCGTCACTTTCCTCGTGACAAGTGGGAGTTACTGGCGATTGAAGATAAGTTGGAAGTGGATATTCGTAACAACGTGTTACTCAACGGGTTCATTGACATCGTGTTGAAGGAGCGTCTGTCGGGCAACATTCGCATCATTGACTTCAAGACGAGTAATAGCGGGTGGAATAACTATCAGAAAGAGGACTTCACCAAGACGAGTCAGCTCGTCCTTTACAAAGCACTCTACAGCAAGAAATACAACATCCCACTGTCCAACATCACAGTAGAGTTCTTCATTTTGAAGCGCAAGCTGTATGATGAAAGTAAAGTGTCCTATGAACAGTCCCGCATTCAAGTATTCAAGCCATCTTCTTTCCAAAAAGACGTGCTACAAGTGATTCAAGAGTTTGGAAAGTTTGTGGATACCTGCTTTACAACCGAGGGTGTGCATAAGACTGACATCAACTATCCAAAGAACCCCGGTAAGAACAAGAAAAACTGCAAGTATTGTCCATACCTCAAAAACAAAAAGTGTGATGGACGTGCCGAGGCACTTGAGTAACAGAATCCTTCTTTTTTGAGAGCATCCTTCGGGATGCTCTTTTTTTATGCCCACATCTCAAAATAAAAAGTAATTTTTGAGATGCTTACAATACGTATGTGTGTAAGCATTTACGTGCTTGAAAGAAAATGACTATGAAAAACAAAGTTGCCACCACCGTTAAGGTAGAATCTGCCTTATACGACGAATTCAAAATTTTGGGTGTGAAGCATAAAATTACTCTACAAGGTCTTGTAGAAAGAACTGTTTATCGCTACGTCAACGAGGAATCGTTTCGTGAAGGTATCAATTGTTTCATTTTACCAGTCGCTACTGGCGTAGTTCTTGCCGCTTCATCTTCCCTCAGCTAAACAACCAATAAAGGTTATAAACATGAAAATTTCTCCCTACGAAGAGAAACTAGATCTCACAAATAAGTTCGTTGAAGTAAATTCACCATCGGAAATGTTTGTCCGACCCCCCAACCTAGCTGAAGAAACTGGGGGCAGTAATAATTTTATCTCGGGGACTATAAAAGAATTGGTTGTATGGGCAAAATCTCATTACAAACAAAAGCCTACGGATAAGCAATACATTGTGGGTGAAAAATATCTTCTATGTCCATTGGACGAGGCATATTTTCATACCCAACTTTCAAAATCTCCTACCGGATTCATCTTTTATCTTGAAGCAACCGAAGCGAAAATAGAAGGAGTGGATGCGGAAATGAACCTTCATCTGAAATCTCAACCAATCTACATCACATCAAAAATATAAGTTATGGCCAAAAAGAAAATTCTCTTATTGTCGGATGACCTCCGCATGAACTCGGGTATTGCTACAATGTCCCGAGAACTCGTTCTAAGCACAGTTCACAAGTATGATTGGGTTCAGCTAGCTGGCGCAATCACTCACCCCGAGAAAGGACATGTCTTCGACTTGTCCGAATCTACCAATCAGCAAAAGAACATTAAGGATGCCTACGTCAAGGTGTTTCCTACCGATGGATACGGCAACGAACAATCATTGTTTCAACTCATCGCTATGGAGAAGCCACATGCCATTCTTCACTTCACCGACCCTCGCTTCTGGGGATGGTTGTATGCGCTTGAACGGCAGATTCGCAACGCCATGCCGCTGACGTATCTCAACATTTGGGATGACATTCCGTACCCAGTTTACAACCGCCCATTCTACGAGAGTTGTGATGCGTTGTTCTCAATCAGCAAACAAACCATGAACATCAATCGTTGGGTTATGCAACCCGAAAATTGTTGTGAAGTGGGTGATGGTCCTATGAATGGTAAGACGCTGCTCCATCTCTGCCCACATGGTATTGATCCGGATTGCTTTCGTCCACTTAAAAAAGACGATGTGGATTTGACGAACTTCAGAAAGCGTATGTTTAGTGGACGTGAATATAACTTTGTCGTTCTGTACAACAGTCGTAACGTTCAGCGCAAACGCACCAGCAACATCATCTTGGCATATCGTCAATTCTGCGATAACCTTCCCAAAGAAGAAGCAGCGAAATGCGTGTTGGTCTTGCATACCGAAATTATGCAAGATGCTGGAACAAATTTGCTTGCCGTGAAAGAAGCACTTTGTCCCGACTATAACATCATGTTCTCACCGGGAAAACTCTCCCCAATGGACATGAATTTCATGTATAACATCGCCGATGTTACCGTTAACGTATCATCCAATGAAGGATTTGGTCTATCTATTGCCGAAAGCATCATGGCAGGAACGCCCATCGTTGCCGCCGTGACGGGTGGGTTGCAAGACCAAATCGGACAAGTGGACGACGAAGGAAATCCAGTCGTATTCAGTGCCGACTTTGGATCTAACAACGTCGGAAAGTATAAGAAGCATGGTCCGTGGGCATTTCCGGTGTGGCCCGTGACTCGTCTGATTCAAGGAAGTATTCCAACTCCATATATCTTTGATGACCTTACGAAGTGGGAAGATACCGCCGAAGGATTCATGTATTGGTATCTGGCGGGAAACAAGAAGCGTGAAGCGTGTGGACATGTTGGACGTGATTGGGCACTCAAAGAGGGTGGTATCAATTCCAAGAACATGGGACAGCAATTCATTGATGGTATGGAATATGTCTTTGAAAATTGGCAGAAACCCAAAAAGTACGGCGTGTATAGTGTCAAAGACCACGTTGGAAACATCATGAAAAATGGTCACATGGGGTTTGAAATTCCAAAGATTGACAAGGATGCCTTGTTAAAGAAACTAGACTTGCTACCCGTATAAAAAGTTGCATAAACTTTTCGTATCTGGTATGCTCTAGTTGAAAAATATGGTTACAATTCAATTCAAGAAACTCACGCCGTTGGCAACTGTTCCCACTCGTGGAAGTGATTTTGCAGCAGGTTATGACCTGTATGCCACCGAAGAATACACACTTCAACCATTGGAACGGAAACTCTTCAAGACAAACCTCGCCTTTGCCATTCCTAGCGGCCTCTATGGTCGTATTGCTCCCCGCAGTGGATTAGCATTCAAAAATGGATTGGATGTCATGGCAGGCGTCATTGACGAGGATTACCGCAGTGATGTAGGTGTGATTCTAATCAACTTGAGCAACGAACCTGTCAAGTTGCCATTGATGAAAGATGGAAAAGTAGTTCCTATTGCTCAAATCATCTTTGAGAACTACGCCGTGGCAACGTTTCAAGAATCTGATGAATTGCCCGCAAGTGTCCGGGGCGAAGGTGGGTTTGGAAGCACTGATGGAAAAGTTGGATTCTTCACCACCTATAAAGCAGTTGTGAACAACTCTGAACGGACTGTTACTGGAACCATTGTAGGTGACGCCGCCACTCACAAACCAACGGGTGACGGAAAGGTTCCAGACAAAGTTCCACTTCTAACATCGGCGGTAAAAGTTGCGGGGTTAACCCAAGGGAAGTCACTTGCAGAACTCTATCAAAAAGATGGAGGCGTTCCTATCAAGAAACGCTACATTGACGAAATCAAAGAACGGGACAAGCAATGAGTGAACCAACTTATCAAGAACTGATGGAAATTGCCTATGGCAATTATGACATTCAATGTTTTGAAACCAAGCGCAGAGCACACGTCGTTGATGGCAAACCATACGGAGTGCCAATTGAGATTGTTCATAACACTACAAAAAATCAGTATGTGTATGTTCAACCAGCATCGGGGTCAATCCTAAAACTTATTACCCAAGAAGAGGCGAAAGAAATCATGGACGAAGGACATAAGCTGTCTTGGAGGCACTGCAAAGACCTTGGAACAACTGTGTGGGATGGTACAACAGGCGAGGTCAAATTCTATCCTTACATCCCTATTAAGACGGCATGAAGAAGGTAAACATTCAAGGCGTCCTTGAAGAATCACAGTTTTTTTGTGATAAGCATCCAGATCGTGAGTGCTTTTCAGAATTGAAGACCGCCAGTTGGTATGGCAGTAATCACGATATGACCGGAATTGAAGTACATCTCTGCGACGAGTGTTTGGAAGAAATGTATGGAGTGTTAGAGAAACAATTTGGAATCAAACCTAAAGACATAGAAATATGAGTAAACCTATTTGTATATTGCAGAGTCCTATATGGACACGTTCGGGATATGGTGATTGGGCCTTGTCCGTTGCCAAGAGCCTCCTTCGCTACAACAAGTTCGACTTGCAAATAGCTCCCACCGTATGGGGTGCGTGCAGCAAGAAGAATTTGGATAGCGAAATCAACGATCCAGAAGGAAAGGAACTTCTGGGACGAATCATGAAGGGTCAGTTGACTAAACAACCAGAATTGTTCATTCAAATGACCATCCCCAATGAATTTCAGACTCCCGCCAAATTTAACATCGGCATGACTGCTGGTATTGAAACTACTGTTCCCCGTGCGGAATGGATTGAGGGGTTGAATCGAATGAATTTGAACGTGGTCACGTCTGTCCATGCCCGTGATGTGTTTGCTCATGCCAACTACAACAAGAAACTGCCCAACGGAGCTATTGAACCATTGAAGGTAAAGACTCCTATGGAAGTTCTGTTCTGGGGTGCGAACACCGACATCTACAAGAAGACCTCCGACAAAGTTGCAAATCTCGAACTTTGCCTGAAAGATATTCCCGAGTCATTCTGTTTCCTATTCGTTGGTCAATGGACTGCGGGAAACATGCGTGCAGACCGTAAAGGTATTGGATTCCTCATCAAGACGTTCTTGGAAACCTTCATCAATATGGACAATCCTCCCGCCCTCATTCTCAAGACGAGTGGCGCACAGATTTGTATCATGGACAAGTATGAATGCCTCAACAAGATCAATGACGTGACTGGTATGGTCAAACAAGCACTTCCACCAAACACCAAGTTGCCAAACGTGTATCTCCTTCATGGAGAGTTGGAAGATGTGGAAATGAATGCCCTCTATAACCATGACAAGGTAAAGGTTCACGCTTCATTCACCCACGGTGAAGGATTTGGACACCCACTCCTCCTCTCTACGTTGAGTGGCAAACCGTTGCTCTCATCACATTGGAGCGGTCATTTGGACTTCTTGAATCCAAAGTATAGCAGTTTCTTTGAAGGAGCACTTATGCCCATTCCAGATGAAGCGGTCAATGACTGGTTCGTCAAAGATGCTCGTTGGTTTGAAGTTGACTATGTGGCGGCGGGTCAAAAGATGAAGCATTACTTCAACAACTATGACGAGAAGATTCTGGCGAATGCGGAAGCTCTCCGTGCGGAAAATGCAGAGAAGTTTTCCAATGCAGCAATGGACAAGACTTTCCATCCGATGTTGGACAAGTATGTTCCGGCATTTGCAACTGAGGAAGCAATCAAATTGCCTCCACTGAAGAAACTCAACCTACCGGGAGCGTTCAATGGAACGGAAAGTGTTCCTATCCAAGCAGGCGAACCAGCTACCGAGAAGACAACTTCTCCGACGACTCTAACCCACGCCAAGTAAGTTATGTCCTATGCCAAAAATCTCTTACCTAGTCACATGTTGCTCCGAGACAGACACGTTGGATCGGTTGCTGGCAAGATTGGAAGTCTGCGTTAAGGGAACCACGGATGAAGTGGTTATACTACTTGACACTGCATATAGTCAAGCAACCTTGGAGATAACCAACAAGTATGACAAACCGAATCCAAATATTCGGTTAGAACTCCACGCATTGGCCAACAACTATGGTGGTCATAAGAACTATGGTGTAGAAAAATGTTCGGGTGATTTCGTATTCCAGATTGATGGAGACGAGATGCTGCCTGATTATTTGCTTGGCGAAAATCTCCATGCGTTGCTCGACGCCAATCCCACCATTGAGGCATATGCCATTCCACGCATAAACGCTTGGCATGGTTTGACCGAAGCACACGCCCAACGATGGGGATGGTCAATAGACACGTCCCCAACCTACAACAGAATCCGTGCCGCATGGCCAGATTATCAATGGCGACTGTTCAAACGAGATTATCCCCGCATTGAATTCAAGAAGCGATTGCATGAGAGAATTGATGGATTCAAGACCTACGTGATTCTGCCAGCCGAGGAAGACTTTGCGCTCTATCATGATAAAACCATCGAAGTTCAAATCGCAACCAATCAACGATACAACAAAGATTTCACCACCGACGAAAACCGTGGAATCTCCGATGAAAAAGTGAAGCATGATTAAACTAATCGTATTTGACTTGGATGGAGTACTGGTTGATGCAAAAGATATACACTACGAAGCATTCAACCGTGCGCTGGCCACGGTTGACCCAAAATATGTTATTGGGCGAGATGAACACCTGTCCAAATATGACGGTCTCAATACTACCAAGAAGTTGAATATGCTTACTGCCGAGAAGGGATTGCCGAAAGACGCCCACGACTTGGTATGGAAGCAGAAACAACAAGAGACCCGTGCCATCATTCAAGAATTTGAACCAAGTGTTCGTCTCTGTGAAGTTCTCCGTCAACTAAAGAATGATGGATTCATTCTGGCAGTGGCATCCAACTCCATCCGTGAAACTGTAAAGCTCATGCTCCTGCAAAAGGGGTTCATTCCATACATTGATTTCTTCTTCTCCAATCAAGACGTTACCCATCCCAAACCCAATGTTGAGATGTATCTTGAATGTATGATTAAGGCGGGTGTATCTCCAAAGGAAACCATCATCATCGAAGATTCTCATATTGGCCGCAAGGCAGCAGTGGACAGTGGGGCGCATTTGTTTGCAGTAAGGGATTCCCACGATGTTCAATATCATCCCATCAAAGAAATGGCAGATGCGTTAGGCAATACTGGTCACAAACCCAAATGGCAAGGTCGCAAAATGAAAGTTCTAATTCCAATGGCTGGAGCGGGCAGTCGGTTCGCCACGGCGGGGTATTCATTCCCCAAACCCCTCATAGCGGTTAAGAATCTCAATGACAAACCTATGATTCAAGTCATCGTTGAGAATCTCAACGTTGACGCCGAGCATGTATTCATAGTGCGGGACGAACACTGTGCCAAATACAATCTACCCCAATTGCTTGGTGTCATTTCTCCCGGCAGCAAAGTTGTTACGGTGGACCATCTAACTGAAGGTGCTGCTTGCACTACCTTACTCGCCAAGGAATTCATCAACAATGACGAACCTCTTCTCATTGCCAACTCCGACCAGTTTGTGGAATGGGATAGCAATGAGTTCATGTATTCCATGATGGATAGTGGCATTGATGGCGGTATCCTCACATTTGGCAATTCACATCCAAAGTGGAGTTATGTCCGCTTGGACGATAATGGATTCGTTACGGAAGTCCGTGAGAAAAAAGTCATTAGCAACGAAGCGACGGTTGGAATCTACTATTGGAAACGAGGATCGGATTATGTCAAGTATGCCGAACAGATGATTGCAAAAAACTTCCGTGTCAATAACGAGTTTTATGTTGCACCCGTCTATAATGAGGCAATTGCAGATGGAAAACGAATCAAGATTTTCCACATTGACAAGATGTGGGGTCTTGGAACTCCTGAAGACTTAACCTACTTCCAAGACAAATACAAAGCATGAATTTCACCTTTGGCATCATAACCGCTCCCGGATCTCGTGACTCTCTCCAACGAGTGCTCGCTTCTATTGAGGCAGAGAATATCCACGATGATGCCTATGAGGTTATTGTGGTGGGCGGGGACCAAGACTATGAGAATGGACCTCTCCGCTTGATTTCATTTGACGAGACCAAGAAGAAAGCATGGATAACTCGCAAGAAGAATATCATCACCGAGCAAGCACGCTTTGAAAATATTGTTTACATGCACGACTATGTTACCCTCCAAAAGGATTGGTATCGAAACTTTGAAGAGATATTCGGCGGTTGCTTTGATGTGTGTATGACTCCCATCTTAAATGCTGATGGAACACGTTTCCGTGATTGGACTTTGTGGCCACACGACATCACTCCTGATGGCAGTCCCAATCTTCAATCATTGCTACCATACGATGTGAGCGACTTGTCCAAATTCATGTATATCTCGGGCGCATATTGGATTGCCAAACGTAGAGTTATGCAAGAGTTCCCCTTGGATGAAACTTTGAGTTGGGGAGAGTCGGAAGATGTCAAGTGGTCCAAGCAGGTGCGGGAGAAATACAATTTCAAACTCAACCCTCATTCTTCGGTCAAGTTGCTGAAACAAAAAGACCGAGTGTTTAG
>Ga0315291_10004500_pt1 | contig 17754 bp, 10 predicted proteins | sample YL17G12_20_MG_FD_203070 | JGI IMG/M metagenome (GOLD analysis project Ga0315291, IMG submission 203070) | Sediment microbial communities from Yellowstone Lake, YNP, Wyoming, USA - YL17G12_20 | ecosystem: Environmental > Aquatic > Freshwater > Lake > Sediment | place: USA: Wyoming | collected...
GTTTCGCAAAGCGTACAAAAGGACAAAAAACATTATCAAAGTAAAGCTTAAAATCGCGGAAAAAACTAACACGCCGGGGCCGAACGACTGGAATAAAAACTCGCTGGTCAGCCCGTTCACCCCCTCTTTGAGCAATTTATAAAATGAAAATCCGAAAGCAAAAATCGCCGTAAAAACAAATTCCAAAACCAACAGCAAAATAATATCCCGCCAAATTTTGCGCGTTTCCAAAGAGCTTTTGCCAAATATTTTTTGCCAAATCATATCATCTTAAGCATAGCACATCTTCCACCTTTCAACTTTTTAACTCACTCTCAAACTCTTCGCAACTCATAACTCTTAAACTTTTGTCCGACTTCTGGGATAATGGGAATGATGGAGAATTTAGAAATTGCCAAAGTTTTATATGAAATCTCTGATATTTTGGAAATGATTGGCAAGCCCGCCGATCGTTTTCGGGTTGTTTCGTATCGAGAAGCGGCGCGGACGATCGAAGCATTTTCGACAAATTTGAAAAATATGTCCGAAGAGCAAATTGACGCGATTCCCGGCGTTGGCAAGTCAATTCTATTGAAGATTAAGGAAATGCTTAAAACAGGCGAATTAAAATATCTGGAAAAATTGCGCAAAAAAATTCCCGCCGGTTTTTTAGAGCTGATGCGAGTGCCTGGGCTGGGCCCAAGCAAAATCAAATTGCTTTACAAAAAGTTGAAAATTGAGTCGGTTGAGGATTTGGAAATCGAAGCGCGGCGCGGCAAAATTGCCAAAATTCCCACCTTTGGCAAAAAAACAGAGGAAAATATTTTGCGCGGCATTGCTGAAATCCACCGCTTTCGCGATCGTTTTCCCTTAGGCAAAATTTATCCCTACGCGGAATCAATGGCAAACGCGCTAAAAGAAAGCAAAATCTGCGAAAAAGTGGAGCTGGCGGGTTCAATCCGCAGATTTCGCGAAGATATCGGCGACATTGATATTCTGGTCACTTCAAAAAAGCCAAAGTTGGCCATCGCAACCTTTATAAATCTTCCACAAGTTCAAACAATTTTGGCAAAGGGCGTAACCAAAGCCACTGTAGTTACAAAAATCGGCATCCATGCTGACTTGCGAGTTGTGAAGGCTGGACAATTTGGTTCAGCGCTTTATTATTTTACAGGGTCAAAAGACCACAATGTAGCGGTAAGGCAAATCGCAAATAGCAAAGGGTTAACAATTAATGAATACGGGGTTTATAAAATTTTAGGAGGAAAAATTGGAGCCAGAAAATTAGGCCGCAGAATTGCAGGCCAAACTGAAGAAGAATTATTTAAATCTGTTGGACTGCCATACATTGTTCCCGAGTTGCGAGAAAATCGCGGAGAGATTGAAGCGGCAATGCAAAACAAATTGCCTAAATTAATCCAATATGGTCAAATTAAAGGCGACCTTCATCTTCATACCAAATTTTCAGACGGCTCAAATACTGTTTTAGAGATGGCGGAAAAAGCCAAAGAACTTGGGTATGGATACATAGCGATCACAGATCATACACGCACGATTGGCGTAACTGGCGGACTTGCCGAAAAAGACATTCCCGATTATTTGCGCAAAGTGCGCGCAGAGGCAAAAAAAATCCACGGAATTGAGATTTTGGTTGGAATGGAGGTTGATATTCGCAAAGATGGTACACTCGATGTACCCGATCGCTTGCTTCGCGAAATGGATATTGTTATCGCTTCTGTCCACACTTCATTTTCTATGCCTGAAGAAGAAATGACCAAAAGGGTAATTCGCGCGATGCAAAATAAATATGTAAATTTGTTTGACCATCCCACTGGCAGGTTGATTCAAGAGCGAGAACCATATAAGATAGATTTGGATGCTGTTATGAAATCTGCTCGCGAAACGGGCGTGTTGCTTGAACTCAACGCCTTTTGGAACCGCCTCGATTTAAATGATGTAAATTGCAGAAAAGCAGTTTACGATTACGGCCTTAAAATTATTATCAACTCTGACTCGCACAACATTGGACAAATGGAGAATATGAGGTTTGGGATTGCCACTGCACGCCGCGGCTGGCTGCGCAAAAATGACGTCATCAATACACTGGGGTTTGAAGAGTTTATGAAAGCACTTAAGAGAAAATAGTTTAAAATTAAAAGAGCAAAATGTCATGCCTTCGGCAGATCAGTCGAAGACTGACAAAATTACAGCGAAAAATTCAAAATGGAGTTGTCATTCCCGCGAAAGTCGAAGATTCTCGGCTTTACGTCGGAACGGGAATCCAGAAATTTTTAACTTTAAACTGTAATTTTTAATTTTTATTTTTAATTTTTTAATTTGTTTTATGCCAGAACTTCCCGAAGTAGAAACAACCCGCAAAGATTTAGAGAAGTACCTCATCGGCGATAACTTCACCGGCGAGGGATTTTGCGATTGGAAAAAAATGCTCGACCGTCCTGCAGAAAAGTTTTTTGCAGAATTAAAAGGCGCCAAAGTGGAAGGCTTGGACAGACGAGCCAAAATCTTAATCATTAATTTGTCCAACCACAAATCTCTTGTATCACATTTCAAAATGACTGGACATTATTTGTTGATGCCAGACAATTCTGAATATATGCCCTATGCGCAAGTACGCCCGTCGTCAGAAGAAAAAACTGTTTCTGCACCCGGCTTAAAACTTGGCAGAAAAAAAGAATTAAAAGAAGCCTTCAAATTTTACCGAACCAGTTGGGATCCTTTTATCCATATTCTATTCCGCCTAAAACATTCCGATCTTTTATACACAGACATTCGCAAGTTCGGTTGGTTCAAAATCGTAAAAACCTCTGATCTCCCCGACCTGCCCGAAATAAAAGAACTCGGGCCCGAGCCTTTTTCAAATGAATTTACTATGGATTATTTTAAAATCAAGCTTGGACAAACTCACCGCAAAATCAAGCAGGTTTTAATGGACCAAAATGTTGTTTCCGGCATCGGCAACATTTATGCAGATGAGATTTTGTGGGAAGCAAAAGTCCATCCCGAAAAGCCAAGTTCAAAGCTTTCGGTTTGGGAAATCAGCGCTATATTTAATGCCATCAAACCAGTTTTGGAAAAGGGTCTGAAATACGTCGGTTCCTCAATTGGAGAGTATAGAAGGATAGACAATTCGCTCGGGAAAACGCAAAATTATTTTAATGCCTATGGCCGAGATGGACTGCCCTGCAAACGCGACGGCACGCCGATGAAGAAAATTGTGATTGGCCAACGCTCAGCTGTCTTTTGCCCCAAAGAACAAAAGCTGTAAGCAAGCTTATAGCTTTTAGCTTATAGGTAAACACGAGGTGCATTCCGGAAAGAAAGCGTAGCGCTTCTTATCCGGAATGCAAAAATAATATAATTGACACATCAGATATAAATAAATACAATTATTTTGAGGGTCGGTAGCTCAGCCTGGTAGAGCACCTGCCTTTTAAGCAGGGTGTCCTGGGTTCGAATCCCAGCCGACTCAATTGAAAAAGTGCCATCGAAGATGGTGCTTTTTCTTTACTTATTATCTGAAAACAAATAAAATGTAATTAATGAAAAGAATTTTGATTATCTTAATTTGCTCTTTCATTGGGCTGGCTTTTGGGACACTAGCCTATTTTGCAATTACGCAAAATTCAATTGCCATTTCTGATGTCGCCCTTTTCAACGTCGAAAGTCCCAGAGCCGAAGCGAGCAAAACCATCGTCTCAACCCAACCGACCGATTCTCTTCCTAACGAAAATTATACAAGCGATACAATTATCGCTCCTCTTCCAAAAAATCAAACCCCTTTGGATGTGGCAAAAAAATTAAATATTGACCCTTCGCAAGTTTCTGCTTTCGGCTCGGGAAAATCAGTAAAAATTTCCACAACCGAAGATCAGCGCGATCAACTTTTAGAAAAAGCAAAAGATGAAGGCATAAAAGCATTCAAAGAACCAGTTTTTAAAATCGCTTTAAATCCCAACGACCCTTATTTTACAACTAATTCGAGCGACACGAGCAAACAATGGGGCTTGCCCAAAATTTCCGCGCCCGCGGCTTGGGATATTGACACGGGTTCGTCTTCCCAAATCATTGCCATTTTGGACACGGGAATAAATTATAACCACGAAGATTTAGCTTCAAAAATGTGGACCAATCCTAATCCCGGCCAAACTTACGATGGCTGTCTTGATGGAATTTATGGAATTGATTTTTATAATTGCGATGCCGATCCCGCCGATGACCAAGGCCACGGCTCTTACACCGCTTCGATTTCCGCCGCCGCGACAAATAACTCGAAAGGCGTAGCCGGCATCAATCATTCCGCAAAATTAATGGCGATTAAAGCTTTTAACAACTCGAGCCCAGCCACAGCAACGCTTTCAGCTTTAACAGACGGCATCCTTTACGCCGCCCAAAACGGCGCGACTTTTATTAATATGAGTTTTGGGGCGGGAGGATTGCATGAGGGCGATCCGGCCGTCGCGGAAATGGACGATGCCATCGATTCGGCCTACTCAAAAGATATTTTTATGGCCGCGGCGACAGGAAATGAATCCGCAAGTGAAGTAAGTTATCCCGCCAACCATTCCAAAGTAATGGCAATCGGTGCCAGCGATTCGACTGACGCCCACGCCAGTTTTTCCAACTCTGGGCCAGAAGTTGATGTGGTTGCTCCGGGAGTTTCCATTTGGGGTGCATGGTGGAGAGTAGACAATCCTAATGTTTATTACGTAAGCGCCAGCGGCACTTCTGCTTCAACGCCTATTGTTGTCGGCCTTGCCTCGCTCATCAAAAATGAATTTTCTTCATATACGTTAGATCAAATTATAAACAAAATTCGCGACACGGCCGATAAAGTTAGCGGGATGCTTGGACAAAATTTTACGAACGAATACGGCTACGGACGTATCAACGCCCAAAATGCTCTTTTGCCCACTGCTACTCCGACCGTGACAAACACTGCTACTCAAACAAATACCCCCACCCAAACAAACACCTCAACAAATACACCTACCCAAACGCCAACCAACACGCCAACCAACACGCCAACTCAAACCAGCACGGCAACCTCAACTCCAACCAGAACGCCAACCGCGACGGCAACATCAACGCCCGTTCCAACCAAGCCTGTGCAAATAACCTCGCTTTCCATTTCCCCAACCAATCCTGTTGCGGGCGAGGAGGTAACTGCGAGTTTTAAAATTCATAACTACACGGGCAGTGATTATTTGCTTCAGAATCTTGGAGTGGCCGCGCGCATGGGTGGACAAAATGTTGATTTTCCATGGCTTTCAAATGTAACGATTCCTGCTATTTCCGACTACGAAATTTCAATCAAAAAAACTTTTTCCGCTGCTGGAAATTACAATTTATTTATTTCAATGCGCGTTGGCGGCATCTGGCAAGCATTGCAAAAAGAAAGCCCATCACTTGTTTCGAGCGCAACTCTTTCCATAACAAATTTTGACTATAGCAAAATCAAAGTCAGCCAGTCCCTTTCTCTCCCCACCAGTGCGATTATTGGTGAAGAAATTACCGCGACTTTCAAAATTAAAAATACTGACACTTCGCACTCAATACAGCTTTCGGCTTTGGGAACTGCCTTGCGCATGGGTGGACAAAATTTTGACTTTCCTTGGCAGTCACAAACAATTCCTGCGAATTCAGAAACTTCATTAATTAGCCAGAAAAAAGTTGTTTCTGCGATTGGAACTTATTCAGCATTTATTTCAATGAGGACCGTGGCTGGAACATGGTTAGGCCCGCGACCGGAAACCTCTCAAGTTACTACAGGTTCTTTTACTGTTTCAAGGCCTGAAGTTAAACAAGTGTCCAACGTTACCATTTCACCGTCTATCCCAATTATTGGGAATACTGTAACGGCATCGTTCGATGTCAAAAACTTTTCTTCAGCGCCCGCTTCTTTTGACGCGATTGGAGTCGCTGCGCGCTTTGGAGCAGAGAATTGGGATTTCCCATGGCAATCAGCCACAATCCCCGCGGACGGCCAAGCACACACAATATCTGCTTCTCGAACTTTTACTAAGCTCGGTTCATTTTCATATTTTGTTTCGAGCAAGCCGGCTGGACAAAATTGGCAAGGCATTACCCGAAACGGAAGTGAAATAAATTCTGGAAGTTTTAATGTCACGCCCGCGGTTGTTAAACAGGTTTCAAATATCGTAATAAGCCCCGCCAATCCAGCCATCGGCCAAGAAGTCACTGCTTCATTTTCTGTCCAAAATTATTCAGACCAAATAGCTTTTTTTGACGCGATTGGAGTCGCTGCGCGTTTTGGCGGAGAGAATTGGGATTTCCCATGGCAGTCAGCCACAATCCCCGCGGATAGCCAGCCGCATACCATTACTGCCACACGGACTTTCACTAAACTGGGAACTTATACTTATTTTATTTCCTCCCGTCCGCTTGGACAAAATTGGCAAGGCATTCCTAAAAATAGCAGCGAAGTGAGCAGCGGCACATTTTCAACAAGAATGCCCAATATCAAAGTTACTGAAAGCTTAACAAACACGATAGGTACCGATGGTTCGACTGTCAACTTTGCCTTCACGGCCCACAATTTTGAAACAAGCCCTCTCCATATTGACAATTTGGGAGTAGCTGTCCGAAGGCTGGACAATTGGTCGCTTAATTATGATGTCGGCTATGCTTCAAATTTCACTTTGGCTGAAGAAAATGAAGAAAATCAAAATGATGATAAAACTTACGCCGGCTCGCGCCAATATAGCAACAATGGCCAATATTATGCTTGGGTGGCGATGAAAATTGGGCCATATTGGATTGCTGTCTCGCCGGATACAGATAAAACATCTAACTTAACTTTTGATTTGCGAGTTTCAGGCTGGACATGGGACGAAACAAACTTGCCTGAAAACGCCAAAATTTCAGTCCTTTATCCATTTTGGTATCAGCTTTCCTGCGATTCGCTTAACGTTGAGCAAAAAGTGAATGGATCCCAAGTCCCTTATTTCAATCGAGACCTGATTGATTACGCACGCGAAAGAGGAATAAAAATTATCCCAACAATAACAGGAAGTGATGAATCTTGCCAGAGAACTTTCGATTTGCTTAATACTTCAGAATTGATGGACACAAATGTGAGCAATATTGTCGCACTTGTCCAAGCTAATGATTTTGATGGGATTGATTTGGATTATGAAGATATTAGAACAGATGGCTCACAAAAAACTTTGGCCAACCAATATGTGCAAAAAATCACAACCGCTCTTCATACGATTGGAAAAACTTTGTCATTTACCGCCTCATATAGCGAACTCGATGTTGACTGGACAACCGTTGGCGGGCTTGTTGATAGATTTAATGTTATGACCTACACCTGGCACGGCTGTTGGGGAGAAGCCGGCCCGATCGCACCAATTGGCTGGGATGAAGAAGTGCTGAATCGCGCCGTGGCAAAAATAAATCCAGCAAAAGTTGTGCTGGGCGTGGCGGGTTTTGGTTATGTTTGGTACAACGGCCAATGCGAATCGCCATCAGCGAATTGGTTGTCCACCGTTTGGAATTCCCGTCCAACCTATCAAGACAAAACAAGCATCCAAGCTTTTGATGCGAATGGCTTATATGGCGATCCGAATGCGACTGATGGAAGTTACCGAATCGGAAAAGCGCCGCACTTTAAGTACACAGATAGCGATGGCGAAAATATCGCTTGGTACGAAGATGCGCAAAGCACGAGAGAAAAATTGGACTTAGTACGTTCAAAAGGCGCGAGAGGAATAGCAGTTTGGAGATTGGGACATGTTGACCCAGCTTTTTGGACAGCATCTGGTCCGCGCAAATCATGGGGCTTCGGGACTTCTGCCATTTCCTCTTCTTTCGACGAAATCCCAATCGAACTTGTTTCAGATTAACTGCAAAATAAAGTACAATAAAAAAACCTACTGGTTCAACCAGTAGGTTTTCGTTAATTTTAGTTTACAATAATAGTTGCTTTTGCGGAAACATTGCCAACTTTAATAGTTAATGTGCCTTCACCCGCTTCTTTGGCTGTGAAAGTGCCATCGTTAGATAGCGAGCCGAGACTAGCCGGATCAATAAACGTAGTCACTGTGAATTCGGTAATAGCAGAATTGTCTTTGTCATAAGCTTTGATTTCAAATTTTTGTTTTTGACCAATTTTGAGAGTAACGCTTGTAGGACTGACAGTAACACGAGCTGCTTTTGGGGTAACATCATTGGGTGTCAGTTCAACGTTGAGTGTTACTGCCGCCTCACCTATGACATTAACTTTTACGGCCTTGGCTTGATAACCATCTTTGGCAAAGTTAAGCTCTTGCCAGCCAGTCGGAATGGTTATGCCGTACGTACCATCAGAATTGGATGTTGCGAATTTCATCACATTTCCGAGATATGTAATGCTAGCCCCTCCAATTGGCTTTTGCGTTTGGCTATCCGTAATTGCTCCGACAACTTTGCCCAAACCCGAAGGCCCAACATTTTTCGCGCACCCAAACAAAATGAGAGCGCAAAAAAACAGAAAAACAATTTGTCCCGACGTTCCGATTTGCTTCGCAACATCGGAAGCCGGGATCCCGATTTCGCGAAGCGAACATCGGGACCATTTGCTCTTTGCCATTTGCCATTTCATACATCTTCCTCCTTTTTTTAAAACCTACTGGTTGCACCAGTAGGTTTTTAGTTGGAGCTTCAGTTTATTTATTTTTTTTGCAAAGCTGGCCGATTTTACCCAGAATGTCAGACAACTCGCGAAAGCCTGCCAGATCCAACTCTCCGCCAGAGGTTAGAATATTTGCGCTAAACTGCGCTTTTGAGCTTGCGTAGCCATAAGTGTCATTCAAAAGAGCAATAATGCTGAAAATGCGCTTCTGATAAGGTACCAATTTTTTACAATATAAATGGAATTCAAGCAGTTCGATTTTTGCGTTGTGAGAGATTGATTCTTTGATAATTTCCGTGAGAAAAGTGAATGATTTGAGATAAGCTCCGCTTTCTTTTATTAATTCTCCCCGTGAATCAGCGTCAGTATTGTGCAATAGGCGAACTATACTCGTGCGATGTCCAAGCACTATCATCAAATATTTTCTCACGAGATCGTAGTGGAATTTTAGGTATTCATCTTGGTCAATTTTTGTTTCGCCTTTGATGATGGCCAATGCCTCACTGTAGCTCAATTCATCAACATCAATCTTGTTTGTTGACGCCTTCTCGCCTTCAGCTTGGCCAAATACTTGAATTGCCAAAACCATCGATAGGCACACAGTAAACAATAATATTTTAAGATACATTTCATCACCCCCTGTTACTCTATTATATGCAAGGCCTTCAATATGTCAACAATATTTCTCAGCCGATGCACAATGTTTTATTTCTCAAACTCTTTCCTCCTCAATAATGTCAAGAATGCTTCTTACATTTTATACTTCTTATTCTGCGATAGCAGAATAAGTGATATAATATTAATAACGTAAGAAATTCAATTTTTATCTTAAACATCTAAAATCAAAGAGTGTTATGAGCAAAAAAAGGTTGAGACAAATTCGCAGGGAAAGAATGGGGATCTTGTGCAAACGAGTTCTTCTTGAACTTTTTAATGCAACAGTGGCTCCCATAGCATTTTGCCAAGTAAAAAACGACCCTGTCGTTAGCAGGGAATTTGGCCAATATGAACGTTTAAAAAACGCAAAAAGAGCAGAACTGCAAAGCAAATTGTATTATTTGCATAAACAAGGTCTGATAGAAAAACTTAGAAATACTGAAGGGATAAAACTAATTCGCTTAACCCCTGCCGGAATTGTTAAGGCACTTAAATATAAATTTGATTTTCAAGCAGATAAAATACCTCGCTGGGATAAAAAATGGCGAATTGTTGTTTTCGATGTTGGAGAGAAACGCAAACACGACAGAGAGATTCTTAGAAATTTACTTGTAAAATGGGGATTCGAGGCTCTACAAAAAAGCGTTTATGTTTTTCCGCATCATTGCCTGCCCGAAATCAATCTCGCACAGGAAGCAATGAATTTGAAAAGCGAAATCCAATACATCGAGGCAAATCGCATAATTTCAGATGCAGAGTTAAAAACAAAATTTCGCGAAAAAAAATTAATCTAATCAGTTTGCTGGCCTTCTGTCTCTTACACATATTAAATTTCTTACATCTGATAATTTATATCACTTATTCTGCTATCGCTGAACTAGTGATATAAATTTTATTTTGTTTTTGTAGTTTCTTTAATTATCTTTAGCGCTTTAGAAGGGCCAGAAAGGCTTCCTGGGGGATTTCGACTGAACCTACCATTTTCATCCTTTTTTTGCCTGCTTTTTGTTTTTCTAAAAGTTTGCGTTTGCGCGTTACGTCGCCGCCATACAATTTTGCTATCACGTCTTTGCGCATAGGCGGAATGTCTTCTCGCGCGACGACTTTCCCTCCGATAGCCGCTTGAATGGAGACCTCAAACAATTGGCGCGGGATCAAATTTTTCAATTTTTTCGCAAGTTCGCGGCCAACATATTGCGCTTCTTTAGCGTGGACAATTTGAGACAATGTGTCCACCCTTGTTCCCGCCACCAAAATATCAAGTTTGACTAATTCGCCTGTTCGAAAATCTAAAAATTCGTAATTTACAGAGCCGAATCCTCTTGTTAAAGATTTGAGCTGGTCATAAAAATCAACAATAACCTGCGAGAGCGGCATCTCGGCATTGATAATCGCGCGCCCTTTGTATACAGCTTCCGTGCCAAGATATTGCATTCCTTTGTAAAACCCTCTTCTTTCTGCAATCATCGACATTAGTGAGCCGACAAATTCCGCAGGCGCCACCAGCTCAACTTTGACCCATGGCTCAAGAATTTCTTCAATAGTTGCTGGGTCGGGAAAAAGCGATGGGCTTTCAATTTCGATAATTTTGCCATCAGATTTTTTGACTTTGTATCGAACAGACGGAGAAGTAAAAATCAAATTCAGGCCGTACTCCCTTTCCAATCGTTCCTGCACAATGTCCATATGCAGAAGGCCCAAAAATCCACAGCGGAAACCAGAGCCAAGCGCGGGCGACGATTCGGGTTCAAAAGAAAGGGCGGCGTCATTTAATTTTAGCTTCAGTAATGCTTCGCGCAATTTTATATGTTCATCGCCCTCAACTGGATAGATTGAAGCATAGACAAAAGGAGTCGCTTTTTTATATCCAGGCAAAGCTTCTGTGGCTGGATGATCTGCCAGAGTGATCGTGTCTCCAACTCGACATTCTGAAACTTCTTTAAGGTCGGTAACAATGTAGCCAATTTCGCCTGATTCAAGCTGGACTGACTTTTGATACTCGGGTTTGAAATAGCCAACTTCAAGCGCATTCGCAAAAACTTTCTGCCCCATTATTAAAAGCTTTTCTCCGGCTTTTAATTGGCCGTCAACGATTCTTACATAAGCAACCACGCCGCGGTAATCGTCGTACTTGGAATCAAAGATGAGAGAGGTTAGCCGCGCCCGCCACGCTTCGCTGGCGATGCGGGCGGGGGTGGTTGGGGAAGAAGGAGATGGGATGCGATCAATGATTGCCTGCAAAATTTCTGGCACGCCTTGTCCAGTCTTGGCTGATGCAAATAAGATTTCTGACTGCGGAATACCCAAAGCGTCTTCTATTTCTTTGGCGACTTTTTCAGGTTCTGCTGCAGGCAAATCAATTTTATTCACAACTGGAATAATTGTTAAGCCGTGGTCAAGAGCCATCCAAGCGTTTGCAAGCGTTTGAGCTTGGACACCTTGGGTAGCGTCAACGACTAAAATCGCGCCTTCCACGGCGGCTAATGACCGAGAAACTTCATATGAAAAATCCACATGGCCAGGAGTATCGATAAGATTCAGGATATAGCTTATAGCTTTTAGCTTATAGTCCATTCGTACTGGCGCTAGTTTGATGGTAATTCCGCGTTCGCGCTCAAGCTCCATTTGGTCTAAAAGTTGTGGCCTCATTTCCCTTTTTTCGACCGTTCCTGTCAACTCCAAAAATCGGTCAGCCAATGTTGACTTGCCGTGGTCAATGTGCGCTATGATTGCGAAATTTCTAATATTCATATTGAGTCACGAATGATACCAATTTCTCTAATGACACTAATATTTAGAAGATGCGAAATTTATTCGTGTTATGTGTGCAATTCGTGTCATTCGTGACTCAATAATTTAGTCCTTCTCTGTCAATACCGTCTTCCGAAAGCTATCCCTAAAGTATTTTAGCTCTTCAACTCGCATAATTTTTACTGAAATCAAATACAACAAAATACCAATGCAAACTGCAGACACAAATTGTATGGCTAATCCAATATAAGTATTTGTATTTACAAAATTTGCGACGCCGTAAAGAGTAGCATAAATGCCAAGGCCCATAATGAATGAGGCGATAATAAATTTCGCAGTTTGCTTGATAATTTGCCTTTCGCCAAAAGCGCCAATTTTATGCCTTACTCCAGCCATCAAAAGTCCAGCCTGGACAACTGCTGAAATAGAAAAGGCCAACGCTAACCCCAACACTCCCATTACATTTACAAGCATTAAAGCAGACGCAATATAAATTACAAGCGACGCTATTGAAATCCACAGAGGTGTTTTGGTATCCTTTAGCGCAAAAAATGCCCTAAGCAAAATAGGTGAAAGCGACTGGGCAAAAAGTGAGATTGCAAAAAATCCCAAGCAAGCCGCAGTCAAAGCCGTGTCTGACCACGAAAAATTTCCCGCACCCAAAAGCAACCTAACAATTTGCGCTCTCAGCAAAATAATAGCTGCCGTTGCCGGAACAACAAAAAACATTATTTGCCTGAAAGAGTAGACAATATTGCTTTTGAACTCTCCCGTTTCTTGTTTGGAATTTTTTTCCGCCAAGGTAGGAAACAAAGCCGTGGCGAAAGCGATGCCCAGCATTGACGCCGGCAAAGTTTGAATGTTTGTCGCGAATCTCAAAACCGCGATTGACCCCACTGCCAATGTTGAAGCAATCATCGTTTCCGCAAGCAAATTAATTTGCAGAATGCCAAGGCTGGCCATTCTTGGAACCATTAATTTTCCTATTTGCCTGATTGATGAGCTAAACTCTAAGATTAGCTTCCAAGAAAATCCCACTCTCATAACAGGAATAATCAAAAATGCGGCTTGCAAAAAAGCGCCAAAAACTGCGCCAATCGTGGGACCCATTACTCCCATCTTTGGCTCCAAAAAAATTATTCCCAGAAGGATGGACAAATTATAAAAAATCGGCGTAAGCGCGAAAGCCAAAAAGCGTTTGAACGAGTTTAGAATTGATCCAAAAATAGAAGCAATGCCAAAAAACATGGGAGAAATCAGCATTATTCGCGTAAGCAAAACTGTTTGGTTGAACGTTTCTTTATCAAAACCCGGCACTAAAAGTTTCATCACTGGATCGGCAAAAATAATCAGCAAACCGCAAATAATAATCGTCGCCAAAATAAAAATATTTAAAATGCTATTGGCAAGCCGCCAAGAACTGCGGTGGTCTTCTTTCACCCGCAAATCAGTAAAAACCGGAATGAATGCCGCAAATATCGCGCCCAAAATTAACACATTGAAAACAAAATCCGGCACACGAAATGAAGCATAGTAGGCATCGAGCGTATTGCCTGCACCGAAAGTTGAGGCAAGCAAGCGGTCGCGCACCAAACCTAAAATCGCCGCCGCAAATTGCGCCCCGGCTATTATATAAGTTATCTTTAAAATCTTTGAGATCTTTTCCATCCCCAACCTAAAACCGGGACCCTCTTTGATCCCGGTTCTATGCTTTGACTATTTTTGGCCGTGCTGTCGATTTTCTTTTTGCTTGTTTGATTTTTTTAATTGTTTTCTTTGCTTTTTTTGCAAGCAAGGGTGCTTTTTTGGGATGTTTGGGAATTTTGGGAATTTGGTCTCCGACTCTTCGAGTCGATAGACTCGGAGAGGGTCTTTGGGAAAGAATCGATTCGGATCCTTTGCCTTCCATTAATTTTTCAAACTCCTCGCCGTCCAAAACTTCCTTGGACAAAAGTGTCGCGGCGACAAGTTCGAGCTTTGAGCGTGAATCGGCCAAAGCACGTTTCGCGGAATAAAAAGCATTTTCCAAAAGCTTGCGAATTTCATCATCAATCTCCGCGGCTGTTTTTTCTGAATAAGTTTTTTCTTCCCCAATTTCTTTTCCTAAAAAGACTAATTCTTCTTTACGGCCGTAGGTGACAGGACCAAGAACGTTGGACATTCCATATTCTTTTACCATTTCGCGCGCCAATTCTGTTGCCTTGCGCAAGTCATTTTCCGCGCCGGTTGAAGATTCGCCAAATATCACTTCTTCCGCGGCTTTTCCGCCCAGCAGAGATGCAATGCGAGATTCAAATTGGGATTTAGTGAACATGTGCATATCTTCATCAGGCATACTCCAAGTATAACCGGCCGCCATTCCACGCGACACAATCGAGATTTTTTTGACGGGATCGCCAAAAGGCATAAGGAATGAAACGATCGCGTGTCCAGTCTCGTGATAGGCTGTGATTTTCTTTTCGTTGTCAGACAAAAGATGTGATTTTCTTTCGGGCCCAAGCATAACTTTTTCAATGGACTCGATAATCTCTGCTTGTCCAATCTTCTTTTTGTTGCGGCGTGCAGTGAGAATTGCGGCTTCATTCAACAAATTATGCAAGTCCGCGCCTGCAAATCCAGGCGTTTGGTGTCCAACCTTGGCAAGGTCAACAGTTTTATCCATAGGTTTATTGCGCGCGTGAACTTTCAAAATCAGCTCGCGCTCTCTTACATCTGGCAAATCCAAAACCACGCGGCGGTCAAATCGGCCAGGACGCAGAAGAGCGGGGTCTAAAATATCAGGCCGGTTTGTCGCGGCAACCACAATAACATTTGTGTCCGTGTCAAAGCCGTCCATTTCAACAAGAATTTGATTTAAAGTTTGCTCGCGCTCATCATTTGATCCGCCCAAACCAGCGCCCCGCTGCCTGCCCACAGCATCAATTTCATCAATAAAAACAATCGCGGGCGAATTCTTTTTGGCCTTGGCAAACAAATCTCTCACGCGTGAAGCGCCCACACCAACAAACATTTCAACAAACTCCGAACCCGAAATCGAGAAAAAAGGAACATCGGCTTCGCCAGCCACCGCTTTGGCCATCAATGTTTTGCCTGTTCCCGGAGGCCCAAGCAAAAGTAATCCTTTGGGAATTTCCGCGCCTAAACTTTTGAATTTTTCCCCATGCTTCAAAAACTCAACCACTTCCAAAAGTTCCTGCTTTGCTTCATCCGACCCGGCCACATCCTCAAAAGTTATTTTCTTTTGGGAAGGAACAACTAACCTCGCGCGCGATTTGCCAAATGACATTGCTTGGTTGTTGCCGGATTGCGCCTGCCGCATCATAAACCACAAAAATCCGGCGATTATGACGACAGGGAAAATCGCAGTGAAAAGATTGAACCAGATATCGCCTCCGGAAGAATTTTTGACCTCAATTTTTACTTTATCCGAAGTAAGGCCGTAATCTTTGAGCATTGCAGTAGCTTCTTTGTAAGACACCTCTTCAACACCGCTTTGGAGCGTGACCAGAAGTTTATTGTCAGTCACTTCGATTTGCTTGACTTGGCCAGAATTGACCTGTTGGACAATTTCTGAAATATTGACTTCTTTGGGCTTTACAGTCGAGAAAGAAAACAAACCATAAAAAACCGCGATGACGACTGCCGCGATCAAAAGATATAAACAACTGCGAGATAATTGAAACTTCATATTCATAACTATCACCCTACGGGTGACCAGCCGAAGTGCAATCTATTTTGCGAAGACCATGCCCGCATTGCTACGCAAAGCGTTGCAGGCGTGGGAATAAATATTCTATTTCGCAAAGAGATTAAACGCAGGCTGGCAAAACTACAAAACTGATACGAAATCTACAAAATAATTATACCTTTTATCTGAAAATTTCTCAATCTTTTTTTCTGCAATCTGCAACCTATAAGCTATAAGCTAAAACCTATAAGCTGATTCCTGGCTGTAGATGGATTCGAACCATCGACCTCGGCCTTATGAAGACCTCGCTCTACCACTGAGTCCCGATGCTCGCTATCGCGAAATCGGGATCCCGACTTTTTGCTCCGCAAAAACGTCGGGACTACTTTTAATAATCAAATTAAAAATCTTTCTGCTTTTCTTGGATTTAATAAATTTTTCCCTTTTCATCGCTTCGCTTCTAGTCGAGTAGTGTTCTACTCTTACTAATTTGAATGGCTTATACGGAGAGGTCGCTCTAGACAACCCTGTATTATGTTGCGTAAATCTTCTAGGAACATTATCCGAAACTCCAGTGTAATAAAAATCTTTATTTCTACTTTTAAGAAAATATACAAAAAACATATCTTAATCTTTTTGCGTTATTTATATGGCTGTAGATGGATTCGAACCATCGACCTCGGCCTTATGAAGACCTCGCTCTACCACTGAGCTATACAGCCATTCTCCCTTAAATCTTATCAAAATTTAACAAAAAAAACAAGGCGGAGGCCTTGCTGTGTCACCCTTATTAATTTTAAATGAAGCTCTTTAACTTACTTAAATCTTGCACAACGATATCAACATATGTGCCGCTTTTTTTGTACATTTCTCTGGTTGTTTCGCCAGTTAAAACCAGGACGGAAGTGATAGGAGAATTTTCAGCCATTTTCATATCAGTATAAAGCCGGTCCCCGATAATAACGGCGTCATTAAAACTCAACTTGTGCTTGCGCAAAATCGGTTCAATGAAATTTTTGTCAGGCTTGCCGAAAATTTTATCAGGCAAAACGCCAGTTGCCATTTCAACGATTTTAATAAAAGTGCCAATATCAGGAACATCGCCTTCTCTCGTTGGACAGACAATATCCGAATGGGTTGCATAATATGGAACGCCCGCTCTGGCGAGCCGAGTCAGCTTTTCCAATTTTTGATAAGTGATTTCATCATCATAAGTAAGCAGAATTGCCTGCGGGTTGGTTTCATTGAAAATTAAACCTTCGCTCTGCAGAAAACATGAAACACTCGCATTAGCAACCCAGTAAACCTGTTGTATTTTATTTTGGATTAAAAATTGCGCGGCGGCTTGCGAAGAGACATAAATATTTTCCAAGCCAAGATTTAGCCCTTTGTTTATGTTTTGGCAATGTTCAAAAGCCGTTTTTGAGGAATTGTTGGTAAGAACGTAGAAAATTTTATTTTTTTCCTTGAGGACGTTGAGAAAATCAACAGCGCCGGGAAGGATTTTATCCCCTAAAACTAAAGTGCCGTCAAGGTCAATAAAAAAGATTTTTTTATCTTTAAGTGATTTCATTTTGATATGAAAAAATCGCCCTTAGCGATTTTTTTAAAACGGGCCACGTCACCGACAAACGACAGACGATATTGCGGGGGGTGGATTTGTCACCCTTCGGGTGATCCGCCGTAGCACAATCTATTTTGCGAAGAGAATAAATATTCTATTTCGCAAAGAGATTGAGCGCAGGTGGAAACCACCAATTCTGCTGCCTTCGAAGTAAACCTAACTTGATTTAAGTTGCGGGGGGTGGATTTGTCACCCTTCGGGTGATCACCCGTAGGGTGAAACCACCAAACACCCATTAATAATGCACGACTTCAATTCATCTTAAATTGCGGGGGGTGGATTTGAACCACCGACCTCCGGGTTATGAGCCCGACGAGCTACCAGACTGCTCTACCCCGCGATATATAAATAAACAATATTTCTTAACGGCCATTCGACGAGTCCCGACGTCCCGATTTC